>Ga0076929_100095_pt1 | contig 172522 bp, 154 predicted proteins | sample HotLakConUCCSL28_FD_87104 | JGI IMG/M metagenome (GOLD analysis project Ga0076929, IMG submission 87104) | Hypersaline microbial mat communities from Hot Lake, Washington, USA - Hot Lake Consortium UCC-SL28 (version 3) (version 3) | ecosystem: Environmental > Aquatic > Thermal springs > Hot...
AAAGGTGTTCCTTTCCGCAGTCGCGCTCGCAGCAACCGTCCTCTTCTGGCTGTGAATATCAATGAGTCTGGAGCCTAGGCCGAGGATGCGTTTGAGGTGGGCGAAGAGCATCTCGACCTTTTTGCGCAGGCGCATGGAGATGGCGTATTGTCTGGTCTTGGCGATGTCGCGGGCGACCTGGCGGGCATCTTCGTGTTCTTCGCGGGTGATGGACCGGAAGTCGGCGTTGGGGCAGCAGCGTGACTTCGAGGGGCAGGCTTGGCAGGTGAGCTTCAAGCAACGATATTTTGCGACGCCCTTACCCGTCGGTCCTCGGTTCGGGTCGGAATAGTTCCGGCGGAACTGCTTCATCTCTTTACCCTCAGGGCAGATGTATTGGTCGTTCTCAGCGTCCCATTCAAAGTCTGCCCGGCTCCAGGTTCCGTCGTTACGGCCCGACTTGTCGAAGACCGGGATATGCGGTGCTATCTTGCGGTCGACCAGCCAGCCCAGCAGCGGCCCGGTGCCGTAGGCGGTGTCTGCAATAAGCCGCTCGGGATACAGGTCGAACCGTTCCTTCACTCTCTTCAACATGGTCTTGGTCGATCCGACTTCTGCCTGCCGGATCGATCTGGTCGCTTCCACGTCGACGATGACACCGTGATCGGTGTCGATCAGGTAATTGTCGGAATAGCTGAAGAAAGCAGGGCCCTTGCGGGCTGCTGTCCACTGACTGGCGGGATCAGAATGCGAGGTGAACTTGGGCTCCACCTCGCTGGCCGCACCGAATGCGGCCTCATCCAGCGTGTCGAGATACTCGCGGACGGCGCGGGGCGCATTTACTGGGTCGATCCTTGCCGCATCCCAGTCTTCCTTTGGCGTGGAGTTCTGTTTGTTCGCATCGGCTTCGATTAGGCTGGCATCAATGGCCATGCGCTGGCCGCTGACCAGACCTTCCGCGATGCAACGCGCGACAGTCGTCTCAAACAGGTGGCGCAGCAGTTCGCTGTCACGAAAGCGCCCATGCCGGTTCTTGGAAAACGTTGAGTGATCCGGGACCCGGTCGCTCAGATCGAGGCGACAAAACCAGCGATATGCGAGGTTCAGATGCACCTCTTCGCAGAGCCGCCGCTCTGACCGGATGCCGAAACAATATCCGACCAGCAGCATACGGATCAGCAGTTCTGGATCGACTGACGGGCGGCCTGTATGGCTGTAGAACTCCGCCAGATGGGCACGGATGCTGCTCAGGTCGACGAACCGGTCGATGGATCGCAGCAGGTGATCCATGGGGATGTGATCCTCAAGCGAGAACTCGTAAAACAGCGCCGGTTGCGCTTCCTGCCTCGGTCCCATCATCGCCGATCCTCCCCTCAATATAGGAATTGAATCAGCAGTTCGGCTCTCGATCAAGGAAGAGTTTTTCAACAAAATACGCCCTTCGCGAGGACAAAACGCCCCGGATCATTTTATCCCGGCAGCGTCGGTAAGGCCGAAGAAGGTTGGGCACGGTGGAAAGAAAGTAGTCTTATGTCCGTCAGACTTCTTCCCTTCCTCCGACCTGGCCGAGTTCTTTGGAACAAAGGTCGCATCATCGGCCAGAAACGCTCGCTCCTGCTGCGGCAGGCCTGATCCATCAGTGTCTGCCTAGATATGGCGTGCAATGCGCGGGACCTCGCGCTGTTCAATATGGCAGTCGACAGCAAACTGCGCGTCACGTTTTCCCCAGACGTCGGAGCAGGTCACGACAGACAAGGGCGGAACTCATTTTCATTTCAGTTCCGTCCAGCAGCAGGTGATGCATTTCATCAAGGCTGACGCGCTTTGCCCAGTCAATTTCACCATCATGGCACTCTGGGGTGAAATTCCCAGGCAGGTCGAGATCGAAGATGATCAGCACCTCGCGCAGAAAGCCGCGCTCGCTGGGATACTGGACCGACATCCGCGAGACGGGCTTCAAGTCAGCCAGTTGCGCGGATGTCAGGCCGGCTTCCTGCCAACTTTCCAGTCGCACCGTCTGTTCGATGCCATGCCCTGCAGCACAACCGCCTGCAACCAAGGTATCGAAGCGGTTGGCGTTCCATTCCGCATGGGCTGCGCGGCGCGACAGCCAGACCTGCGGCGGGCCACTACCCTGCACCAGCCCGTTGACATGGACCTTATGCACCCAAAGGCCAAGAATACGCACCGCGCTGCGATCGATCACGGCTAGTTCCGGCCCCTCGGGGACAAGGCGTAGCGCCATCAACTCGCCTCTTGCTGGACCGATCATGCCCGTCTTGTGCAGGGCCGCGCGGACATCTTCCAGCCTGTCTGACAGTGGTGCGCGCGCGCAGAGTTCCAATCGCGCCCCGTCAGCTTTTGCCCGCAAAAGCCCAAGTTTTTCCAGATATTCAGCCACATCAAAGGGGATCGCACCTGCCGTCAGTTCGGCATCAGGAATATGAAAGCTGCGATAGACAGTACTGATCATTCTGTGCCCACCGGGAAAACAACTGCTGCATCTCGCGCGAAAGACAGCCCCGCAATTTCGCCGAGTTTCAGGCGCTGATCGCTCATGACTGACAGGCTTTGTCCCCCGATATCAAGTGAGATGCGCCAATCGCGCCCCTCAAACAGCGCGCCGGTGACTTTTCCCGTCAAGGCGCCGCTGGTGGGCTCAGTTAGTCGCAAAGCCGCCGGACGCAGCATGACCAGCACATCCGCTTGCGGCGCGATGCCATCGCGCAAACCGTCCAGCGGCACATGCATGATTTGACCAGCGATATTTATCCCGGCGCAATCCGCGCCGTTCAAATCTGCCATCTGACCGGATAACCGTGTCTCAAAACCAGCGAGCGTTGCAATCCAACTGGATCCCGGATGCGCAAAAAGCGTTTCGGGGGGGCCTGCCTGTTCGATCCGGCCTGCCTTCATCACCACCAGCTGATCGGCGAAGGAACAGGCTTCCAATGGGTCATGCGTCACATAGAGAACAGTCTTGCCGACTTCGGCAAACAGGCGCGCAAATTCAAGCCGCATTTCAAGGCGCAACTGCACATCAAGATTTGACAGAGGCTCGTCCAGTAACAAGACATCTGGGTCCGTGGCAAGGGCGCGGGCAATGGCCACGCGCTGCTGCTGGCCGCCCGAAATCTGCGCGGGCAATCGGTCGGCCAAGGCTGATATCTGCATCTTATCCAGCAAACCTGCAACCCGCTCGGCCCGCGCTGACCGGCCCAGATGGCGCAGTCCATAGCCTACGATCTGCGCAACAGTCATATGTGGCCAGAGCGCATAATCCTGAAACACCATGTTCAGCCGTCGTTTCTGAGGTTCGAGCGCCCAGCCCGGGGTCGACAGCAGTTCGCCACCGATCATGATTTCTCCATCATCGGGCACATCCAGACCCGCGACCAACCGCAGAATAGTCGATTTGCCGCATCCCGAGGGGCCGACAAGACAGGCCACAGCCCCATCAGGTACGCTCAGATCAACCCCGTGCAGAATGGTCTGTTCCGCGAAACGCTTGGTCAGCCCGGTTATGGTCAGCATATTCGGCCCTTTCAGCTTGGCGCGCGAAGCAGGCGACGCAGCGCCGCCTTGGCAATGATTGAGATTGTAGCAATGATGGCCACGGTCAGTCCCCCCGCCAGCAGGGTCGCAGCTGTTGCTGCGCCAAATTCTCCCTGCTCAAATGCGCGATTTACATAGACTGGCAGGACCTGCAGGCGCGGCGGCCGCAGGATGGAATTGATCGCAAGGTCAAACACGGCAGAGCCAAAAGCCGTCAGCGTGGCAGAGACCAGCGCTGCTGCCGTTAGCGGCACGACGATTGTGGCAATCCGGCGCGCCAGCCCTGCACCTTGCAGGGCTGCTGCGGCCAGCATGCTGGGTGGGACTTGCGCCATGGCCCCCAGAAGCACGCGCACGGCAATGGGAACAGCCCCCGCAATCCCGGCCAGAACAAGGATGTCTTCTGTCCCATAGAGTGACAGGCCCGCACGATCCACTGCTGGCGCGTTCCATACGAAGATATAGCCAATCCCCAGCACCACACCTGGCACGGCCAGCGACAGGGTGCAGGTCAGATCGATCAGCCGGTTCAGGCGAAACTCGGAAAAGGTTAGAACATAAGCCGCTGCCGCCGCGATCAGGCCCGCGCCCACAGCCGCCCGCGCCGCGATCCAGAGCGAGGTTGAGAGTGCCGACAGGAACGCGCCGCCAGTTTCCAGCACAAAGCCGTAATGCCGCAAGGTCAGATTTGAAAAGCCGATCCCGGCCGAGATACGGTCTGTGAAGGACACAAGCACACTCGCGCCGATGGGAATGATCAACGCAAAGGTCAGCGCAAGCATTGCCGCGCCATTGGCCACAAGACCGGGGCGCAAAGAAGATGCGGCCTGCAACTGCGCCCGCGCGCCCAGAAAGTCATAACGCCGCCGCCGCAACACCCAGAAATAGAGAAGAACCGCCAGCAGCATGATCCCCGTCACATAGAGCGCCAGCACCCCGGCCAGATCAAAGCGGATCGGAGATTGATTGATCGCAACATAGATCGCATAAGTCAGTGTCGGGAAACGGTAAGTTGTGGCCAGTGCTGCCGGAAGCCCGAAATCCCCCAGTACATCAATGAAAATCAGCACTGCACCGGACAGGACGGCAGGCAGCAGCATGGGCACACGCACGCTCCAGAAGACCCGCGCGCCCGATGCCCCACAGAGCCGCGCGGCATGGCCATAATCGTCCATCCGCCATTGCAGCCCCGCTGAGACAGCAATGTAAGCGAAGGGCCAGGATTTCAGCGCCATTACCGCCGCCAAACCCCATGGATTGAAGATCAGATCCGGCACAAAGCTTAGGCCGAGCCACTGATTTGCGATGCCACCGCGACTGGCAAACAGAATCCAGCCCTGCGCAAGGATGAAAGAGGGCAGGATGATGATTGCCCAGGCCGCGACATCCATTGCGGGTCCCAGCGACATGCGCCCTGAATGGCGCAGCACGGCAAGCGCTGTGCCCATCGCACAACCTGCGACCGCCGCGATAGAGGCAAGAAACAGGGAATTCCACAGGGATCGTCGCCAAAGGGGGCGCTCAAATATCTCCAGCAGCAGCGACAGCCCGGCGCGTTCTGCCTGCCCGGTAAAAGCACCGGGCACGAAGGCCTGCGCCACGACTGCAGCCATCGGGGCCAGAACCAGAAGACCCAGAGCCGCGACCACCACCAGCCCCAGCACATCCTCGGGCAGAAGCCGGAAGCGGGCCGGGCGCGGGCTGCGCGCAAAAGACCGGAATGAAAGTGTCATGGTCGGTGTCCCTGATGGGACGGGCGCAGCCAAGGTGGCCACGCCCGCCTGCGCTCAGTTCAGCGCCTGATCCGCGAACCATGTCTTGATTGCGGCCTCATGCTCGACAGCAAACGCGTCAGAGGCAACGACGAAGCGCGATCCCGCGGGCGGGCCATCGGCACGGGGCTCCGCCCCGGTCACGGTGGGTTCGAATTTGCCATCTGTCGGGACAGAAGCGGCCAGATAGCTTTGCGTCGCCGGTTCCAGCAGCCATTCAACAAAAGCCTGTGCGGCCTCTGGCCGCGCGGTTGCCGCAGAAATAGCCGCGCCGCGCACCACGCCCGGCGCGCCCGTCTCGGGCCAGACCACATTTACTGGCACCTCACCGTCTGCCAGCACTGTATAGGCCACCTGCGAGGTGATCAGCGCCAGCGAGATTTCCCCCGAAGCCAAGGCACGCCCGGTTGGGCCATTTGTGCGGAAGACCCGCATGCCGTTGTCAAAGAAACTGGTGAACATCTCCTTGGCCGCGTCTTCGCCCATCATCTCGAAAAAGGCAGCGACACAAGGATAGGCAGGCGCAGCCACGGCCGGATCTGCCATGCCGAACATTCCCTCAAAACGGGGATCGGCAAGATCGGCAAATTGTGTCGGCGGCGTCTCGACCAGATCCGTGCGATAGAGCATCACACATGACGCCGCCAGACCGATCGGGAACCAAGACCCGTTCTCGGCCAGATAGCTGCGGCCGATCTCATTGAGATTGTCGAGATTGGCGGGCACAACATCGCGCATCAATTGCCCCTGCCGGTCGAGCAGTTCGAACGTATAAGAGCCATTGAAGATCAGCGCATCCCATTGCGGATTGGCACTTTCAGCGGCGATGCGGGCCAGCAATTCGCCTCCGGACATCTGCACAACATCAATCTCGCGGCCCGTATCGGACTCGAAGCGTTCGGTGATCACACCTTCAAAATCGTTGGTGTAGAGCACGAGTGGGCCCGTTGCATCCTGTGCAAGGGTGGGCGAGGCAAGGCTGGCTGCGGCGCCAAGCGCGGCAGAGCCGATGAGTTTCTGGATCGGGGTCATGGCGGGGTCACCTTCATTGTCAGTTGCAAGACACGCCAGAGTTAGGCGCACGTCATCGCTACGGGGGCCGCGCGACAGCATTGTAACAGCGTCCGGGCGCAATTCCGGAACCACCCCTTCCGCGATTGGAACCCCGAGTATGCGCGCCTTCACGACAGCAGCGATGGTATCGGCCGCGCGGCGCAGGCCCAGATTCATCGCATGGCGCGGTGGTGAAAGCAGTGTGACCGCCACAGCCTCGCCCCGCCATTGCGGCAAGACACGCGTCAAACGCCCCTCGGCCAGCGCTGCGCGCGCCGCAGCTTCCGGAATGAGTAGCACGCCCGCTTGCGCCTCGGCGAGCGCCAGCAAGGCGACGACATCTGTGCTGGTGACCCGCGGACGCGAATTAAGAATGAAATCGGTCCGCTCTTCTGTGTGCAATGTCCAGTCGGTCAGTCCCGCTTCGGACCCGAAAGCCAGAAAACCCTGCGCAAGTATTTCATCAGGGTCTGAAAGTTGCGTACCCGGAGAGGCCACAAGAATTAGTGGCGTTCGACAGACGCGCCGCTGAATTAGCGCACTGTCGCGCAACGCCCCGCTATGGGCGCGAAGGTACAGGTCTGGCCCATCGCCCGACGCCTCTGGCAGTCGTTCGGTGATCTCAAGATGCACGGCAAGTCCGGGATGGGCGCGAATCAGCAGGGCTATGGCTTCAGCAGCATCCGGGGCGAGCATGGGTGAGACGGAAACCACGACCTGTCCTGTTACTTGCCGATGTGCAGACAGCAGTTGCTCTTCGGCCTGCCGCGCGGCCTCGACCACCCGGCGGGCGAGGGCATAGGTCAACTCGCCTGCAGCCGTCAACGCAAAGACATCGCCTGATCGATGCACAAGACGGGACTTGAGTTGTTCCTCAAGACCCGAAAGACGCCGACTAATGGTCGACTTTGGCAGCCCAAGCGCGCGTGCTGCGCGCAAGATACCGCGGTTTTCGACAATTTCGAAAAACAGCCTCAGATCATTCAGATTGAGTGACATTGCAAAGCTCCAGCTTCCGGAGACGCTGACATATTTTTGTTACAGCAGTTTGACGCGCTCTGGCTTTCATTCCCCAGTTTGGTGGCGCGTGTTTCAAGAACTTTGCGCAGCCTTGTCGAGAGCCGAAGAAAGTCACTCACAACACGTCTGGAGAGCAAGCGTTTCTGAGCTGTGCGCAACCCGTAGATAATGGGATAGCGCTGGAGTACCAAGCTTAGGTGCAGCTTTGGCGATAGTGTACAAATGCAATTCCGCACGACCACAGTCGGCTTTCTGAGCGGGGCGCGAATGACCGCAATCGCCGATTGCCGTGGATGCGAGGCCGCGACCTCACCGTCTGCTCCCCGCCCGTTGCGACCTCGGGCCAGTAGGCTGACCCCGCTCTGGAATTCCCTCCGCCCCGCACGACTACGCCGCCTTCGAGTGTCTCTGATCGCACCGAGAGCAGATGAACCCGCCTCAACTGCGGCGTAGTTCGCTTTCGACAACATGCTGAAAATGCGATACTTTTTGAATGCGTCTCAATTTGGGTGAAGGGCGGGTGGAAAGAGACGCGGGACGTTCAGAGACCGTTTCCGAGCCAAAGGCCAGTCTCCAAAAGTCGGATGGCGCGGCTAAACCCTTTTGAAACAAAAGAAAAAAGGCCCCGCCAGGGACCTCATCTCGGGTTTGCGATGTGCAAGTGGCGGACAGTGAGGGATTCGAACCCTCGAGACGGTTCCCCGCCTACACACTTTCCAGGCGTGCGCCTTCGACCACTCGGCCAACTGTCCAGCCCGCGCGTCTTAGCGCGGTGCCGATGGCGGTGCAAGACCAGTTTTGGCCTAGGGCAGCGCGGCGTGGCGGTTCACGTCTTTGTAGAGCAGGTAGCGGAACGGGTCCGGGCCGCCCGCGTAGCAGGCTTGTGGGCAGAAGGCGCGCAACCACATGAAATCGCCGGCTTCCACCTCAACCCATTTTTGATTCAGATGATACACGCCCTTGCCTTGCAGCACATAAAGCCCGTGTTCCATGACATGGGTTTCGTCGAACGGAATGACCGCGCCCGGCATGAGCGTGACGATGGTCACATGCATATCGTGGCGCAGGTCGGTCGGGTCCATGAAGCGGGTGGTGGCCCAGCCGCCATTGGTGCCCGGCATCTCTGTGGGCGCGATGTCTTGCTCTTGCGCGAAAAACGCGTCGGGGGCGGGCAGGCCATCGACCGCGATGTAGCGTTTACGGACCCAGTGAAAGACGGCGCCGTCGGGCGCGTTGACCAACCATGTGGCCCCGGCGGGAAGATAGCCAAACCCGCCAGAGGTCAGGCTGTGGGTTTTTCCGCCCAGCGCGATCTCGACAGTGCCCTCAACAACGAAAATCGCGCCTTCGGCGTTCGGGTCCGTTTCTGGCCGATTGCTGCCGCCGCCGGGCGAAATTTCGACGATGTATTGCGAAAATGTCTCTGCAAAGCCGCTGAGTGGGCGCGCCAGCACCCAGAAGCGCGTCTTGTCCCAAAATGGCAGGGCACTGGTTACGATATCCGACAGCACCCCGCGCGGGATGACCGCGAAGGCTTCGGTGAACATGGCGCGGTCGGTGACAAGTTGCGATTGCGGGGGCAGGCCGCCCTTGGGCACGAAATAGCGGCGGGCGGGGGCATTGGGCTGGGTCATCGGCGGGCCTTCGATCTGCGTTTTGCCCACCCTAGCTGTGTAGCATCCTGCCGACTAGCGCGGAAAGCCGACAGGTGCTTTTGCTATTTCCGGGCAATCAGCTTGCGGGGCGCAGGCGGATCAATTTGCCATCATCCCCATCGGTCAGAACATAGATAAAACCATCCTCTGGTCCGACGGCCACATCGCGGATGCGCCAGTTCCGGTCCTCTAGCAAGCGGGCAACGGGGGTGATCTGGCCATCCTCTTCGTCGAACAGCGCAAGGTAGCGATGCAGCAGATTGCCGATCAGCAAATGCCCTTGCCATTCTGGAAAGGCGGCACCGTCATAAAACGCCATGCCAGAGGGCGGGTTGTGGTTGTCGCGCCCCGCAGGCCAATGGAACACCGGGGCGACAAAGCCGTCGCCGGGCTGGTGGGGCGGGGCGAATTCGTCGCCGCCGCGGTAGGTTACGCCGTGCGAGGCCAAGGGCCAGCCATAATTGCCGCCGCGTTCGATGATATTCACTTCGTCGCCGCCGGCCTCTCCATGTTCGGCAACCCAAAGCGCGCCGGTATCTGGGTGCACGGCCATGCCCTGAATGTTGCGGTGGCCATAGGACCAAATCGCGCCTGCCGCGCCTTGCTGCGCGACGAAAGGGTTGTCGGCGGGGATCTCGCCGTCCAGCGTCAGGCGGATGACAGATCCGTTTTCGCTGCTCAGGTCTTGGGCGATGTGGTCGGGCCCGAAATTCTTGAAGCCCCGGTCGCCAAAGCCTGCGAAAACATGGTCATCGGCAAAGGCAATGCGCGAGCCGAAATGCGCGCCGCTGTCAATGCCGGGGTGGACCGCGTGCAGCACGTCCAGATCGCGCAGGGCCATGCCGTCCAGCCGCGCGCGGCCCAGATGCGTGGTGGTGCCACCTTCTACCGCGCCGGTCCATGTCATATACAGCCAGCCGCTCTCGGCGAAATCGGGCGCGGGGGCAATGTCCAGAAGCCCGCCTTGACCGTTGACCGCAACATCTGGCGCGCCCGACAATTTAACCAAGCCATCGGGGTGCCACAGCATCACATCGCCGCCGCGCAGGGTTAGCGCAATACGGTCGGTGCCGGGCAGAAAGGCCAGCGCCCAAGGGCGGTCAAGGTTGTCTTGCAAGACCTCGACAGTGTAGTCCTGCGCGAATGCAGGGCTGACAAATACAAGGCCAGCGGCGAAGAGCGGGGCAAGATGGCGGGTCATGACGTCTCCTTCTTTGGGACAAGACAAAAGCCGGAACTGGTGAATTTCAACTCACGATCGCGCGGGATGCCCTGTTTTGCTTGACTCTGGTCGCGCAGGGGCCTATCCGCCACGCAATACCCGGAAGCACCAGCCTTCCGGTCCTTTGGTGTTGCCAAGGATCGCCATCCACCAGCGCGTTGCGCCCGTGGGTGCAAAACCGGTTTGAATGGCCCTTATGGGCGGGAGTGATGCGCATGTTCGAGAACCTGTCAGACCGGCTGTCCGGCGTCTTTGACCGGCTGACGAAACAGGGTGCGCTGTCTGAAGAAGATGTCCGCGCGGCTTTGCGCGAAGTTCGGGTCGCGCTTCTGGAAGCAGATGTGTCGCTGCCTGTAACGCGCGACTTCATCAAGCGGGTGCAGAAAAAGGCGACGGGCGCGTCGGTCACTAAGTCGATCACGCCGGGCCAGCAGGTTGTCAAGATCGTGCATGACGAGTTGATCGCCATGCTGGAAGGCGACGAGGCCGCCGAGGCGCTGAAAATCGACAACCCGCCCGCGCCGGTTTTGATGGTGGGTTTGCAGGGGTCGGGGAAAACCACGACCACCGCCAAACTGGCCCGCCGCCTGAAAGACCGCGAAGGCAAGCGCGTGCTGATGGCGTCCTTGGACACCAACCGCCCCGCCGCAATGGAACAATTGGCAATCCTTGGCACCCAGATCGGGGTCGACACGCTGCCCATTGTCAAAGGCCAGTCGGCGGTTGATATTGCCAAGCGCGCCAAGCAACAGGCCACTTTGGGCGGCTATGACGTGTATCTGCTGGATACCGCGGGCCGCTTGCATATTGACGATGTGCTGATGGACGAAGTGCTGGCCGTGCGCAACGCCGTCACCCCACGCGAAACGCTGCTGGTGGTCGATGGTCTGACCGGCCAAGACGCCGTCAACGTGGCCGCCGAATTCGACGGCAAGGTCGGCGTGTCGGGCGTGGTCCTGACCCGGATGGATGGCGACGGGCGCGGCGGCGCGGCCCTGTCCATGCGCGCCGTCACGGGCAAGCCCATCCGCTTCGTGGGTCTGGGCGAGAAAACCGACGCGCTCGAGGTGTTCGATCCAAAGCGTGTTGCGGGCCGCATTCTGGGCATGGGCGACATTGTCGCGCTTGTGGAAAAGGCGCAGGAAGTGCTGGAGGTCGAACAGGCCGAGCGCATGATGAAGCGCTTCCAGAAAGGTCTGTTCAACATGAACGACCTGAAGATGCAGCTTGACCAGATGTTGAAAATGGGCGGCATGCAGGGCGTGATGGGCGTGATGCCGGGCATGGGCAAGATGCAGAAACAGGTCGAAGCCGCCGGTTTTGACGACAGCATGCTGCGCCAACAAATTGCGCTTATCAATTCGATGACCAAGAAGGAACGCGCCAACCCCGCGATCCTGCAAGCCAGCCGCAAAAAGCGCATTGCCAAGGGCGCCGGGCTGGAAGTGTCGGACCTGAACAAGCTGCTGAAACAACACCGCCAGATGGCCGATATGATGAAGACCATGGGCAAGAAAGGCATGCTGAAGCAGGCCATGTCCGGCATGTTCGGCAAAGGCAAAGACGCGGCAGCCTTGCCCGACCCCGGCCAGCTTGACCCGAAACTGGTGCAGATGGCCGAACGCCAGATGATGGGTGGCGGCAGCCTGCCCGGTGGCCTGTCGGGCATGTTCAAGAAAAAATGATGCCCGCGCTTGCCCATACCCCGGTGCTGGACACCCCGCGCCTTGTGCTGCGCGCTCCTCAAGCGGATGATCTGTCCGCCTTCGTGGCCTATGCGACCAGCGCGCGGACCCGGTTTGTGGGCGGGCCAAAGACTGTGGCGCAAGCGGTTGAGAAATTCGCAGGCATGATCGGGCAATGGGTGCTGCACGGATATGGGCGCTTTACGCTCACCCGGCGCGACACGGGCGCACCCATCGGTCATGTCGGGCCGTTGATGCTGGCAGAGGCCGAGATGCCGGAATTCACTTGGTCGCTGTGGGGTGCAGATGCCGAGGGGCAAGGCTTTGCGCAAGAGGCCGCGCAGGCCGTAGCAGTCTGGGCCTTTGGTCCGCTGGGGCTGACACAGGCCAGCACTATTATCCATGCCGAGAATACGGCCTCGCATCGGATTGCCGCGCGTTTGGGCGGCGTCCAGCGCCCCGATTGGCCCGCGCATTTCGGCGCTGATTTCACAACCTATCACTTCACCAAGGAAGCCGCCCTATGAGTGATGAAAGCGCCCGTGCCGCCGAGATTCTGGCCGACCACCGCGACAGCATTGACCGGCTGGATGCGATCCTCGTCTATACCTTGGGCGAGCGGTTCAAGCACACGCAGGCCGTGGGCCGGCTGAAAGCAAAACACGATCTTCCCCCGTCCGACCCCGCGCGCGAAGAGCGCCAGATCGAACGGCTGGAATGGTTGGCGAAAGAAGCCGACCTCGACCCGGAATTCGCCAAGAAATTCCTGAACTTCGTGATTTCGGAAGTCATCCGTCACCACGAAAATTTACAACGCTAAACCGGCGGGCCACCTGCCCGCCCCGCCAGTCTTGAAGGAGAAACTGACATGGCAACGAAGATCCGTCTGGCCCGTGGTGGGTCCAAGAAACGCCCTCATTACGCGATTGTCGCGTCCGACTCGCGCATGCCGCGCGATGGCCGCTTTCTGGAAAAGCTGGGCACCTATAACCCGCTTCTGCCCAAGGACAGCGAAGACCGCGTGAAAATGGACATGGAGCGCGTGCAGCACTGGCTAAACCAAGGCGCCCAGCCGACCGACCGCATTGCGCGCTTCCTCGAAGCCGCTGGCCTGCGCGAAAAAGCGACCCGCGCCAACATGAAGAAAGCTCAGCCCGGCAAGAAGGCGCAGGAACGCGCCAAGGAAAAAGCTGCCAAGGCTGAAAGTGCCGGCGAAGCTGCCGAATAAGAACGCGTTTTCTGGCCGGGCGGGTAATCTGCCCGGCCAGTATTTTGGCAGTCCCGCGCGGGATCGCATCCGCTAGAAACTGAACTCTCAGGTGTTCAGCTTCACGAATAGCGGTTCCCGAAGATGCCAGACCGTGGCTGTGATGTTCCGCCTGCTACTCACACGCGCAACCGGGCAAGAATAACGTCGGGCGATCCGGCTCTGCCCCAGCCACCCGCTCCAAAACTGCGGGCACATCTTTGGTCGTGGATCATTGGCGAACGCATTCTCCACGGGTTACGGGACCTGCCTTTGCATAGGTTGGCGCAGGCGCTGAGGCCCCGCGACAGGCGCGCCATGCCGTTGCAGCACAGCTGCACCCCCATGAAACATAAGAATGCTGTTGGCAGCCCGCTCGCTTATTTTGATTAGGCTCAGGCCAACCGGATGGAAGAGATTTACACCGCTGTCCGGGCTTGACTTGCATTCCGGCGCGGAATTTGAACAAGGCAGGGTGCATGCAACGCGTGGGGCGACCAATATGACAAGGCCATCAGGATCACAACGCAACAAGCCGGACCGGGTCTGCGTGGGCGCGGTAGCCGGGGCCTATGGAGTGCGCGGCGAGGTGCGGTTGAAAAGCTTCTGCGCCGATCCCGAGGCCATCGGCAGCTATGGCCCGCTTTGGTCCGAGGACGGCGCGCGCAGCTTTGAGGTAACGCTGGGCGCACCGGTCGCGCAGGGTTTTGCCGCGCGGCTTGGCGGGGTGACGACCCGTGAACAGGCCGATGCGCTGCGCGGTATACGGCTATTCGTGGATCGTGACCGCCTGCCAAGCCTGCCGGATGACGAATTCTACCACGCCGATCTGATCGGGCTTGAGGTATTCGACACGGGCGGCGCTTCTCTGGGGCGGGTCAAGGCGGTGCTGAACCATGGCGCAAGCGATTTGTTGGAAGTGGTCAGCCCGGGCCAGAAAGGCGCGGTGCTGCTGCCATTCACCCGCGTTATCGTGCCAACGGTCGACTTGGCGGCGGGGCGGATTGTCGCTGACCCGCCCGAAGGATTACTGGAATGAGTGACACCCCCAAGCGCCGCGCCGCCGGTCGGTTGGCGATCACGCCATCGCTTGCCCCGCGCGACCTTGACCGCCCGCGCTCCCCGGCCATGGCGTGGCAGGCGCGACTTATCACCCTTTTCCCAGAGGCATTTCCCGGCATTCTTGGCTTGTCTCTGACAGGGCGCGCGTTGAAGGACGGGCTTTGGGGGCTGGAGACGATCGACCTGCGCCCTTTTGGCATTGGCAAACACCGAAATGTCGATGACACACCGGCAGGCGGCGGGGCGGGCATGGTGCTGCGGGCCGATGTGCTGGACCGCGCGATTGACGCGGCGCAACGCGGCGTTCCAACGGATCGCGCCGCTTGGCCGCTGGTCTATCTGTCGCCGCGCGGTCGGCCCTTCACCCAAAGCATGGCGCGCGACTGGTCTTGCGCCAAGGGGGTAACCCTGCTCTGTGGCCGTTTTGAAGGGGTCGATCAGCGAGTGCTGGACCACTATGCGATTGAAGAAGTGTCCTTGGGCGATTTCGTTCTGACCGGGGGCGAATTGGCAGCGCAAGCGATGATCGACGCGACGGTGCGCCTGCTGCCCAACGTGTTGGGCAATGCAGCCTCGACCGAAGAGGAAAGCTTCAGCGCGGGCTTGCTTGAACATCCGCAATACACCCGCCCTGCGGAATGGATGGGTCAATCCATCCCGCCGGTTCTGCTATCTGGCAACCATGCAGAGATTGAACGCTGGCGGCAAGCGCAGTCAGAAGCAATCACCCGCGCGCGCCGCCCGGATTTATGGGCTGCCTGGAAGGATGGCGCGCAGGACTAGGGTCTTGCGCGAAATCTTGAAAAGATTTCGGTCCGATTTCTTTGGAAGAAATCGGCGTCCTGCGTTGCGTCAGCCAACGAACGGGGGCGCGGTTGCAAAAGATGATGATTTGCCCAGAGTTCTCGGCAACCTGAAAACCCCGGCGATCTATCTCGCGCATAAAAAGGTCAATGCCAACAAACCGCTCTATATCGCGCGCCTTGCGTCGGATCACAGCACCTTGTTGCACGGCCTTAGAGGCGAAAAGGTCATGTAGCCAGACCTCTGGAGAGAGTGGAGAGTTGCCATTGTTCATGCGCGAAGCATGGCGAGAAGCGGTTAAAGTTCCGTAAATGGCGCTGTTCGGGGGCAATTATTTTCGGCGCCGCTTCACCCCGCCGCGCTGCCCGGGTTTTCCGGCGGTCGAGCGTGGCTTCACGGCGCTGTCAACCGCATCATCCACTGCCGATTGCCGCGCCAGCGGGTCGTCGGCGATGGCAAGTTCCACAGCTTCCAGCCGTTTGATTTCATCACGCAGACGGGCGGCTTCCTCGAATTCCAGGTTCTCGGCGGCCTTGCGCATATCCGTGCGCAGCCCCTCCAGATGCGCCTGCAAATTCGCACCGGGTTTGACCTTGTCGACCTTCGCCGTGACCCGCGCCATGTCCGTATCGCCCTGATACAGCCCCGCCAGCACATCCTCGACATTCTTGCGCACCGTTTGCGGCGTGATGCCATGGGCCTCATTATAGGCAATCTGCTTGTCACGGCGACGGTTGGTTTCATTCAGCGCGCGTTCCATGCTGCCGGTGATGCGGTCGGCGTACATGATGACCCGGCCATCGGCGTTGCGCGCAGCCCGCCCGATGGTCTGGATCAGCGAGGTTTCGGACCGCAGGAAGCCTTCCTTATCGGCGTCCAGGATGGCGACAAGCCCGCATTCGGGAATGTCCAAACCTTCGCGCAGCAGGTTGATGCCAACCAACACATCGAAGGCGCCCAAACGCAGGTCGCGCAGAATTTCAATGCGCTCGATCGTGTCGATATCGCTATGCATGTAGCGCACGCGGATGCCCTGTTCATGCAGGTATTCGGTCAAATCCTCGGCCATGCGCTTGGTCAGCACGGTGCAGAGCACGCGCAGATCCTTTGCCGCGACCTTGCGGATTTCGTCCAGCAGGTCATCGACCTGCGTGGCAACGGGGCGGATTTCGACCTGAGGGTCCAAAAGCCCGGTGGGCCGGATTACCTGTTCGGTAAAGACGCCGCCGGCCTGTTCCAGTTCCCATGCCGCAGGCGTGGCCGACACGAACACCGATTGCGGGCGCATGGCGTCCCATTCCTCAAACTTCAGGGGTCGGTTATCCATGCAGCTTGGCAACCGGAACCCGTGTTCGGCCAGTGTAAACTTGCGCCGGTAGTCGCCTTTATACATCCCTCCGATCTGCGGCACAGAAACGTGGGATTCGTCGGCAAACACAATCGCATTGTCGGGGATGAATTCGAACAGGGTGGGCGGCGGTTCGCCCGGCGCGCGCCCCGTCAGATAGCGCGAGTAATTTTCGATCCCGTTGCATACGCCGGTCGCTTCCAGCATTTCCAGATCAAACTTGGTGCGTTGCTCCAGCCGTTGCGCTTCCAGCAATTTGCCTTCGGCCACGAACTGGTCCAGCCGCTGTTGCAGCTCATGCTTTATGCCCTTGGTGGCCTGCTGCATGGTCGGGCGTGGGGTTACATAGTGGCTGTTTGCATAGATGCGGACCTGCTCGAACGTGTCCGTCTTGGCGCCGGTCAGCGGGTCGAATTCGATGATCGCTTCCAGCTCTTCGCCAAAGAAGGACAGCCGCCACGCGCGATCATCCAAATGCGCGGGCCAAAGTTCGATCACGTCGCCGCGCACGCGAAAACTGCCGCGCTGAAAGGCGGCGTCATTGCGCCGATAGGCCTGCGCCACCAGTTCGGCCATGACCTTGCGCGGATCGTAGACCTCGCCCACTTTCATGTCTTGGGTCATGGCGGAATAGGTCTCGACAGAGCCGATGCCGTAAATACATGACACCGACGCCACGATAATCACATCATCGCGTTCCAACAGCGCGCGGGTGGCCGAGTGGCGCATCCGGTCGATCTGTTCGTTGATCTGGGATTCCTTCTCTATGAAGGTATCCGACCGCGGAACATACGCTTCAGGTTGGTAATAATCGTAATAGCTGACGAAATACTCGACCGCGTTATCGGGGAAGAAGCCCTTGAATTCGCCGTAAAGCTGCGCGGCCAAGGTTTTGTTGGGGGCCAGAATGATCGCGGGGCGCTGCGTTTCTTCTATGATCTTGGCCATGGTGTAAGTCTTGCCGGTGCCGGTCGCACCCAACAAAACTTGGTTATGCTCACCATCGCGCACGCCTTGGGCCAGTTCCGCGATCGCGGTGGGCTGGTCACCGGCGGGCTGAAACGGGCTGGCCATGCGGAACCGTTTGCCCCCTTCCAGCTTGGGGCGTGTCAGCACATCTGGGCGGTCTGTCAACTGGTTGGCGTTGTTATGCGGCATCGGCGGGTATCCTTCGTCTGCCTTAAAGGTGGGCGCGCGGCGCATGGGGTCAACCCGGTTCTTGCATGGCCAGCCGGGGCGCGCTAGCCATATCGCAAACGGAGCGCCCATGTCCGAAACCCTGACCCGCACAAAGCAGATACTTGCCGATCTGGTGGCCTTCCCGTCGGTGTCCGCCGATGGCAACCGCGCAGTAACCGAACATATTGCCGCGCTGCTGGCCGATGCGGGCGCGCGTTTCTGGACCGAGAGCGACGCCACCGGCACCAAGCTGAACCTGTTCGCCACCATCGGGCCGGATGTATCCGGCGGTGTGGTCCTGTCGGGCCATACCGATGTGGTGCCGGTCGCGGGCCAGCCATGGTCCACCGACCCTTTCACCATGGTCGAACGCGACGGGCGGCTCTATGGCCGCGGCACTTGCGACATGAAGGGCTTTGTCGCGGCCTGCGTGGCCATGGCGCCCATCTTCGCCGCGCGCGATCTGAAAGTGCCGGTGCATTTCGCCTTCACCTATGACGAGGAAATCGGCTGCCTTGGCGCCCAAGCGCTGACGGCCACGCTGGTCGCGCGCGGGGTCACACCCGCGGCCGCGATCATCGGCGAGCCGTCGATGATGCAGCCGGTTGACGGCCATAAGGGATGTTTCGAATACACCACGCGATTTACCGGGCTGGAAGGCCATGGGTCCAGCCCCGATCTGGGGGTGAATGCCGTGGAATATGCCGCGCGCTGGGCCTTGCGGCTGGCAGAGTTGCGCGAGGTTTTGAAAACGCGTGCGCCGGCAGGCAGCGCTTTCATGCCGCCGCATAGCACGATCAATATTGGCGTGCTGGCTGGGGGCTTGGCGCATAATGTCATTCCCGGCGCGGCGCGGTTGGAATGGGAAATGCGGCCGGTTGCGCCAGAGGATGCGGATTTCGTGAAGGCGGAACTTGCAGTTCTTCGCACGCAGATGCTGGCAGAGATGCAGGGGGTTTTCCGGCAAGCGGCGATAGAGACAGAAACCATCGCCGAGGTCGTCGGCCTGACGCCGGATGTGGGCAGCGCAGCCACACGACTGGTGATGGAACTGACCGGCGCAAACCGCGCCGGGCTGGTCCCGTTTGGCACCGAAGCCGGGCTGTTCCAGCAGATCGGCATCCCGTCGGTTATCTGTGGTCCGGGCGATATCGCCCAAGCCCACAAGCCGGACGAATTTCTGTCGCTGGACCAGCTTGCCGCTTGCCTTGCCTTCTTGAACAGGCTGGCGGACCGGCTGGAACGTGGCGCGCCCTAAAGCGTGTCCTGCTGCATTTGCGCGGCCATTGCAGCGCCCACGCTGCGCGAAATTTCGACGAAGACCGCATCAAACGCGCGGAACATGGCGCGGTTGAACGCATCCCCCTCGGGGCTGGCGGCATAGTCGATATAGCTTTGCATGTCTTCGGCGCTTAGCGGTTGATACGCCAGCAGGAAATAGGATTCGGCCCAATCTGTGACATCATCGCGAATGTCCTGTTCCTGCGCCCAGACCAAGGTCAGCAGATCGGCCCCCGCCATGCCATCCATCCAGCCCGCATCCACCATGCCCCGGTAATAGGCCAGCGAGGTGTTCAAACCCAACGAGACGTTAAGCTCGATCAGGTCATTGACCGCGATACGGTCGCGCGCACGCGCCAGCGCGGCGGCCCGTGCACTTCCGTCCGGTGCAGATCGCGCAGCATCAAGCGCCATGCGGGCGCTGTCTTCAATCTCTTCAGACAGCAAGGCGCGCCGCGCACTCACTTCCAATTGCAGCACGCGCTGCCCCAGATCGCTTTGCGCGAACTCAAGCGCGTCGGCGCGCGTTTCTGGGGATAGCGCGGCATCAAGGGCGCCGATGAAATCATCGTGCATCCGCTCTGCATTGTAGATACGGTTGACAGCACCTTCCCACCCGGCACGACCGGCGGCATCTTGCGGCACGGTCGGATCGCTTAACGCAGCGATACGGCCTTCCTCTGCCATAATGTCAAACAGCTCTGGCAACAGATAAGCGTCGGACAGGCTATCGGCGCGCAGGTGCTGCACCGGCAAGACAAGCGCCGACACGACCCCCCAAAGCGCAACTATGGCAATTCTCAGCATGTGGACTCCGCTGTGTAACAGTGTTGCGGCAAGGATAGGCTGAATAGCGCGTTCGACCAAAACACTTTCCTGCGCGCAGGGCAGCGCTGGGCGCGGATTTTCCTCTTGCACCGCCCGGTTTCACGCATTAAGCCGCACCCGACCGCGGAGAGGTGCCGGAGTGGTCGAACGGGGCGGTCTCGAAAACCGTTGTCCCTTCACGGGGACCCAGGGTTCGAATCCCTGTCTCTCCGCCATTACTTTTACTAGAGCACTGAAATGCAAGCCTACTTTGTGCTTGGGCGGATGCTCTGATTTCAAATCTTGCGATGGCAAGTCTTGTGAAAGCAGAGCCTTCTCGGCACGCTATAGAACGCGTTTGGGCCGTCGTTAATCCATAAAAAATCAAGTGAACCAACCGCAAGAGTCATCGCAAGCGCGACAAAGATCGCGCTGACGCGATGCAAAATGCGCTAGGCCAGCCCTTTGGGGGGCTAGGCCCGCGCTGCGCGTGCTTGCCCTGCTGCCGGACTGAACGCTTGGCTGACAGGTGGGGTGCGCCTGTTTTAGCTTACCCGCAGATCAGAGATATGTGCCACAACCCGTGCTGGCGTGTTCTCGCTATTAGAGGAGACGGCGACGGCAACCAGACGCTCGAACGGCATACCGAAGACCCGCGGGAAATCGCGCGCCAAATCGACCGATTCCGAAAAGCGCCCGGTTTGGGCTGGTCGCGTGATCAGGTTGCGCAAGCGGTCCGGCGCATGGGGGCTTGGCACGACGGAACCCACAGGACGGCTGCCACCCCAAGTATACATCAACACCTGCGCTGAGCGGTTGGTTATAAGCTGCCGAATGCTGGTATTCGGCCCGACCCGTTCGGCTGCCTCGGCATTCATATTGACAAAGAACATGCCCAGATTTCGGTCGTCATTGCCGATCTGCGACAAGTCAGAGGGCGGCACCGAGCTTTCGACATGCCACGACCAAGAAGCGCGCGAGGCAACACGCATGTCCTCGGGGAGAATGCGGTAGAGAATGGAGGACGATCCGTCCGACACCACGCTCAGTTGCGATGGTCGTCGTTCAAACCGGTTGGGAGAGAGGCTGCGAAACGTCAGATGTTCCCAAGCGTCATCGAATGGCACTGTATTGGCAACAGCTTGTCCGGGCGCAAACAGTGCTGCGCCAAGGGCAGCGCCCGTGCTGGTGACAATGGCCTGCCTGCGGGTCAGTGCGCGTTTTGACATGTTGCTCCTCCTTCATCATCTAGTCTTAGGTTCACCCCGTCTACGCGCACCGAATTCTGTGCGTTTCGCCCTTGCCCATCACGTTCGCGTCATCCGGTGCTTGTGCCTTAGGCCGCGTGGCCAGCGCCTTATCTTATGCCGACCCATCCGCGATCATCCGTAAACGCGCGCGCAGCAGAGATTTGGGCCATTTCGTAGCCGCGTGGCAAAGCGTCGATTTCCGGCAGGGGGTTGGACGCGGCGGCAAGCATCACGTTCCCGCGCCCGTTTGGACCCGTTGGGCCTTGGACGGCGATCACATGCGGATATAGCGCATCTAGAATGGCATATGTGCCACGGACCAAGGGGCCGTCCGGAGTGTCGATAAGGTTGACATAGATCGGCCCGTCCACGATCTCGCGCAGTCTTGCGAAGGTTTCTTGCGTGACCAGATGGGCGGGAACCGCTTCCGACGAAAACGCATCCATCACCGCCGCGTCGTAGCGGCGCGTGGTTTCATTCAGGTAAACCCGACCATCGGCGTGGACAATGCCAAGGCGACCGGGGGGTGCCGCCTCTGCCTTGGTCGAGGTTTCATACCCCGTCGCCGCGATCATCTGGGCGGCCTGCGGCAAGTGTTCGCGAACCACATCGGTAATCAGCGGGTCAATCTCGACCGCAATGGCATGTGCTTGGGGGCGTGACGACAAAAGACGCGTTGGCAGTGTGTAACCGCCCCCACCGACGAACAGGACCGATGGCGCGGGCCCTAGATCGGCGTTCATCCGGGCCCAGATCCAGCGTGTATAGGGGATCACAAGTTCCTGTGGGGCGTTGCCCATATCGTCATCGCGCAGAATGTGTTCGGCAGCCTGATGTGTTCGGTCCGAATACAGGCTGATGGTCCGCCCGGTCCGCGTGATGTCAATGCATGACAGGCCAGATTCGTAGCGGCAGATCGGCCCAAGTGCCGCACTGGCCAGAACAAGTGCTGCAACTGGCACCAAGGGTGCCATGGATGCGGTATCTTGTTTTGGCCCATTGCCTTGCCCGCTATCTTTCAGGAAGGGCACGCATAGAAGCGCCGCGACACCGCAGGCTGCGAATGTTGCCACCGACCCGGCGTAGGGCAGGGCGACAAAGCCTGCCAGCACCGCGCCCAGTATCGCGCCCAGCGACCCCGCCGCCAGCACCAATCCCAGCGACGACCCCTCGCGGCCGGGCCGCGCCTCTACTGCCAGTCGGGCCAGAAGGGGCGAGGGGGCGCTAATCAGGACAGAGGCCGGGAAGAACGCAATCACCACACTGAGCAGCATGCCTGTCGTCCCGCGCGCGCCAAGGCTATAGACCAGACCCAGTATCGTCGGCGACAAGGCGGCCAGAATGGCCGTTCCGACAAGCACGGCCCGCACATTGCGCAGCGCAACGGGGCGTTCGCGTTCGGCCATGAACCCGCCAAGCGCATTGCCCAAGGAAAACCCCGCCAGCACTGTGGCAATGACAGCAGTCCATGTCACCAGCGAGGTGCCAAAGAACGGCGCCAGCACCCGACCGGCGGCAATCTCATAGGTCAGGCCCAAGGCTGACAGGACCAATATCAGGATGATCGCCGTCCAGAATTTCATCAGCTTTCCTTATGTTTCAGGACCAGTGCGCATGGACAGATATAGATCATCCGTGTTGCGATATAGGCTTCGTCGCGGTTTAAGCCGGTCAATACCGCAAATTCATGCGGGGCAGGTGCCGATCTGGGGCCATTTAGGGCTGCACGGCATCAGCGGTATTCGGGGCCTGCGCGTTGCAGAGTTCCCACCGCGTGCAGGCCAAAGACCGCGCATGATCCGACCGCTTGGTTCGGTTTCGCCCGATGACATGTCTGGCGGCGCATCTTAGTGAAAATCGCGGCTGGGGAACAGTTTGCGCGCCTGCTCTCGGGGGTGGCGGGCATGGCTTGCGATATTGGGGACGGGGCAGCGGGTTTCATCTGCGCGGCCATCATTGGCGGCAATGGGCGCTGGCCCCCCAAGTTGGCCGAGCAGGCCCGAGATGTCGTCAATTTGTTCGGCGATGATATGGGTCACTTGCCCCTCGCGCTGCACCCGGCCTGTGACGCGCAACAGCCGCCCGCCGATGACCGCGCGGCGGAAGCGGTCATATAGGGCTTTCCACACCACGACATTGGCGCAGCCGGTCTCATCTTCCAGCGTCAGGAACACCACGCCCGATGCCGTTCCGGGGCGCTGGCGGGTAATGACCAGCCCCGCGATGGTGGCGCGGCGGGGGGCTTGGGACAGCTTGTCATGCGGCAGGGTGTGCGGCAGCCGTGGGCGCAGCAGTTCCAGCGGATGGGCCCGCAAGGACAGGCGCAGCGACAGGTAATCTTCGACCACCGCTTCGCCCAATGACATGTCGGGCAGGGTGACAGCGGGTTCTTGCCCGCCTTCGCCATCCAGCCCGAACAGCGGCAAAGGGGCTGGCGCGCGCAAGGCCCGGACCTGCCAAAGCGCGGTGCGGCGCGACAGGCCAATGGCGGTGAAGGCGTCACCCTCGGCCAGCCGTTCCAGCGTATCGGGGGGCACGCCTGCACGCCGCCACAGGCTGTCTATGTCCGGGTAGCCATTGCCGCGCGCGGCCACGATCCAGTCGGCATCTTCCTGCCCCACGCCCTTGATCTGGCGAAAGCCCAGCCGCAAGGCCAGCGCGCCATCCGCGCGCATCTCCAGCGTGCAATCCCATTCGGAATGGTTGATCGAGACGGGGCGAATTTCGACCCCATGTTCGCGCGCGTCGCGCACCAATTGGGCGGGGGCATAGAACCCCATCGGCTGGCTGTTCAGCAGTGCGCAGGTGAACACCGCCGGATGGTGGCATTTCAGCCAGGCCGAGATATAGACCAGCCGCGCGAAGCTGGCGGCGTGGCTTTCGGGAAAACCGTAGCTGCCGAAGCCTTCGATCTGCGCAAAGCACCGCGCCGCGAAATCGGGGTCATAGCCGCGCGACAGCATGCCGTCGATGAACCGATCCCGAAACCCGCCGATTGTGCCCATGCGTTTGAACGTGGCAAGGGCACGGCGCAGTTGGTCGGCCTCTGCCGGGGTAAAGCCGGCGGCAACCACGGCAATCTGCATGGCCTGTTCCTGAAACAGCGGCACGCCATAAGTGTGGCCCAGCACTTCCATCATTTGCGGTCCAAGGTCTTCAACCGCTTCTTTCCCTTGGCGGCGGTTAATGAACGGGTGCACCATGCCGCCCTGAATGGGGCCGGGGCGGACAATGGCGACCTCGCAGACCAGATCGTAAAAGGCGCGCGGGCGCATGCGCGGTAGAAAGTTTAGCTGCGCGCGGCTTTCCACCTGAAACACGCCAATCGCATCGGCCCGGCAGAGCATGTCATAAACCGCCGGATCTTCGGGCGGAACATTGGCAAGGTTCAACCGTTGGCCCCGGTGCTGCGCCAGCAGGTCGAAGGATTTGCGGATCGCGGTCAGCATCCCCAGCGCCAGCACATCGACCTTCAGCAGCCCCAACGTGTCGATGTCGTCCTTGTCCCATTCGATGATGGTGCGGTCTTCCATGGCCGCGTTCTCAATCGGGCACAGATCATCCAGCCGCCCCTTGGTTATAACAAACCCGCCCACATGCTGCGACAGGTGGCGTGGAAAACCGATGATCTCTGCAATCAGTGCAAGCGCCTGCCCCATGCGGCGGTCGTCCGGGTCCAGCCCAGCCTCGCGCAGGCGGTCGGCATCGGGGGGGGCGGCGGACCAGCCCCAAAGCTGGCCCGACAGCCGCCCGATCACATCGGCGCTTAGGCCCATGACCTTGCCCACCTCGCGGATGGCCGCGCGGGTGCGAAAATGGATAACCGTCGCGGTCAGGCCCGCGCGGTCGCGCCCGTAGCGGTCATAAATCCACTGGATGACCTCTTCACGGCGTTCATGCTCGAAATCCACGTCAATATCGGGCGGCTCGCCGCGTTCCTTGGAAATGAACCGCTCGAAAATAAGCGTGATCGATTCGGGCGGCACTTCGGTCACGCCCAGCAGGTAGCACACGACCGAATTGGCGGCAGACCCGCGCCCTTGGCACAGAATGCCGCGCGACCGGGCGAAGGCGACAATGTCATGCACGGTCAGGAAGTAGGGGGCGTAATCCAGATCCGCGATCAGGCGCAACTCGCGGGTGGTGCGTTCGACAATCTTGGGCGGCGCGCCTGCGGGGTAGCGGCGGCGCAGCCCCTCGGCCGCCAACCGTTCCAGCCGGGCTTGGGCGGGTTCGCCATTCTGTGCCTCGTCAGGGTATTGGTAGCGCAGCTCATCCAGCCCAAAGGCACAGGCATCGGCAATTTGCACCGTGCGGCGCAGCGCGGCGGGGTGGTCGCGGAACATGCGCGCCATTTCCGCGCCGCCTTTCAGCCGGTGTTCGGCATGGGGCAAGCGGTGTTGACCGATGCTGTCTATGGTCAAGCCCAGCCGCAGGCAGGTCAGCACATCGGCCAGCGGGCGGCGGGCGGCGCTATGCATCAGCACATCGCCCAGCGCGACCATGGGCAGGCCGGTCGCCTGCGCCCATGCGGCCATTTGCGCCAGCCGTGCCGGGTCGCGCCCGTCATAACGGGGCGCGGCACCAAGGTAGCACTGGCCGGGGAAATGGCGCAGCATGGCGCGCAGGTCGTCGGGCAAGGGCGCTTGCAACGGGTCGGGCGGCAGCGCGATCAGGATCATGCCGTGGCAGCCCGCATATAGATCGGCGCGCGCAAGCTGGCACTGGCCCTTGGGCGCGCGGCGCTTGCCAAGGGTCAAAAGCCGGGTCAGCCGCGACCATGCCGCCAGGTCGGTGGGCAGGGCCAGCCAATGGGTCGCGCTGTCGGTCAGCACCAGCCGCGCCGCCGGAATCAGCCGGGGCAGGGGGTGGTCGGACAGCGCCAGCGGTGCGGCATTGGGCGCGGTGGTCTGGCGGCTGGATGGGTCGGTCTGGCGCTGGGCGCGCACGCCTGCGGCTTGCGCCACCCCCGCGGCGCGCAGCCGCGCCAGTTCCTTCAGCGCCGCATAGGCCCGCACCACGCCCGCCACCGAATTGCGGTCAGTGATGGCAATGGCGTGCAGCCCCAGCTCAGCCGCGCGCGTGACCAGTTCTTCCGGGTGCGACGCGCCCCGCAAAAAGCTGAAATTCGTTGTCACGCAAAGCTCTGCATAGGCGGGGTCGGACATGGTGGGCCTTGGGTTTGTTCCTGATTTGTTCATATATCTGGCGCGCTCCCCAAGTCGAGTCCCCATGCCCGCGTGCAAACCCCTTGCGTTCGGGCGCGCATGGGCCTATATCGGCGTTCAACAGCGGCGTGTCGAAAGATACCCACCGGAAATTTCAACGGGCCGCACGGCCCGTTTTTTGTTTTCCGCACCCCAAGGAGGGGTCATGTCCGACCTGATCGCGAAAACCACGCTCGACCAGCGGCTGGCGGCCATCGTGTCCCCGGTGATCGAAGGTCTGGGCTTTGAACTGGTGCGCCTGCGGGTGATGTCGGGCAAAAGCCGAACGCTTCAGATCATGGCTGACCGCCCTGATGGCGGCATCGAAGTGCAGGATTGCGCCGATATTTCCACCGCCATCTCTGCCGTGCTGGATGTCGAAGATCCGCTGGAAGATGCCTATACGCTGGAAGTGTCCAGCCCCGGCATTGACCGTCCCCTGACCCGGCTGAAAGATTTCGACGTCTGGAACGGGTATGAGGCGCGGATCGAGACGACCGAACTGATCGACGGTCGCCGCCGCTTCAAGGGTCTGCTGGCGGGGGTCGAAGGTGACGAGGTGCTGATCGAACTGGAAGAAGGCGACGAAACCGTCACCATCGGCCTGCAATTCGACTGGCTGTCGGATGCCAAACTGGTCCTGACGGATGACCTGATCGCGGAAATGCTGCGCGCCCGCAAAGCCAGCGGCGCCATAGACGAATCGCAATTCGACGAGATTGAAACCGACGCGCCGGACGACCACGCGCGCCCCGAGGAGAGCTGAGATGGCCATTACATCTGCAAACCAGTTGGAACTGCTGCAAACCGCCGAAGCTGTGGCGCGCGAAAAGATGATCGACGCCGAACTGGTGATAGAGGCGATGGAAGACAGCCTCGCCCGGGCGGCGAAATCGCGCTACGGGGCGGATATGGACATTCGCGTATCCATCGACCGCAAAACCGGCGTGGCCACCTTTACCCGCGTGCGCACCGTGGTCGAGGATGATGCGCTGGAAAACCACCACGCCGAACTGACCGTCAAACAGGCCGCGCCCTATCTGGATGACCCCAAGGTCGGCGACGAGATCATCGACGAAGTGCCGCCCGTCGAACTTGGCCGTATTGCCGCGCAATCGGCCAAGCAGGTCATCTTGCAGCGCGTGCGCGAAGCCGAGCGTGACCGTCAGTATGAGGAATTCAAGGATCGCGCGCGCACCATCATCAACGGTGTCGTGAAGCGCGAAGAATATGGCAATATCATCGTCGATGTGGGCGCGGGCGAAGCGATCCTGCGCCGCAACGAAAAGATCGGCCGCGAAAGCTACCGCAACGGCGACCGCATCCGCTGCTATGTCAAGGATGTGCGCCGCGAAGCGCGCGGGCCGCAGATCTTCCTGTCGCGCACCGCGCCCGAATTCATGGCCGAATTGTTCAAGATGGAAGTGCCGGAAATCTATGACGGCATCATAGAGATCAAGGCCGTCGCCCGCGACCCCGGCTCGCGCGCCAAGATCGGCGTCATCTCCTACGATTCGGGCATTGACCCGGTCGGCGCTTGCGTCGGTATGCGCGGCAGCCGTGTGCAGGCCGTGGTGAACGAGCTTCAGGGCGAAAAGATCGACATCATTCCGTGGACCGAAGATCAGGCCACTTTCCTTGTGAATGCGCTGCAACCGGCAGAGGTCAGCAAGGTCGTGATCGACGAGGAAGCTGGCAAGATCGAAGTGGTCGTGCCGGATGAACAATTGTCGCTGGCGATTGGCCGTCGCGGTCAGAACGTGCGCTTGGCCAGCCAGTTGACGGGTCTGGACATCGACATCCTTACCGAATCGGACGAATCAGCCCGCCGTCAGGCCGAATTCGCCGCCCGCACCAAGCTGTTCATGGATGAATTGGACATTGACGAAATGATGGCCCAGCTTCTGGTCGCGGAAGAATTCACCGCGCTGGAAGAGGTCGCTTATGTCGAGCTGGACGAATTGCTGGCGATTGACGGCTTCGACGAAGAAACCGCCGAGGAGTTGCAGACCCGTGCGCGCGAGCGTCTTGAAGCGGTCGCTGCTGCCGCGCTGGCAAATGCGCGCGAATTGGGTGCCGAAGACAGCCTGATTGAATTCGACGGCCTGACCCCCCAGATGGTAGAGGCCTTGGCGAAAGACGGCATCAAGACGCTGGAAGATTTCGCCACCTGCGCCGATTGGGAATTGGCCGGTGGTTGGACCACCGTCAATGGCGAGCGCGTCAAGGATGAAGGCTTGCTGGAACCCTTCGACATGAGCCTTGAAGAAGCGCAAACGCTGGTCATGACCGCGCGCGTTTTGCTAGGGTGGGTCGACCCGACCGAGATGGACGCCGAAGCCGGGGAAGCCGAAGACGACGCCGAGGCAGAAGAAGAAACGCGCTAGGATCAACCACATGGCACGCGGCGGGCGCAAAGAAGAACGCGACGGGCCCGAGCGGCGCTGCATCGCCACGGGGCAAAGCCAGCCCGCGCGCGGGCTGATCCGTTTCGTGGTCGGACCCGATAGCCAGATCGTTCCTGACGTGGCGGGCAAACTGCCGGGTCGGGGCATTTGGGTCAGCGCCGATCGCGCGGCCTTGGATCTGGCGGTGAAAAAGAAGCTCTTTGCCCGCGCGGCGCGTCAGCAGGTCATGGTTCCCGAAGGGTTGGCCGAGCTTGTCACCGCGCTGGTGCGGCAAAGGGTGATCGACCTGTTGTCGCTTGCGCGTAAAAGTGGGCAGGCCATTGCGGGTTATGAGAAATGCCGCGAACTGGCCATGACGGGCGAGATGGCGGTGCTTATTCAGGCCGCCGACGGATCGACCCGCGGCAAAACCAAATTGCGCCCGCCCGAGGGTGACGCGACCTATATCGGCTGGCTGACAGCCCAGGAACTGGGTTTGGCTTTTGGTCGTGAACATGTGATACATGCCGCGCTTCGTGCTGGCGGATTGCGGCGACCTGTTGTAGAGGAAGCGGCAAGACTGGCAGGACTGCGCACAGATATCGGTGGATATGCCACCGGAGAGGATAAGACGGACGCATGAGCGATACAGACGGTAAAAAGACACTCGGACTGGGCGGACAAGGTGGTCAGGTGAAGCAAAGCTTCAGCCATGGGCGCACGAAATCGGTCGTGGTCGAGAAAAAGCGCAAGCGCGTTGTGGTCCCCAAGGCTGGGGCGCAGCAGGGTGCGGGTGCTGGAAAGCCGTCCGGCACGCCCAAATCGGACCCGTCGCGCCGTCCGGCTGGTATCTCTGAAGCAGAGATGGATCGCCGTCTGAAGGCACTTGCCGCCGCCAAGGCGCGCGAGACCGAGGAAGCCGCCGCGCGCGAAGCCGAGGAAAAGGCCCGCGAGGAAGAGCGCCAGCGCCGCCGCGAAGAGGCAGAGGCCCGCGAACGCGAAGAGCGCGAGCGCGAAGCCGCCCTGCGCGCCAAGGAAGAAGAAGACGCCCGCGCCAAGGCAGAGGAAAAGGCAGAGGAAGAGGCACGCAAGGCCCGCAAGGCGGCGCCGCCGCCTGCCGAACCGGCAGCCCCCGCTGTGCCCGAAGCCCCCTTGTCAGAGCGCGCGCGCCCGGCTGGCGGCGAGTCGCGCAAACCTGCAAAGCGGGTGGAAGACGACCGTGGCGGTCGTCCGTCCAAACCGCGCGAGGATGGCGGACGCCGCTCCGGCAAGCTGACGTTGAACGACGCGCTGACCGGTGGTGGTGGGCGGGAACGCTCCATGGCCGCGATGAAGCGCAAGCAGGAACGCGCCCGTCAAAAGGCGATGGGCCAGACCCAGTCGCGCGAAAAGGTCGTGCGCGAAGTGCAACTGCCTGAAACCATCGTGGTGCAGGAACTGGCCAACCGCATGGCCGAACGCGCCGCAGATGTGGTCAAGTCGTTGATGAAGATGGGTGTCATGGCCACCATGAACCAGTCCATCGACGCCGACACGGCCGAACTCATCATCGAGGAATTCGGCCACAAGATGGTGCGTGTTTCCGACTCGGATGTGGAACAGGTGATCGAACAGGTCGCGGACAACCCCGAAGACCTGCAATCGCGCCCGCCGATCATCACGATCATGGGGCATGTGGACCACGGCAAGACCTCGCTTCTGGATGCTATCCGCAAGACAAACGTGGTCTCTGGCGAAGCTGGTGGCATTACCCAGCATATCGGGGCCTATCAGGTCACGACCGAAAGCGGAGCGGTGCTGTCCTTCTTGGACACGCCGGGCCACGCGGCCTTTACCAGCATGCGCGCGCGCGGTGCCAATGTGACCGATATCGTGGTTCTGGTTGTGGCCGCTGACGACTCTGTCATGCCGCAGACGATCGAAGCGATCAACCACGCCCGCGCCGCCAAGGTGCCGATGATCGTGGCCATCAACAAATGCGACAAGCCCGCCGCAGACGCCAACAAGGTCCGCACGGAACTGTTGCAGCATGAGGTTGTGGTCGAAGCCATGTCGGGCGATGTGCAGGATGTGGAAGTATCCGCGGTGACCGGCAAGGGCTTGGACGAACTGCTGGAAGCCATCGCGCTTCAAGCGGAAATCCTTGAACTGCAAGCAAACCCCGACCGCGCCGCCATGGGTGCCGTGATCGAAGCGCAGCTTGACGTGGGCCGCGGCCCCGTGGCGACCGTTCTGGTGCAGAACGGCACGCTGCGCCAAGGCGATATTTTCGTTGTGGGCGAACAGTGGGGCAAGGTGCGTGCGCTTCAGAACGATCAGGGCGCGCGTGTCAAGGAAGCTGGCCCCTCTGTGCCGGTCGAGGTGCTGGGCCTGAACGGCACGCCCGAAGCGGGCGATGTGCTGAACGTGGTCGAAACCGAAGCGCAGGCGCGTGAAATCGCCGAATACCGCCAGCAGGCGGCCAAGGACAAGCGCGCCGCTGCCGGGGCTGCGACCACGCTGGAACAGCTTATGGCCAAGGCCAAGGAAGACAAGGACGTGGCCGAGCTGCCCGTGCTGGTCAAGGCCGATGTGCAAGGTTCGGCCGAAGCCATCGTGCAGGCTTTGGAAAAGATCGGCAATGACGAGGTGCGCGTGCGCGTCCTGCATTACGGTGTTGGTGCGATTACCGATACAGATGTGGGCCTTGCCGAAGCATCCGGCGCGCCGATCATCGGGTTCAACGTGCGGGCAAATGCCTCTGCGCGGAATTCGGCCAACCAGAAGGGCGTGGAACTGCGCTACTACTCGATCATTTATGATCTGGTCGACGACATCAAGGCTGCCGCATCGGGCCTTTTGTCCGCCGAAGTGCGCGAAAACTTCATCGGCTATGCCGAGATCCGCGAAGTGTTCAAGGTCACGGGCGTTGGCAAGGTGGCCGGCTGTCTGGTCACCGAGGGCGTGGCGCGCCGCTCTGCGGGCGTGCGCCTGCTGCGCGACAACGTGGTGATCCACGAAGGCACGCTGAAAACCCTCAAGCGCTTCAAGGACGAGGTCAAAGAAGTGCAGTCGGGTCAGGAATGCGGGATGGCGTTTGAAAATTACGACGATATCCGCCCGAAAGATGTGATCGAAATCTTCGAACGTGAAGAAGTCGAGCGCAGCCTGACTTAAGGCAAGATTGTCGAAGAAAAAGGGCGCATTTCGCGCCCTTTTTTATGCCCTTAGCTGAATGTCCCCCGTCCCAAGCTTGCGGGCAGTCATGGGTGCCGCCCTGTGGCGTCAGGACCGGGGGCGTTCTTTCTTGGGGTCGTAATGCGCGAAAGGCACGATGCGTGCGGGCAGCCGTTTTTGGTGCCCGTCCAGCTTGCCGATTTCGACCTCTGTCCCGATGTCGGAACAGGCCACATCCACCCGCGCCAGTGCGATCGTCTTGCCCAGCAGCGGCGAGCGCATGGCGGACGTCACCTCGCCCACCTGCGCGCGCCCGATATGAACGCAGTCGCCATGGCCAACCTCTGCATTGCTGTCTATGTCCAAGCCCACCAGCTTGCGGGCAGGGTGTTCCTTGCGCCGGATCAGCGCGTCGCGGCCGATGAAATCCTCGGTTTTGGATTTCAGCGGCACGGTAAAACCGATGCCCGCTTCGAATGGGTCGGTCTGGTCGCTGAAATCATAGCCTGCAAAGATCAGTCCGGCTTCGATCCGCACCATGTCCAGCGCATCCAGCCCTAAAGGGGTCAGCCCGTGGTCGCGCCCGGCGTCCCAGATCGCATCGAACACGGCGGCGCAGTCGCGCGGGTGGCACATCACCTCGTAGCCTAATTCGCCGGTATAGCCCGTGCGCGACACAACGATGGGCACACCATCGGCCCCGTGCAGCCGCGCGGGCGTGAAGCGGAACCAGTCCAACTGGTCAAAGGTCGGGCGGTGTGGCGCAGTCCAGACCACCTTGCGCAGCAGGTCACGGCTTTCCGGCCCTTGCACGGCGACATTGTGCAACTGGTCGGTCGAGGACCGCACCAGCACGTTCAGCCCCGCTTTTTCGGCCTGTTCGCGAATCCACTCGCCGCCGTAATCGGTGCCACCGATCCAGCGGAAATTGTCGCGCCCCAGCCGGAACAGCGTGCCATCGTCGATCATACCGCCATGCGGGTAGCACATGGCAGTATAGACAACCGCGCCTTCGGCCATGGTTTTCACGTTGCGGGTGAAAATGTATTGGCACAAAGCCTCTGCATCGGGGCCGGTAATCTCGAATTTGCGCAGCGGCGACAGGTCCATGATGACGGCTTTCTGCCGGCACGCCCAGTATTCCTGAATCGTGCCTGCCGTGGCAAAGGAACTGGCCAGCCAATAGCCGTTATACTCCACGAAATTGCCGGTGAATTTCGCGAAAGAGGCGTGGAAGCCGGTTTCCTTGGTCATCTTTGGCTCCGAATCTGGGGTGGCGCGGATCGCTATGGCGCGCTTGAAGGGTTCCGTGCCGCTATAAGTGCGCACATGAATGTCGGTCGGGTTCCAGCCATTGGCGGCGGTGGTGTCGTCCGGGCAGGCGGAACTGACGCAGACCAGATCGGTCAGCGCGCGTAGCAGAACATAGTCGCCGGGGCGCGACCAAGGCTCGTCCGTATACAGCACGCCATGGTCGTCCAGCCCGGTGTTGAAGAAAAAGTTTATCGCCATCCAGCCGGGGCGCGGATCGGCCCCGAACCCGGCCAGCGCGCCGTTGAAATTGTCGGTGCAGTTCACATGGCCGGGATAGCCGATATCGTCATAGTATTTCGCGGCGCAGGCCATGGCGAAAGCATCGTGCCGCCCGCAGGTGTCCTGCACGACCTCGACCAGCGGGTCCATGTCCTGATCGTAGTATTTCGCGTGTAGGCCCGGCATGGGGTAGGCATGGCCCATCAGCGTGCGCGTGGTGGTCACGTCCAGCGGGCGTTGCAGGCCGCGATCCAGCTTGCGGGCGTCGAAACACTGAAAATCGGTGCATTGGCGGCCATCCACATCCAAAATCTGGATGAAATCCCCGGCCTTGACGAAATACGCTTCGGCGGTGGCGGAGCGCACGCGGATATCGGCCAGCGGGTCTGCTAGCGGGTCGGGCAGGTCGAACCCGGCGCGGGGGCGCAGCTTGGCGCGGGTCAGCAGCACGGCAAGCGGGGTCAGCGTGTCTTGCCCATGGGGCGACATGGCATCTCCCGGCGCGGCAATCAGCAGATGCGCGTCGCGGGTGGCGGTGAATTCCTCGGACGCCCCTGCTTTCGTGGCCGCGTCGAACAAGCGCAGGCTTGGGGCATGGGCCAAGCCCGCCCCCAACTGTTCCAGCTTGCGCCGCACGCGGTGCAGCGAGGTGTCGCCCGAAGACAGGACCGCCCGCACCCCTTCGGCCTGCGCATTGGCCGGGGCACCCAGCGCGCCGATGTCGCATTGCCCATTGGCGCAAATGGCCAGCAGCTCCGCCGCCTGCCCGCCTTCCATGTTGCGAATGCTTACCCGGTCGCCTTGGTGCAGCTGCACCAGAATCGCGCCGCCACCTTCGACATGGTAGCGTTCCACCCCGGCGGGCAAGGTCAAGCCTTGCGGCAGGCGCACAGCGCTGGGGCGGGGCGCACCCGGTATGACCTTGGGGTAGGTATCAAGCGGCATGGTGGCACCCGTGCGATAACTAGGAATATTTATTTCCCATGAAGAATATTTGGAAAGACGCCCTCAAGCAAGACAATTCTGAGAATCGCCTGCACGCCATTGCGCAGCCCGGCTATTTGCGATTATCGCAAACCATGTGTCGACCCGGATAATCGCTGATGAATTTTGCCATGATGCTTCTGCTGGCCTGCCTGATCGACCTTGCGGTGGGTTGGCCTGACGGGCTTTATCGGCGCATTGGCCATCCTGTTACATGGCTTGGGCGGGCGATTGGCTGGTTGGAGCAGCGCTGGAACCGGGGCACGCCCGTAGTGCGGCTTGGGTTCGGGGCGTTGACGGTTGCTTTGCTGGTTGGCGGCGTTGCCCTGCTTGGCGCGGTGCTACAGGCGCTATTGCCGCAAGGCTGGCTGGGCCTTGGGCTTGGCGCGGTGTTGGCATGGCCCCTTGTTGCCCTGCGCTCTATGCAAGAGCATGTGCGCGCGGTCGAAGTTCCGCTGGCGGGCGGCGACCTGCCCGCCGCGCGACATGCGGTGTCGATGATCGTGGGTCGTGATGTCTCGCAGGCGGATGAGGCCGCAATCAGCCGCGCCGCGCTGGAAAGCCTGGCCGAGAACAGCGCCGATGGTATCGTGGCGCCCGTGTTCTGGGGCGTGGTTGCGGGTTTGCCGGGGATCATGGCGTACAAAGCCATCAACACGCTGGATTCGATGATCGGCCATCGCAATGACCGGTATGAGGCGTTTGGCAAAGTGGCCGCCCGGCTGGACGATGTGGCGAACCTTGTCCCGGCGCGGCTGACCGGGCTGATCTTCGCGCTTGTCGGCGGGCGGCCCGTGCAAGCCTTGCGCGTCATGTGGCGCGACGCGCGCGCGCATCGCTCGCCCAATGCCGGTTGGCCAGAGGCCGCCATGGCTGCCAGTCTGGGGCTGCGCCTGTCCGGCCCACGCCGATATGGCGACACCGTTACATCAGAGCCATGGCTGAACGCCGCGGGTGCTGACGCCACACCCGCCAGCCTGACCCGCGGGCTGGTGCTGTATAGGCGCATGTTGGGGCTGATGCTGGCGGCGTTGGTCATCACCGGGGGGATTGCTTATGCGTGACCATGGCGGCGATCTGGCACGCGCGCAGGCGGTCTATGGAGTGGGGGACTGGCTGGACCTGTCCACGGGTATAAACCCCGTTGCCTACCCCATGCCGCCCCTGCCGCTGGCGGCGCTGACACGTCTGCCCGAAAACCGCACCCTGATGGCCTTGGAGCAAACCGCACAAGCCTGCTACGGCACGACCGCCCCGATTGTGGCGCTGTCGGGCGCGCAAGCCGCCATCCAGCTTGTGCCCCGGTTGCGCACGCCGGGGCAAGCGCGGGTGCTGGGGCCGACCTATAACGAACATGCCGGGGCCTTGGCCGCGCAGGGCTGGCAGGTGCAGCAGGTGCACAGCGCCGAGGCGCTGGCGGGTGCCGATCTGGCCGTGGTCGTCAACCCCAACAACCCCGATGGGCGGGTGCTGCCCCCGGCACAGCTTCTGGCCCTACGCGACCGCGTCGGCCTGCTGATCGTGGATGAAAGCTTTGTCGATGTCACGCCCGAAGCCTCGCTAGCCGCGCAAATGACCGAGGCAGAGGAGCGGATGATCCTGCTGCGATCCTTCGGCAAGTTCTTTGGGCTGGCGGGGCTGCGGCTGGGCTTTGCGATTGCGGGTGCCGGCCCTGCGCGCGCCTTGCGCGACATGGCGGGGCCTTGGGCGGTCAGCGGCCCGGCGCTGGTGGCCGGGTGCGCTGCGCTGGCCGATAGCGGCTGGCACATCGCCGCCCGCGCCCGACTGGCGCAAGATGCGCCAAGGCTGGATGCCGTGGCCGCACGCGCCGGCTGGGCCTTGGTGGGGGGGACCGACCTGTTTCGCACCTATCACACGCCCGATGCCAAAGCAGCGCAGGCACAATTGGCGCAGGGGCATGTTTGGTCACGGATTTTCCCTTATTCCGACCATTGGCTGCGGCTGGGCTTGCCTGCGCCGACAGGATGGGGTCAGGTGGAACGGGCAATACTTGCGACGGGCGCAGCATGAGTTTTCTAAGCGATGCAGGCACCTTGACCATTCTGGATGCCGCTGCGGTGGCCCTGTTTTTCGCCATCTGGTTATGGCTGGGCTGGCGGATCGGGCACCCATCGGCGGCGAAACCGTCGGTCACCGTGCTGATGCAGGAATACCGCCTGCAATGGATGCAGATGATGGCGGCCCGCGATCCGCGCATTTTTGACGCGCAAATCATGATGAGCCTGCGTCAGAGCACGTCTTTCTTTGCCTCGACCTGCCTGTTGGCGATGGGCGGGCTTCTGGCCTTGATCGGCAATGTCGAACCGCTTCAAGGTGTCGCGACGCGCCTGACCAATATGGAAAGTGTCAGCGCGGTGCTTCAGGTCAAGCTGTTCCTGCCGCTGTTCATGCTGGGCAATGCGTTCTTGAAATTTGTCTGGTCAAACCGGGTGTTCGGTTATTGCTCTGTCATCATGGGGGCGGTGCCGAATGACCCGGACCACCCGCAGACCTTGCCCATGGCCCTGAAAGCCGGGCACCTGAACGCGCGCGCGGCTTTGAATTTCAATGCCGGGTTGCGCTCTATGTATTTCGCGCTTTGTGCGCTCGCTTGGCTTGCGGGCGCATGGGTTTTGCTGGTGGGTATAGCCGTCACGGCTTGGGTCGTCTGGAGCCGGGAATTCGCCTCTGCCTCTCGCGAGATCATCTTGTCGCGGGACAGCGATGCAGCGTGAATGGTGGGTGATGAGAGACTCGAACTCCCGACATCTTCGGTGTAAACGAAGCGCTCTACCAACTGAGCTAATCACCCGACAAAGCGCCAGATAAACGCTTTCCAAGCCCTGTGCAAGACGCGTTATCCCGCCAGCAGCTCTGTCAGCAGCGGGTTTGGAAAACGCCGGGTGCGGGTGATGGCCAGAAAGGTTTCGTCAATTCCGTCAAGTTGTTTCAACTCGACCAGAACGCCTTGGCGCAGTTCGTCCTTCACCGCAATGGGCGGTAGCACGGCAAAGCCTGCATCGGCGCGTGCCAGTAGGCGCAGCATGGCCATGTCATCGGCTTCGGCGGCGATGTTGGGGGTAATGCCAAGCTGGTCAATCAGCCCGTCAAAGGCAGCGCGCAAGGCGGTTTCCGGGGTAGGCAGGACAAGCGGCGCAAAGCTCAACAACTCGGGCAAGGCCAAAGGCGCGCGCGCGGCGCGCAGGGGGGTGCCGATCAGGCTGACGGGTTGCGAGGCCAGACGCTGCACGCGCCACGGGCTGGCCGCATCGCGCGCAGGCGCAAGATTGGTCAGCACCACATCATAGGCCATGGCATCAAGGCCGCGCAGCAGGTCGGCCTGATTGCCCGACCGCAAGATCACCTCGACATCCGAACGCCCGACCAGCGGTTCCAAAAACTGCATCTGGAAATTGCGTGATAGTGTTGCCAAAGCGCCGACGCGCAGCGCGCGCCGCACCTGACCGCGTTCACGCAGCGTGGCCGACAAATCCTCGGCGGTGCGAAAGATGGTTTCGGCATGTTCCAGCGCAATGCGCCCGGCTTCTGTCAGCACCAGCCCACGCCCGCGGCGTTCGAACAGGTCATGGCCAAGCGCGGCTTCCAGCGCCTTGATCTGCGTGGAAAGTGCGGATTGCGACAGGTTCAGCCGGCCCGCCGCCCCGGTCAGCGTGCCGTCGGTCGCCACGGCGCGGAACAGCCGCAAATGGTGCAGGTTCAGCATAGTTCTACCAAACAGAACGATTACCCAAATAATATGTAATTTTTTGAAAGTTTGGCAAGTGATATCTGCGATGCACCATTTCCAGACCGGAGGGACGACATGACCACCCTGCTACCCTTGGGCCACTTTGCCCCGCTGCTTGTTCTGGCGGCTGCTATCCTTGGCTATGCCCGCCCGGGCCGCCGCCCCGCCCATGTGCCATTGCTGGCCGAAGCTGCCGCGCTTGGCGCCTTGGTGCTTGCTGTTTTCGGTGCGTTGCAACTGGTCATGGGCGCGGCCCTGACCACCGGTTCTGGCGCGTTTTTGCTGCGGTTGGACGCGGCAAGCGCAACCATGACCTTGCTTGTCGCCTTCGTGGGCTGGGTCGTGGTGCGCTACTCGCGCAGCTATCTGGATGGCGAGGCGCAAGAGGGCCGCTTTCACGCCCTAATGCTGACCGCGCTTGCCGCCGTGCTGGTGCTGGTGCAATCGGGCAGCATGGCCGTGCTGATCGCATCTTTCATCGCCATTGGCGTGGTGTTGCGGCAATTGCTGCTGTTCTATAGCGACCGGGCAGAGGCCCGGCGCGCGGCGACCAAGTTCGCCCTAGTCTGGGGCGCGGGCGATCTGGCGCTGGTGCTGGCCGCGCTAGCGCTGTGGCAAGCTTTTGGCACGGTCGATGTGGTGGCGCTGGGCATTGCAGCTCAGGGCGGCTTGCCGCTTGCGGGCCATTTGGGGGCCGCGCTTCTGGTTCTGGCGGCTGCCCTGAAAACGGCGGCTTTCCCGCTGCATGGCTGGCTGACCGAAGTGATGGAGGCACCCACGCCGGTCTCTGCCCAGCTGCATGCAGGGATCATCAACGCGGGCGGGTTCCTGCTGATCCGCAATGCGGAACTGGTGCAGGCCAGCCCCGGTGCCTTGGCCGCGCTGGTCATGCTGGGCGGGTTCACCGCGCTGTTCGGCGCCATGGTAATGCTGACGCAAAGTGCCGTGAAAACCGCGCTGGCATGGTCCACGGTTAGCCAGATGGGCTTTATGCTTTTGCAATGCGGTCTGGGCCTGTGGGCGCTGGCGCTGCTGCATATCGTGGCGCATTCCATGTATAAAGCGCATGCGTTCCTTGCCTCTGGCAACGCTGTTCGTGCGGTTGCGGGGGTTACCCGGCCCGGCCCGGTTGCGGTGCCCGGCCTTGGGGCCGTGACGCGCGCATTCCTGTTGGCATTGGCGATCTATGCTGTTGTGGCCACGGGCTTTGGCGCGGTGGCGGGTGCGAAATCGGCGCAGGCGCTTGCCTTGGGTGCGATCCTGATCTTCGGGGTGGCCTATTTGGTTGCCCAAGGTCTGGCAGATGCCGCCCCGCGTGCGCTGACGCAGCGCACGGCGCTGGCCTCGCTCGCTGCCGCCGTCGCCTATTTCGCGCTGCATGTGGTGGCGGGCGCTTTGTGGGGGCCGTATCTGCCCGCGCCGCCCGTGCCCGGCGCGCTGGAATGGGCGCTGATCGTGCTGGCGCTGGCCTCTTTCGGGTTGATCGCTGTCGCGCAGGCGCTGTTCCCGCTCTGGGCGCATCATCCGGCCACCGCCGGGCTGCGGGTGCATATCGCCAATGGCCTGTATCTGAATGCCGTGTTGGACCGCTTGATCGGCGGCCTGCGGACCACCACCAAAGCGTAAGGGAGAGAGCAGATGTTCCACAAGCAAGACCAGTTCACGCCAGCGCATATCTCGGGCATTCTGAAAGCCGCCGAAGCTGCCGCGCGCGACATCCCGCCCGCGTTTCCGCTGGATGCCACGGTCGCTGTGAACCCGTTCATGGGGCAGTTGGGCGAAGATCTGGCCACCGCCAGCGCGCGGTTGGCCCGCGTGGCCGGGGTTCGCATCACCCGCGAGCGGGCTGCGTATGCGCGGGCCGTGGCTGAGGGCACGATCACCGATGACGATCTGACAGAGGCGCTTGGCGCCTGCCCGCATTCCACCAAGCCCGCCAACCTTGACGCCCTGAAAAGCCAGCTTGCCACCGACAGCCCCGCGCCGCGCGCGCTGCCCACGGTCGCGCATCTGGCCGCCCATGCCACGGGCACCGACTGGCCTGCGTTGATTGATCGGTGTTTCGGGCTCTGGGCGGCGGCGTATTTCGACCGGGGCCAAGCGCTCTGGACACCCGCGCCCGGCCATTCTGCATTCGCGGGCTGGCGCGAATGGGCCACGCATGACCTGACGCCCGAAATTGCCGGGCTGACCGGGTTTTGCGCCCATGTCGCCAGCGCGCCAGATACGCCCGAACGCGCCATCCTGCGCGCTGCCGACCGGCTGGGGCTGACCGAGGATATGGCGGAATCGGTCTTTCACCGCTTGCTGATGGATATTGGCGGCTGGTCGCAACACGCGCGCTGGCTGCTGTGGCAGGCAGAGCTTGCTGGCGGTTCGGATGCCACGATCACCGACCTTCTGGCGATCCGGCTGGTCTGGGAAGAGGCATTGTTGGAGCTTGCCCCGCAAGCCGCGAAACCCTGGGCGCAGACCCGCGCGGCCCATGCCGCCCCCTTGGCCCCAAGCCCCGCGCAAGTGGTCGATGCCGTCCTGCAAGAGGCGGCAGAGCGCGCGCATCAGCGCGACCTGACCGCCGCCATGACCGGGATAGCGGCCACGGATGGGCGGCCAGAGGTGCAAGCCGCCTTCTGCATCGACGTGCGGTCCGAAGTGTTCCGCCGCGCGTTTGAAGCACAGGATGCCGCCATCGAAACAATCGGCTTTGCTGGGTTCTTTGGCCTGCCCTTGGCGCACCGGCCCCATGGCGCGGACCAGACGGATATTCACCTGCCGGTGCTGCTGAACCCCGCGCTGACCGCGTGCAGCCATGCGGCCCCCAAGGCAGAGCAAGACGCGCGGATCGCGGCTCGTGCCACCCGTGCCTGGGGCCGGTTCCGGCAGGCGGCGGTGTCGTCCTTCGCTTTCGTCGAATCCGCAGGGCCGCTCTATGGCTGGAAGCTGGTCAAGGGGGCCTTGGGGTTGGACGGGGTGCAGCGTGACAAATCCCCGGCCCCGCAGATCGAGGGCGGGCTGACGCCCGAGCAGAAGGCCGATATCGGCGCCAAGGTGCTGACCGCAATGAGCATGACCAAGGGCCATGCGCCTTTGGTGCTGCTGCTGGGCCATGGCGCAAGCGTCACCAACAACCCGCATGAAAGTGCCTATCATTGCGGGGCCTGCGCGGGGCAGACGGGCGAAATCTCGGCGCGGATGCTGGCCATTCTGCTGAATGACCCCGAAACGCGCGCCGGGCTGCCTGCGCATGGCATTACCGTGGCCGATGACGTGCTGTTCGTGGCCGGGCTGCATGATACAACAACAGACGAGATCACGCTTTACGACGATTGCCCGGCGGCCACGCACAAGGACCGGTTGGCGCAAACCCGCCGCTGGCTGAAGGCCGCAGGCGCGCAGGCGCGGGTCGAACGTGCCATGCGCTTGCCGGGGGCGACCGCGCAAAGCGTGACCGCGCGCGCCGCCAACTGGGCAGAGCTTCGGCCCGAATGGGGGCTGGCAGGCTGCGCCGCGTTTATCGCGGCCCCGCGCGGTGTGACCCGCAAGGCGGACCTGCAAGGCCGGGCCTTTCTGCACAGCTACGACTGGCAGGATGATGCAGGCTTTGCCACGCTGGAGTTGATCCTGACCGCGCCCGTCGTGGTCGCAAGCTGGATCAGCTTGCAATACTATGGCTCTAGCGTGGCCCCCCATGCCTTTGGCGGCGGCAACAAGCTGATCCACAATGTGGTGGGGGGCATCGGCGTGGTGCAGGGCAATGGCGGGGTATTGCGCCCCGGTCTGCCATGGCAGAGCATCCATGACGGTGACGCGCTGGCGCATGACCCGTTGCGCCTGTCGGTGATGATTGAAGCACCGATGCAGGCGATGTCGGACATCTTGCAAAAGCACCCCGATGTGCAGGCGCTGTTCGACAATGGCTGGCTGCACCTGTTCGCGCTGGAGGGCGGCAAAGTAGCAGGCCGCTATCGGCCCGGACGGGTCTGGGACAGCATTGCCGCACAGGCCAAGGCCGCCTGAGCCTTGCCGCGCGCCGCGTGCCGCGCTACGGCAAAGGCAAGCAAGGGGGCGGCAATGGATGATGAAACGACACCGGGGCAGGCCGATCTGGTCTGCCCCGTATGCCTTGGCGCGGCAGTGCCTTTCCTGACCATTGCAGCGCGGCACTACCATCGGTGCCCGACCTGTCAGGCGCGGTTTCTGGACCCTGCGCATTTCATTGCCCCGGCTGAAGAGCGCGCGCAGTATCTGACGCATGAAAACGCCATTGATGATGCGGGCTACCGGCGGTTCTTATCGAAACTGGCCGCGCCGCTATTGGCCCGTCTGGCGCCCGGTGCCCATGGGCTGGATTATGGCTGCGGTCCCGGCCCCGCGCTGGCCGCAATGCTGTCAGAGGCCGGGCATGAAGTGGCGCTATACGATCCGTTTTTCGCGCCCGATCCGGCCCCCTTGGCGCAGGTCTACGATTTTATTACCTGCACCGAAGTGGCTGAGCATTTCCACCACCCCGCCGCCGAATTTGCCCGGCTGCGCGGCTTGGTGCGCCCCGGTGGTTGGCTGGCAGCGATGACCAGCTTTCAGACCGATGACGCGCGCTTTGCGGGCTGGCAGTATCGGGCGGACCCGACACATGTTGTGTTCTACCGCGACGCAACCTTCCGCTATCTGGCCCAAACTTGGGGTTGGCGCTGCGAGATACCTGTCAAGGATGTCGCGCTTTTACAGCGCCCCTTGGGCTAATTCGCTGTTCAGCCGCCGGGCCATCCAGATGCTGCCTGCCGCGAGCGTCAGGCACCACAGGCCCATGGCCAGTGTTTGCGCCGGAAAGTCGATGCCCGCATCGATCAGCATGCCGGTAATGCCCGGCCCGATCGCGGTTGACAACACGATGATCGTGGTCCCCAAGGACCGGATCGCGCCCAGATGCCGTGTGCCATAGACCGCCGGGAACAACCCGCCCCAAAGCGTGCTGGCCATGCCTTGGGTAAGGCCGACAATGGCCAAGGCCACATACCACATGACCACGTTCTCCGCCGGGCCGATCAGCGCCACGCCGACGCCCATCGGCACCAGCAGCAGCGGTAATAGCCGGTGTGGCCCGAACCGGTCCGCCGCCCATCCGCTGAGGAATGACGCGGCCACAGTGAGCGATGCAAAAGCTGAATAGCCCGGCGCCATCTGCGCCAGTGTCCAGCCTTTGACCTCTGCGATATGAACTTGGTGAAAGAACACCACGGTCCCGATAAAGCCCGGTGTCAGCAGCACCGGCACCAGCGCGGGGAAAAACCAGTGCCGCAGCGCGTCGGTCCGGTTCCAGTGCCGTGCGCCAAGGCCGGTCATGCTGTCGGAATGGGCCATCCCTTGGGGGGTGCGTTCATGGCGCAGGCTGGTCCACAGCACAGGCGCGACGACCAGCGCCAGCACCAGCGCGACGCCAAGCCATGTCGTGCGCCAGCCGATGCTGGCGATCAGCAGCACCGTAAGCAGCGGAATGACCACCTCGCTTGCCGGGTGGCCCAGATTGGCGAAAGCCACAGCGCGCCCGCGCGTGGCCTCAAACCAGCGGCCCATAGCCGTCATCGCCATATGGATGAGCATGCCCTGACCGCAAAAGCGCAGCAGGAACAATGTCAGACCCAGCAGCCAGACTGATTGCGCGGTCGCCATCAGCACCGCCGCCAGCGCGAAAACCAGCGTCATTGCCGGGGCTAGCCGGGATAGTGGCACGATGTCGGCCAGCGAGCCGCGCCAGAACATCAGCGCGGCAGAGGCCAGCGTGGCCACGGTATACAGGCTGCCCCAAGCGCCGTCGCTTAGGCCATGCACGGCCTTTATGTCGCCCGCGAAGAGCGAGATGAACCACGTCTGCCCAAAGGCAGAGGCGAAGGTCAGCAAGAACCCCACGCCCAACCAGCGCAGGTTGGTCTTCAAAAACTGCAAGGCGTTTTGCATGGCGGGGCCTGACTGCCGGACAGGTCAAGATGTCCGGGCAAAAGGAATAATGCTTAACATGTGTCATACCCCTGTGCCGGGCGCAAGCGGCCTAGCGCATTAGCACAACCGGCACTTTGCAACTACGCACCATTTCCGTCGTGCTTGACCCGATGACAAGGCTGCGGATGCGCGAATGCCCGTAAGCACCCATGACGACCATGCCGAAGCCCTCGGCCTCTACCAGCTTGCCCAGATCGGTTTCCGGCTGGCCGGGGATGACGCGGGTTTCAACGGCAATCCCCGCAGCTTTCAGCAGGGCCTGCGCATCGGCCAGCCCTTTTGTGACCTCTGCGGTTTCGGCACCGACGGTCACAACGGTTACGGCCAACCCGGTAAACAGGGGGCTGCGCGCGATATGGTCCACCGCTTTCATGGCCGCGCGCCCGCCATCATAGGCCACCAGCACCGACGTAATCGGCCGGAACGCGCGAGAGGCGACAAAGACGGGCTTGGTCGCCGTGCGCACGATGCGCTCAAGGTTCGATCCCAGATGCCCCTTGGCGAAATCGGCGGCCTCGCCGCGTTTGCCGACCATGATAACGCGCGCGTCAGCTTCGATTTCGGAAATCGCCTCGACCACGTCGCCATGGCGCAGGCGGGTGGTCACGTCTTGCGCCCCGGCTTGCTCTACAAGGGCGCGCGCATCGTCCAGAATGGCGCGGCCCTGATGGTTCATCAGCTTGGCACGCTGCGCGTCCAGATCGGCCAGTTCCGCCATCAGGGCGCTGCGCGCGCCCAGCCGGATCGCGCCAGACAGGTCGCGCGCCTCTGACACGTCGCGGCGGCCCAGAACATGGATCAGTCCCACTGGCGCGCCCGTGGCCTTGGCGATCCATGCGGCATGGTGGCAGACGCTTTCGGAATAGATCGAGCCATCGACCAATGCGATGATCTTCTGTGTCATGGTCGGTCCTTTCAATGGTCCATCAACGTGCCCATGGCACCCGGCTTGTCATGAATGGCCAGCTTGTCCACCAGTGTTTCGGTGGCCTTGTTCATGCCCACCACCTCGACCTCTGCGCCATCACGGCGGAATTTCAGAATGGCCATGTCCAGCGCCTGCACCGATGAAATGTCCCAGATATGCGCGCGGCTGACATCAATCACCACCCGTTCTGGGGCTTCCTTGAAGTCAAACGCGTTCATGAAATCCTCGACCGAACCGTAGAACAACTGCCCTTCGATATGGTAGGTGCGTTCGCGCCCATCGCGGCTGGTTTCCGACCGCACACTGAAAAGCTGCGCAATCTTGCCCGCAAAGAAGATACCCGACAACAACACACCCACCAGCACGCCAATGGCAAGGTTATGCGTGTAAACCACCGTCACCACCGTCGCCACCATGACAATAGAGGATGACCGCGGATGCGTTTTCAGGTTGCCGATGGACGACCACGAGAACGTCCCGATGGATACCATGATCATGATCGCGACCAGTGCCGCCATGGGGATGATGCTGACCAGATCGCCCAGCACCACGACCATGAAGAGCAGGAACACGCCTGCCGCAAAGCAGGACAGCCGCCCCCGCCCGCCGGATTTGACGTTGATGATAGACTGCCCGATCATCGCGCAGCCCGCCATGCCGCCGATAAACCCGGTCGCGGTATTGGCTATGCCCTGACCGATGCATTCCTGATTGCGGTCCGACTTGGTGCCGGTCAGGTCATCGACAATGTTTTGGGTCATCAGGCTTTCGAGCAACCCGACCACGGCCACCGCAATGGAATAGGGCAGGATAATAAGCAGCGTATCCAGCGTAAGCGGAATATCGGGGATCAGGAACACCGGCAGGGTGTCGGGCAATGCGCCCATATCGCCCACGGTGCGCACATCCAGTCCCAGTGCAAGGGCCAGCGCGGTTAGCACCACGATGGTCACAAGCGGGGAGGGGATGGCCTTGGTCAGCAGCGGGAACAGGTAGATGATGGCCAGCCCTAGCGCCACCAGCACATAGGTCAGCCATGTCACGTTGCGCGGGTCCAGTTCCGGCAATTGCGCCATGAAAATCAGGATCGCCAGCGCGTTTACAAAGCCGGTCATCACCGATTTTGAGACATAGCGCATCACGAAGCCGAGTTTCAGAAGCCCCGCTGCGATCTGGATCAGCCCGGCCAGAACGGTCGCGGCCAGCAGGTATTGCAGCCCGTGTTCTTTCACCAGTGTGACCATCAGCACCGCCGTGGCAGCAGTGGCAGCCGAAATCATGCCCGGCCGCCCGCCCGTGATTGCCACCAACACGGCAATCGAGAAACTGGCATACAGCCCCACCTTTGGGTCCACGCCCGCGATGATGGAAAAGGCAATCGCTTCGGGTATCAGCGCCAGCGCGACCACCAGCCCGGCCAGCAGGTCGCCGCGAATATTGCCCAGCCATTGGGCGCGGTAAGCGTCGAGTGAAATCATATGTTCAAGTTCCGTGATCGGCAGTCGCGCTGCGCGCAGATCTGTCGTTATCCGGCGGATCGGCGGCCGGAAGAGCCACCCGAACCGTCGTTCGGGTCCATGTTCGCTGCGGTGCCGCGTAACCGCAAAAACACCAAAGGGCAACATGGTTCTGCAAATGGTGCGGCGCGCGACCTGGTGGATCGCGCGCCAAGGGTTTGTGTTGACTGTTTGCCTGTCAGCTCGCGCGCTGGGCTTGCAGCCGGGACAGGTAGCTGGTGGCCTGCCAGTCTGCCCGCGCCTGCCAATCCGCCTCTGGCTGAAGCGCGGCGCGGGCGGCCTCAATCTCGACCTCGTCAAAGCCAGAGCGGCGGGCCATCGCGTATTGATCGGGCATGATCTGCCCGCAAGCCCGCAGCCGCCCGGTATACCCCTTGCGCCGCAAGCTGCGCGCCAGCGTAAAGCCGCGTCCATCGGCCACACCGGGGAAGGTCACGCAGATCAGGGTTATCTCTTTGCCGGGCAGGGGCAGGGCGTCCGGGTCCGTGTCTGGCGCAAGCGTAAGCACTTTGGCCGGGTCGTCCGGTTGGTCCAAGGGCGCAAAGCCCGCGTCTGTTACAAGAACATTCATGCGGCATTGTCCTTTCGGTTCGGATGGGCGATCCCGCCGATAAAGTGAATCCCGCATTCGGTCTTGTCCGACCCACGCCAACGCCCCGCGCGCGGGTCTTCGCCCGTGCGCACCGGGCTGGTGCAGGGTTGGCAGCCGATAGAGGGGTAGCCGCGCGCAACCAGCGGATGGCGTGGCAACGCGTGCCGGTCCAGATAGGCGGCGATTTCTGCCGCGCTCCAGCCTGCAAGCGGGTTCAGCCGAATGCGCCCAGTGTCCGGCTCACGCTCGACCGGGGCAAGGCTGGCGCGGGTATCGGCCTGAAAGCGCTTGCGCCCGGTGATCCAGCCGTCAAAGCCGTGCAACGCGCGCGCCAGGGGTTCGGCCTTGCGCAAGGCGCAGCAGCCCTCGCGGTCCGACAGGTGCAACAGCGCGTCGGGGTCGCGGGTGAACAACGCTTCGCGGTCCGGCGTGACGCGGCGAATGTCGGTCAAGCCCAGATGCTGCGCAAGGTCGCGCTGATAGGCCAGCGTTTCGGGAAATAGCGCCAGCGTGTCGATGAAGATCACCGGCAGCGCGCGATCCACCTGCGCCACCATATGCAACAACACCGCCGAATCTGCCCCGAAGGACGACACCATGGCAACCCGCCCCACCCGTTCAATGGCGCGGGCAAGGAAATCCGGCGCTGGCAGCGCGCCCAAGGCCAGCAGGTCTGGGTCAAGCGGCGCGGACATCGGCATCCCTTTCATACAGCGCGGCTTTGAACGGGTCGTGCCCAAGGCGGCGCAGCGTGTCGATGAAGGATTCAGACGGCCCGGAACGCAGCGCCAGATAGGTATTCACCAGCCGGTCCAGCGCCGGGATGACCTGATCATGGGCAAAGCCCGGCCCGGTGCGCTGGCCAAGGGCGGCCGTTTCCGTGGCGTCCCCGCCCAGCGTGATCTGGTAATTCTCCACGCCCGCGCGGTCCAACCCCAGAATGCCGATATGGCCAAGGTGATGGTGCCCGCACGCGTTGATGCAGCCTGAAATCTTGATCTTCATCGCGCCGATATCCAGTTCTCGTGCTGCGAAATGCTGCGCAATATCCTGCGCCACGGGGATGGAACGCGCGGTGGCCAAGGCGCAATAATCCATGCCGGGGCAGGCGATGATGTCCGAGATCAGCCCGATATTCGCCGTGGCCAGCCCTTCGGTGCGCAAACGCTGGTGCAACGCAGGCAGGTCGGATTCATGCACATGCGGCAGGATCACGTTCTGCTCGTGGCTGATGCGCAACTCGCCATGGCCATAGGTTTCGGCCAAATCGGCCAGCGCGCGCATTTGCGCGCTTGTCGCGTCGCCCGGTGTGGCGCCATGCGCTTTCAGGCTGATGGTGACAATGGCATATCCGGGCGCGCGATGCGGGTGCAGGTTGGTATCGGACCACGCGCGGAACACCGGGTCGGCATTGCGCGCTTGGGCATAGGTATCTGTCGGCGCGGTGCGATAGGCGGGCGGCGCGAATGCGGCCTGCAATTCGCGCAATATCGCGCGATCGGCCCCCTGCCATTCTGCCCGCAAGGCCGAAAAACGACGGTCTACGCGGGCGCGAACCTCTTCCACGCCCAGTTCTTGCACCATGATCTTGATACGCGCTTTATATTTGTTATCGCGCCGCCCGTAGCTGTTATAGGCGCTCAGGATCGCTTCGACATAGGGCAGCAGGTCGGCCTGTGGCAGAAACGGCGTCAGCACCTGTCCGATGATGGGCGTGCGGCCCAGACCGCCGCCCACGCTGACCTCGAACCCCGGCGCGCCGTCGCACATGACCATGCGCAGCCCGATGTCATGCGCACGCGTTGCCGCGCGGTCGCGCGGGCTGCCGGTGATCGCAATCTTGAACTTGCGCGGCAGGAACTGAAACTCCGGGTGGTCGGTGGACCATTGGCGTAGCAATTCCGCCACGGGGCGGGGGTCTGCGATTTCATCGGCCGCGGCACCCGCGAAGTGATCCGCCGTTACGTTGCGCACGCAATTGCCAGAGGTCTGGATCGCGTGCAGCCCTACCGTGGCCAGCGCATCCAGCATATCGGGCACGTCGCGCAGGCGCGGCCAGTTGAACTGAATGTTCTGGCGCGTTGTGAAATGGCCATAGCCCTTGTCCCAGCGGTCGGCCACATCGGCCAGCTTGCGCATCTGCACTGCCGACAGCGTGCCATAAGGAATGGCCACGCGCAGCATATAGGCATGCAGTTGCAGATACAGTCCGTTCATCAGGCGCAGCGGTTTGAATTCGTCTTCGGTCAGCGCACCCGAGAGGCGGCGTTCCACTTGCGCGCGAAACTGCGCGTTGCGGGTTTTCAGGAAATCGTGGTCGAATTCGGTATAGCGATACATCTTGGCTGCTCCGGGTCAGGCATGGGCTTGTTTGCCATGCGCGTAATTGGACGGGCCTTTGGCGCGGAACGCCTCTCGGAAATGGCCGGGTTTGGGACCGTCGGCGCTGGCTTGGGCGGGGGCCAGATACGCGCCGACAAGACGGTCCTGCTGGCCTTCGGCGGCATCCAGCGCCTCGGCGGCCTCGCGGGCATCGGTGAACAGGCGCGCTTGCGATAGCTCGCGCACCCAATCGCCCGAAGCGGCCAGGTAGATCACGTCGCCTTCCAGCAGGTCATTCGCGGTTAGAACGGACGGGGTGAAATGACGGCTCATAGCGCAAGCTCCGTTTGGGGTTGGTTTTGCGCCGCACGCCGCGGCGGCAGGCCCAGAAGGATAATGGCGGGTCCGTCCAGCGCAGCGGTGGCTTGTGGCAGGTCGGACAGGCGGGTGTACAGCCGGGTTTCATTGGGGCAAGAGGCGTTTTCCACGATGGCCACATCCATCGCCGGGCTGGCGCCGTGCATCAGCAAACGCCCTTGCACGAAACGCGCGGCGCGCTTGCCCATGTAAAGCGCTGTCACGGCACCGGGTGCGGCCAGCGCGCGCCAATCGGCTTCGGCAAAGCCCTGCATGTCATGTGCCGTGACCAGCCGCAGATCGCCGTTGCGCCCGCGCCGGGTCAGGCTTTGGCCAAGGCTGGCGGCGGCGGCGCTGGCGCTGGTCACACCGGGGATGACCTGCCAATCCAGACCGGCGCTGTCCAAAGCGTCGGTTTCCTCATCCAGCCGCCCGAAAATGCTGGCATCTCCGCCTTTCAGCCGCACAACATGCGCGCCTTGCGCGGCATGCTCGACCAGCAGCGCGTTGATATGGTCTTGCGACACGGAAGGGCCATAGCCCTCTTTCCCGACCGCGATGATTTGCGCTTCGCGCCGGACCAGTTCCAGAATTGCGCCGCTGACCAAGCGGTCATGGACAACCACATCGGCGCGATCCAGCAGCTTGCGGGCTTTTAGCGTCAACAGTTCCGGATCGCCCGGCCCGGCGCTGACAAAGTCCACCCGGCCCGGCGCGGGTTTGCGCGCCAGATGCCGGGCCAGCAGTGCGTTGAGCGCGTGTTGCACGGCCCCTTCGCCGGTTGCCAGTGCCGCTGGCCCGGCATGATCGTAGAATTCCGCCCAGAAGTCGCGCCGCGGGGCACCTTTGGGCAACCGCTCTGCCATGGCGCGGAACGCCTTGCCAATGCGCGCCAGCTTGCCCAGTCCGGTGGGCAATTCGCCTTCCAGCCCGGCCTTTATCTTGCGCGCCAGAACAGGGGCCGCACCTTCGGTGCCGATGGCCACCACAACAGGGTCGCGGTCGACAATTGCGGGGGTGATAAAATCGGACGCCTCCAGATTATCGACCACGTTGACCAGCACACCTGCCTTCTGTGCGATAGCGCGGATGCGGGCATCCTGCCTGTCATCCTCGGTCGCGGCATAGACCAGCCGCGCGCGCTGTAGGTCGCAGCCCAGAAGCGGGCGGTGCACCAGCGTCACGCGTGGACGCAGGGCAATGATCTGGGGCAGGAAGGCGGGAGCGCATAGCGTGATGATCGCATCGGTCTTTAGCAACAATCGCAACTTGGCCAAGGCCGCATCGCCGCCACCGCCAATGACGACATGCGCGCCGCGCAGGTTCAGGAAAATGGGGAAATGCTGCATGAGCCACCTTTTGGATCTCTTGCCCCCTATATGAAATACTTTCCCGTAAAGCGCCACATAGAGTAAAAAAAAGGGAAAAATATTCCCACATTTTGCCCAAAGTTCGAAAAAAGTCCAAGGCTGCTCGAAACGGGCAGACAGCTTTCCAGTCTTGCTGCCAAGGCAGAAAAAGCGACTTGCGGCAAACCCCTTGTTTGCGCCCATGCGCTTCCCATTTGCGCAAGGCTTCGGCCCGTTCGGTCGATGGATTCGGCTGTGAGAGGGCGTTTCGTGATGGATTGGGTTCTGGTGTGTCTGGGCTTGCTGGCGCTATTGCTGGGCGGTGAAGGCTTGGTTCGCGGCGCGGTTGCCATTGCGCATCGGTTCGCAATGCCGCCCCTGTTGATCGGGCTGACGGTTGTGGGGTTCGGCACGTCCATGCCGGAACTGTTGGTTTCTGCGGATGCCGCGTGGCGCGGCGTGCCCGATATTGCCATCGGCAACGTGGTCGGCTCCAATATCGGGAATATCCTGCTGATCTTGGGCGTGACGGCGCTGGTCTGGCCGGTCCATGTGGCGGGGCGCAGCGTTCGCCGTGATCTGGCCGTTATGGTCCTGGCTGCGATTGCGCTTGTGCCCTTGTTCTGGCTGGCCGAGGTTGGGCGGCTTGCCGGGGCGGCCCTTTTTCTGGGTCTGATCGCGTATCTGGTCTGGGCCTATCTGAACCCGCAGGGCGCAGCGCTGGACACTGAACATACGCCCGCGCAACCGCTCTGGCAGGCGTTGGGCTGGTTGGTGGCGGGTTTGTGCGCGTTAATGCTGGGCGCGCGCCTGCTGGTGGATGGTGCTGTCAGCATCGCCCATGCGCTGGGCCTGTCAGAGGCGTTTATCGGCCTGACAATCGTGGCGGTCGGAACCTCGCTGCCGGAACTTGCGACCTCTGTCATGGCCGCACGCCGCAAACAATCTGCCATCGCCATTGGCAATATTGTGGGGTCCAATATCTTTAACGTGCTGGGTATATTGGGCATTACGGCACTGATTGCACCCATCCCCGTGGCCGATCGTTTCCTGCGGTTTGACCTGCCGGTGATGATCGCGGCCTCTGTCGTTCTGGCGCTGATGCTGCTGATGCGCGAGGGCCTTGGGCGCAGGGCGGGTGCGGTTCTGTTGCTGGCCTATGCGGGTTTTGTCTGGGCCGCGCAAGGCTAGCGCATAGCTAGCCCAGCAGATGCGCCATCTGGCGCAGCGCAAGATTGTAGCCATGCGTGCCAAAGCCTGCCATCACCGCATCGGCCCGCTGGCTGACATAAGAATGCTGGCGGAACGCCTCGCGCTTGTGGACCTGACTGATATGCAACTCTATCACCGGGCCGTCGAAGGCATTGAGCGCGTCTAGAATGGCAATGGATGTATGGGTCAGCGCGGCGGGGTTTATGATGATGCCTGCCGCCGTGCCGCGGGCCTCTTGCACCCAATCCACGATCTGCCCTTCATGGTTTGATTGCAAGAAGCGCAGGTCAAGCCCCAGATCCTTTGCCAGAGCGGCGCATGCGCCTTCCACATCGGCCAGCGTGGTGTGGCCGTAAATCTCTGGTTCGCGCTGGCCCAGAAGGTTCAGGTTGGGGCCGTTCAGAATGTAGATCAGGCGGGCCATGGCGCGCGTCCTTTTGTTATCTTGCCCTGTTCTAACTGCAAGGCGCGGGCGGGCCAAGCGAAAGGCGCTTACTCTGCCAGCGCGCGCATGACCGCGATCAGGTCCGATTTCCCTTCAAACCCGATGCCGGGCAGGTCGGGCATGGTGATATAGCCGTCCTCGACCCGCACCCCATCGGGAAAGCCGCCATAGGGCTGGAACAGGTCGGGGTAGCTTTCATTCCCGCCCAGCCCCAGACCGGCTGCAATGTTCAGTGACATCTGGTGCCCACCATGCGGAATGCAGCGACGGCGCGACCAGCCCAACTGGTCCAGCACATCCAGCGTGCGCAGATATTCCACAAGACCGTAAGACAGCGCGCAGTCAAATTGCAGCCAGTCGCGGTCGGGCCGCATACCGCCATAGCGCAGCAGATTGCGCGCGTCGTGGTGCGAGAACAGGTTTTCGCCCGTGGCCATGGGGCCGGGGTAGAATTCGGGCATGGCGGCCTGAAGCTGGTAATCCAGCGGGTCGCCAATTTCTTCATACCAGAACAGCGGATATTGCCGCAGCATCTTGGCATAGGCGATGGCGGTTTCCAGATCGAAGCGGCCATTGGCATCGACCGCCAGTTGCGCTTGCGTCCCGATCTCATTCAGCACGGCCTCTATTCGGCGCTGGTCTTCGGCCAAGGGCGCGCCGCCGATTTTCATTTTCACGACCGTGTAGCCCCGGTCCAGATAGCTGCGCATCTCGGCGCGCAACTGGGTGTCATCCTTGCCGGGGTAATAATACCCGCCCGCCGCGTAGACAAAAACACGCGGGTCCGCCTGCGCGCCATATCGCTCTGCCAGCAACCGGAACAACGGCTTGCCCGCGATCTTGGCGACTGCGTCCCACACGGCCATGTCGATCGTGCCCACCGCGACGGACCGCTCCCCATGCCCGCCGGGCTTTTCATTGGCCATCATCGCGGCCCATATGCGGTGCGGGTCCAGATTGTCGCCGGTCGCGTCCAGCAGCGTCGCGGGGTCGGCCTGCAACACCCGGTCGCGGAAGCGCTCGCGGATCAGCCCGCCTTGCCCATACCGACCGTTTGAGTTGAAGCCATAGCCAACCACCCGCCGCCCATCGCGCACCACATCGGTCACAACCGCAACGAGGCTTGCCGTCATCTTGCTGAAATCAATGTAAGCGTTGCGGATGGGCGACGCGATGGGCTTCGTCACCTCGCAAATATCCAGAATACGCATATGTGTCCTCTCCTTTTGGGCCAGACCCTAGAAGCCGTGCGCGCAATGGTCCAGAGGGTGCAATCCCGCTCGCGTTGCCGGCGCACCCGCGCTACTCTGTGCCCATGCCTGCCCTGTGCCGTGACTGTCTGACCCAATTCCCCGCCGGGCCGCGTTGCCCGGCCTGCCATAGCCGCAGGGTTGTGGCGGGCGCGGAATTGTTCGACCTCAGTATCGCCCACATGGATTGCGACGCGTTCTATGCCAGCGTGGAAAAGCGCGACAACCCGGCCTTGCGTGATAAGCCGGTGATCGTGGGCGGCGGCCAGCGCGGCGTGGTGACGACCGCGTGCTATATCGCGCGCATCCACGGCGTGCGTTCTGCCATGCCCATGTTCAAAGCCTTGCAGCTGTGCCCCGAAGCGGTGGTCGTAAAACCCCGGTTCGAGGCCTATGTGACCGCCTCGCGCGAGATACGCGCCATGATGGAAGACCTGACACCCGCCATCGAACCCCTGTCGCTGGATGAGGCGTTTTTGGACCTGTCGGGCACACAGACCCTGCACGGCGCGCCGCCTGCGGTCATGCTTGCTGGGTTGGTGCGCCGGATGGAACGCGAGCTGCGCCTGTCCGGGTCCATCGGGCTGTCGCATAACAAGTTTCTGGCCAAAATCGCGTCCGATCTGGACAAGCCGCGCGGGTTCTCGGTTATCGCAAAGGCCGACACCGACGCTTTCCTGCGCGGCAAGCCTGTGGGCATTATCTGGGGTGTGGGGGCTGCCACCCGCGCGCAACTGGAACGCGCGGGCATCAGCACGATTGATGATTTGCTGCGCTGGGACCAGACCGATCTGGTCGCGCGATTCGGGTCGATGGGGTTGCGCCTGTACGATCTGGCGCGCGGGCAAGATACGCGCCCGGTCAGCCCCGACCGGGCGGTGAAGTCTATTTCCAAGGAAACCACCTTCGGGGCCGACCTGTCCGACCCCGACCTGCTGGAAGCGCACCTGTGGCGGCTGGCCGAACAGGTCTCTAGCCGTGCGAAGGCGCGCGGGCTGGCCGGGCGGGTCGTGACGGTCAAGCTGAAACGCGCCGACCATCGCAGCCTGACGCGGCGGCAATCGCTTGATACGCCGACCACGCTGGCAGATACCATCTGGCGCAGCGCGCGACCCCTGCTGGCGGGCGCATTGGCGCAGGGACCATTCCGGCTGATCGGGGTGGGTATTTCAGACCTGACCGCAGATGACGGCACAGGCTTTGCGCTGGACCTGTTGGACCGGGATGCCGCGAAACGCGCCACCGCCGAACGCACCATGGACAGCCTGCGCGCCCGGTTTGGTCCGGATGCGGTCATCAAGGGGCGCAGCCTGCGATGAGCCGGGTTCTGGTCATGGGGGCCAGCGGGCGCATTGGCGCGTATTTGCGGCGAGTCTGGCCCGGTTTGGCCGTTCATGCTGTTTGGCAATACCGCGCGAATGCGCCCGATGGCGGCTTCCTTTGGTCGCCTCTATGCGGGCCTGTGCCAGATTGCGGTCCGGTCGATGCGGTTCTGTGCCTGTCGGGCGGGGCATCTGGCGAGGGGCTGGCGCACACTACCGATCTGGCATTGGCGGCCTTGTCCGCTGCCCGAAGGCTTGGTGCAGGGCGCGTGCTGCTGGCGTCCAGCTCTGCGGTCTATGGCACAAGCCCCGGTCCCCATGACGAAGCCGGACCATGCCAGCCCGCCAGCGCCTATGGCGCAGCTAAGCTGGGGATGGAGCAGGCGGTTTTGAGCCAAGCGGACGCGCTGAACGTAACGTGCCTGCGCGTTGGCAATGTCGCTGGTGCAGATGCGTTGCTGGGTGGTCTGGTGCCGGGTCGCGTGCCGCGTCTGGATCGTTTCGCGGATGGGCGCGCGCCGCGCCGCTGCTATATTGGCCCGCTGACTTTGGCGCGGGTGTTGGCGCAACTGTGCGGCCATCCCGACCGCTTGCCACGGGTGCTAAACTTGGCGCAACCGGGGCTGATTTGCATGGACAGCTTGTTGCGTGCCGCAGGCGTGCCTTGGGTCTGGCAACCCGCGCCCGCCGCTGCGCTTGCCGAACTGGGCATGCGGTTGGACCGGTTGCAACGGCTCGTGCCTGTTAAGCCAGCCACACCCGATGCATTGATCGCCGAATGGCGCTTGACATGGGCCGGACATGGGGCAAACGAGTGCCTATGACGTGGCGAAAACGCGCTTTCGACATTGGTTTCACGATCTTGCTGGCCCCTGCGGCTTTGGCGGTCTTTATGTGCCTTGTCGTGCTGCTGTGGTGGCACGATGGGCGGCCACTATTTTACGGGTCTGAACGGATGCACCGGCCCGGCCAGCCCTTCACATTGTGGAAATTCCGCACCATGCGCCTTGCGGCCAAGGATTCGGGCGTGTCTGGGGGCGATAAATCGGACCGGATCACACCTTTTGGGCGCAAGTTGCGGCGTCTGCGGATGGATGAATTGCCGCAATTTTTGAACATCTTGCGTGGCGATATCAGCTTTGTCGGGCCGCGCCCACCTTTGCGCCAATATGTCGAGCGGTTTCCAGAGCTTTACGCCCGTGTCCTGCGCTCACGGCCCGGTGTGACCGGGCTGGCATCATTGGTATTCGCCCGCCATGAAGAGGCGATATTGCGCCGCTGCACCTCGGCACAGGAAACCGACGAAGTTTATGCGCGCCGCTGCGTGCCGCGCAAGGCACGGATTGACCTGTTGTATCAGAACCGTGCCGGGCTGGGGCTGGATTTGTGGATCATCGCGCTGACGGTGGCACGGTCGGCAGGTTGGGCGCGGGGCAGGCGCTTGCCACGCCGCCGCCCGACGCGCCGCCAGCCCCGCCTACAGCCCCTGCCGTGCGATCGCGGCGCGCAGATCCGGGAGTGACATTCGCGTGTCACGGCGCAGCCCGTCGCGCAGGGCCCATAGCATAAGCCTTGCGCGGCGGCGTCGGTTTTCGCCTGTTCTCAGCCGCAAGGCCCATTTCGGCAGGATCATCAGCATCGCGGGCCAAAACAGCATTCCCGCCGCCGCCCGATACAGAATCAGCAGGTTGCGATGGTAGAAATACAGTTTCCAATCCGGGACCAGCGCGCCGCCAGCATCGAAGCTGTCGGAATCATGCGTATAGTGTAGGTCCGGCCTGAACAGGATCTGGCCACCCGCAGCGCGCAGCTGGTGACAGAACAGCGCGTCATCTGCATATAGGAACAGCCGCCCGTCGGGATAGCCCGCAAGCGTGATCGCCCGCCGCGACACGAACAGCCCAACGAACGACCCGCCATCGACGGGCAGTTGGGTTATGCTGGCATAGCTTTCCTCGCCCAGATGAAAGGCATCACGCCCGCCGCCAAGTGCGGTGCGCAGCAAGACCCGCCAGTCGCGGAACGGGTTGAGCAGCGGACGATTCATGTCGCAGATCGCGCCCTCGGGCGTGCGTACGGCGGTGACGATCGCGTCGGCTGTCGCGGTGTTGGCGCTGTGAAAGCGGTTCACTAGGCCCGGGGCGGGCCATGCGTCATCATCTTGCAACAGCAGCCAGTCGGGGTCATATCGGGCGATGGCATGGCGCATCCCGGTCTCGAACCCGCCTGCGCCACCAAGGTTGTGCTTTAGCCGCAAGCAATCCAGCCTTGGATCGTTTAGCCCGCGCAGAAACGCGTCGGTGCCGTCAGTGCTGGCATTGTCCACCACCACGATATGGTCCAGAGGTTCCGCCAAAAGCCGGTCCAGCGCAATGTTCAGCTTGTCCAGCCGGTCGAAGGTCACGACCACGGCGCACACCCGTGCGCGTGTCATGGCGCCACCGCGAAAGCGGGCATGGGGCGGTCATGCGCAAGGCTTTCCAAGTAGAGCGCGGCGCAATCCAACGCCTCGCGGATGGTGACATCCATGTCCAGATAACGGTAGGTGCCCAGCCTGCCGACAAATGTCACACCGGTTTCGCAGTGCGCGCGGGCGATGTAATCTGTCAGCAGGGCTTTGTCCTTGGCCAAGCGGATCGGGTAATAGGGAATGTCGCCCGGGCCACAAGCGCGAGAGGTCTCGCGGTAGCAGACCGACCGCGCGTGATGTTCCCAAGGGGCGAAATACTTATGCTCAGTAACGCGAGTATACGGAATTTCGGCATCTGCGTAGTTCATGACCGCGCAGCCCTGATAGTCGCCGTCATGAACCAGCCGTGCGAAATCCAGCGTGCGGTAGCCCAGCGCGCCCGCATCCTGCCCGAACCAGCTATCCAGCGGGCCGGAATAGAACACATGGTCGAACCCCTGCGCCAACGGGCGGTCAAACTGCGTGTTCAGCGACAGCGAAATGCACGGATGATCCAGCATCGCCGCAATGATAGGCGTGTAGCCATCTTCGGGCATGCCCTGATAGGTGTGAAAGAAGTAATTGTCGTCATAGGTAAAGCGCAGCGGCAATCGTTTCAGGATGGCGGCTGGCAGTTCTGTTGGCTCGCAGCCCCATTGTTTGGCTGTATACCCTTTGAAGAACGCCTCATACAGCTCGTGCCCCAGCATGGACAGCGCCTGTTCTTCGAAATTGCGCGGGGTATAGGGCAGCGTGACAGCCTTGGCGGCAACAAAGGCGCGTGCCTCTGCCGGGGGCATCGCGGCATCGAAGAACTGGTTGATGCTGTGCAGGTTCATGGGCAGCGTGTAAACCCGCCCGCCGCTGGTTGTTTTGACCCTGTGCGTATAGGGCCGAATACGCCCGAACCTGTTGATGTAATCCCACACCTCAGCGTCATCGGTGTGAAAGATATGCGGGCCATAGACATGGACCAAAACGCCGGTTTCTGGGTCTCTCTGGGTATGACAATTTCCGCCGACATGGCTGCGCGTGTCCAGAACCGTCACATCATGTCCGGCTTCGGCAAGCTGTCTGGCCAGAACCGCCCCTGACAGCCCGGCCCCAACCATTAGAAGCGATTTGCGCATGAGCGGCACCAATAACTGCGCGGATGGTCTCCGCAATCTGCGTGGTTAGCCCGAGTAGCCACCCAGCTTATACCAACGCCAAGCGTCTTCGATCATCAGCTTCAGCGATGAACGTTCTTGTGTCCAGCCCAGTTCTTCGACGGCACGTCGGCTGCCCGACACAAGCGCCGCAGCATCACCCGCGCGGCGTGGCCCGAAACTATGCGGCACACGATGCCCGGTGCCCGCGCGGCATTGCGCGATCACCTCTGCCACCGAAAAGCCGACGCCGGTGCCCAGATTGAACACGCGGCTTCCGCGTGCGTTCAGCAGCCAATCCAGCCCCAGCACATGCGCGCGGGCAAGGTCCATGACATGCACATAATCGCGGATGCAGGTGCCGTCATGGGTTGGATAGTCGTTACCATGGATTGTCAGCGCCGGGCGGGCACCTGCCACGGCCTCTATCATGACCGGGATCAGGTGGGTTTCGGGTTGGTGCCATTCGCCGACCTCTGCCTCGGGGTCTGCACCTGCCACGTTGAAATACCGGAAGATGACAGAGTTCAGACCGTGGCTGACACCGAAATCACGCAAGATGCCTTCCACCGCCAGTTTCGACGCGCCATAGGCGTTCAAGGGGCGCTGCGGGCTGTCCTCATCCAAGACAACCCCGTCCTGATCGCCATAGGTCGCGCAGGTCGATGAAAACACGATATTGCGGCATCCGGCTGCGGTCATCGCCTCGATCAGGTTCAGCGAGCCGCAGACATTGTTGCGCCAATACAGGCCCGGATCGCGTGTCGCTTCGCCAACTTGGCTAAGGGCGGCAAAATGCATGACCGCGCAAGGTTGGTATTCGGCAAAAGCCGCATCCAGCGCGGCGCGGTCCAACAAATCGGCCTGCACCAGCGGCCCGAATTTGACCGCTTGCGCCCAGCCGGTCGTCAGGCTGTCAAATGTAACAGGGGTGAACCCTTGCTGCGCCAACAGCTTGCACGCATGAGAGCCGATATATCCGGCCCCCCCCGTAACAAGAACAACGCGGTTGGGCGAAGTAGTGTCGAGTGTGCCAGTCACGTCAAGCCCCTCGCCGTATCAATGCGCCGTTTGTGCGATCCGGTCGCGCAACAGGTCAAGGAACCGATCCCGATATTCTGGATCACCCAACGCGACATCAACAATCGCGGTCAAGTAGCCGAATTTGTCGCCGCAATCATAGCGGCGCGACGGGTTGGTGATGGCTGCGACTTTGCCAGCTTGTGCAAGCTGGTCGATCGCGTCGGCAAGCTGTATTTCGCCGCCGGCCCCGGGTTTCAGGCCACGCAACACCTGAAACACCTCGGACGTGAACACATAGCGCCCGAAAGAGGCAAGATTCGACGGCGCTTGACCCGCAGATGGTTTCTCGACCACGCCATCGACGGTGATAACACCGTCTGCATCGGTCGCGCCCGGTCTCAGGATGCCGTATTTCGACGTATCTTTCGGGTCAACTTCGGACACGGACAAAATGGTTTGAGCCTTTTTGGCATAGGCCCGCACCAATGCGGCGGTTGGCAGTTCCGTGCCTTGCATCAGGTCATCCGCCAGCAACACCACGAACGGGTTGTCACCCACCGCCGGTGCGGCACATAGCACGGCATGGCCCAGACCCAGCGGCTCGGGTTGGCGCACGAAAATGCACGAAACGCCGTCGGGCACGATGTTGCGCACCATGTCGCGCAAATCGGTTTTGCCTTTGGCTTTCAACTGGGCCTCAAGCTCTAGATTGGCGTCGAAATGATCGCCTACCGCACGCTTGTTGCGCCCTGTCACGAAGATCAATTCGGTTATGCCTGCGGCAATGGCCTCTTCCACTGCGAATTGCACGATGGGCTTATCGATGATTGGCAACAATTCCTTTGGCATTGCCTTGGTGGCGGGCAAAAAACGTGTCCCTAAACCAGCTACTGGAAACACTGCCTTGGTTATCTTGGTCATCAAAACTCTCATCAAGCTGCTTAAAAAGGTCGAAATCACCTACACAGAAGACGTGCACGCTTGCAAGGTGCATGTGAGAAATTCGCGATTATCGCCAAAAAACGCTCGAAAGACGAGCGGTTACATAAATTTGTCATTCAATTGTGCGCTCGGCAGTCACGTCTTGCAATGCAACCTCTGATGGTGCATCGTCGTCGTATAAAATTAACCTTGATAAAGCCTTTAGTAAAAAATGCCCGTCATGGCCTGTCTGGGGTCCAAGACAACAGTATGTGCCAGTATTCGGAGTTCATATATTAGATGTTCTTTGATCGTTTGCGGATTAACGAAACCCTGACCCGCACCCTTTTCGTGATTCGGAATATGCAGCGTGGACATAAGCAGCGCCTGCTGCTGATCGTCGACCTTGCGATCGCCGCCGTCGCTTTCGCAGCGGCGATTCTGCTCGACGTTCCGACCGGTGCTGAGCAACCTGATGTCGTTCGGTATCTGATGGCGATGGGGCTGCTGATATCCGCCACCGCAATCCTGTCTTCGGCGCTGGGTTTGCCAAAGGTGCAGCTCAAATCCTACGAATCGCACGGCATGGCGCTGAGCGGCGTTCTGGGGGCAATCTTGGGCGCGATTGTCTGGGCCTTGAATGCTGTGATCGGTCCCATCATTAGCGTTTCCGGCGTGGTTCTGTTCGCCAGCCTGTTCGTGATCGGTTCGGTGCTGATGCGGATGCTGATGCTGAACCTGTTGCTGAAGTTATATCGCATCGACATCACGGTGCGGAATGTGCTGATTTATGGGGCTGGGACAGCCGGGTTACAGCTTGCCCTTGCTTTGCGGGCGGATCGTTCCACGCGAGTCGTTGGTTTCGTGGACGACAACAAAGCCTTGCAAAGTGTCACAGTGGCGGGCGTGCCGGTATTCCCGCCCAGTACGGTCGCAACCGTCGCAAGGAAGAATGACGTGCGCCATGTTTTGCTGGCCATGCCGTCTATCGGGCAACCGAAACTGGCGCGTATTGCCCGCAAGCTCAGCGATCTTGGGCTGACCGTGCAAAGCATGCCGTCCCTATCGCAGCTACTAGGCGAAAAGCAGCCGCTTGACGCGCTCCGCACAATGCTGCCTGACGACTTTCTCAGCCGCAAGTCAGTGGATGGCAACCTTAGGGCTGCGTATGATGAATACTTTGGCAGAACGGTTCTGGTGTCCGGGGCCGGGGGGTCCATCGGGTCGGAGCTGTGCCGACAGGTGTTGCAGTGCAAACCGTCAAAGTTGGTGTTGCTGGATGTCAGCGAATATGCGCTTTATCAGATTTACAGCGAATTGTCGGACATGTTGCCCGAGGACGCCACCCAGATTATCCCGCTTCTGGGCAGTGTCACCGATCGGCGTTCTATGATCGCTGCATTCGCACAGCATGACGTGCAGATCGTATTACATGCTGCGGCTTACAAGCATGTCCCGCTTGTCGAGAGAAACGTGCTGGCCGGGATTTTCAACAATGTCATTGGCACCGCAACCCTTGCGCAGGCTGCCGCCTTGTCGGGGGTCGAACGTTTCGTGCTTGTTTCGACAGACAAGGCCGTGCGTCCAGTGGGCGTGATGGGGGCCACGAAACGCATGGCCGAAATGATCGTTGCCGATTGGGCGCGAACGGCGCGTCGTTTGGCAACACCGTCGCAAACAGTGTTCTGCATGGTTCGTTTCGGCAATGTGTTGGGGTCGTCCGGTTCTGTCATTCCGCGGTTTCAGGAGCAGATCACAATGGGCGGGCCGGTAACCCTGACCCATCCTGACGTGACCCGATATTTCATGACCATACAGGAAGCGACGCAACTTGTGCTTCGCGCGGGCGCGATGGGGCAGGGCGGAGAGGTGTTCTTGCTGGACATGGGAGAGCGTGTCCGCATTGCAGATTTGGCGCGACGGATGATCGCCGCCGCAGGCTACACGGTGCGCGACGCCGACAACCCATCCGGGGATATAGAGATCGCGGTGACAGATTTGCGCCCGGGCGAGAAGCTGGAAGAACAGGTTTTGATTACCCAGTGCCGGCGGCCCACCGCGCATCCCAAGATATTCGTGGCCGAGGAGCTTGGCCTGTCCCCGGTCCAGATTGCAGAAGCGCTGGGGCAGTTGCGCAAAGCAGTCGCCAAGGGCGACACCGCAATGGCCCGCAAGGTTCTGATGCATTGGATCGCCCGTGACCTTCAGGCGCTGAAGGCAGATAACCTTCACCCGGACGGAACTATCCAGAAGGAAGCAGGCTAGCATTTCCGCCCTGGCAGCCCGGGGCCAAATTTGGCGTATATCTTGGCAGTGCTTTAAGAGCTTCTTCACGCCTCTCGCCAATACTGCGGCCCACGCTTTGGTTCAGTGCTGGCCGTATGACAGTTCCGGTTCGTTTCGCAGATTTGCTAACAAAAGAACGCCGCGCCCGGCTGCGCGCGGAACGCTTGTATGAGCAGTTGCGCCAAGAACTGAAAGCCGCGAATGAACAGCTGCGCGGTCATGCCTTTGCACTGTCCGAACAGATCATGGTGCAGCGGCACGAACTGGATATGGTGCGCAAACACGCTGTTGCGCTGAAAGATGTGAACGAAAAGGCGGCGCAGGACCTTCAGGTCGCCAATTCCGAAGTGGACCTTGCGAATCTGCGCTTGCGCGAAGCGATCGAAACCATGCCGGATGGGTTCGCCGTATTCAATTCGGACCAATGCCTTGTCATGGCCAATCAGGCTTATCTGGGTGTGTTCCATGACTTTCCTGAAGTTGAACACGGCATACGCTACCAGCGCATTCTTGAAATCTGCGCCTATGAAGGGCTGGTGCTGCTAGAGGGGGAAGACCCGGAAATCTGGGTGGACACCATGCTGGCGCGGTGGGCGGGCAAGCATATTTCCCCGCGGGAACTGCATTTCACCAACGGGATGAGCGTGCGCTTGATGGATCGGCGTGTGCCCAATGGCGACTATGTCTCGCTTGTGCGCAACATTACCGAAGCCTTGCGCTACCAGGCAGAGTTGATAGAGGCGCAGGAACGCGCCGAAGCGGCAGCGCAGGCCAAATCCGCCTTCCTTGCCAATATGAGCCACGAAATCCGCACGCCCATGAACGGTGTTGTGGGCATGGCCGACCTGCTTGCGGAAACCCATCTGGACAGCGAACAGCGCATGTTCACCGACACCATCCGCTCTAGCGGGCAAGCGCTGGTCACCATTATCAACGACATTCTCGATTTCTCGAAAATGGATGCGGGGCGCATGGAACTGCATCCCGAACCATTCGATTTGGAAAAGACCATTCACGAGGTGCTGACCCTGCTTGCACCCTCTGCCCGTGCCAAAGGGATAGAGCTGATCCTTGACTACGATATGTTCCTTGCACGCAATTTGGTGGCTGATCCGGGGCGCTTGCGCCAAGTGCTGACCAACTTGGTGGGCAACGCGGTGAAATTCACCGATACCGGCTATGTGCTGGTGCGCGCCGTCGGTGTCGGGGTTTCGGCCGAAGGGCATGTCGTGCATCTGACGGTCGAGGATACCGGCATCGGGATCGCGCCGGAAAACCAAGAACATGTTTTTGCGGAATTCCGGCAGGTTGAAGAAGCGGCCAATCGCCGGTTCGAGGGGACCGGGCTGGGCCTTGCGATCACACGGCGCATCATTTCCCTGATGGGGGGCAAGATGTGGGTGGAATCGGAATTGGGTGTGGGGTCGTGCTTTGGCGTGTCGCTGGCCTTGCCGGGTGCAGATGTTCAAGCGGCGCCGTCTGCCTTGCCCAAACGCATTGCGCGGGCCTTGCTTGTTAGCGACCATCTAATCAGCCGTGGCATCATAGAACGGCAGCTACACGCCGCGCAGGTCAAGACCATGACCGCCACACAGGCGCAAACCGCTACAAAACTGGCCCGGCAGTTCGCCCCCGATCTTGTTGTTTTGGATCACGACCTGTCAGAGGCAGACGCGGTCACGGTGCTGGCAGCCTTGCGGCAGGTTCTGCCAACATGTCCCGTGGTTTTGTTATGTGCCAGTGTAGCAGACGCGACGCAGCTTGCGGCCCAGAACACAAATCTGGCCACCCTGTCGAAACCGCTTCTGTGGCGCGATCTGTGTTCCGTGTTGGAACGGTTGAACGACCATGCGCCCCCCTTGGGCGAACCGCCGGACAAGACCAAAGGTCCGCCCGCGGTGTCACACCGCAAGCTTCGCGTGCTATATGCGGAAGATAACGCCACGAACCGCCTTGTGTTTGGCAAGATGGTGCGTGACCTGCCTTTGGACCTTACCTATGCGGAAAACGGGCGCGAAGCGGTGGAATGCGTCATGCACTCGCCACCGGATCTGATTTTCATGGATATATCCATGCCCGAAATGGACGGGCGCGAGGCGACGCGCCGGATACGGCAACTGAAAGGCGGGCAGGACATTCCGATCATTGCCTTGACCGCCCATGCCCTGCGAGATGAGATTGACAAGATCATGGCCGCTGGCATGAATGCGACATTGACCAAACCGCTGCGCAAAGCCGTTCTGCTCGACGCCTTGCAAACCCATGCGCCGCAAGGTGTCGCGCTATCGGCAAAGCCGGAATAATCAAACCCTGCCGTAACCTGCGATCAGACGGCCGAACTGTGCCCGGTCTTTTCCATCGAATAAGAATCGAACATGGTCGCGATCATGCGCGTCAAGGGCCGTCCCTCTGGCGGGATGCGCAGCGTGTCAGCATCCCGGACCACGAATTGCCCGAATTTCAGGGCCACCTTGTCGAACAGCGCCTGAACCTCTGCGGCGGGCGCACCGAAATTCTTGACAAGCTCTGTCAGCGACACCCGAAAGTCGCACATAAGCGCCTCTATTGCACGTCCACGCCAGATGTCTTCTGGCGTAAAGACATGGCCGCGCACGGTTGAAAACTCACCAGCCTGAACGGATTTCTTCCACGTTGCCGTCGCCGGAGCGTTCTGCGTGTAGCCCTGCGGAAAGCGAGAGATCGACGACGCCCCCAACCCGATCAGAACCGGCGCAAGATCGTCGGTATAGCCTTGGAAATTGCGCCGCAGCAGCCCGGCTTTCGCGGCCTTGGCCATACTGTCATGCGGGCGGGCGAAATGGTCGATCCCGATTTCGTCATAGCCATCCCACATGAACAGGCGGCGGGCGGTATCGAACAGGTCCAACCGCTCTTCGGGGCGCGGCAGGGTGTCGGAGGGGATCATCTGCTGGCGCCGCGCCATCCACGGCACATGCGCATAGCCATAGAGGGCCACGCGGTCTGGGCTAAGTGTCAGCAGTTTTTGAACCGAGTCGGCAATCCGTTTCGGCGTCTGATGCGGCAGGCCATACAGAATATCGGCGTTCAGGCTTGCAATGCCGCGCGCACGGATCGCATCGACCGTGTTCTTCGTGATCTCGAAACTTTGGTCGCGCCCGATAACCGACTGAATTTCAGCATCGAAATCTTGCACCCCGATAGAGGCGCGGGTCATCCCGGCTTCGGCAAGGGCATCCAGCCGGGCACCGTCAATTTCATTCGGGTCAATCTCTACCGAGAATTCGCCGCCCTCGGCCAAGGGCGCGATGTCAAATACCAGCCCGGCAATGCTGCGCATTTCATCTGGTGGCAACATCGTGGGCGTCCCGCCGCCCCAGTGCAGACGTGACAGAGTCACCCCCTCGGGCAGCACGCGGCGCAACATCTCCAGTTCTGCCTTAAGTGTTTGCGCATAGGCGATCACGGGCGCATCGGAACTGGTGCCTTGCGTGCGGCAGGCGCAAAACCAGCACAGTCTGCGGCAGAAAGGCACATGCAGATATAACGAAACCTGCGAACCGGGGGCGATTTGCGACACCCAATCCGCAAAGGTTTGACCCGTCAAACCGGGGCTAAATTGGGGCGCGGTGGGGTAACTCGTATACCGCGGCACACGTGCGTCAAACAAACCAAGCTTTGAAAGTTGCGAAACATGTTTCATGTGTCTAGAGTACACGACACTACTGGCAGTTCCTTGATACAGATCAATCCTGATGACACGCGCCTCGACGACAATCAAAACCTTCAATCAGGATTGTGCGGATTGCCCGATACGGCACCGCGCCGTGTGCGCGCGCTGTGAATCTGACGAGTTGGAGCAGCTAGAGCAGATCAAGTATTACCGAAGCTTCGAGGCTGGTCAGGCCGTTGTCTGGGCTGGTGACAGCATGGATTTCGTCGCCTCTGTTGTGACCGGCATTGCGACCTTGTCCCAAACGATGGAAGACGGTCGCCGCCAGATGGTCGGGCTGCTGTTGCCATCGGATTTCATTGGCCGTCCGGGGCGCGCGACATCGGCCTATGACGTGACCGCTGCGACCGATACGGTCATGTGCTGTTTCCGCAAGAAACCGTTTGAAGACATGATGTTGCGCACGCCCCATATCGGCCAGCGTTTGTTGGAAATGACGCTGGACGAACTGGATGCCGCGCGCGAATGGATGCTGCTTCTGGGCCGCAAGACTGCGCGTGAGAAGATTGCCAGCCTGCTAACGATCATCGCGCGGCGTGACGCATCCTTGCAACTTAGCGCCGCTGATGGGGCGCTAAGTTTCGACCTGCCGCTGACGCGCGAAGCGATGTCCGAATATCTGGGCCTGACGCTGGAAACTGTCAGCCGCCAGATGTCGAGCCTGCGCAAGGAAGGTCTGATTGTGACCGAGGGCAAGCGCCACATCACCATCCCAGATTTCGACCGCCTGCTGGAAGAAACCGGCGATGATTCGGACGGTGGTTTCCTGATGTGACCGCAACCGCCGGTGCCGTAAACCTGACGTGTCGCGGCCCTATTCGCGGCACATTCAGTCGGCAACCTGTCGTTGAGTGACAGCGCAGCGTAGGGGTTCGGCGTGTTCGATTGGGACAAGGATCAGGAAGACCTGGTCGGTATTGGCAACAAACCACCCGCTGTAGGCACGCAGTCCCGCCAGTCAGGGCTGCGCAGCAAGCTGGGCTTTGGCCTGTTGGGCGCAGTGATTGTGCTGGGCTTTGCCTATGAAAAGGACATGCTTTTGCAAACGCGCGCTGGGTCAACCTTTGCGCTGGGCATGTTCGGCCAGGCGGCCTCGGCCCCGTTGCAAGATGCCTTGCCAGAGGGGCTTTTGGCCTATGACAATGCACAGGCGCGCCGGTATCTGCGCGGTTTGCGGCTGGCGGATACGGCCACGCTGCACGGATACGCCGCGCGCTTGCAGTCAGATCTGGTGCAAGCCGACCCGCTATTGGCCCCGTTCTTGCGCGATGCCAAAACCCTTGTCCTGTCGGAACTGGCGCAGCGGGGCGGCTGACGCGCGCCGCGCTTGTCAGTGCATCATGAAGATCGGTGTTGTGGTGTCGGCCAGCAAGCTGCGCGTGGTGCCGCCCAGAATTGCCTGACGCAACCGAGAATGGCTGTAGGCGCCCATAACCAGCAGATCACCCGCTTTGTCGCGCATGTGGCGTTGAAGCGTATGTGCAATGCCCGCGCCTGCGCTGGCAATGACGGCGACCTCTGCCTTGACCCCTTGCCGCGCAAGCATCGTGGTCAGCAATCCGCCGGGGTCCGAGCGTTCCTGACCATGCGCCGGGGGGTCTATGACCACGACATTGACCAAATCCGCGGCAATCATCAGCGGCATGGCTGCGCGCGCGGCATGCAGCGCCTCTTCGCTCTGGTTCCATGCCAGCACGATCCGGCGGAATTCCGGCAGGGGATGCAGGCTTTGCGGCAAGACGATGACGGCGGCACTGCCGTCGAACAAAGCGGCTTCGGTGACCAGTTCATCTTGTGGTCCGCGCCCGGCACCATAAGGGCAAGGCAGCAACACAAGGTCCGAGAACCGCGATTTCAGCCCGACATAAGACCCGATCGCGCCCACTGGCACGACGGCATCTTCGGTGCTCCAGCGAATGGGCAACCCGTTCAGCTTTTCGCGCACTTTGTCGCGCAACATTTCGGCTTGGGTTTGCAACTGTTCCAGCGTTTCCTGAAAGACCACGGTGGGTGCCCCGGCAAATAGCCCGGTCGGTTGTGCCGAATCGACTGCAAGACAGCACACTTCCAGATGCGCGTCCGAGCGTTGCGCCATCGTGCTCGTCGCATCCAGAAATTCGTCCAGCCCTGTCGTTGTTGTCACGAAGCTGATGATTGACTTGTAGGCCATAGGTCCATTCCTGCTAGTTCCGAGGCCAATATCGCAGGAACACGCGTCGTCTACCTTGATCCGTCGCAGATGATCACGATTAATTTCTTGACCTAGGTCAAGGTCGCTATGCGTGACCCGTGACAAAAGGCATCATCCAAAAATGTGTTTCCTGACGTTAGATCGGGGGCGCGAACAGAAAAAAGGGACGCAGATTATGTTGGGATACATAAAGCTCGCCGTTCTGGGCCTGGCAGTAATTATTGCCGCAGTGGCCGCAGGACTGGCACGCGACCTGTCATACCAGATCCACGCTTTGATCTTTATGGTATCGGCAGCCATCGCATTCTTCTGGCTGATCCGTCGTGTGGGCGAACCCGCACCGGTGGTCGACCCGAACACCTATATGGACGGGCCGGTGCGCTACGGCGTGATCGCGACCGCCTTTTGGGGTGTGGTGGGCTTTTTGGTAGGCGTGGTTATCGCATTCCAGCTTGCGTTCCCGTATCTGAATTTCGAATGGGCCCAAGGCTTCCTGAATTTTGGCCGTCTGCGTCCGCTGCACACCTCTGCGGTGATTTTTGCGTTCGGGGGCAACGCGCTGATCGCAACGGCGTTCTATGTCGTGCAGCGTACATCGGCAGCGCGGCTGTGGGGCGGTAGCCTCGCATGGTTTGTGTTCTGGGGGTATCAGGTGTTTATCCTGCTGGCCGCGACCGGCTATGTCACCGGGTCTACCCAAGGCAATGAATATGCCGAACCCGAATGGTTGGCTGACCTGTGGCTGACAATCGTCTGGGTCGCGTTCTTGGCCATTTACATGGGCACGCTCATCAAGCGGCGCGAGCCGCATATCTATGTGGCCAACTGGTTCTACCTTGCCTTCATCGTGACCGTGGCAATGCTGCACCTTATCAACAACGTGCAGATCCCTGTGTCGTTCCTTGGCTCGACCTCTATCCCGGTCTGGTCGGGGGTGCAGTCGGCCATGATCCAGTGGTGGTATGGCCACAACGCGGTGGGCTTCTTCCTGACGGCAGGCTTCTTGGGCATGATGTATTACTTCATCCCCAAGCAGGCAGAGCGCCCGGTTTATAGCTACAAGCTGTCGATCATGCACTTCTGGGCGCTGATCTTCCTGTATATCTGGGCGGGTCCGCACCACCTGCATTACACGGCACTTCCCGACTGGGCGCAGACTCTGGGCATGACCTTTTCCATCATGCTGTGGATGCCAAGCTGGGGCGGCATGATTAACGGTCTGATGACGCTGTCGGGCGCATGGGACAAGCTGCGCACCGACCCGATCATCCGCATGATGGTTGTGGCCGTGGGTTTCTACGGTATGGCCACGTTCGAAGGGCCGATGATGTCCATCAAGGCCGTGAACAGCCTGTCGCATTACACCGACTGGACCATTGGCCATGTGCATTCCGGCGCGCTGGGCTGGAACGGCATGATTACTTTCGGCGCACTTTACTATCTGGTGCCAAAGCTGTGGCAGCGCGAAGGGCTGTATAGCCTGCGTCTGGTCAGCTGGCACTTCTGGTTGGCAACCATCGGCATCGTGCTTTATGCGGCGTCCATGTGGGTGACCGGCATCATGGAAGGCCTGATGTGGCGCGAAGTCGATGCGCAGGGTTTCCTCGTGAACTCTTTCGCAGACACGGTTGCCGCGAAATTCCCGATGTATGTGGTGCGTGGCTTGGGCGGAACGCTGTTCCTCGCCGGTGCGATCATCATGTGCTACAACCTGTGGAAAACTGTGACCAGCACGGCAGAGCGCAAGCCTGCCACTGCTGGCTCCGCAGTGCCCGCTGAATAACGAAAGGGCACGGAAATGGGACTTCTTGACAAACACGGCGCGATTGAACGCCACGCCACGCTGTTGCTGGTTCTCAGCTTCCTGGTGGTCAGCATTGGCGGGATCGTGCAGATCGTGCCCCTGTTCTACCTCGACAACACCATCGAAAAGGTAGAGGGAATGCGCCCCTATTCGCCGCTGGAAATCGCAGGACGCGAGATCTACCGGCGCGAGGGGTGCTATGTCTGCCACAGCCAGATGGTGCGCCCCATGCGCGACGAGGTGGAACGCTACGGCCATTACAGCCTTGCGGCTGAATCGATGTATGACCACCCGTTCCAGTGGGGGTCCAAGCGGACCGGGCCGGACTTGGCGCGCGTCGGCGGCCGCTACTCCGACGATTGGCATGTGCAGCACATGATTAAACCGCAAAGCGTTGTGCCGGAATCGATCATGCCATCCTACGGCTACATGATGAACCGCGAACTGGACCGTTCGGATGCCGAGAAGGTAAAAGACATCATGGGCGTCTACCGCATGCTGGGCCATCCTTACACGGATGAGATGATGGATGCGGCTGTCGATGACTTTTTCGCGCAGGTCGATCCATGGGGTGACCCGGTTGCCGATCGCTACCCCGGCGCGCAGCAGCGCAATTTCGACGGGCAGGAAGCTGTCACCGAAATGGATGCCATGATCGCCTACTTGCAAATGCTGGGCACGCTTGTCGATTTCGACACCTTCGTTCCCGACGCATCACGCTGACGACAGGAGGAAACGCAATGGAAACCTATACCCTGCTGCGTGCCTTCGCCGATAGCTGGCACCTGCTGTTCATGTTCTGCTTCTTCATCGGGGTGTTCGTCTACATCCTGCGCCCCGGTGGAAAGAAGGTCCATCGGGACACGGCGAACATGATTTTCCGCAACGATGACAAGCCTGCCGCGCCGGATAACCGCCAGCGGCACGCCGGTCACGCCGATTTGAGAGAGGCCGAGTGATGGCTGACAATTCAAAAAAGAGCGCCAACCACCAAAAGGGCGACCCGAATACCACCGGCCATAGCTGGGACGGGATCGAGGAATTTGACAACCCGATGCCCCGCTGGTGGGTCTGGATCTTCATCCTGTGTGTGATCTGGTCCTTTGGCTACTGGGTTGCCTTTCCGGCATGGCCAGGCATAAGCAAGGCGACCAGCGGTGTGCTGGGGTATTCGTCGCGCGGGGATGTGGCCGATGAGATTGCCCAATTCGAATCGCGCCATGACGCGCTGTTCGCGCAGATTCTGGAAACTGAACCTGCCGATCTGGCCGATAACGAAGACCTGCACCGCTTTGCCGTGAACGCTGGCGCATCGGTCTTTGCGGCGCAGTGTTCGCAGTGCCACGGTGCCGGTGGTGCCGGCGTTCAGGCCGGCGGCTTCCCGAACCTGCTGGATGACGACTGGCTTTGGGGCGGCACGAAAGACGATATCGTGCAGACCGTGGCCTACGGTATTCGCAACGAAGATTACCCAGATGCGCGCTATTCGGAAATGCCCGCCTTTGGGCGTGACGAATTGCTGAGTGAAGAGGAAATCCAGCAAGCCACGCATTTCGTGCTGTCTTTGTCGGGCTCGGATCATGACGCCGAACTGGCAAGCGCCGGGGCGGAAGTCTATGATTACAACTGTTCGTCCTGCCACGGGGTCGAAGGCAATGGCGATCCTTTCATGGGTGCCCCCGCGCTGAACGACCAGATCTGGCTCTATGGTGGTTCGGAAGAAACCATCTACGAATCGATCTACTCGTCACGTTTCGGCGTTATGCCGGGTTTTGACGGTCGCTTGCGCGAAGCCGAAATCCGCGCTGTTGCGGCCTATGTCCACCAATTGGGCGGCGGCGAGTAACCTGCAATTCGGTAGCAACATCTGGCCCGGCCTGCCTTGCAGGCCGGGTTTTCCATGCGCCATTCAGCGGGGTTTGCCCGGTGTTATCAGCCGCACATGATCGGCTTTGTGGTTGACCCGGCTGTTGGGCGGTGTCGCGCCCATTGGCCTTGGGGCTACGCGCGTGGCGGTTTCCAACCGGCTGGCGACGAACAGCATATTTGCATGAATATCTAACATAGAAGCCTCCGGGGTTGCGTGCTGCATGCCTAAATTTGTATGGTTTAAGCGAGAAATGCGACTCTGGAATTCATACAATATGAAAGCTGAGCTTACATGATGGATTGGCGCGACATGCCCCCGCTTTCCGCGTTGCGTGCGTTTTCTGCCGTCGCCGAATCCGGGTCTGTGGTCGCCGCCGCCGCACGGTTGGGGGTGACCCATGCGGCGATCAGCCAACAGATCAGAGTTTTGGAAAAGGCGCTGGATCTGCCCTTGGTCAGCCGCGCTGGCCGCAAGATAGAGCTGACCGAGGATGGCCGCCAACTTGCGCACGGGCTGGGGCTGGGGTTTGCCGAAATCTTGCGCAGCGTCAGCGCCCTGACCGAAGCGCAGCGCACGCGCCCGCTGCAAGTGACCACAACCGCGATGTTCGCCAGCACATGGCTGGTGCCGCGGCTAGGCTCTTTCCGGATGGCCAATCCGGGTGTCGATCTTGTGCTGGACCCGTCGCCTGTGCTGCGTCCGCTGGAACCGGGCGGCTTCGATGTTGCGATTCGCCACGGCACCGGCGATTTTCCCGGCCTCGACGCCCGCAAGCTGATGGACGCGCCGCTTGTCGTCGTGGCCGCGCCCGATTTGCTGAACGGTCCGCTGGATGGCGGTCCCGACGCTTTGGCCGGGCTGCCATGGCTGAGCGAGTTGGAGCAGAACGAGGCGTCGTTATTCCTGTCGCGTCAGGGGGTTGCCAAGGCGCTGAGCGGTGGGGTCATCCACCTGCCCGGAAATCTGGTGCTGGATGCGGCCCGCAATGGCTACGGGCTGGCAGTGGTAACCGAAGTTCTGGTCGCCGCCGATATCGCCAGCGGAAACCTGCGGGTGGTTCTGCGTGACCAGACGGACCGGGGGTATTACCTTGTAACGCGGCCCGGCGTGCAGCGCCCGGCTTTGCGCGCCTTTTGCCGTTGGTTGACTGCCGAAGCCAAACGCGAACCGGGACTGAATGCCGCAGCGCTAGGGGTTTGATCTGGGTCAATGCAACAGCCATGTAGGGGCGGTATGGAAATCATAGGCTTGCTACAGGCTTGCCGCGCCGGTCTCTGTTTTCCTGTTCGCGCGTGTTACCGGAGACCGGCGCTATCATGCCTAGCCTGACCCACCCCCAGTTTCGAAAACTTGAATGCTGCCTGCGGCTTTTGACGTAGGTCAAGGACGTATGTGTATGCGCGTGACAAAAGCACAGCAAGCCACAGCCAGGAGCCAAGCGTGAGTTCGTCAGATCAAAGCCCCCCGTCGCTTTATGCCAAACGCGAGCCGATTTTTCCGCGCCGTGTGAAGGGCAATTTCCGCACCATGAAATGGTGGCTTCTGGCGGGTATGCTGGGGCTGTATTACCTGTTGCCATGGATACGTTGGGACCGTGGCCCGGAAATGCCGGACCAAGCCGTGTTGCTGGACCTGCAAGGCCGGCGGTTTTTCTTCTTCATGATCGAAATCTGGCCGCACGAATTTTACTTTGTGGCGGGTCTGCTTATCATGGCGGGGATCGGGCTGTTCCTGTTCACCTCTGCCCTTGGCCGGGTGTGGTGCGGCTATGCCTGCCCGCAAACCGTCTGGACCGACTTGTTCATTCTGGTCGAGCGCTGGGTTGAAGGCGACCGCAACGCGCGCCTGCGCCTGCACCGCAAGGGCTGGGATTTCGAGAAAATCCGCAAATATGGGCTGAAATGGGCGCTATGGTTCCTGATCGGCATGGCGACCGGCGGTGCATGGGTCTTCTACTTTGCCGATGCGCCGACGCTGGCGGTCAATCTTGTCACGGGGGAAGCCCCGATGATCGCCTATATCACCATCCTGATCCTGACGATGACCACCTTCCTGTTTGGCGGGTTCTTCCGCGAGCAGATCTGCATCTATGCCTGCCCATGGCCGCGCATTCAGGCCGCGATGATGGACGAGGACACGCTGACCATCGACTATCGCGACTGGCGCGGCGAACCGCGCGGCAAGCACCGCAAGGCCGAAGGGGCCGAGCAGTTGGGCGATTGCATCGACTGCATGGCTTGCGTCAACGTGTGCCCCATGGGCATCGACATCCGCGATGGTCAGCAAATGGCCTGTATCACCTGTGGCCTGTGCATTGATGCCTGCGACGAGGTGATGGACCGTATCGGCAAACCGCGCGGGTTGATCGGTTACATGGCGCTGTCCGACCATGAAAACGAGCGCGCGGGCAAAGCGCCCAAATCGGTCTGGAAACATGTCTTTCGCGCGCGCACAATCGTCTACACGGCGATCTGGTCGGCGGTGGGCATTGGCCTGATAGTGGCCCTGTTCATCCGCGCCGATCTGGATATGAGCGTGTCGCCCGTGCGCAACCCGACCCATATCGTGTTGTCCGATGGCACGGTGCGGAACATCTATGATGTGCGCTTGCGCAACATGGCCAATGAAGAACGCGAATTCGTGCTGTCGATTACGGAAAACCCCGATTTGCGCCTGTCGCTGGAAGGGGAGGCCGCAACCAGCGTCACGTTGGCCCCTGATGAGATGGCGCAGGTCCGTGTTTATCTGGAAGCGCCAAATGGCACGCCCTCGGCGCTTGAGGCGCGCAGCACGGTGCGACTTTGGGCCACTATTGCCGGAACGCAAGACAGGGTTTATTCAGAAACTGTGTTTAACGGGAGAGGTCAATGACCAAGGATAACGACGCCAAGGGCTTTCGCATGACGGGGCCGAAGGTGCTGGCCATTATGGTAACAGCATTCGGGACGATCATTGCCGTGAACTTGACCTTGGCCTATTCTGCGGTCAGCACCTTTCCGGGGCTGGAGGTACAGAATTCCTACATCGCCAGCCAAAATTTCAACGAAGATCTTTCGGCCCAACAAGCCTTGGGTTGGGATGTGTCGGCGGATGTTTCAGGAAACGAGTTGATCTTGAAGATCACCGGCCCCGATGGATCGCCCGCGCAAGTGGCCACGCTTGACGCGCTTCTTGGCGCGGCAACCCATGTACGCGATGACCAGCGCCCCGAATTCGTGTTTCTGGACGGGGCGTTCCGCGCGCCCGTGGATATTGCGCCGGGCAACTGGAATATTCGCCTGCGGGCAACGGCGGCGGATGGCACATTGTTTCAGCAGCGCGTCGTGCTGCATGTGGATGGGTAACGCATGAGCACGGTGCGCGCCTCTGCCTGCCCGGCCTGTGCGGCGGGACCTGCTGCGGAAAACCTGGCCCGGGCAGAGTTGCCCCAAGCGCGCGTTTTGCTGTCGGTGCCTGAAGTGCATTGCGCGGCCTGTATCTCGACCATCGAGCGGGATCTGGCACGAATGCCGGGGGTCAAATCCTCGCGGTTGAACCTGACGCTGAAACGCCTAAGCGTGGATGCCGAGGCGGGCGTTGAACCCGCCGATGTGATCGCGCGGCTGGATGCCTTGGGCTACGAAGCGCATGAGCTGGACGCAGGCACCCTGTCCATGACCGAAACCGAACGCCAAGGCCGCGAATTGCTGATGCGGCTGGGCGTGGCTGGCTTTGCCATGATGAACATCATGCTTTTGTCGGTCGCGGTCTGGTCCGGGGCAGACGGCCCAACCCGTGACATGTTCCACCTTATATCGGCCGTCATCGCCATTCCGACCGTGGGCTTTGCGGGCCAGCCGTTTTTCCGCAACGCGTGGAAGGCCCTGCGCGCAGGCCGGATGGATATGGACGCGCCAATCAGCTTTGCCATTCTGCTAACCTTGGGCCTGTCGATATTCGAGACGTTGCAATCGGGCGCCCATGCCTATTTCGATTCGGTCGTGATGCTGATCTTTTTCCTGCTGGCGGGGCGGTATCTGGATTTCCGCGCGCGTGCTGTCGCGCGCTCTGCCGCGCAGGAATTGGCTGCGCTGGAAGTGCCGCGCGCCATTCGGGTTGTGGATGGGGTGGAACGCACCGTCAATGTGGCTGAACTGGCCGTGGGCGATCTGGTTCTGGTGCGCCCCGGCGGGCGGATGCCGGTCGATGGCGTGGTCGTCTCTGGCCAGTCGGAACTGGACCGCGCGCTTCTGACGGGCGAAACCCTGCCGGTTTTCGCGGGCGAAGGCAGCTTTGTCAGTGCCGGCGAGGTGAACCTGACCGGCCCCTTGACCGTGCGCGTCACGGCGGCGGGCAAGGACAGTTCGCTTCATCGCATGGCAGACCTTGTTGCCAATGCCGAATCCGCGCGCACCAAATATACCACGCTGGCAGAACGCGCGGCGCGGGCCTATGCCCCCAGCATTCCAATTCTGTCGCTGGGCGCGTTCTTTGTCTGGATGTATCTGACCGGCGGCGATCTGCGCGTGGCGATCAATGTGGCGGTGACAACGCTTATCATCACTTGCCCTTGTGCGCTGGGTTTGGCCGTGCCCGCGGTTGTGACCGCGGCCAGCGGCAAACTGTTTCGCAAGGGATTGCTGATAAAGGATGGCACCGCGCTGGAACGCTTGGCAGAGGTGGACACGGTTGTCTTTGACAAGACCGGCACGCTGACTATGGGCACACCCGCGCCGACAAACCTAGAGTCCGCCCCGGATGATGCACGCCGCGTGGCGCTGGCCTTGGCCGAAGCATCAAGCCATCCGCTGGCCGCGTCGCTGGCCAAGGGGTTGCGCGACATGGGCGTGCGCCCGGCGCCCATCGCCAACTTGGCTGAAGTGCCGGGTTATGGCGTGGAGGGCCAATGGCATGGCGCGCGCGTTCGCTTGGGCCGTCCGGCTTGGGTGGGGGCAGACCCGCTAGACTCGACGGCGGCATACCTGTCGCTGGGCGATGCCACTCATGCTTTCACCTTCACCGACCAATTGCGACCCGGCGCAGAGGATGTGGTGCGCGCCCTGCACCGGCAGGGTAAGCAGGTCTGGCTGATCTCGGGCGATGTGCCGGGTGCCGTGCAGTCACTGGCGCAACGTCTGGACATTGACCGCTGGCAGGCCGAGGCGCTGCCGCAGGACAAGGCCGCACAGGTCGCAGCGTTGCAAGCCGATGGGGCACGGGTGCTGATGGTCGGCGACGGCTTGAACGACACCGTAGCGCTGAGCGCCGCGCATGTGTCCATCTCGCCCGCCAGCGCGCTAGATGCCGCACGCGCGGCGTCCGACATGGTGCTGCTTGGCCGCGACATTGCCCCGATTGCCGACGCGTTGCGTATGGCTGGTCAGGCCAAGCGCCGCATCCGCGAGAATTTCTGGCAATCGGGCATTTATAATGCGATATTCGTGCCGATTGCGCTTTTCGGCCTTGCGACACCGCTGATCGCGGCGGCGATCATGTCGGTGTCGTCCATAACGGTCACGTTGAACGCGCTGCGGCTGAAGTAAAGACATTCATGGAAGTTCTGACCATTCTGATCCCGGTCTCGCTGATCCTTGGCCTGCTGGGCCTGGGGGCCTTCATCTGGACCCTGCGCAAGGGCATGTATGATGACCCGGACGGCGACAGCCAGCGCATCTTGACCGATGAATATGATGACAAACCCAAACCCGTGGACAAGAACGGGTAGTCAGGCGACATCCTCGGGGCGGTTTTTCTTCCAGCGCCGATGTGTCCACATCCATTGGTCCATATGCTGGCGCACAAGCGTTTCCAGCGACTTGTTGAGCGCTTTCGTCATCGTCAGCGGGTCGCTATGCGGGATCGGGGCTTCGATGCGCACACTGAAATTCAGTCCGTCCGGTTGGCGGATACCATAAACCGGCACCAGAAGTGCCTTGTATTTCAGGGCCATTTCGGCGGCAGAAAGCGCTGTGCGCGCGGGCTGGCCCATGAAATCCAGAAGCTCTCCGTGTTGCATGTAGTGATCGGCGACCAGCCCGACCATGCCGCCTTGGCGCAAGAAGCGTAGCATTGCGACCAATCCGTCGCGCCCACGCGCGAAAACAGGCGTGCCGATGCGTGAAATCGCGGCGACATAGCGCGTGTTGAAGGCCGGGTTGCGCATGGGCATGTAGAACCCGGCAACTTTGAAACCCTGCGCCAGCAGAAGCGCGCGGGCGGCATCGTAGTTGCCCAGATGCCCGGTCACAAGAATGACGGGCTGGCCCGTGGCATGGGCTTGGCGCAGGGCGTCAAGCCCAGTGCCTTCGATCTGCGACCGGGCCGCATGGGCAACGAATTCGCGGCCCGAAAAGATTTCGGCCATGGTGCGGGCCATGTTGCCGGGCACATGCCGGGCCAGCCGCGCGCGTTCTGCCGGGGGCAGGTCGGGGGCCACTAGGTCAAGGTTGCGCCGCACGCGTTTGCGCAGCCCCGCAACCGGGCCGACCAGATGCGCGCCCAGCCAGCCCAGCAAGGGAATGCGCCAGCGATAGGGCAGGGGCCGCAACCCTTCCAAAAGCGCGCCCGCGACCATGTCTTGGGCGCGGTGGCGCAGGCTTATCCGGCGGGGTTTAGCCATCAATAACTGTAATCGGCGTAAATGCGCGACAGATCGCCTTGCCAGTCGCCATGGTAGCGGGCCAGCAATTCGTCTGCCGGGGTCTGGCCGGTTTCCAGCGTTTCTTTCAGCGCATTCAGGAAATGGGTTTCATCGGGCAACATACCGCCCGCACCGGGGCGTGCGCGCGCTTTCAGGCCCGCTTCGGCAATCGCGACCACCTCTTGCGCGATCTGGGCCAGCTTCACGCCGCCCGCTTCGCCTGCCAGCCCGTCGACAGAGGCCGCCACGCGCAAACCGTCACGCGTTTCCGCGTCCCAGCCCTTGGCAATGTCCCATGCCGCATCCAGCGCGGCTTGGTCGTAGCACAGCCCGACCCACAAAGCGGGCAGCGCGCAAAGCCTGCGCCACGGCCCACCATCGGCCCCGCGCATCTCGATGAATTTCTTCAGCCGTGCTTCGGGGAAAATGGTCGTCAGATGGTCGGCCCAATCCGACAGCGTCGGGATTTCGCCGGGAAGCGCGGGCAACTCTCCGCGCATGAAATCGCGGAAGGACTGCCCCAGCGCGTCAATATATTTGCCATCGCGGTAGACGAAATACATCGGCACATCGAGCGCGTATTCCACCCAAGGCTCGAACCCAAAACCGTCTTCAAACACGAAGGGCAACATGCCGGTGCGCGACGCGTCCAGATCGCGCCAGACCCGCGCGCGCCAGCTTTTATGGCCGTTGGGTTTGCCATCCAAAAAGGGCGAATTCGCAAACAGCGCGGTGGCCACGGGTTGCAGCGCCAGCGCGACGCGCAGCTTTTGCACCATGTCGGCCTCTGACCCGAAATCGAGATTCACCTGAACCGTGCAGGTGCGATACATCATGGTTTTCCCCATGGTGCCCACGCGGTCCATGTAATCGGTCATCAGCTTGTAGCGGCCCTTGGGCATGACGGGCATCTGGTCGTGCGACCAGATCGGTGCGGCCCCCAGCCCGATGAACTCTACCCCGATACCTTCGGCCACAGAGCGCACTTCGCGCAGATGTTGGTTCACCTCGTCGCAGGTCTGGTGAATATTGTCCAAGGGCGCGCCTGACAGTTCCAACTGCCCGCCGGGTTCCAAGGACACATTCGCGCCATCCTTTTCCAGCCCGATGATATGGCCGGCTTCCAGAACTGGTGCCCAGCCGTAGCGGTCGCGCAAGCCTTCCAGCACGGCGCGAATGGAGCGCGGGCCATCATAGGGCAGCGGGTTCAGCGTGTCGCGGCAATAGCCGAATTTCTCATGTTCCGTGCCGATGCGCCACTGGTTCTTGGGCTTGCAGCCTGCGGCCAGGTATTCGGCCAGTTGGGCCTTGCTTTCGATCGGGCCGCCGCCGCTTTGGGGAATGGACATCTGGCATTTCCTTGTTCGTGTTGCGGGCAGACTTGGGCCGGGCGTGCGGCCAAGTCAAGCCTTGGCAAGACGGCTGGGCCGTCGGCTGGGATGCAACCATAGCACACGCGCGGGCTGTGGGTGGTCCAGCGCGCTCAGAACATCGACCATGCGAAGGCCCGCAAACTGGGCAAAGGCATCAAACAGTGCGTCGCTGCCCTGCGCCGCGACCGGGATATGCAAGCTTTCGTCCGGCGTGACAAGCCGCCATGTCTGGCCATGGTCGACCAGATGCAATTCCACGACCTGCCCGATCCCGACAAAGCCGCCGGTTTCCGGCCCAAAATAGCTGATCTGCCCTTCAACCACCTGCACGATGCCCGGTGCATCGGTATCACGGTGAAAGCGCATCCGCCGCCAAGCCACCAGTGCCAGCCCCAGACCCGTGGCAATGATCGCGGTGCCAAGGATCTGGATGAACCGGTCATGGCTTTGCAGCATCCACAGGCCAAACCCAGACAGGCCAAGGCTGGCCAGAACCTCTGACCAGCGGCGCAAGGCGTCGGTCAATTCGGGGCGGATCAGCCTCATGCTGGATTGCCCAAGGTCAGCGGCGCTTGCAGCAGCGCGACGCGGTATTGGCCGATCTGTGCAAACCCGATCCGCGCATAGGCGCGCGCGGCATGGTCGGAATTGGCGAACAGGATGGCACGCTGTGCGCCCTGTTCGCGTAGCTCGGCCAGATGTGCGGCGATAACACGGCCCGCCCGGCCCTGCCCGCGCAACTCTGGCGGCACGAATACACCGCCAATCTGCACCACGCCGCGCGTGGCGCTGTTCAGCCCGGTCATGGCGGTGATCTGCCCGTGTTCCACCAACAGGCGCACCCGGCCAGAGGTGATGGCAGTCGCCGCCCGGTGTTGCGCGGCATCGCCCCCCGGATGGGTGCGTGTTTCGGTCATATAGGCGTCAAACCAGCCGGTCAGCGTGTCGCGGTCATGGTCTGCGGGCGCGCGCAGGGTGGCATCTGGCGCAGCCAGCGCGGCAAGGTCCAACGCACAAAGCGGCTCGTCATGGTTGATCTGCCAAACCGCGCCGGTCAGCGGCAGCGCGTTCAGGATAAGCGCCACCTGCTCTGTCGCGCCGGTCATACCGCGCAAGGTGTAGCCCTTCAGCAGATGGGAATAGGTCTGCGCTTCCAACGCGGTAAGGCGCGGGATCTGACACATCAGCAACCCGCCATTGGTGGCCCCGAACACGCCGATTATCCCATCGCCAGTTTCTTGCAGGAAGAAAGTCGTGCCATACGGGTGGTCAGTGTTGTCTGTGCCATAAGCGTCCAGATTGCCCAACAGGAACATCGAGCTGTCGATATGCGCTTCGAGAAACGCGCCAAGCGCGGCAGTGTCCTTGGGGCCAGCTTTGCGGATCATTGCCAATCTCCGGCCGTGGATTGCCACAAGGTCAGGGCCGCGACGGCGGCGGTATCGGCGCGCAAAATGCGCGGACCAAGCGAGATGGGATGCACCATCGGCAAGCGCCGGAGTCGGTCGCGTTCGGACGCTGAAAACCCGCCCTCGGGACCGATCAGCAGCGCGGCGGGGGCCGGCGGCGGCGGGCACGGGGGGGCACTGTCTGCCAGCCCTTCATCCGCCCAGATCAGCGCGCGCCCTTCGGGCCACGCAGCCAACAGGCGCGAGAGGGGTTGCAGGTCATCCACCACCGGCACGAAGGTGCCGCCGCATTGCTCTGCGGCCTCAATCGCATGGGCTTGCAGCCGGTCTTGCCGGATACGGTCGGAATTGGTGAAATCGGTCTGCACCGGCAGAATACGCGCGGCGCCCATTTCTGCCGCCTTTTCCACGATGAAATCGGTGCGCGCTTTCTTGATCGGCGCAAAGATCAGCCACAGGTCGGGCGGGTTGCGCTGCGGGGCAATCTGGTGCTGGCAAATCAGCGTTCCACCGCGTTTGCCGGCCTCTGCCACTTCTGCCATCCAAGCGCCATCGCGCCCGTTGAACACGGCCACAAAGCCCCCCGGCCCCAGCCGCATGACGTTGAACAGGTAATGCGCATGGTCGCGGGACAGGTCCAACCCTTGCCCCGCCCCCAAAGGCTGCTCTAGATAGAGCCGTATCTTGACCGCTTCGCCAGACATGAGGCCGAATTTATGGACAATCACCCGCAAAGGCCAGAGGGCACGGACACCCCCGTGGCCGATGCCTATGCGCAGAATTGGGTGGACCGGCACGCGCCCGCAAATCTGCGCCCCTATCTGCGGCTGTCGCGTATCGACCGGCCCATCGGCACATGGTTGTTGCTGCTGCCCTGCTGGTGGGGGGCGTTTCTCGGTGCAGCCTCTGCCCCCGATACGGCGGGTTGGCTGACGGTCTGGATATTCACCGCCTGCGGCGTGGGTGCGGTGCTGATGCGCGGCGCTGGCTGCACATGGAATGACGTGACCGACCGCGACATAGACGACAAGGTCGCGCGCACCCGCTCGCGCCCCATCCCGTCCGGGCAGGTCACGACGCGGCAAGCGCTGATCTGGATGGGGGTGCAAACCGGTGTGGCGGCGTTGATCCTGTTCACTTTCAACTGGGCGGCCATCGGGCTTGGGGTGCTGTCGCTGGCGCTGGTGGCGATATACCCCTTTGCCAAGCGTTTTACATGGTGGCCGCAGGTGTTTCTGGGGCTGGCCTTTAACTGGGGCGCGGTTCTGGCCTGGACGGCGCAAACCGGCAGTTTGGGCCTGCCCGCGATCTTTCTGTATCTGGCGGGCATAAGCTGGACGCTGTTCTACGACACCATCTACGCCCATCAGGACCGCGAGGATGACGCGCTGATCGGCGTGAAATCCACCGCGCGGCTGTTTGGCGCCAACACCGACAAATGGTTGCGCGGGTTTCTGGTCGCGACGGTCGTGCTGATGTCGCTGGCGATCATTTACGCCCTGGCACCCTTGGCGAACCCGCTGGCCATGTCCATCGGGCTGGGCGGGGCCTGGGCCATGGGGTGGCACATGCAATGGCAGTTGACCAAGCTGGACATTGACGATGGCGCGATCTGCCTGAAGCTGTTCCGGTCGAACCGCGATGCCGGGTTACTGCCTGCGCTGTTTCTTGCCGCTGCCCTTTTCGCCTGATTGCGCGGCTCGTGCGAAGGCGCTAGGGGACAGGCATGAAACGTTTCTTCGACCAATTGCTCTCTGCGGCATTCGCAGTGCTGGCCCGGTTCAAATGGCACGCGATGACGGCGGCTGCCTTTGTCCTTGCGGCAATACTTGCGCTTGGGGCGGCCCAGCTAAGCGCCCGGGCCTTGGAAAACGTGGTCGCGCGGGAAACATCAAATGCCCTTGTCGCCGAGGGGCTGGATTGGGCCGAAGTCGACACCGACGGGCTGTTGGTGCGCCTGAGCGGCGAGGCCCCGACAGAGGCCGAGCGCTTCAAGGCGATCAGCACCGCGAACCAGATCGTGTCTGCCGAGCGCATCTTGGATGAAGTCTCGGTCACGCCCGCGACCGAGATTGCCGCGCCGGAGTTTTCTATGGAAATCCTGCGCAACGGTTTGGATGTGCAGATGGTCGGGCTTGTGCCTTGGGCGTTCGACATGGACAGGTTTCTGTCGCGGGTCGAAGATATAGATGCTGAATTGTCTGTCGAGAACATGCTGGAAACCGCAGGCTATCCAGAACCTTTTGCTTGGACCAGTGCGACGGATTTTGCGCTGCATGCGCTGGCGTCGCTGGAAGCGGCCAAGATTTCAATCTCGGCCGGCCGGGTGAATGTGATCGGGCTGTCCGATTCCGAGGCAGAGCGCGACCGCATTCGCGTGGACCTTGGCCGCAAGCGCCCGCGCGATGTGATCGCCGCGCTGGATATCAGCGCCCCGCGCCCCGCGATCAGCCCCTTTACCTTGCGTTTCGTGCTGGACGAGTCGGGTGCGCGGTTCGATGCTTGCGCGGCCGATACGCAAGAAGCCCGGACCGCGATCCTTGATGCCGCGCGCGCAGCCGGTGCCAAAGGGCGGCTGGACTGCGTGGTCGGTCTGGGTGCGCCGACCCCGGATTGGCAGGAAGGTGTGGTCGAAGCGTTGAACGCGGTTGCCAGCATGGGGCGCGGCACTGTCACCTTCTCGGATACCGATGTGTCCTTGATGGTGCCTGCATCGGTCGAGTCCGACATGTTCGACACGCAGGTCGGTGCCTTGGAAACCCGCTTGCCAGAAGCGTTTTCGCTGGATGCGGTGCGCCTGCCGCCAAGTGATTCCGAGCTTGCCGTGTCAGAGAGCGAAGCAGAATTCGCCGCCCGCCTTGTCGCAAATGGAGGCGTGACATTATCCGGCCGCCTGACCGACGCGCGCACGCGCGACGCGGTGCGCAGCCTTGCGCAGGCCAATTTCGGGCCGAATGCTGTTACCATGGCCGCGCGGCTTGACCCCGATTTGCCGGGGGGCTGGCCGCTGCGCGCGCTTCTGGCGGTCGATGTCCTGAGCTACCTGAATACGGGCGATGTGCGCGTCACACCGGATTTGGTAGAGATTTCGGGCGTCTCTGGGCTGGCGGATGCGTCTGACCAGATCTCGCGCTTGCTGGCTGACAAGTTGGGCGAGCGCGCGGTGTTCGAGTTGGACGTGAGCTATGACGAGGCGTTGGACCCGGTCGCGCAAATGCCCACCCCGGCGCGGTGCCAAGGCTGGATTGAGGAAATCATCGCAGAGCGCAAGATCACCTTTGATCCCGGCTCTACCTCTATCAGTGCCGATGCCGTTGGCATTCTGGACGATATTGCAGAAGTGCTGCGCGGCTGTGGCCGCATGAGCATGGAGGTCGCGGGCCATACCGACAGCCAAGGCCGCCTTGAAACCAATATGCGGCTAAGCCAGCAGCGCGCCGAAGCGGTGGTGGCCGGGCTGATGGCGCGCGGTGCGCTTGTCAGCGAGTTCGAGGCGAAAGGCTACGGCCCCGAATTTCCCGTTGCCGACAATGGCACGGAAGAAGGGCGCGAAGCCAACCGCCGGATTGAATTTTCGCTGATTGGCGCATCTTTGGAAGCGGCGCGTGCGGAAACCGCGCCAGCGGAAGCGGCCACCGCCGAGGCCGCAGAACCGCAAGAGCTGCTTGACGAATCGGACCTTGCAATCCGTGTTAGCCCGGCCGAAGAGGCCGCCCTTCGCCCCCGCACCCGCCCGGATCGGCCCGAATAAGCAACAGGACTGCCTAACATGAACCGTATGCAATTTGTTCTTGTCACCGCGCTTGTGCTGTTCGTGGCTTTTGCGCTGGGGTGGTTCACCAATTGGTTGATCCATCGCTTCACGCGGGTACGCCAGCAAGATCTGGGCGAATTGGACAATATGGCCCAAGCCTTGCACGAGGCTGAGGAAATCCGCGATCAGGCCATCACCTATGTCGAAACCCGCGAGCGTGATCTGACAGCGCGCATCAAGCAATTGGAAGCAGAAGTTGACGCGGCGATGGCCGGTGTCCGCGAGGCGCGCGCAGAGGCCGAGTATTACCGCGGACAGATGCAGGGCGGCACACAGCAATAGCGCCTTGCCCGTTTTGCGGGAAATTGGCACTTGGCATCCTGCCCCGTTTCGACTAACACGCCACACGTCTAGGGCAAATCCGTCAGGTTTTGCCTTGGATGATTCGTCCGAGACGGTGGGTGATGCCTTGCATCATAAATCCTGCCTGAGGCGGGACAGAGACAATTTTCTGACCGGGGTTTTCCTCGGGCGAAATTGGAGAGTGCCCGTTCGGACCTCTTGTCGGGGGTAACAGCCCGACGCAACGAGCCGAGGGGGCAACCCCTCGAAAATTGGAGAGACCCTGTGGATAGAGCCCAAAAAGAGAAAGTGGTCGAGGAACTCGGCCAGATCTTCGAAAGCTCTGGCGTGGTTGTGGTAGCACATTACGCTGGCCTCACGGTTGCAGAGATGCAGGTTCTGCGCGCTCGCATGGGCGAAGCGGGCGGAGCCGTGCGTGTCGCCAAGAACAAGCTCGCCAAGATCGCCCTTGAAGGAAAGCCTTGCGAAAGCATTTCCGGCCTTCTGACAGGAATGACCGTTCTTGCCTATTCCGAAGACCCCGTCGCGGCTGCGAAGGTGGTTCAGGATTACACCAAAGAGAACCCCAAGCTGGTGGTTCTGGGCGGTGCAATGGGCAGTTCGGCGCTGAACCCGGATGGTGTCAAGGCTGTGGCTGCCATGCCCTCGCGCGAAGAGCTTATCGCTCAGGTCGTGTCGTGCATTGGTGCGCCTGCATCCAACATCGCCGGTGCGATCGGTGCGCCTGCTTCCAATATTGCCGGCATCCTTTCGACGCTCGAAGAGCGCGAAGCGGCATAAGCAACCCATGGCCCGCGTGGCGCGTGCGCGCCCGCGTTGGACAAACAAACCTGAACAGAACGGAACAGAACAATGGCTGACCTTAAAGCACTTGCAGAGCAGATCGTGAACCTGACCCTGCTGGAAGCACAAGAACTGAAAACCATCCTGAAGGATGAATACGGCATCGAGCCCGCTGCTGGCGGCGCTGTGATGATGGCAGGCCCGGCAGGCGATGCTGGCCCCGCTGCCGAAGAAAAGACCGAATTCGACGTCGTCCTCGTCGAAGCCGGCGCCAACAAGATCGCGGTCATCAAAGAAGTTCGCGGCATCACCGGTCTGGGCCTGAAAGAAGCCAAGGACCTGGTCGAAGCTGGTGGCAAGGCCGTGAAAGAAGGCGCTCCGAAAGAGGAAGCCGAAGAAATCAAGAAGAAGCTTGAAGAAGCTGGCGCGAAAGTCGAGCTCAAGTAATCGGGCGGGATGCGCGGCATCTCGACCCCATAAAATTGAAACTGGGGCCAGAGCATATCTGGCCCCAGTTTATCGCTGTTTCTGGACAGCTCTTTGTATTGGCTTAATTGCCCAGAGGGTTGTCCAGGGAAAGTGATCGGCTCGGGAGCGGACCTGTGGGAGGGTTCGCAGGAATAGAGCCTCTGACCCATTTCGCAAGCGGCCGGCGGCTGAGGCCCGACAGCCCGCCCGCCCGCGAAGACATAGAAGGTGACCACGCATATGGCGCAAACCCCTGTTGGCCCGAAACGCATCCGCAAGATGTTCGGCAAAATCCGCGAAGTGCTGGAGATGCCGAATCTGATCGAGATTCAGAAATCATCTTATGACCTGTTCCTGCGCTCAGGCGATGCCGACAAGCCGTTGGACGGCGAAGGTATTATGGGTGTGTTTCAGTCGGTTTTCCCGATCAAGGATTTCAACGAAACCGCAACGCTGGAATTCGTGAAATACGAGCTGGAAAAGCCGAAATACGACACCGAAGAATGCATGCAGCGTGACATGACCTATGCCGCGCCGCTGAAGGTGACTCTGCGCCTGATCGTGTTCGATATCTCGGAAGAAACCGGCGCGAAATCGGTCAAGGATATCAAGGAACAAGACGTGTTCATGGGTGACATGCCGCTTATGACCGGCAACGGCACGTTTATCGTGAACGGCACCGAACGCGTGGTCGTCAGCCAGATGCACCGCTCGCCGGGCGTGTTCTTTGACCATGACCAAGGCAAGACGCACAGCTCGGGCAAACTGCTGTTCACTTGCCGCATCATCCCCTATCGCGGCTCTTGGCTGGATTTCGAGTTTGACGCGAAGGATCTTGTATTCGCGCGCATCGACCGCCGCCGCAAGCTGCCCGTGACCAGCCTGCTCTACGCACTGGGCATGGATCAGAACGCGATCATGGATGCCTATTACGACAAGGTGAAGTTCCGCCTTGAGAAGAACAAGGGCTGGGTCACCAAGTTCTTCCCCGAGCGCGTGCGCGGCACCCGTCCGACCATGGACCTGATCGATGCCGCCACTGGCGAAGTGATCTGCAAGGCCGGCGACAAGATGACGCCGCGCATGGTCAAGAAGCTGATCGACGCGGGCGAAGTGACCGACTTGCTTGTGCCGTTCGACAATATTGTCGGGCGCTATGTGGCCAATGACATCATCAACGAAGAAACCGGCGCGATCTATGTCGAAGCCGGGGATGAGTTGACCTGGGAACTGGACAAGGATGGCGAGGTCAAGGGCGGCACGCTCAAGACCCTGCTGGACAACGGCATCACCGAGATTGACGTGCTGGACATCGACGGTGTGACGGTTGGACCTTACATCCGCAACACCATGGCCGCCGACAAGAACTGGAACCGCGAAACCGCGCTGCATGACATCTACCGCGTCATGCGCCCGGGTGAGCCGCCGACCTATGACACGGCCTCTGCCCTGTTCGACCAGTTGTTCTTCGATTCCGAGCGTTACGACCTGTCCGCCGTGGGCCGGGTGAAGATGAACATGCGCCTGCAACTGGACGCGCCCGATACCCTGCGCACGCTGCGCCCCGAAGATATCGTGGCCTGTGTGCGTGGTCTGGTGGAACTGCGCGACGGCAAGGGCGAGGTGGACGATATCGACCACCTGGGCAACCGCCGCGTTCGATCCGTGGGCGAGCTGATGGAAAACCAGTATCGCGTCGGCCTGCTGCGCATGGAGCGCGCGATCCGCGAGCGCATGTCCTCGGTCGAGATTGACACGGTCATGCCGCAAGACCTGATTAACGCGAAACCGGCAGCCGCCGCGGTGCGTGAATTCTTCGGGTCGTCGCAACTGTCGCAATTTATGGACCAGACCAACCCGCTGTCCGAAGTGACCCACAAGCGCCGCTTGTCCGCGCTTGGGCCGGGCGGTCTAACCCGCGAGCGCGCTGGTTTCGAGGTGCGCGACGTGCACCCGACCCATTATGGCCGCATGTGCCCGATTGAAACGCCGGAAGGTCAGAACATCGGTCTTATCAACTCTCTCGCGACCTTTGCGCGGGTGAACAAATATGGCTTTATCGAAACGCCCTATCGCAAGGTTGTCGATGGCAAGGTGACGGATGAGGTGGTTTACCTGTCTGCCACCGAGGAACAGCGCCACACCGTGGCGCAGGCCAACGCGGTTCTGGACGAAGAAGGCAGGTTCGTGAATGAAATGGTCTCGACCCGTGTCGGCGGCGATTTCATGCTGAACCCGGTCGAGAATGTCGACCTGATCGACGTGTCGCCCAAGCAGCTTGTATCGGTCGCGGCTTCGCTCATTCCGTTCTTGGAAAATGACGATGCCAACCGCGCGCTGATGGGGTCGAACATGATGCGTCAGGCCGTGCCGCTGTTGCAGGCCGACGCGCCGCTGGTCGGCACCGGTATGGAAGCGACCGTGGCCCGCGATTCGGGGGCTGCGATCATGTCCCGCCGCGCCGGTGTCATCGACCAGGTCGATGCGCAGCGTATCGTTGTGCGCGCCACGGAAATGCTGGAACCGGGCGAACCGGGCGTGGATATTTACCGCCTGCGCAAGTTCAAGCGGTCCAACGCGTCGTCCTGCATCAACCAGCGTCCGCTGGTGACGGTGGGCGAACAGGTTACGCGCGGTCAGGTCATCGCTGACGGTCCTTGCACCGATTTGGGCGAATTGGCCGTGGGGCGCAACGTGGTCGTCGCCTTCATGCCGTGGAATGGTTACAACTACGAAGACTCGATCCTGATCTCGGAGCGCATCCTGAAGGATGACGTCTTCACCTCGATCCATATCGACGAATACGAAGTGGCCGCCCGCGACACCAAGCTGGGGCCGGAAGAGATTACCCGCGATATCCCCAATGTGGGCGAGGAAGCGCTGCGCAACCTTGACGAAGCGGGCATCGTCTATGTCGGGGCCGAAGTAGGGGCAGGCGATATTCTGGTCGGCAAGGTCACTCCCAAGGGCGAAAGCCCGATGACGCCGGAAGAAAAGCTGCTGCGCGCCATCTTTGGTGAAAAGGCATCGGATGTGCGCGATACCTCGCTGCGTCTGCCGCCCGGCGCCTACGGCACGATTGTCGAGGTTCGGGTGTTCAACCGTCACGGCGTGGAAAAAGACGAGCGTGCGCTTCAGATCGAACGTGAGGAAATCGAACGCCTGTCGCGCGACCGCGATGACGAGTTGGAAATCCTTGAACGCAACATCTATGGCCGTTTGCAGCAGTTGATTCTGGGCAAGACCGCTGTCAAAGGCCCGAAAGGTGTGAAAGCCAATTCCGAGATTACCGAGGAATTGCTCTCCAGCCTTAGCCGTGGCCAGTGGTGGCAATTGGCGCTGGCAGACGAAGGCGAAGCGCAGGAAGTCGAAGCGCTCAACGCGCTCTACGACCAGCAGAAGCGCCAGCTTCAGGCCCGTTTCGACGACAAGGTCGAAAAGGTTCGCCGCGGCGACGACCTGCCGCCGGGCGTGATGAAGATGGTCAAGGTCTTCGTCGCCGTGAAGCGCAAGCTGCAAGCGGGCGACAAGATGGCCGGGCGCCATGGCAACAAGGGTGTTATCTCCAAGATCGTTCCGGTCGAAGATATGCCTTTCCTGGCTGACGGCACCACGGTTGACATGGTTCTAAACCCGCTGGGCGTGCCGTCGCGCATGAATGTGGGCCAGATTCTGGAAACCCATATGGGCTGGGCGCTGCGGGGCTTGGGTGTGCAGATTGACGAAGCGTTGCAGGAATACCGCCGCTCGGGCGACATGACCCCTGTGCGCGAAGCCATGCGCATCGGCTATGGCGACGATACCTATTCCGAAGTGTTCGAAAACATGGACGATGGCGCGCTTGTCGGCTCTGCATCGACCGTGACCAAGGGCGTTCCCATCGGCACCCCCGTTTTCGACGGGGCAAAAGAAGCCGATGTCAACGATGCGCTGACCCGCGCGGGCTTTGACACCTCGGGGCAGTCGGCGGTGTTCGACGGTCGGACGGGCGAGAAATTCGCCCGCAACGTCACCGTGGGTGTGAAATACATGCTCAAGCTGCACCACTTGGTGGATGACAAACTGCACGCGCGCTCGACCGGGCCGTACAGCCTTGTCACGCAGCAGCCTCTGGGCGGTAAGGCGCAATTCGGGGGTCAGCGTCTGGGTGAGATGGAAGTCTGGGCATTGGAAGCCTATGGTGCCGCATACACCCTGCAAGAGATGCTGACGGTCAAGTCGGATGATGTTGCTGGCCGAACCAAGGTCTATGAATCGATCGTCAAGGGCGAAGACAATTTCGAGGCCGGCGTGCCCGAATCCTTCAACGTGCTGGTGAAGGAAGTCCGCGGCCTTGGCCTGAACATGGAACTCCTGGATTCGAAGGAGGATGAGTAAGCGGCACGCGCCGGACCCTTCCAAAGGGTCCGGTCCGTTTTCTTTGCAAGAAAACGGTGTCGCGCTTCCTTCCACCGCCAGTCTTTTAGGAATATGAAATGAACCAGGAACTGACCACCAACCCGTTCAACCCGCTGGCCCAGACCAAGACCTTTGATCAGATCAAGGTGTCGCTGGCCTCGCCGGAGCGTATCCTCTCTTGGTCCTATGGTGAGATCAAGAAACCCGAAACCATCAACTATCGCACGTTCAAGCCAGAACGTGACGGCCTGTTTTGCGCGCGCATCTTTGGCCCGATCAAAGATTACGAATGCTTGTGCGGCAAATACAAGCGCATGAAATATCGCGGCGTTGTCTGCGAGAAATGCGGCGTGGAAGTGACCCTGCAAAAAGTGCGCCGCGAGCGTATGGGCCATATCGAATTGGCCAGCCCCGTTGCGCATATCTGGTTCCTGAAATCGCTGCCGTCGCGCATTGGTCTGATGCTGGACATGACGCTGCGTGACTTGGAGCGCATCCTTTATTTTGAAAACTATGTGGTGATCGAGCCGGGTCTGACCGACCTGACCTATGGCCAGTTGATGAACGAGGAAGAATTCCTCGACGCGCAAGACCAGTATGGCGCCGACGCTTTTACCGCCAATATCGGCGCCGAAGCGATCCGCGAAATGCTGGCAAATATCGACCTTGACGATGAAGCGACCCGCCTGCGCGAGGAGCTGAAGGAAGCCAAGGGCGAATTGAAGCCCAAGAAGATCATCAAGCGGCTGAAAGTGGTCGAGCATTTCATCGAATCCGGCAACCGCCCGGAATGGATGATCATGACTGTTCTGCCGGTCATCCCGCCGGAACTGCGCCCGCTGGTGCCGTTGGATGGTGGCCGTTTCGCCACGTCTGACCTGAACGACCTGTATCGCCGGGTTATCAACCGCAACAACCGACTGAAGCGCCTGATCGAACTGCGCGCGCCTGATATCATCGTGCGCAACGAAAAGCGCATGTTGCAGGAATCGGTCGATGCGCTGTTCGACAATGGCCGTCGTGGCCGGGTCATCACGGGCAATAACAAACGTCCGCTGAAATCCATGTCCGACATGCTGAAAGGCAAGCAGGGCCGGTTCCGTCAGAACCTTTTGGGCAAACGCGTGGATTTCTCGGGCCGATCCGTCATCGTGACCGGGCCGGAGCTGAAGCTGCATCAGTGTGGCCTGCCCAAGAAGATGGCGCTCGAATTGTTCAAGCCGTTCATCTATTCGCGGCTAGAGGCCAAGGGCCTGTCCAGCACCGTGAAACAGGCGAAAAAGCTGGTCGAGAAAGAGCGCCCCGAAGTTTGGGATATTCTGGACGAGGTGATCCGCGAGCACCCGGTTCTGTTGAACCGCGCGCCCACGTTGCACCGTCTGGGCATTCAGGCGTTTGAACCGATCTTGATCGAAGGCAAGGCGATCCAGCTTCACCCGCTGGTGTGTTCCGCCTTCAACGCCGATTTCGACGGTGACCAGATGGCCGTCCACGTTCCGCTGTCGCTGGAAGCGCAGTTGGAAGCGCGCGTGCTGATGATGTCGACCAATAACGTGCTGTCGCCTGCCAACGGTGCACCGATCATCGTGCCGTCGCAGGATATGGTGTTGGGTCTGTACTACGTTACCATGATGCGCGAGGGCATGACCGGCGAAGGCATGATCTTTGCATCTATCGACGAAGTGGAACATGCGCTGGCCAATGGCGACGTGCATCTGCACGCCAAGATCCAGTGTCGCATTACCCAGATCGACGAAGACGGGAACGAAGTGACCAAGCGTGTGGAAACCACGCCGGGCCGTTTGCGCTTGGGCGCGTTGCTGCCGCTGAATGCAAAAGCGCCCTTCGAACTGGTCAACCGCCTGTTGCGCAAGAAAGACGTGCAGACGGTCATCGACACGGTCTACCGGTATTGCGGGCAGAAGGAATCGGTCATTTTCTGCGACCAGATCATGACCCTTGGTTTCCGCGAAGCGTTCCGCGCCGGGATTTCCTTTGGCAAGGACGATATGCTGATCCCCGATGCCAAATGGGAGCAGGTGAACGAGACCCGTGAACAGGTCAAGGAATTCGAACAGCAATACCTTGATGGTCTGATTACGCAGGGCGAGAAATACAACAAGGTGGTCGACGCTTGGTCGAAGTGTTCCGACACCGTGGCAAACGCCATGATGGGCGAGATTTCGGCCGTGCGCCGCGACGAGGAAGGCCGCGAACTGGAGCCGAACTCGGTCTACATGATGTCGCATTCCGGGGCGCGTGGTTCGCCCGCACAGATGAAACAGCTGGGCGGGATGCGCGGGCTGATGGCCAAGCCTTCGGGCGAGATCATCGAAACGCCGATCATCTCGAACTTCAAGGAAGGTCTGACCGTTCTTGAATACTTCAACTCGACCCACGGTGCCCGCAAGGGTCTGGCCGATACCGCGCTGAAAACCGCGAACTCGGGCTACCTGACGCGTCGTCTGGTGGACGTGGCGCAGGATTGCATCGTGCGCATGGATGATTGCGGAACCGATATGTTCATCACCGCGCAAGCGGCGGTGAATGATGGTGAGATCATCGCGTCGCTGGCAGAGCGCATTCTGGGCCGCGTGACGGCGGAAGACGTGATCGACCCGGCCTCTGGCGAGGTATTGGTCGCGCGTAACAGCCTGATCGACGAGCGCGACGCGGATGATATCGAGGCCGCTGGCATCGCCACGGTCAAGATCCGCTCGCCGCTGACCTGTGAAGCTGAAGAAGGCGTTTGCGCCAAGTGTTACGGGCGCGACCTTGCGCGCGGCACGATGGTCAACCAAGGCGAGGCCGTGGGGATCATCGCGGCGCAGTCGATTGGCGAGCCGGGCACACAGTTGACCATGCGGACCTTCCACATCGGCGGGATCGCTCAGGGGGGTAGCCAGTCCTTCCAAGAGGCGAATGCCTCCGGGACGATCGAATTGCGCAATGCCCACAGTCTGCAAAATGCGGCAGGCGAGCAGATCGTGATGGGCCGTTCGGTGCAGATCGTCATCATCGATGCCAATGGTGTCGAGCGGGCGACCTTCAAGCCGGGTTACGGTTCCAAGCTGTTCGTCAAGGACGGTCAGCAGGTCGAACGCGGTGACAAGCTGTTCGAATGGGACCCCTATACCCTGCCGATCATTGCCGAAACCTCGGGTCGTGCGCGGTTTGTCGACCTTCTGGCGGGCCTGTCGGTGCGCGAGGAAACCGACGACGCCACCGGCATGTCGCAGAAGATCGTCAGCGACTGGCGTTCGACCGCGAAGGGTGGCGACCTGAAACCAGAAGTCATCCTGATGGACCCGGAAACCGGAGAGCCGCTGCGCAACGAGCAGGGCAACCCGATTACCTATCCGATGTCCGTGGATGCCATTCTGTCGGTCGAAGATGGGCAAGACCTGCAAGCTGGTGACGTGGTTGCGCGTATTCCGCGCGAGGGTGCCAAGACCAAGGACATCACCGGCGGTCTGCCGCGGGTGGCGGAATTGTTCGAAGCACGCCGCCCCAAGGATCACGCCATCATCTGCGAGATGGACGGCTATGTGCGCTTTGGCAAGGACTACAAGAACAAGCGCCGCATCACCGTCGAGCCTGCCGATGACACGCTGGAGCCGGTGGAATACCTTGTGCCCAAGGGCAAGCACATCCCCGTGCAGGAAGGTGATTTCATCCAGCGCGGCGATTACATCATGGACGGCAACCCCGCCCCGCATGACATTCTGCGCATTCTGGGGATCGAGGCGCTTGCGAACTACCTGATTGACGAAGTGCAGGACGTGTATCGTCTGCAAGGCGTGAAGATCAACGACAAGCATATCGAGGTGATCGTTCGCCAGATGCTTCAGAAGTGGGAAATCCTGGACTCTGGCCAGACCACGCTTCTGAAGGGCGAGAATGTCGACAAGATCGAGTTCGAGGAAGCCAACGCCAAGGCCATTTCCATGGGTCTGGAACCGGCCAAGGGCGAGCCGATTCTGCTGGGCATTACCAAGGCCAGCTTGCAGACGCGCAGCTTTATCTCTGCTGCGTCCTTCCAGGAAACCACGCGTGTTCTGACCGAAGCATCGGTGCAGGGCAAACGCGACCACCTTGTGGGCCTGAAGGAAAACGTCATCGTGGGCCGGTTGATCCCGGCGGGAACTGGCGGCGTTGTTGCCAAGGTGCGCCAATTGGCAGCCGACCGCGACAAGAAGGTGCTGGATGCGCGCCGCGCAGAGGCAGAGGCCGCCGCAGCATTGGCAGCGCCCGAACCTGCCGCGCAAAGCGAAGCCGATGTCGTGTTCGGCAAGCGCGACGACTGACGCGGCACCTGATACGACCTGAACCAACCGCCCCCGCGCATCGCTTTGCGCGGGGGCTTTTCTTTTACACATGCATCAGGCAATCCTTCAGCAGTATTCCGCAAAAGGGTTATGCGCATGGATTTCACGCCTCAGGTCATCGTCGTGATCCGGTTTTCCTACCTTGGCGAAAATGGCTGGCGGCTGACGCATGGCGGTTTAGACGCCAACCGCGCAACGCTGTATAACGAGGCCCGCTTGGCCCGGCGTTTCAAGCTGTTCGAGGCCCTGACGCTGCGCTCGCTTCTGGCCCAGACCGATGCGGATTTCACGACGGCCATACTGATCGGATCGGATTTCCCGCTGGCATGGCGCAAACGCCTGACCGATCTTGTCAGGCCATTGGCCAAGGCCCGGATCATCGCGCTGCCACCGATGAAGAATTTCGCAGCCACCAAGAAAGTGTTGGACCTGTGCACCGAAGCGCCCTCGCATGTCATCTCTCTGCGGTTGGATGATGACGACGCCATGAGCCTTGATTGCGTCGCCGAGCAAAAGCGCCTTGCCCCGATGGTGTTGCAGATTTCGGGCGTGGATACGCCGACAGTCATTGCTTTCAACAACGGGCTGTTTCTGAAAATCGCAGAAGGTGGGAACAAGCTGTTCGGCGTTATTGAAAGCCTGCCTCTGGGCATCGGGATGGGTATGATCGCGCCCAAGGGTATGCGGCCCACGATCTTTTCGACCGATCATCGGCAAATTCACACAAGGTGGAATTGCTACACCGATTCCATGACGCCGCATTTCATTCGTTCGGTGCATGGCGACAACGATTCCGGCGCGCGCGTTTATGGTGTGGAAAAAGACTATTCCGATGCGGAACTGGACCAGATCATGGCAACCCGCTTTCCGTTCACGCGAGCAGAGTTGATGGCGCTGCATCCATGATGACCGACAACCTGCGCGCGGCTGTGTTCATGATGACCGGGTCCAGCGCATTTGCGGTGAACGACACCTTTCTAAAGCTGCTGGGCGACAATCTTGGCATGTTCCAGATCATCACCATGCGCGGGGTCGTGGTGTCGCTGATCTTTGCCCTGCTTTTGTGGATGCAGCGTGCCAAGATCAGCGCGCTGGTGCCGAAAGACAGGTGGCTGCTGGCCATGCGGTCGGGCGCGGAAATGGGGGCGGCGTTCTTCTTCTTCAACGCGTTGTTCCACATGCCCTTGGCGGCGGTCACGGCCATTTTGCAGGTCGTGCCGCTGACTGTTGCGGCTGCGGCCTACCTATTTCTGAAAGAGCCGCTGGGCTGGCGCAGGCTGTCGGCCATTCTGATCGGTATGGGCGGGGTCATGCTGATCGTGCGGCCCGGAACCGACAGTTTTACCATGGCTTCTGTCCATGCGTTGCTGTGCGTCTTAATGGTCACGCTGCGCGATCTGACCACGCGGGTCATGGCCAAGGGCGTGCCCTCTAGCATGGTGGCGCTGACCACGGCCATCGGGGTTACATTGATGGGCGCGGTGGGATCGGTGACGGAACACTGGGTCGTGCCTGCTGCCCTGTCATGGGCTTGGCTGGGCGGAACCGTGGTGTTCACGGTGCTGGGCTATTACCTTGTCATCCTTGCCATGCGCACCGGAGAGCTGACATTCGTTGCCCCGTTTCGGTATGCCTCACTGTTGGCGGCGCTGGTGCTGGGGTGGTTCGTGCTGTCGGAATGGCCCGCACCGCTGACCTTCGCAGGCAGCGCGATCGTGGTCGCAACAGGGGTCTATACGCTTTACCGCGAGGGCCGGGCGCGCCGCCGTGCATTGGCCGCCAAAGCAGCATTGCCACGCGCGCCCGGCGAGTGTTGACAACACCTGCGACTCCACCTATACGCCCCACAATCCACCTATCGCAGACTTTTCTGTGTGGCGGTGCGACTCAGATTAGTAGCGGTCAAGATCCGGGCTAAGCGCCCCGATCCTCTGGAATTCCACCGCGGCGCCCCCACCCTTGGGGACGCAAGCGGTATTCTGCGTTCTGCCTTTCGGGGATTGGGCGCAAACATGAGAGGCGCATAAAGCGTCATGAACACGGGTTGAAACGGGAAGAACCGGAATGCCAACGATCCAACAGCTGATCCGCAAGCCGCGGCAGCCGAAAGTCAAGCGCTCCAAGTCCATGCATCTGGAGCAGTGCCCCCAGAAGCGTGGTGTTTGTACGCGCGTTTACACCACGACGCCGAAAAAGCCGAACTCGGCTATGCGGAAGGTTGCCAAGGTGCGCCTGACCAATGGGTATGAAGTCATCAGCTACATCCCCGGCGAAAAGCACAACCTGCAAGAGCACTCTGTCGTGCTGATTCGCGGCGGCCGCGTCAAAGACCTTCCCGGTGTGCGTTACCACATCCTGCGCGGCGTTCTGGATACGCAGGGCGTGAAAGACCGTAAGCAACGCCGTTCGAAATATGGCGCGAAGCGTCCGAAGTAAGGAGAAGTTCAGATGTCTCGTCGTCACGCCGCTGAAAAGCGCGAAATCCTGCCGGACGCAAAGTTCGGCGACATGGTCCTGTCGAAATTCATGAACAACCTCATGATCGACGGTAAGAAATCGGTCGCTGAATCGATCGTCTATAACGCAATGGACCGGGTCGAGGGCAAGCTGAAGCGCGCGCCCATCGAGGTGTTCCACGAAGCGCTCGACAACATCAAGCCGTCCGTCGAAGTGCGCTCGCGCCGCGTTGGTGGTGCCACCTACCAGGTGCCCGTCGAAGTGCGCCCGACCCGCCGCGAAGCACTGGCGATCCGTTGGCTTATCAAAGCTGCGCGCGCCCGCAACGAGAACACGATGGAAGAGCGTCTGGCCGCCGAGCTGGTCGATGCCGTCAACTCGCGCGGGTCTGCCGTCAAGAAGCGGGAAGACACCCACAAGATGGCCGATGCTAACAAGGCATTCAGCCATTACCGCTGGTAATCCAGTTATTTCTGCAAGCCTGAGGAACTAGATCATGGCACGCGAATACCCCCTAGAGCGCTACCGCAACTTCGGGATCATGGCGCATATTGACGCCGGAAAGACCACGACGACCGAGCGCATCCTGTATTACACCGGCAAGTCGCACAAGATTGGCGAAGTCCATGACGGCGCGGCCACCATGGACTGGATGGAGCAGGAACAAGAGCGTGGCATCACGATCACCTCTGCTGCAACGACCACCTTCTGGGCCAAGACCATCGATGGCGAAAACCAGATCGGTGAGAAGCACCGCTTCAACATCATCGATACTCCCGGCCACGTTGACTTCACCATCGAAGTTGAGCGGTCGTTGGCCGTGCTCGACGGTGCGATCTGCCTGCTCGACGGCAATGCCGGGGTAGAGCCGCAGACCGAAACCGTCTGGCGTCAGGCTGACCGCTACAAAGTTCCGCGCATCGTGTTCGTCAACAAGATGGACAAAATCGGCGCAGACTTCTTCAACTGCGTGAAGATGATCAAGGACCGCACCGGTGCGACCCCGCTGCCGATCCAGCTGCCCATCGGCGCAGAGGATCAGCTGGAAGGCATCATCGACCTTATCGCGATGGAAGAATGGACCTGGCGTGGCGAGGATCTGGGCGCAAGCTGGACCCGTCAGCCGATCCGTGACGATCTGAAGGACTTGGCCGACGAATGGCGCGCCAACATGATCGAAATCGTCTGCGATCAGGACGACGACGTGATGGAAGCCTATCTTGAAGGCAACGAGCCCGACGAAGCGACCCTGCGCCGCCTGATCCGCAAAGGCACGCTGGCACTGGATTTCGTGCCTGTTTGCACCGGTTCTGCGTTCAAGAACAAAGGTGTCCAGCCGCTGCTGAACGCCGTGACCGACTATCTGCCCAGCCCGCTGGACGTGCCCGCCTATATGGGGTTCGACCCGAAGGACGAGACAGAGACCCGCGACATTCCGCGGTCTGCCGATGACGGTCAGCCTTTTGCCGGTCTGGCGTTCAAGATCATGAACGACCCGTTCGTCGGTTCGCTGACCTTTACCCGCATCTATTCGGGCGTCATCAGCAAAGGCGACGGCATCCTGAACTCGACCAAGGGCAAAAAAGAGCGCGTCGGTCGCATGATGATGATGCACTCGAACTCGCGCGAGGAAATCGATTGGGCCGCGGCTGGTGACATTATCGCACTTGCCGGCCTGAAAGAGACCACGACGGGTGACACGCTGTGCGATCCGGCCAAGCCGGTGGTTCTGGAAACCATGACCTTCCCCGATCCCGTGATCGAGATTGCCGTGGAACCCAAAACCAAGGCTGACCAAGAAAAGATGAGCCAAGGTCTGGCACGTCTGGCCGCCGAGGATCCGTCTTTCCGCGTCGAAACCGATCTGGAATCGGGTCAGACCATCATGAAGGGCATGGGCGAGCTTCATCTCGACATTCTGGTCGACCGTCTGAAGCGCGAATTCAAGGTGGAAGCGAATATCGGTGCGCCGCAGGTGGCCTATCGTGAAACGATCAGCCACAAGATCGAACACACCTACACCCACAAGAAGCAGTCGGGTGGTTCTGGTCAGTTCGCAGAGGTCAAGCTGGAAATCAGCCCGACCGAACCGGGCGAAGGCTATTCGTTCGAATCCCGCATCGTCGGCGGCACGGTCCCGAAAGAATACATTCCGGGCGTCGAAAAGGGCATCAACTCTGTCATGGACTCCGGTCCTTTGGCAGGCTTCCCGGTGATCGACTTCAAGGTCGCGCTGCTGGACGGCAAATATCACGATGTCGACTCGTCGGTCTTGGCGTTTGAAATCGCATCGCGGATGGCCATGCGCGAAGGTCTGAAAAAGGCCGGCGCGAAGCTGCTGGAACCGATGATGAAGGTCGAAGTTATCTCGCCCGAGGAATACACGGGTTCGGTGATCGGCGACCTGACCTCGCGTCGTGGCCAAGTGACCGGTCAGGAACAGCGCGGCAACGCGATCGCCATCAACGCTTTCGTGCCGCTTGCAAACATGTTCGGCTACATCAACACGCTGCGGTCCATGTCTTCGGGGCGCGCGAACTTTACGATGCAGTTCGACCATTACGAGCCGGTTCCGCAGAACGTGTCCGAAGAGATCCAGAAGAAATACGCCTGATAGCAGCGGTGCGTGGGTTACCACGCACCCTACAAACCGTAGGGTGCGCGCTTGCGCGCACCGCCCCCCGAGAAAAGGAGATGCCACCATGGCAAAAGCAAAGTTTGACCGGACGAAACCGCATGTGAACATCGGCACGATTGGCCATGTTGACCATGGCAAGACGACGCTGACGGCGGCGATCACGAAGTATTTCGGTGATTTCCGGGCCTATGACCAGATTGACGGTGCGCCCGAAGAAAAGGCGCGCGGGATCACGATCTCGACCGCGCATGTGGAATATGAAACCGAAGCGCGTCATTACGCCCATGTGGACTGCCCCGGCCACGCCGACTACGTCAAGAACATGATCACCGGTGCGGCGCAGATGGACGGCGCGATCCTGGTGGTGAACGCTGCTGACGGCCCGATGCCGCAGACGCGCGAGCACATCCTGCTGGGCCGTCAGGTGGGCATTCCGTTCATGGTTGTGTACATGAACAAGGTCGACCAGGTCGATGACGAGGAACTGCTGGAGCTGGTGGAAATGGAAATCCGCGAGCTGCTGTCCTCCTACGACTACCCGGGCGATGATATTCCGATCATCAAAGGCTCGGCTCTGGCCGCGATGGAAGGGCGTGACCCGGAAATCGGCGAGAACTCGATCCGCGAGCTGCTGGCCGCTGTTGACAGCTACATCCCGACGCCCGAGCGCGCCGTGGACCAGCCCTTCCTGATGCCGATCGAGGACGTGTTCTCGATTTCCGGCCGCGGCACGGTTGTGACCGGTCGCGTGGAGCGTGGCGTCATCAATGTGGGCGATTCGATCGAGATCGTGGGCATTCGCGACACCAAGACCACGACCTGCACGGGTGTGGAAATGTTCCGCAAGCTGCTGGATCGTGGTGAGGCTGGCGACAATATCGGTGCGCTGCTGCGCGGCATTGGCCGTGAAGATGTCGAGCGCGGGCAGGTGCTGTGCAAGCCGAAATCGGTGACGCCGCACACGCATTTCGAAGCCGAGGCCTATATCCTGACCAAGGAAGAAGGCGGCCGCCACACCCCGTTCTTCGCGAATTATCGCCCGCAATTCTACTTCCGCACGACGGATGTGACCGGCACGGTCCAGCTTCCCGAAGGCACGGAAATGGTGATGCCCGGCGACAACCTGAAATTCGAGGTCGAGCTGATCGCGCCCATCGCCATGGAAGAGAAGCTGCGCTTCGCCATCCGTGAAGGCGGCCGCACCGTCGGCGCAGGCGTCGTGTCGAAAATCATCAAGTAATCGCGCAACTGCGATCTAGATCACAGGGCGCGCGGGCAACCGCGCGCCCTTTTCTTGTGCTATAGGCTGACCCATGCGCTTGTTCTCTTATTTCGAATCCCGCGTTCCGGCCTATCCGGCCAACCCGCCCGGCCAGCCGCCCGGTGCCTTTTGGGCGTTCCTGTGGCATTATGCGCGTCCGCTCGCCCCGTGGCTGCTGGCGATGTCGCTGGTCGCGGCAGCTTTCGCGGCGCTGGAAATCGTGCTGCTGGGGTATCTGGGCACCTTGATCGACCGTATGTCAGATCTGGGGCCAGAACGGTTTTTGGCCATGGAAGGGGGCAGGCTGGCGCTGATGGGCACATTGTTGCTGATCGTGCTGCCCGCCCTTTCGGTGATCGGGGCGCTTATCATGTATCAGGCGCTGATGGGCAATTTCCCGCAGCGCGTGCGCTGGATGGGCCATCGCTGGCTGATCGGGCAATCGATGCACTATTTTCAGGACGAATTCGCAGGCCGGATTGCCACGCGGCTGATGCAGACCAGCCTTGCCGTGCGCGAGACGGTCATGAAACTGATGGATGTGGCGGTCTATATCCTTGCCTATTTCGTCGGCACGCTGGCGCTTGCGGCCACGCTCGATTGGCGTCTGGCGCTGCCCTTTGCGCTTTGGGCAGTGGGCTATGGCGCATTGTTGTCCATCATCGTGCCGCGTCTGGGCCGGGTGGCGCAGGCGCAGGCCGATGCCCGCGCCGAGATGACGGGCCGCATTGTCGACAGTTATACCAATATCGCCACGGTCAAGCTGTTCAGCCATGCCGCCCGCGAAGAGGCCTTCGCCCGCGACGGCATGGATGGGTTCTTGCAAACCGTCTACCGCCAGATGCGTCTTGTCGCGGTGCAGGATGTCAGCGTGAACACGCTCAATTCGCTGCTGACGGGTGCGGTGGCCGGGATTGGCCTGTGGCTGTGGCTGGACGGGGCGCTGGCGCTTGGGGCTTTGGCGGTTGCGATCCCGCTGGCCTTGCGGCTTGGGAACATGTCGCATTGGGTGATGTGGGAATTCGCGGCCCTGTTCGAGAATATCGGCACGGTGCGCGACGGTCTGTCCACCTTGTCGCAACCGCGCAGCGTGGTCGAGCAGGCGGGTGCCGCCCCGTTGCAACTGACCAAGGGTGAGATCCGCTTCAAAAATGTCCGCTTCGATTACGACGCGGCCAGCGCCCATGCGCCCGCCGTGCTGGACGGGTTGGACCTGCATCTGCGCCCGGGAGAGAAGCTGGGGCTTGTGGGCCGGTCTGGCGCAGGAAAATCGACGCTGGTGAACCTGCTGTTGCGGTTCTACGATGTCAGCGGCGGATGCATCGAGATTGACGGTCAGGATATTTCTGCGGTCACGCAAGAATCCTTGCGCGCGGCCATTGGTGTGGTCACGCAGGACACGGCGCTGTTGCACCGGTCTGTGCGCGACAACATTGCTTATGGCCGCCCCGGAGCCACCGATGCCGAAATCTGGGCCGCCGCCGATCTTGCCGAAGCGCGCGACTTCATTGCGGGGCTGGAAGATGCCAAGGGCCGCCGGGGGCTGGACGCGCATGTGGGCGAGCGCGGGGTGAAACTGTCGGGCGGGCAGCGCCAGCGCATCGCCATCGCACGCGCCGCGTTGAAGGACGCGCCTATTCTGGTGCTGGACGAGGCGACCTCGGCGTTGGATTCCGAAGTCGAGGCCGCGATCCAGTCGCAATTGGAACGGCTGATGCAGGGCAAGACCGTGATCGCCATCGCGCACCGGCTGTCCACCATTGCCGCTATGGACCGGCTGGTGGTGATGGAAGCGGGCCGCGTTGTGGAAAGCGGCACCCATAGCGAATTGCTGGCGCGGGATGGGCTGTATGCCCGGCTTTGGGCGCGGCAATCGGGCGGGTTTATCAAGGCCTGATACATGTGTCGCGTGCCGGGCTTGCCCGGTGCCATCCCAGAGGTTAACCATAATGGGCAATCTTGTGGGGTCACATGGCGTTTCCGCTTCCCGATACGGCCTATCCGGTCACGCAGCCCGATGGCATGCCGCATCGTTCCACGGTGTTCTTGCGGGCGGTTATTGACCATCCGCGGTGGCGCGTGGGTGATTACAGCTATGCCAGCGCGCATGTTCCGCCATCCGATTGGGCGGTGCATCTGGCACCCTATTTATATGCGTTTTCGCCCGAGAAGCTGGTCATCGGCAAATTTTGCCAGATTGCGGATGGGGTGCAGTTCATCACTGCATCCGCAAACCACCGCCGCGACGGGTTTTCGACCTTTCCCTTTGCCATTTTCCATAGGCGGTTTGAAAACGCGCCATCCTTGCCCGGACCGGGGCCTGATACGGTCATTGGCCATGATGTCTGGATCGGGCAGGGCGCGCGCATCCTGCCCGGCGCGCGCATTGGCGATGGGGTGATCGTGGGGGCGGGCGCGGTCGTGGCTGGCACCGTGGCACCCTACATGGTCGTTGCGGGCAACCCCGCGCGGGTGGTGAGCACGCGTTTTCCCGCAGATGTGGCCGCCCGCTTGCAAGATCTTGCATGGTGGGATTGGCCGATAGAAAAGGTAGAACAGCACGAGGTCGCAATTTGCGGGGCCAACCTGGCCCTGCTAGAGGCCGCAAAAGCGGAAATCGGCGGCGCGGGGGGCGCATTTCCCTCTTGATCTTGGCAAGGGGCTGTCATACCCATCGCGGCACAGACGTAGGGGTGTAGCTCAGTTGGTAGAGCATCGGTCTCCAAAACCGAGGGTCGGGGGTTCGAGCCCCTCCGCCCCTGCCAGTCTGGAACAGGTCGGCACAGAGCGCTTGTCGCTGTCGATCCATGTTGGCGCGCATAAAACCGCGACCTCGCATTTGCAGCACGGTTTCAGCAAGGCCCGCGGTATTCTGCGGCAAAAAGGCGTGGCCTATTTCGGCCCCGAATTGTTGCGCGGCAAATTGCGGCTGCCCGCGCTTGGCGGTTCTGGCACCAAGCCCCCCACGGACCTGTTGGCCGCCTTTGCGCGCAACCGTATGTGCCGCCTTGTCCTGTCGGAAGAAAATATCCTTGGCACCACCCGCGCCGATCTTGTGGCCAAGGGCGCGCGGTTCTACCCCGCAGCCGCCCCGCGCTTGACACGCTTGCTGGAAAGCTTGGGTTGTGATGATGCGACGGTTTACCTGTCGATCCGTGCGCCTTTGTCATTCCTGAACTCGGCGCATGGTCAGCAGCAGAATGCCGGCCGGTTCACCTCAATAGACGACTATCTGGCGCAGGTGCGCACCGATGCCTTGCGCTGGTCGGAATTGGTCCAGCGCTTGGGCGCGGTGCCGGGGGTGGCACGGGTCGTGGTCTGGCGCTACGAGGACTACCCGGCCATCGTGCCGACGCTTCTGGACACCATGCTGGGCTGTGGTCGGCGCTTCGAGTTGCCAGAGCGCAAACGGCTGGTCGGCACATCGCTTCGTGCGCTAGAGCATGCGCGCGAGGTGCTGGCCAATGACCCTGCCTGCAATGTGACAGAGGTCATCAAAGAGGCGCGCGCGCTTTACCCAAAATCCGATGCATTTCCCGGCCCGGCCCCGTTCGACCCCGCCGCATTGGAGACGGATCTGGACCGCTACCACGAGGATTGCGCGCGGCTGGCGACGATGGCGAAGGTGACATTCCTGCGCCTGCCAGAGGCGGGCACTGGCGAAGACGCTTCGAAACACGCTTGAAACCGGCCCGATGGCTGCGTATGTGGGGGTCAAGCAAGTGACAGGCGGACCCATGGCCAAGACGAATCCTTTTCAGTTCATGCAACAGGTGCGCGCCGAGACCGCGAAGGTCACATGGCCCAATCGGCGCGAAGTGGTCATCACCACATTGATGGTTTTGGCACTGGCTGCACTGACTGCCGTGTTCTTCTTTCTGGTTGATCTGCTGATCCGCACCGGCCTTGGTGGGCTGTTGGGAATGTTCGGTTAAGCTGGGGTGCGCGTAGGGCTTGAAACCTGCGCGCCACGGCTGTAACAGAACCACGAAAGGCGCACCGACTCGGTGCGCTGTTTTATTTCATCTGGACGGTGCGCGCCTGCCGCCACCCTCTGGCCCGAGACAGGAAAGAGCATCATGGCCCAACGCTGGTATTCGGTAAGCGTTTTGTCGAACTTCGAAAAGAAGATCGCGGAAGCCATTCGCACCGCCGCCGAAGAGGCCGGGATGCAGGACATGATTGAAGAAGTCCTTGTGCCGACCGAAGAAGTGATCGAAGTGCGTCGCGGCAAGAAAGTGACGACCGAGCGGCGCTTCATGCCGGGTTACGTTCTGGTGCGTATGGAAATGACGCCGAAAGGCTACCACCTGATCAATTCCATCAACCGCGTGACGGGGTTCTTGGGCACGCAGGGCAAACCCATGCCCATGCGCGATGACGAGGTGAATGCCATCCTGAACCGTGTTCAGGAAACCGAGGAAGCACCGCGCACGCTGATCCATTTTGAGGTCGGCGAGCAGGTCAAGGTCAATGACGGACCGTTCGAGGGTTTCTCTGGGATGGTCGAGGAAGTGGATGCCGACAACAACCGCCTGAAGGTGATGGTGTCGATCTTTGGCCGGGCCACCCCGGTCGATCTGGAATTCATGCAGGTGTCGAAAGACGTCTAACGCATGAGTGTTGTGGGAGGTCGCCGGGCGCGCCCGGTCAGACCGCACCACTAAACCGCAAGCAGCCCGCCGGTCGCGACCGGGGGCGAGGTGACAAGAAGGAGAGGCCAGATGGCCAAGAAAGTCGTTGGGCAGCTGAAGCTGCAAATTCCGGCGGGTAAAGCAAACCCGTCGCCGCCCGTTGGTCCCGCACTGGGTCAGCGCGGCATCAACATCATGATGTTCACCAAGGAATTCAACGCCCGCACCGCAGAGATGGAGCCGGGCGCCCCTATTCCGACCGTGATTACCTACTATCAGGACAAATCGTTCACGATGGACCTGAAGACGCCGCCTGCGTCTTGGTATCTGAAGCGCGCCGCTGGCCTGAAGCCTGTTGGCAAGCGGAACCGCGCGCAAGGTTCGCCCATGCCGGGCCGCACCGTGCAAGGCACCGTGACCACCAAGCAGATCCGTGAAATCGCTGAAGCGAAGATGAAAGATCTGAACGCGACCACGATCGAAGGCGCCATGCAGATCATCGCGGGCTCTGCCCGGTCGATCGGCATCGAGGTGAAAGGGTAATCCAATGGCTAAAATTGCAAAACGCGTGAAAGCCGCCCGCGAAGCCTTTGCCGGCAAAGCAAATCTGAGCGTGGAAGAGGCCGTCAGCCTGATCAAGGCGAACGCCACCGCGAAATTCGATGAAACCATCGAGATCGCGATGAACCTGGGCGTTGACCCGCGCCATGCCGACCAAATGGTGCGCGGTGTCGTGTCGCTGCCCAACGGCACCGGCAAAACCGTGCGCGTGGCCGTGTTCGCACGCGGCCCGAAGGCTGATGAAGCGACCGCCGCTGGCGCCGACATCGTGGGTGCCGAAGACCTGATGGAAACCATCCAATCGGGCAAGATCGAGTTCGACCGCTGCATCGCAACGCCGGACATGATGCCGATCGTGGGCCGTTTGGGCAAAATTCTTGGCCCGCGCAACCTGATGCCGAACCCCAAGGTCGGCACGGTCACGATGGACGTGAAAGCCGCCGTAGAAGCCGCCAAGGGCGGTCAGGTGCAGTTCAAGGCCGAAAAAGCGGGCGTGGTTCATGCCGGTGTTGGCAAAGTGTCCTTCGACGACACCAAACTGGCCGAGAATATCCGCGCCTTTGTCGATGCGGTCGCCAAAGCCAAGCCGACGGGCGCAAAGGGTGCCTATATGAAGCAGGTTTTCCTAAGCTCGACCATGGGTCCGGGTGTATCGGTGAGCGTGGAAAGCGCCACCCAGGGCTGACCCAGCTTTGACCGAATTGAAAAAAGGCGGGCCAAGTGCCCGCCTTTTTGCGTGATGCTTGAAGGTTATAGGGGCGCTGCCCCTCTGGGGCCTGTCGGCCCCATTCACCCCGGGATATTTGGGCAAGGATGAAGGGCTACCAGCGGGTAAGGGCGGCTTCGTCGCTGTCTTTTGCCGCGACCCAGTCTGCGCCTTGATCGGTGATCTCTTTTTTCCAGAACGGCGCGCGGGACTTGAGATAGTCCATCAGGAAATCGGCGGCGGCAAAGGCGTCTGCGCGGTGCGCGCTGGCCGTAGCGACCATCATGATGGTGTCACCGGGGGCAAGGGGGCCGAAGCGGTGGATGATCTTGCAATCGGACAGCGACCAGCGCGACTGCGCCTGTTGTGCGATATCTTCAAGCGCGCGTTCGGTCATGCCGGGGTAATGTTCTATTTCCATCTGGCGCAGCGTGCCGCTGTCATTGTTGCGCACGATGCCGCAGAAGGTGACGACTGCGCCGATATTGCTTTGGGTCTGTGCAAAGCTGTTGCATTCCTGCCCGAAGTCGAACGGTGCCTGTTGCACGCGAATATCCATCGCGGTCAGCCGCCGGTCATAGGGGGGAAGAAGGCGATTTCGCGCGCGTCGCCAAGCGGTGTGGTAAAATCGCTGAGTTCCTGATCGATTGCCACGCGCAAGGCGCTTGGGTCCGAAAAGGCAAGCGCATAGCGATCTTCGCGCGCGGCCAGTTCGGCCACGAGTTCAGCCACCGTGCCCGCGCTGGTTTCGATGGTTTCACGAGGCAGGCCCACGCGTTCGCGCAGCCAAGCGAAATAGAGGATCTCGCGTTTCATGGTTTCGCTCCGAGATGGGGAAGGGCTTTGCGGAAGTAATCCCAGCCCGTCAGCAAGGTCAGAAGGGCCGCGATCCAGATCAGCGCCAGTCCGATGATCCAGACGACCCCGCCGTCATAGGTGGCAAGGTCGATTACCGAAACATCGGTCGTCCCGATTTGGCCGAGCGTGTCCAAAAGGTCGATATCAAGCCGCGTGCTGCTGGCCTCACGCGTGTAGTCCAGCCCCAGCGCCAGAAACAGCACCGCGATGGCGGTCATCTGCGCCGTGGTTTTCCATTTTGCCAATCTGGTCACTTTCAGCAGACCCGCCGTGTCGCCAAGGAATTCGCGCAGGCCAGAAACGAAGACCTCGCGAAACAGGATGGCCGTAGCGGGCAGGATCAACCATGGGTCCATGCCGGAATAGCCGGTAATGACCAGAAGCGCGATCACCACCATCGCTTTGTCGGCAATCGGGTCCAGCATGGCGCCCAGCCGGGTTTCTTGCTTCCAGGCGCGGGCCAGGTAGCCGTCGAAGAAATCCGTAAGCGCTGCCAACCCGAATAAGGCCAGTGCGAACCAGTCGGCAAAGGGGCGATGGAAATACAGGAACAGGACAGCAATCCCCGGCGCGGCCAGCAGCCGCAGAATAGTCAGGATATTCGGAAGGTTCCAGAGCATGGCGGGGGGCTTTGTCAGGGGGCTGTCTGTCATGGTCCTAACCTGATTATTTCCCGCGTGAAAGGCAAGAGCATGCTAGGCATACCCGGCCAGCCAGTGGCGGATCATCGCATGTGCGATAGACCCTTTGCGCGCCGGGCTTGGGTGGCTGCGCTCGCCAGCCATGACGGCCAGCAGGTCTTCCCGGCTGATCCAGAGCGCGTCTTCCAATTCGTCATCAAGGATGATCTGGTCGGTTTCGGCTTGGGCAAGATAGCCCAGCATAAGCGAATTCGGAAAGGGCCATGGCTGCGCGCCAAGGTAGCGCGCGCGCCCGATGCGGATGCCGGTTTCTTCCAGAACCTCGCGGGCGACCGCGCCCTCGGGCGTCTCTCCGGGTTCGACAAAGCCTGCAAGCGCGGAATACATGCCCTCTGGCCAGCCATGCGACCGGCCCAGAAGCAGCTTGTTGCCATATGTGACCAGCATGATGACCACCGGGTCGGTGCGTGGGAAATGCTTGGCGCCGCAGCTTGAGCAGTGGCGTTCCCAGCCGCCGGGCGCGATCTGGCTGGTCGAGCCACACGCAGCGCAGAACCGGTGCGACCGGTGCCAGTTGAACACGGCGCGCGCGGTTGCCGCCAAGGCCGCTTCTGGCGCAGATAGCGTTGTCATGGCCAAGCGCAATTCCGCAAAACACGCGCCGGGGGCTGCGCCGGGATAGGTTTGTTCCGACGGGTCGGCGAACATTTCCAAAGCGGCCCTGTCCAGCCCGTCGGGTTCCCAGCCAGAGATGTCGGCGGCAAAGCGCGGTTGCCCGTTCTGTCGGCCCAGAAAAAGCCAGCTATCGCCCGCGTGGCGCAACACCGGGCTGTCGGCGGCGACCCATGCAAGGCAATCTTGGGCGATCTGCGGTTTGCCCCGCCACAGTGGCAAGACCTGCGATCCCGCGCGCAAGCTGTCTGATGTTGCCCGTTCTTCGGCAGCGCGGCTGTCCCAGTGCCCGGCAAAGGCCATTTCAAGCGCTTTCATGGTGTTTTTCCGTTTCGAGCAGTCTTCATTTCCCGTAAAGACTTGTGTTGTCTGGAAAACGATGCTCAATTAAAGGTTGTGTTAGTATGTCGCTCATCCTCGCAAATACGGCACCAAACGCCCAAATGCCATATTCCTGCGCGATGATGGCCAGATTTCTCTCTTATCCCCTGTGTAACTTGGTTAACGCTCGTAACAGAAAAAGTTTGTCATGGGACAGGAAAAGCTGCGCTTCATGCCGGTTTCAGATGTAAGGCAGACCGTCGATCTCCGTATTCTGGAGACGACGGATCTGCATGTCCACCTACACCCCTACGACTATTATGCGGATTGTCCGAACCCGGATTTCGGCCTGTCGCGCTTGGCCGAACTGGTTGACCGCGCCCGCGCAGAGGCCGGGACAACCTTGTTGTTCGACAATGGCGATTTCCTGCAAGGCACGCCGGTCGGCGATTTTTTTGCCTATGACATGGGGTTGCGCGAGGGCGATCTGCACCCGGTCTTGGCCGCGATGAACGCCATGCGCTACGATGCCATCACGATCGGCAACCATGAATTCAATTACGGGCTGGAATTTCTGGAAAGATCACTGGCGCGGGCGGAATTTCCGGTCGTCTCTGCTAATATTGCCAAGCAGATCGGCCGCACACCGCGCGAAGACCGGATGTTGGTCAAGCCCTACAGCTTGCTGCGCCGGCAGGTGCGCGACCGTATCGGGCTGATGCATGATTTGTGCATCGGCGTTCTGGGTGTGGCCCCACCGCAGATCATGACATGGGAACGCCAGCAGCTTCAGGGCAAGCTGGGCGTGCGCGACATGGTCGAAGCCGTTAGCGCTTGGGTGCCGGAAATGCGAGAGGCCGGTGCAGATCTGATCGTGCTGTTGGCGCATACCGGGATTGGGCCGTTGCGCTACACGCATGGTATGGAGAACGCGGTCATTCCCTTGGCCCGGATAGAGGGGGTTGATGTGGTTCTGTCGGGCCACACGCATCAGGTTTTCCCGTCGCGCGCGTTTGCGGATATCCCCTCGGTCGATGTTGAGCGCGGCACGATTGCGGGCAAACCTGCAGTTATGAGCGGGTTCTTCGGGTCGCATCTGGGGGTGATTGATCTGTCGCTGCAACGCGAAGGCGGTAAATGGCGCGTGATCAACCATAATGTCGAAACCCGCGCCTTGCGCGATGCGGCCATGAATTTTCCACAAGTGGCGGCAGATCGCAGTCAGCCCATGCGCAGCCCCAAGGTGCGCAAGATCGTCGAACGCGCACATGATGCGGTTCTGGCCAGCATCCGCCAGCCTATCGGGCGCTGCGACACGCCGATCCACAGTTTTTTCGTGTATCTTGGCAGCTCTGCCGCGGCGGCCCTTGTGGCGCAGGCACAAAAATCATTCGTGACCGGGCGCATCGGGCCAGAGCTTGCCGGGCTTCCGGTTTTGTCGGCTGTCTCTCCGTCCAAGGCCGGGGGCTTGGGCGGCGCGCGCAATTATACCAATATCGCGGCAGGGCAGTTGACCCTGCGCAGCATGGCGGATCTGTATGTTTACCCCAACAAGGTTGCCGCGTCGCGCCTGACCGGGGCGCAGATCGCCCAGTGGCTGGAGCGCTCTGCCTCTGCCTTCAACCAGATACATCCGCATGTGCAGGACCAGCCGTTGATGAACCCGGCCTTCGCGGGCTATAATTTCGAAATCATCTATGGTCTGACCTATGAGATCGACCTGACGCAACCGCCGCGCTTTGGTCCCGACGGGACAAAGCTGAACCCGGCGCATAGCCGCATCCGCAATTTGCGCCATGCCGGGGCGCCCTTGGACATGACTGCCGAATTCATCCTGTGCACCAATAATTTCCGCGCGCAGGGTGCGGGGAATTATCCGGGGGCAAAGCCATCCTCTATCTGCTTCGAGCATCCGGCCATCGTGCGCGACGTGCTGCGCGAACATGTCGAGAAGCAAGATGTCTTGCAGGTCGATGCCACCGCACCCTTCCGCCTGATGCCGGTAGAGGGGGCCAGCGTTGTGTTGCGCACCGCCCCTGCGGCACTGGACCATCTGCGCCAGATTGCCAGCTTTGCCCCCGAAGTGATGGGGGCAGACAAGAAGGGCTTTTTGCGTCTGCGTCTAACCCTAAGCTGACCCGCAGCAGGCACAATCGGGCCGTCGGCTGATCGTGACGACCCGGTTCTCGCCATAAAGCGCGTCATGCAACATCAAACGCCCGCGCAAGGACTGCCCTGCGCCGGTTATTTCCTTGATCGCTTCCAGCGCCATTTGGCTGCCGATAATGCCGGGCAGGGGGGCCACCACCCCGGCTTCGGCACAGCTTGGGGCCAGCCCTTCGGCAGGGCGCGCGGGGAACAGGCATTCGTAGCAGGGCGCGCCGCTTGCGGGATGATACAGGCTGATCTGCCCTTCCCATTGCGTGATGGCACCCGAAATCAGCGGCATGCCCGTGGCAACGGCAGCACGATTGACCATGTAGCGCGTGTCGAAATTGTCGCTGCCGTCAAGAATCAGGTCATATTCGGCGAATAGATCAGCGGCCAGTTCTGCGGTCAGCCGCCGATGATACGGTTTGACCATTATGAACGGGTTGAGCGCCTGCATCGCGGCCTGTGCGGAAAACACTTTTGGCGTGTCGATGTCGCGGTCGCGGTGGATGATCTGACGTTGCAGGTTCGACCCGTCAACGCTGTCATCGTCAATTACCCCGATCGTGCCCACCCCTGCGGCAGCCAGATACAGCAAGGCGGGCGACCCAAGCCCACCCGCGCCGATAACCAAAACCGACGCTTCTTTCAGCTTGCGTTGCCCCGCGCCGCCCAATTCGCGCAGAACGATGTGGCGGGCGTAGCGGTTCAGTTCCGCCTCTCGGAACGGGCCGGTTTGGGGGGGCGCGGACTGGGCCGGTTCCGGGGCAAGGCGGCGCAACCGTTTCAGGCCCCAGACATACAGCACGACCAGCCCAACGGCCCCGCCCAGCACCAGCCATGGGCGCACATCGCCCCCCGTTGCCACCCGGATGGGCGTGGTTTCGGGCAACACAAGCTGTGCGATCACGACGACCACATAGACCAGCCCGATCATGATGAACCGCGCGCGTTTGGGGGTTTTCATCGCCCAGCCCAGCACCCATAGCCCGGCCATCAGGAACAGAACCAAACCCATCACGTCACCCCGGTAGAGCCATATCCGCCCGCGCCGCGCGCAGTGTCGGGTAGCGTATTGGTTGCGACAAAGCGCGCCCGCACCACGGGCGCGATCACGATTTGCGCAATCCGCATGCCGTGTTCCACCGTGAAAGGCGCGTCGCCAAGGTTCTGCAAAATCACGCCCAAAGGCCCGCGGTAATCGCTGTCGATGGTAGCGGGCGCATTGGGCAGGGTCAGGCCGTGTTTCAGCGCCAGACCAGAGCGCGCGCGGATCTGCATTTCAAATCCTTCGGGTATGGCGCAGGCCAGCCCGGTCGGGATCAAAAGCCGCGCCATGGACGCCAGCGCCAGCCCGCTTGCGCGGTCCTGCGGCGCAAGATTGGCGCGAATATCGGCCCCGGCAGCCCCGGCGGTTTCGTAGGCGGGCAGGGGCACGGCTTGGTCCGCATCGGGCAGGTACTGGAACAGAATGTCGGTCATGCCAGCGCCTGTGCAATGCGGGTGGCCAGACGTGCAGCCACGTCGGATTTCGCCATGCGTGGCCAATGCTCGACATGATCGGCGGTTATCAGATGCACCGCGTTTTCCGTGCCGCCCATAATGCCGGTGGCGGCAGAGACATCATTGGCCAAGATCCAGTCGCAGCCCTTACGCGCACGTTTGGCCTGCGCATGGGCGATAACGTTTTCGGTTTCGGCGGCAAACCCCACCACCAGCGCGGGGCGCTGCGCATGATGCGACAGCGTTTGCAGAATGTCCGGGTTTTCAACAAATTCAAGCATTGGAATACCTTGGGCGGTTTTCTTCATCTTTTGGTCGGCGGCATTCCTAACGCGCCAATCGGCCACGGCGGCGGCCATCACCGCGGCATCGACCGGCAGCGCGGCTTCCACTGCAGCCAGCATTTCCAGCGCGGTTTCCACGCGCATCACAGCCACGCCTGCCGGCGCGGGCACCTGCGCCGGGCCACTCACGAATACAACATCCGCGCCCAGATCGCGCAATGCCTCTGCAATCGCCGTGCCTTGGGCACCAGAGGACCGGTTGGCAATGTAGCGCACCGGGTCAATCGGTTCATGCGTGGGGCCGGATGTGACCAAAATGCGCTTTCCCGACAGCATGGCAGGCCTTTCTGTAACTTCATGCTTTGGGATAGCGGCTCTGGCGGCCGGGCAAAAGCCCTATTGAAACGCGGCGCAAGGGTCGTCGCGCGGGGCGGCTTCGGTGACGATCCAGAAATCGGTCAAAGCAGGGTCGGGTGCTGCGCTTTCATACTGGCCAACCACAACGCTTGTGACCCCCGGTGCCGCCAGCGCCAAGGCGGCAGGGGCGCCCCAGTCGCGGCGCACATGGCCGGTGCCGGTAATCACCACCACAGGCCCGCCAGTGTCGCGCAAGGCCCGTTCCGTCACGCGCGCCAGTTCGGCGTCGCGCAAGCGTTGCACTGTGACCATGCCGGGCAAAAGGTCTGCGGGCAAGGCGTTGCAATGGGCTTCGGCTTGCAGGTCTTCGCGCGTGGCCTGCTCTTCCGGGGTCAGCGGTTGGTCCAGCCCGAAACGCACGGCGTCGCCGGCGAACACCTCTGCCACGGGCTGCTCAAATACGGCACGCGCTTGGTCGCGCGGGATTGCCGCACCGTAGATGCGCGCGGCCGGGGCGGCTTCGAAAATCGGATAATACATGTCAAAGTCGGGCCAGCCGGTTCCGTCCCATGCCAAGGCCTCGGCCAATGCGTCAGAACTCTCCCATGTTGCGGGTGCATTGGCGGCCTGCCCCTCGGTCAACATCTCGAATACCATGGCGCTGGGCTTGATCGCAGCGATTGCGCGCGCTTGGTTTAGGTGGTGGTCGGGATGGTCATGCACTTCGCCCAGAAAATAAACATCTGCGCCGGGCAAGCTGTCCAGCCCGTCCGGCGCAATTTGCTCTGCCTGCGCGGGCAGGGCCAGAGCGGCGCAAAGGACCATCCACCTCATGCGAGGAAGTTCAGCACTTCCTTGGACTGGGTCTCAAGGCTCTTGCGCATTTTCTGGAACGCCGCAGCTTCCAACTGGCGCACGCGCTCTTTCGACAGGCCCAATTCTTCGCCCAAGCTTTCCAGCGTGCGCGGATCTGCGCGCAGCTTGCGTTCGCGCACGATAAAGCGTTCGCGCTCGCTGAGCCCCTGAAGCGCGGCCAACAACCATTCGCGCAATTGGGCGGTGTCATGGGCGTGCTCCACCCCGACCGATGCTTGTTCGCTGTCATCTTCCAGCACATCAATCCATTCGCGCCCGTCTTCGTCGCTGGATTGCATGGCGTTCAGCGAATAGTCGGACCCGGACAGGCGGCCTTCCATCATCTCGACATCATGCAGGGGCACCCCCACCTCATGCGCAACCATCTCGCGCAGCTGGTGCGGGTCCAGCGTTTCGCCGCGCGCCATGGCTTCGCGTTCCAGCTTGGCCTGCACGCGCCGCAGATTGAAGAACAGCGATTTCTGGCTGCTGGTCGACCCGGTGCGCACCATGGACCAGTTGCGCATGACATAATCCTGAATGCTGGCCTTGATCCACCAAACAGCATAGGTCGAAAACCGCACGCCACGATCCGGATCGAACTTGTCGGCGGCTTTCATCAGGCCCAGCCCGGCTTCCTGAATCAGGTCATTCATGGGCGCGCCATAGCGGCGAAACTTGCCCGCCATCGAAATCGCCAGCCGCATATAGGCCGTGATCAGCCGGTGCAGCGCAGCCTCGTCGCGGTGGTCGCGCCACGCATAGGCCAGTTTCAATTCGGTCTCCGCATCCAGCAATTCGGCCTTCATGGCCTGACGCGAAAACTTGCGGTCGTCACTGAAATCAAGTGCCATTGTTTCCCCCGGCTGTGCGCTTTGTTTGCAAGTTTTACGCCCCGTGGGCGGTACCGGTTCACTTTTTCCCTGCGGCAGCCCGCCGCAGGGGGCAACACGCTTGCGTGATCTGGATGTGTTAACCAGTTGGAAACCAGTTTGACGTTAACCTTTCCCGGTCAACCGGGGTGGGTCATGGTCGCACGCGCTTTCACTGTCGCTTTCGAGGGGATTGAGGCCCGCCTTATCGAAGTGCAATGCGCGCTGTCTCCGGGCTTGCCTGCGTTCCAGATTGTCGGTCTGCCCGACAAGGCGGTGTCCGAAGCGCGCGAACGGGTGCGCGCGGCGCTGTCGGCCCTGTCAATCGCGCTGCCGTCAAAGCGGATCACCGTCAACCTGTCGCCCGCCGATATCGTGAAGGAAGGGTCGCATTTCGACCTGCCCATCGCCATGGCCTTGCTTGCAGCTTTGGACATCTTGCCGTCCGAGGAGGTGGCCCAAAGCGTCGCGCTGGGCGAACTCTCGCTTGATGGGGCATTCGTGCCCGTGGTGGGCGCTTTGCCCGCCGCCATGGCCGCCGCCGAAGCGGGCTTTGCGCTGGTCTGCCCCGCGCCTTGCGGGCCCGAAGCGGCTTGGGTCGATGCTGCCCGCGTTCTCGCCCCCGAAACGCTATCGCAGCTGATCCGCCATTTCACCGGCCAAGCGCCGCTTGCCCCCGCCAAACCGGGAGAGGTAACAACCGATACCGGCGCGCGTGACCTGTTCGACGTGAAAGGACAAGAGCGCGCGAAACGTGCTTTGGAAATCGCCGCCGCTGGACGGCACCACATGCTGATGGTCGGCCCGCCCGGTTCGGGCAAATCCATGCTGGCGGCGCGGCTGGCCGGGATATTGCCGCCGCTGTCACCCGCCGAGGCTTTGGAAACCTCGATGATCCATTCCATCGCAGGGCTTTTGGACGAAGGTGGCATTTCTCGCGCACGCCCCTACCGCGAACCACATCACACCGCATCCGTTGCGGCGATTGTGGGCGGCGGCAAGGGCGCGAAACCGGGAGAGATTTCGCTGGCCCATAACGGCGTGCTGTTCCTTGATGAATTCCCGGAATTCCCCCGCGCGGTGTTGGAAACCCTGCGCCAACCGATAGAGACCGGCGAAGTCGTCGTCGCCCGCGCGAACGCGCATGTGCGTTACCCCTGCCGGTTCCTGCTTGTCGCCGCCGCCAACCCCTGCAAATGCGGCTACTTGTCCGACCCGCACCGCGCCTGCGCCCGCGCGCCTGCTTGTGGCGAGGATTACATGGGCCGCATTTCCGGCCCGCTGCTGGACCGGTTCGATTTGCGGGTCGAAGTGCCGCCCGTGGGGCTGGCCGATCTGGACCTGCCCGCCACGGGCGAAGCGTCGCGCGATGTGGCGGCGCGTGTGGCCCGCGCGCGGGGCGCTCAGGCTGCGCGCTATGCAGGGCATGGGGCGGTGCGGGTGAATGCCGATGCCGAAGGCGCGCTGTTGGAAGACATCGCGGCCCCCGACACAGAGGGCCGCGCGCTGCTGACCCGCGCCGCCGACCGTTTGGGCCTGAGCGCGCGCGGCTATCACCGCCTGCTGCGCGTTGCGCGCACGATTGCCGATCTGGATGGCTGCGACACGGTGCGCGCGCCGCATATGGCAGAGGCGATCAGCTTCCGGCTGATGGGGCTGGACCAGCCTGCGCGCGTATGAAGGCGGCGGCTTCTGTCAGGGATGCGCGCGCCTCTGGCAACCAGCCGTGGAAATATTGCCAGACATGGGGCAGGTTGCCGCGTTCTTGCAGCGTCACATCAACCCCTTGCGCCCGCAGATGTTGGACCATGCGCGTGGAATCCGAATGCAGGATTTCGGTGCGCGCCACCTGTATCAGCACCGGCGGCGCGCCGACAAAGGTGCCGTAAAGCGGCGAGATGCGCGGGTCGCGCGGGTCCGCCCCTTGCAGTACACGGTCGCGCAGCCGTTCCAACCGGGTGATTGGCAGCAGGATTTCGCTGCGCGCGTTCTGAACAATCGACGGGCCTTCAAACGCGAAATCGGTGAAGGGCGAAAAGGTCACGGCGCAGGCGGGGCGCGGTTGGCCTGTCGCGCAAAGATGGCCAAGCAGCGCCAGCGCCAGCCCCCCGCCTGCCGAATCGCCTGCCAGCACAATTTTTCCCGGTGCATGGCCTTTGGCAAGCAAGGCGCGCCAGGCGGCCAGCGCATCCTCAAACGCTGCTGGAAACGGGTGTTCGGGGGCCAGACGGTAATCGGGCAGGCAGACCTCCAGCCCCGTCTTGCGCTTCAGGTAACCTGCCAGTGCCGCATGGGTGTGCGGGTTGCCCATGACATAACCGCCGCCATGCAAATACAGGATCATCGGCGCGCCGGGGGCGGGCAGGGCGGTCCAGAGCGCGGGTATATCGCCCAACCTGTCGGGCGTGAAGTGCTGCCATGGCCGCCCGCGCGCGTTCAGCCATGCGCCACGCTCGAACCATTTGCGCGCGCCCGCGCTGTCGGGCTGGCGCGCCAGCGAGCGGCGCGCCACGCGCCGCAGGAACACGCGCAAGACCTTGAGTTGCCAGCTCATCCGGTGGCGCGCTTGGTCTCGATCGCGTCCCAGATCAGCGCCGCGCCATTGGTGCCGTCAAACCGTTCCAGTTCCTGCAAGCCGGTGGGCGAGGTCAGGTTGATCTCTGTCAGCCAGTCGCCAATCACGTCGATACCGACGAAGATTTGCCCTTTCTCGCGCAGCAAAGGCCCGATTGCGGCGCAAATCTCGCGGTCGCGATCGGTCAGTGCGACCTTTTCGGCACGTCCGCCCACATGCATGTTCGAGCGCGTCTCGCCCTCGGCTGGCACGCGGTTGATAGCGCCGATGGGCTCTCCATTGACCAAAATGACCCGTTTGTCGCCTTTCGTCACGGCAGGTAGGTATTTCTGCACGATCAGCGGCTCTGTGTTGATGCCGGTGAATAATTCGTGCAGCGAGGCAAGGTTGCGGTCGCCCGCGTCCAACCGGAACACGCCTGCGCCGCCATTGCCGTAAAGCGGTTTCAGGATCACATCGCCATGTTCTGCCTTGAAGGCGCGGATGGTCGCCAGATCGCGCGCGATCATGGTCGGTGGTGTCAATTCTGGAAAGCGCAAGACCAGCAGCTTTTCGGGGTAATTGCGCACCCAGAACGGATCATTGACCACCAGCGTTTGCGGATGGATCATGTCCAGCAGATGAGTGGTGGTGATGTAGCCCATGTCGAAAGGCGGATCTTGCCGCAGCCAGACCACATCGACCTCGGCAAGATCCAAGTCCTGCACCGGACCAAGTGCCACGTGGTTGCCGGCAACCCGCTGCAAGGTTGCCGCTTGCGCTTGCGCCATCACACGCCCTTCGCGGTAGCAAAGCTTGTCGGGCGTGTAGACGAACACCTTATGCCCGCGCGCCTGCGCTTCCAGTGCAATGCGGAAACTGCTGTCACCGTCGATATTGACGGTTTCGATCGGGTCCATCTGAAAGGCAACGCGTAGCGCCATGTCATTCGTCCTGTGCCAAACTGCTGTTAGGCTTTAGATGGACGAGGAACTGGCCTCTTGCAATGGCAGCCGGTCAGGGCCAGAGCGCATTTTCCATGATCGCGACGTCGCCTTGCGTATTGACCAGCGCAAGATCGAAGCGTGTTTGCGTCAATTGTCCGTTGGGCTGCCCGCCCAGAAATTCGGCCGCGGCCGCGAACACCCGCGCAATCTGGCGCTGTCCCAATCTTGCGCGCGCGGCATCGAAACTGCGGCTTTTCTTTACTTCAACAAAGATGACCTCGTCGCCAAGGCCAAGCACCAAGTCGATTTCGCCGCCCCGTCCGCGATAGCGCCGTTCCAATAGCCGATAACCTCTGGCTGTATAGTCGCGCAAGACGCTGTCTTCGGCGGCCAGACCGGCGTAATGGTTGCGGGCGTGGTTCATGTCTCTGTCCCTTTCGCAAGGGCGGCCTGATACACGTCGCGACGTGGCAGCCCCAGATCACGCGCCACCTGAGCGACCGCTTCCTTCACCGACATGTCGCGCAATGCTGCATCCAAGGCTGCATCCAGCGTTTCTTCATCCGCGCGGAACGGCGCGGCGCGGTCCACGACCAGCACGATTTCGCCCTTGAGCGACCGATCCTTGATTGCCAGTGCCAATTCGCCCAGGGGCATGCGCAACACCTCTTCATGCAGCTTGGTCAATTCACGACAAAGCGCGGCTTGCCTGTCTGCTCCAAGACTGTCGCAGAGTTCGTTTAAGAATCGGTGAATCCGCTTGGGCGATTCGTAGAACAGAAGCGTGGCGGGTACGGCTGCGGCCTCTGCCAGCATAAGTTTGCGCGCCCCGGCTTGAGCAGGCGGGAAGCCCAAGAAACAAAACCTGTCGCTTGGCAGGCCCGCCACGCAAAGCGCCGCCATGACCGCAGAGGCGCCCGGTGCTGCCAGCACCGGAAGGCCGGCATCAATCGCGGCGCGGGCAAGGCCGAATCCGGGGTCCGAGACGAGCGGCGTTCCGGCCTCTGACGCATAGAGCACCGATTGCCCCTCGCGCAGCGCTTGAAGCAATTTCGGCCGCATTTGCGCGCCGTTATGGTCGTGATAGGGCAGCACGCGGCGTCCGTTCAGGGCGACCCCGTGCAATTCCATCAGCCGCCGCAGGCTGCGGGTGTCCTCTGCGACCAGCAGATCGCAACCGGCCAGCAGGTCAAGCGCGCGCAAAGTGATGTCGCGCGCCGCGCCGATAGGAGTGGCAATCAGGTGCAGACCTGGGGCAATCGCGGGCATGGTATCACTTCTTTCGCGTCTGATCGACTTACGCCCTTGTGCCCCGCACAACGCGGCACCGCAAGCGTAGCGCCGCCGTCGTCGGTCTTGGGGCGTTTACTTCAAGCCGGTGCTTGCGTAGTCTTCGCCCAAATTCGCGTGTTCGGGAGAGTGCAGAAAATGTTTCGGAACTTGATAGGGCGTCGCACCGTCACCGCTGGCCTTGTGTCGGCTTTCGTGCTGGCCGGGTGCGAGGGGGGGCTAGGGCCTGTCGGTGGCGGCAGCCGCGTAAACACTGATCGCCCGGTGACGGTGGCATTGCTGGTTCCGGGCGGGTCCGAGGATGAAGGGCGCGCCGTTCTGGCCGAGGGCTTGGAAAACGCGGCCCGGCTTGCGGTTGCCGATTTGCAGGGGGTGCAGATTGATCTGCGGGTTTACCAGACGGCGGGCGACGCGGAACGGGCTGCCAGCGTAGCCCAGCAGGCGGTCGACGATGGCGCGAAGATCATTCTGGGTCCGCTTTTTGCCGATGCCGCGCGCGCGGTTGGTCAGGCGGTCAGACCTGCGGGCGTGAATGTGTTGAGCTTTTCCAACAACCCGTCGGCGGCGGCTGGAAATGTCTTTTTGCTTGGCCCGATGTTCGAGAACACGGCAAGCCGTCTGATGGATTTCGCCGCTGCCCAAGGCAAGGGGCGCGTTATGCTGGTGGCCGAGAGGAACGAAGCCGGAGATGCCGCCACATCTGCCGTGCAGCGGGCGGCCAGCCGCAGCTTGGCAGAGCTGGTTGCGTTAGAAAGCTATTCGTTCTCGCAGCAGGGCGTTGTGCAGGCGCTGCCGGATATCGCCTCAGAGGCCCGCGCGAGCAATGCGCAGACGCTGATTTTCACCGCCGGGTCCGAAGGCGCCTTGCCCCTGTTGGCAGAGTTGTTGCCACAAAACGGGCTGTCGCCAGAGACCTTTCAATATGCCGGGCTGACACGCTGGGACCTTCCGGCCAGCACCATGTCGTTCAAGGGCTTGCAGGGCGGCTGGTTCACCTTGCCCGATCCTTCGGTGATGCGTCAATTCGAGGCCCGCTACCAAGGCGCCTATGGCGAGGCCCCACACCCCGTGGCATCTCTGGGGTTCGATGCGGTCGCCGCGGTCGGGGCACTTTTGACGTCTGGCGGATCGGATGCATTGAGTGCGGCGCGGATCACACAGGGCAACGGGTTCAGCGGCGCAGCAGGCGTGTTCCGTTTCCGGCCCGACGGCTCTAACGAGCGTGGCCTTGCGATTGCAGAGATCCGCGATGGCGAGAGCGTGGTCATCAGCCCGGCCCCGCGCAGCTTTGATGGGGGCGGGTTCTGAGCGTGGGATTCGCCAAATCGGCCACGGAGGGCGCCGCGCCGCTGACCTTTGGGCCCTTTGCCGCAGCGGAAATTCTGGATCAGGCCGCGCTGGACCTGAGGCTTGCGCAGGCGCTGTCTGCCGCGCCCGATGCACGCGCCATGAGGGGCGGATTGGTCGGCGTTCTGAAAGCCGCTTTGACCGATGGGCGCGCAAGGCTGGAAGCGATTTACCGCGCCCATCCGCGCGACGCGCGCGACTTTACCGCCGCCAATTCGTGGCTGACGGATTGCATTGTGACCACCGCGTTGCAGGCGGTGCAAACCCGGATGCACCCCAATCCCAACCCGTCCGATGGCGAGCGGATCGCGACGCTGGCCGTCGGTGGCTATGGCCGGGCCGAGATGGCGCCGCATTCCGATATTGACCTGTTGTTCCTTGTGCCGTGGAAGGTTACCGGCTGGGTCGAGCAGGTGATTGAATCGACGCTTTATGTGCTGTGGGATCTTAAGCTGAAAGTGGGCCATGCCAGCCGCAGCATTGATGAATGTCTGCGCCTTGGTAAAGAGGATATCACCATCCGCACGGCGCTTCTGGAACATCGGTTCTTGCATGGCAACGCCGCATTGGCGCACACGCTGCGCACGCGGCTTTGGTCCGAATTATTCGCCAAGACCCATGCCGATTTCGTCGAGGCCAAGCTGGCCGAACGCGATGCGCGGCTAAGCAAGATCGGCAATCAGCGCTATCTGCTGGAACCCAATGTGAAAGAAGGCAAGGGCGGGCTGCGCGACCTGCAAACGCTGTATTGGATCGCAAAATATATTCACGAGGTCGATCAGGCGCGCGAGCTGGTGGGCTTGGGCTTTTTCCGCCCCGAGGAATACGAGGCTTTCCGCGAGGCAGAGACCTTTTTATGGGCGGTGCGCTGCCATATGCACCACATTGCCGGGCGGGCGGTTGAACAGCTGACCTTTGACATTCAGGTCGGGGTCGCCGACTGCATGGGCTACAAGGACCATGGAGGACGCCGCGGGGTCGAGCATTTCATGCAGGACTATTTCCGCAATGCCACCCGCGTGGGCGAATTGACCCGCATCTTCCTGACCGAACTGGAAGCGCGCCACGTCAAGCGCGAGCCTTTGCTGCGTAACTTCCTGAACCGGCGCAAGAAAATGCGCCACAGTCTGCGTGTGGTCCAAAACCGGCTGGACATAGAAGACGAGGCAGCGTTTCTGTCCGACCCGCTGAACATGCTGCGCATCTTCGAAGAAGCGCTGGTCACAGGCTACCTGATGCACCCCAATGCGATGCGGCTGGTCGCGGCCAATCTGCACATGATCGACGCGAAACTGCGGGCCGAACCCGAGGCGCATAAGATATTCATGCGGTTGCTGCTGAAACATGGCAACCCAGAACGCGCGCTGCGGCGGATGAACGAACTGGGCGCGCTCGCAGCTTTCATCCCCGATTTCGAGCCAATCGTGGCGATGATGCAATTCAATGTCTACCATCACTACACGGTCGATGAGCATACCATTCAATGCATCAGCACGCTGGCGCAGATCGAACGTGAAGAACTGGACGAAGAATTGCCCATCGCCTCGCGCATCCTGCGCGATGGGGTGAACCGTCGGGTTCTGTTCATTGCGCTGCTGTTGCACGATATCGGCAAAGGGCGGCCGGAAGATCATGCTGTTCTTGGGGCACAGATTGCGCGGCGCGTCGCGCCCGCGCTGGGGCTAAAACGTGCCGAATGCGACACTGTCGAATGGCTGGTGCGCTACCATCTTCTGATGTCGGACACCGCGCAGAAACGCGACATTTCCGACCCGCGCACGGTGCGCGATTTCGCCAAGCTGGTGAAAACCCGCGAAAGGCTGGACCTGTTGACGGTGCTGACCGTGTGCGACATTCGCGGCGTCGGGCCGGGAACGTGGAACAACTGGAAAGCGCAGCTTTTGCGCCAGCTTTACCGTGAAACCGCGAATGCGCTGGAAAACGGGCTGGAAGAACTGAACCGCGAGAACCGCTCTGACGAAGCCAAGCGCGCCCTTCGCGCCGTGCTGGCCGATTGGCCCTCTGCAGATCGCCGGGCGGAACTTGCGCGCCATTACGACCCCTATTGGCAGGGCCTGCCCACCACGACCCATGCTGTATTTGCCCAGCTTTTGCGCGATGTGACCCCGGCCACCATCCGGGTTGACCTGCATCCCGAACCCGACCGCGACGCGACGCGCGCCTGTTTCGTGCTGTCCGACCATGCCGGTATTTTTGCGCGTTTCGCTGGCGCGCTGGCCTTGGTCGGCGCGAATATCGTCGATGCGCGAACCTATACCACCAAGGATGGTTACGCGACCGCGGCGTTCTGGATTCAGGATGCCGACGGTCATCCGTTCGAGGAATCCCGCCTGCCGCGTCTGCGCAAGATGATCGAGCGGACCTTCTCGGGCGAGGTGGTCGCTTCGGAAGCGTTGGAGAACCGTGACAAGGTCAAGAAACGCGAGCGCGATTTCCGCGTCCCGACCAATATCAGCTTCGACAATGAAGGCTCGGAAATCTACACCATCATAGAGGTCGATACCCGCGACCGTCCCGGCCTGCTGTTCGATCTGGCGCGGACGCTGGCCGATAGCAATATCTCGATTGCCAGCGCGGTGATTGCCACCTATGGCGTGCAGGTTGTTGATACTTTCTATGTGAAAGACATGTTCGGGCTGAAACTGCACGCCAAATCCAAGCAGGAATCGTTGGAACGCAAGCTGCGCGCGGCGATCAAGGCGGGCGCAGAGCGCTCGGTCGCCTGACATGGCCGCCATCCGCATGGTCAAGGGCTTCCTGACGGTTGGGTTGTGGACGCTGCTGTCGCGCGTGTTCGGCTTTGCGCGCGATATCATGATCGCGGCCTACCTAGGGCCGGGGGCCGTGGCGGACGCGTTCTTCGTTGCCTTTTCACTGCCCAATATGTTCCGCCGCTTTTTTGCCGAAGGGGCGTTCAATTTTGCCTTCGTGCCGCTGTTTTCCAAGAAATACCAAGCGGGTGAAGGTGCCGAAAGCTTCGCGCGCGACGCTTTTTGGGGCATGGCCGCGCTGTTGGCGGTGTTTTCGGTGCTGGCGGTGCTGGCCATGCCGCTTTTGGTCTGGGCCATGGCGGCAGGGTTTGCGCAGGATGCACGTTTCGATATGGCGGTCGATTTCGGGCGCGTGGCGTTTCCGTATATCCTGTTCATCTCGCTGACCGCGTTGCTGTCGGGAATGCTGAACGCCGTGGGGCGCTTTACAGCCGCCGCGGCAGCGCCCGTGCTTTTGAACATCATCTTTGTCACCGGCATCGTGGTTGCCGGGGCCATGGGCTGGCCAATTGGTCCGGCGCTTGCGTGGTGTGTGCCGGTTGCGGGTGTGGCGCAACTGGCGCTTTTGTGGGTGGCGGTGCGGCGCGCGGGCTTTGCCATGCGGTTTCAGCGTCCCAGACTTACGCCCGAATTGAAGCGCCTTGCCGTGATTGCCGCACCAGCCGTTCTGGCCGGCGGCGTGGTGCAGATTAACCTGCTGGTGGGCCGTCAGGTCGCCAGTTTTACCGAGAACGCGATTTCTTGGCTGAATTTCGCGGACCGGCTGTATCAATTGCCCTTGGGCGTGGTGGGCATTGCGGTCGGCGTGGTGCTGTTGCCGGAATTGTCGCGCCGCTTGGCGGCGGGCGATACGGACGGCGGGCGGCACAGTTTCAACCGCGGGATGGAATTTTCGCTGTTCCTGACCGTGCCCTCGGCGGTGGCGCTGGCCGTGATCGGCGCGCCCATCGTGGCGGTGCTGTTTGGGCGCGGGGCATGGACGGATGCCGACACGCAGGCCACGGCGCTTGCGCTGGCCGTCTACGCGCTGGGCCTGCCTGCCTTTGTTCTGCAAAAGGTGCTGCAACCGCTGTATTACGCGCGCCATGATACGAAACGCCCTTTTCAATTCGCGGTTACGTCCATGGTGGTGAATGCGGCCGTTGCCGTCGGCCTGATGCCGCTAATCGGCTTTGTCGCAGCCGCCTTGGCCACAACATTCGCGGCTTGGGTCATGGTCGGGCAGCTCTGGCGGGGCGCGCGGGCGATGGGCCCGGCCGCGCAGATTGACCCGCAACTGCGCGGGCGCGTCTGGCGTATCGCTCTGGCCTCTGCTGCGATGGGGGCGGCACTTTTTGGGGCGGCTCAGCTTGTCGCGCCCATGCTTGCCATGGCCGGGTGGCGCTACCTTGCGCTTTTGGGGCTGATCGCCGTGGGCAGCGCGGTCTATCTGGGGCTGGGGCAGGTGATCGGCGCTTATGACGCGCGCGAGATTCGCGCCAGCCTGCGCCGGGGGCGCTAGGGCGCGCCGCGTTCATTCGCGTTCACGCGCCCCACTCTAACCTTCTATGATCGCACGTCTTTCTGAGCAAAACTGGGAAGCACTTTTGCGCGACGTGCGCTAGGGCAGGATCTGTAGCCAGACCCAGCCGGTCAGCATGACCAGCCCCGTTCCGATCAGCGCAGAGGATGCGGCCACCCGTTTCGCGCGCCCATACATATTGGCAAAAACATAGACATTCACGCCCGGTGCCATGGCTGCCGTGACCACGGCCGAGCGCAGCGCCTCGGTGGACAGCCCGAACGCTTTGGCCAGCCCGTAGGTGATTGCCGGGTGCACCACCAGCGACAGCGCCACGACATAGGCAATCGTGCGCAAATCGCCTTCGGGCCGGTAGCGATACAGCACGCCCCCCAGACTGAACAATGCCGCAGGCAATGCTGCGCGCACCATCATGTCCAGCGCATCTTCCATCACCTCCGGCACGGGCAGGCCCGACAGGTTCACGGCAAAGCCCAGCGCAATCGCGATCACAAGCGCATTGTGGAACATGGCGCGCAGCACGCGCGCCCCGGTATCGCGCAAGCGCCCGCCGCGGTTGCGCATCAGCTCCATCGTGGTAATGCCGATGGCGTAGCAGATCGGCGAATGCAGCGCGATAATGGCGTAGTTTGCCGCCAGCGCATCTGGGCCATAGGCGCGCTCTGATATCGGCAGGCCCAGCAGCACCGTGTTGGAAAACAGCGCGACAAAGCCGATGGCCACGCAATCTTCCCAGTCGCGCTTGAAGAACAGGCGTGCCCCCGCAAAGCCAAGGCCGAAACTGACCACGGCCCCTGTGTAGAAACTGACCAGCAAGCGCCAGTCAAATTCCTGCCCCAGATCCAACCGGGAAATGGCGGCAAAAAGCAGGCACGGGATGGCGAAACTCTGGGTAAACCAGACCACGCCTTCGACTTGGGTGTCGGAAATCAGGTTGCGCCAGCGTGCGACATAGCCAAAACCGATGACCAGAAAGACAGGCAATATGACATCGGCCAGTGCCTGCATGTCACAGCGCCAGCGTCACGGTCATCCCGTCGAAAGCGGGGGTGACATGGTCGGGCGTTTCCGCATCCAGCGTCGCATAATCCAGATCCAGATGCATGTTGGTCAGCACAGCGCGGGCGGGGCGCGCGCGGGTGATCCAGTCCAATGTCATCTCCAGATGGGCATGGGTCGGGTGCGGGGTGCGGCGCAGCGCATCGATGATCCAGACATCCAGCCCCTCCAGCAAGGGCCAGCTTTCGTCGTAGATGCCAACGACATCGGGGCAATAGGCCAGCCCCCCCACGCGAAAGCCAAGCGCATCAATACCGCCATGGTTCAGCCGGATCGGGTGCAGCACCAGCGGCCCGCCCGGCCCCTCGACGGTAAAAGCGCCGTCAATGCTGTTCATGCCCAGAATGGGCGGGTAAGGCGAATTCGGCGGCTGGATGAACGCATAGCCAAACCGCGACAACAACGAATCTTGTGTCGGACCATCAGCCCAGACGGGCAGCTTTTCGCGCATGTTGAAAACGATCTGGCGCAAATCGTCCAGCCCGTGCACATGGTCGGCATGGGCATGGGTATAGACCACCGCGTCCAGCCGCCCGATGCCTGCGTCCAGCAATTGCTCGCGCATGTCGGGGCCGCTGTCGATCAGCACCTGTGTTATGCCGTCCGGCCCAAACCGTTCCAGCAATAGCGAGCAGCGGCGGCGGCGGTTGCGCGGATTGGCCGGGTCGCACGCACCCCAATGCCCGCCAAGGCGCGGCACCCCGCCAGACGACCCGCAGCCCAAGATCGTGGCGCGCAATTCCGCCATCAGGCCACCGCCTTCCAGAACAGGCGGTCGAAATTCGCGCTGGTCTGGGCGGCGAAGTCTGCTTCACTCATCCCGAAAAGCTCTGCGCCGACACGGGCAGTATGGGCGGTATAAGCAGGTTCATTGCGGCGGCCCCGGTGCGGCGGCGGGGCCAGATAGGGCGCGTCGGTTTCCACCAGAATGCGGTCCACCGGGGCGCTCGCGAAAATCGCGCGCAAATCGGTGCTGCGGGGGAAAGCCGCGATGCCCGACATGGACAGGTAAAAGCCCAGGTCCAGCGCGGCTTGCGCCAGTGCCGCACTGCTTGAGAAGCAATGCATCACGCAACTATACCCACCCGCACGGTGTTCTTCCGTCAAGATACGCGCCATATCCTCATCGGCGTCGCGCGCATGGATAATCAGCGGCAGCTTGGTTTGGCGCGCGGCCTCTATGTGAATGCGCAGGCTCTTTTGTTGCACATCCGCGCTTTCGGCGGTGTAATGATAATCCAGCCCCGTTTCGCCAATGCCGACCATCTTGGGATGGTCCGCCAGCGCGACCAATTCATCCACCGTGACCATGGGGTCGGATGCCACGCTCATCGGGTGGGTGCCGGCGGCAAAAAACACGCTGGGGTGTGACTCTGCAATGGCTTGCACCTTGGGCAGGGCCGACAGTTTGGTGCAGATCGTGACCATACGCGCGACGCCCGCCGCATGGGCGCGGGCGATTAGCTCCTCATGCTCTCCGTCGAAATCGGGGAAATCGAGGTGGCAATGGCTGTCGACAAGCTGCGGCTGGGTCATGCACTTTGTCCCAATACGGGGCGTAACCCCTCTTCGGTTTTCAGCACCATATCCAGCACCAGCGCCGCAGGGTCAAGGTTCACCGCGCGGCCATGCCTTGCGCGGGCCGACAGCGCGGGGGCGAGTTCGGCAAGCCTTTGCGCGGCCTGTTGGTGCGGCGCAATGCGCGCCAGAAGGGCCGCTTCGCCTTCCACCGCTTCTGGCCCTGGCCCCATGATGCCTGCGCGCGCCGCGCGCGCCATGAACAGATCGAACAGGCGCAGGAACAGCGCGAAGCGGGTTTCATTGCCCTTGCCGGTCATCGATTCTGCCAGTCGCAGCGCCCGCGCGCGGTCCATGCGGGGCAGGGTGGCGAATAGCGCGACCATCTCGGCGTAAATCTCTGCCCCGCCGCCAAGTGCCAGTTCCACCGCTTGGCCGACCGACCCGCCGGACAGTTCGGCCAAGGTCGCCGGGTCGCCATCGACCCCGGCTTGGGCAAGGGCGGCGGCGAAATCATCCGCGCCAAGCGCCGACAGCCGCAGATCCCGGCAGCGCGATCGGATTGTGGGCAACAACCGCGAGGGCTGATGCGACACCAGCAGCAGCGTGGCATTGGCGGGCGGTTCTTCCAGCGCCTTAAGCAACGCATTGGCGGCGTTGGTGTTCATCTCGTCGGCGGCATCCACGATCACCACGCGCTGCCCGCCATCCGCTGCCGATAGCCCGAAAAACCCGTGCAACCGGCGCATGACATCGACCGTGATATCGCGCCGCAGGTTGCCCTTGTCGTCGGGGCCGCGCCGGACTACCAACAGCCCGCCATCCGCGCCCGCGCGCAACCGGCGCACGGTGGGGTTGTCTTCGGGCACATCCAGCGTGTCCGGCGGGCCGAACATGCCGCCAGTGTCACCGGCCAGCAGAAACCGCGCGATGCGCCACGCCAAGGTTGCCTTGCCAACGCCCATCGGGCCGCTGAGCAACCATGCATGGTGCATCCGACCCGACCCGTATGCTTGCAGGAACGCGGCCTCTGCCGCCGCTTGGCCGAACAGAACCGGGGTTGCGCAAGGGTGCGGCGCGCCCTCGCGCTGGTCGGGCAGGTCCGGCATTTCTGTCATCGCAGATGCGCCGTGACCCGCGCGGCCATGTCCTGCGCGATGACATCCGGCGCGCGCGTGCCATCAATAACCTGCACGCGGGCGGGATATTCTTGCGCCAGTGCCAGAAACCCGGCGCGCAACGCTTCCTGAAAGCCAAGACCAAGTTCTTCGAACCGATCCTCGCCCGAGCGCCGCGCCAGCCCACGCGCCAAAGCCGCCCGCGCATCCATGTCGATGACAAAGGTCAGGTCCGGTTCGATCCCGATGACCAGATCGTGCAGGCGGTCCACCAACGGGCGCAGGTTGGCGCGCGCCACGCCCTGATAAACGCGTGTCGAATCCGCGAAACGGTCGGTTATGACCACCGCGCCCCGGTCCAGCGCAGGCTGGATGGTGCGTTCCAGATGGTCGCGGCGCGCGGCGTTGAACAGCAATATTTCGGTTTCTGCCGACCAGCGCGCCGGGTCGCCTTCGACCAGCAAGCGGCGGATGGCTTCGGCACCCGGTGCGCCGCCCGGCTCTCGTGTGACGACAACATCATGCCCTGCCGCTGCCAAGCCTTCGGCCAAAAGCCGCGCCTGTGTGGATTTCCCGCTGCCATCAATCCCCTCGACGCTGATGAACAGGCCCTGCGCGCGCATCCTTAGTTCAGCGCCGTTTCAGTCTCGCCCCGGGCCAGCGCAATCAGCCGCAGCGCAGCGGCTTGCGCGCGCACCATGAAGCCGCCTGCTGGCACATCGGCCCCGGCCACCAAATCAAAGCTGAGCGGTTCCATCTCTGGCGGGGTGACAACCAATCGTCCCATCACATCGCCCGCCACGATCGGGGCGGGCAGGGGGCTGTCATATTCCACGCGCGCATCAAGCTGCGCCGCGCCGATTGCCGGCACCAGCGCGCGGGCGTCTTCGGCCACGACCAGTGGCACGGTAGAGGCCTCTCCCAGCCAGACCGGTGCGGCCGCCAGCACGGTGCCGGGAACGGCGACCGTCACCTCGGCGAATTGCCGAAATGCCCAGTTTATGATCGATTCCGCCTCTTGCACCCGTTCGGCGGCGCTGTTCAGGCCGCCAAAGGCGAAAACGATCCGTCTGTCGCCTTGCTGCGCCGATCCGGTCAGCGAATAGCCCGCATCAGAGGTGAAACCGGTCTTCAACCCGTCCAGCCCGATGCCAGCATCCACAAGCGGCAGACGGTTTTCTTGTTCAATGCCGTTCCAAGTGAACACGCGTTCGCTGAAATAGGGGTAAAATTCGGGGTGTTCACGTATCATATAGGTGGCCAGCGTGACCAGATCGCGTTTTGACATGCGGTGGCTCGGTTCCGGCCAGCCAGAGGCATTGGTGATATTGGTGTTGGTCATGCCCAATTCGCGCGCGCGCTGTGTGGCCATGCGGGCATAGGCGTCCTCTGTCCCGGCCAGCCCTTCGGCCACGACCACCGCGGCGTCATTTCCTGACAGAACGGCGATGCCGCGGATCAGGTCCTTGGCCGTGGGCCGGTCGCGCATTTCCAGAAACATCCGCGACCCGCCCATCTCATAGGCGCGTTGCGACACGGAGAATGTCGTATCCAGCGCAAGGCGGCCTTCCTTGATGGCTTCGAACAGCATCTCCAGCGTCATCAGCTTGGACATGGATGCAGGCGCCAGCGGCTGGTCTGCGTTCTTGTCCAGAAGCACCGTGCCCGTGCTCAGGTCCAGCACATAGGCCGATGTGGCGCGGGTGCTAAAGCCCCCCGGCCCGTCCTGCGCCAAAAGCGCAGTCGGGGCGGCCAGCCCAAGACCCCCCACAAGGATGCTGGCAATTAGACGGATCGGCATGGCAACTCCTTCATCGACGGACGGCATATGCATCAGCAAAGCCCAGTTTCTTGACTTGGGCAAGGATGTCGCGGCGCTCTGCCGCTGTGCTGGCCGGGCCGACCACAACGCGCCAAAACGCATTGCCCTGCGTGCGGCCGGGTTTGATGCTGGCCGTCAGCCCCGCCTTGCGCATGGTTTCGGTGGCACCGTCGGCGTTCGATTCCACGCTGAAAATGCCGATCTGCACGAAAGGACGGTCCAGCGCGCTGGGCGCGGGTGTGTCCGTGCTGGCCCCCGCCATGGGTGTTGGCATGGTCGGGACGGCGTCTGCCGCGACTGCGGGGGCATCGGTTGCCGAGGGTGCCGCATCCAGCGTGGCCGTGGTGATCTCTGACGGTTCCGCGTCATCGCGCCCGAACAGCCGCGCGAAGAACCCGCGTTTGCGCGGCTCTTCTGCGTCCGGTAGGGCGATCATGGTTTCGCTTGCGGCATCGGCTTCGGCGGTGCCGTCCGGTGCCGATTCGGCGGTGGCCTGTGCCGCAGTTTCGCTGTCCGCTTCGGCGGGCGGGGCTGACGCGGTTTCCGATGCAGGCTCTGCCGTGGCGTCGGGCGCAGCTTCGGGCGCGGGGCGTTGCTCTTCCGTGCGCAGGGCAACCACTTCCAACGGGGTCGGTGCACCGGGCAGCATTCCAACGGCTTCGGCCGCTTCGGCAGACACCTGAAATACCGGGCCGGGATTCATCCTCTCGCGCTTGAACAGCGCGCCCACGGTTTCACGCCCGGAGTCCGTGTTGCGGATAATCACGCGTTCGGGCGCCTTGACGTCCGGATGTGCGACCCAGACCCCGCCAAGCGACGGGCGGCCATCCCACAGGCCCTTGTCGCTTTGGGAAAAGACATCGGGCGCTTCGACATCGCGTTCGACCACACCCCCGCCAGCTTGCGCGACAGGTCTGGTTTCGGTGCCATCCGTGCCCTGCAAACAGCCCGATAGGGCAAGGCACAGGGCAAGCGATATACTGGCTACTCTGTTACTGATCATTCTGCCTCTCTCTCGCGTCGCGCATCCGCTCTGATGGCGGGTTTAGCGGCAAGCGGTGTCTTTGCGCGTTTTATACGCCAAAACCCGCGCAAGAACAGCCCTGCAAGCCGCTATAAACCGTCTTGTGATTCATTTGCGCAATAGACCGCGCGCCGCCTAGGCCCCAGAGCGGTCGCGCCAGCGATTGACCATCGGGTAGCGCCGATCCAGCCAGAAGGCGCGCAGGCTAAGCCTTGGCCCCGGTGCCGACTGATACCGCTTCCATTCAGCTATCTGGACCAAATGGGCGACGCGCTCGATTGTAGCGCGTCCGAAACCGCGCGCGACCAGATCGGCCACTGACAGGTCATGGTCCACCAGCCCTTCCAGAATCGGATCCAGCACATCATAGGGCGGCAGGCTGTCATCATCGCGCTGGTCGGCGCGCAGCTCCGCCGATGGGGGTTTGTCGATGATGCCGGGCACGATGACCTCGCCGCTGGGCGCTTTCATCCATGGGGCGTGATTAGCATTGCGCCAGCGGCAGATGTCGAAGACGCGGGTTTTATACAGGTCCTTGATCGGATTATAGCCGCCATTCATGTCGCCATAGATCGTGGCATAGCCCACCGCGACCTCGGATTTGTTGCCGGTGGTCAACAGCATCGCCCCGGTCTTGTTGGAAATCGCCATCAGGATCGTGCCGCGCAGGCGCGATTGCAGGTTTTCCTCTGTCACATCTTCTGCCAGCCCGGCGAAGAGGGGTGCCAGCGCGTCGCTCATGGCGCGCCGCGGGCCTTCGATGCTGACCTCGTCCAGCTTGCAGCCCAAGCGCCGGGCCTGATCGGCGGCATCCGACAGGCTGGCGGGTGATGTGTATTCAGATGGCAGCATCACGCAATGCACGTTGTCGGGGCCAAGCGTGTCGGCGGCAATGGTGGCCACAAGCGCAGAATCAATGCCCCCCGACAGCCCCAGCACGACGCGGCCAAACCCCGATTTGCGCAAGTAATCGCCAAGCCCCATGCACATGGTCCGATAATCCTGCGCCAGATCATCGGGCAAGGCGGCGCGCGGCCCAGGTTCAGCGCGCCAGCCATCCGGGCCTTGGGTGAAATCGACCGAGACAAGGGCTTCCTCATGCGCGGGCAGTTGCACCGCCAGCTTGCCGCCCGGGTTCAGAACAAAACTTGCCCCGTCGAATACCTGATCGTCTTGTCCGCCAACAAGATTCAGATAGACCAATGGCAGGCCGGTTTCGACCACGCGGGCGACCATATGGGTCATGCGGGTGTCGAACCGCCCCCGCGCATAGGGCGAGCCATTGGGCACAAGCAGCAGTTCCGCCCCGGATTCGGCTTGCGCTTCGGCGACGTCCTCGTGCCAAGCGTCTTCGCAGATGGGGGTTCCAATGCGCAGCGGCCCAGCGACGAACGGACCGGATATGTCCCCCGAAGCGAACACGCGTTTCTCGTCGAACACCTGTTCATTGGGCAGATGGTGCTTGCGGATCACGGCGCGCACCGACCCGCCGCCCAGAACCGCCCAGCAGTTATAGATCGCGCCGCGCGCGCCCATGGGCAGGCCGATGCCCAACAGCGGCCCATCGGCACAATCGCGCGCAAGCCTGTCCAGCATGGCGCGCAGATCGGCCAGAAAGGCGGGGCGTTGCACAAGATCTTGTGTCTGATAGCCCGACAGGAACATTTCCGGCAGCGCGACCATATCCGCACCGTCAGCCTTGGCGCGGTCCCATGCAGCGCGCGCCTTGGCGGCATTGCCCGCAAGATCGCCCAAGGTCGGGTTCAGTTGCGCAAGCGTCAGGCGAAAGCGGTTGGACATGTGTCGGGCCTTGGGTGTCTGGCAAGAATGCCTTCACATATCACGCTGGCCGCCCATGGGAAGGGCCGCCCGCTTAGGTGCCACCTGCATCCCGAAACATCTGTTCCATCTGGGCGACCGTCATAGCACCTTCATCCGCGTCAAGCCCGCGCGCGTCGAGCGCCGTCTGGTTCAACTGGCGTCGGTCGATCCAGCGCGCGGCCTCGTCCAGATTGCCGCTTTCAAGCCGCGACAGGAATTGCGCGCTCATATAGCTTGAATTCTCGCGCAACTGCTCTGGCGTGCGGTCCATGTAGCTTGCCAGCATCTCCTGCTGTTGCTGCTCTGTCAGACGATAAAAGCTGAAACCAGAATCGTTTGATTGGGTCGAAGACAGCGTGGCGTTAATCGCTTCGCCAAGGCTGACCGTCCCCGTTTGCACAAGGGTCGCCGCACCCATTCCCAGCGTCAGGGTGGCCGCGCTCAGCACAACCCAATCCACGCTGACCGCCCCGCTTTCATCGTGCAACGCGGCGAGCACCCGAGTGTAGCTGGTAGTCTTGCGCAAAGTCATAGCCGCGATCCCTTGATGAACGTGCCAGTGTTTCGCCGCAACGTGGTCTGGACATGACATTTTCATGGCGAGTTTGTGCCGCTGCGCTACAACTATGACAGCCCTCGACTTGCCCGGCCCCCTTGCGCGAACATGTGCCCCCGACTAGGCTATGGCCAAAATCCCAAGGGGACTTCTGCATTATGGCTTTCAACTCTGCCCTGCCGCGCGCGCTGGTCGCTGCGCTTATTATGTCCACGACTGGCCTTGCACCTGCCATTGCCCAGACCGATGGCGTTCTGACGCGCCAATACGAGGATGGCGGCGTCTATGAGGGGGAATTCCGCGACGGGCTGCAACATGGCCAAGGCACCTACCGACTGCCCAATGGGTTCGAGTATTCGGGCGAATGGTTGGATGGGCAGATCACCGGCGAGGGTGTTGCGCGCTACCCTTCGGGTGCCGTCTACGAGGGCAGCTTTGTCGCTGGCCGGCCCGAAGGTCAGGGCATGATGACCTTTGCCGACGGGTCCACCTATGAAGGGGACTGGGTGGCCGGTGCGATCACCGGGCAAGGCCGCCGGGTCTTTGCCAATGGCGCGGTCTATGAAGGCGCGATGGTCAATGGTGAACCCGAAGGCGAAGGCACTCTGACCCGTGAAGATGGCTATGCCTATACCGGCACTTGGGTCGCCGGTGCGCGCGAAGGGCAAGGCCGCATCACCTATCCCGATGGCGCTGTCTATGAGGGAGAGATGCTGGCCGATCTGCGCCATGGCACCGGCACGCTGACCCGCCCGGATGGCCTGCGCTATGAAGGAGAGTGGCAAGAGGGCGCGCTGCACGGGCAAGGCGTGCTGACGCAGGCCAATGGCGATGTCTATACCGGCGCGTTCGAAAACGGCCTGCGCCAAGGCGCGGCCACCGTGCAACAAGCCGATGGGCTGATTTTTGAAGGCCAATTCGTGGCCGACCAGCGCGAAGGGCCGGGCAAGCTGACCGGGCCAGAGGGCTACCTTTACGAAGGCACTTGGGTCGCGGGCCAGATCGCGGGCGACGGGCGGCTGGTGCAGCCCGACGGGTCCGAGTATGTCGGCCAGTTCCGCGCGGGCCTGCCCGATGGGCAAGGCCGCATCACCTATGCCGATGGCGCGACCTATGACGGCGCGTGGCGCGATGGGCAGTTCCACGGGCAAGGCAGCGCCACCTTCGCGGATGGCTCCAGCTATGACGGCGAACATGTGCAAGGGCTGGCCGAAGGGCAGGGCACCATGACCTTCGCCGATGGCCGCGTTTATACCGGAACACTCTTGGGCGGTGAATTGCACGGCGAGGGCGAGATGACCTATCCGGACGGGTCGGTCTATACCGGCCAATTCGTCGAAGGGCTGCGCGATGGGCAGGGGCGCATCGAACTGGCGGATGGCTTTGTCTATGAAGGCGAATGGCTGGCAGGAGAGATCACCGGCACCGGCGTTGCGACCTATGCGACAGGCGATGTCTATGAGGGCGAATTCGTGAATGGCCAACGCAATGGCAGCGGCGTGCTACGCTACGCGACCGGCGAAGTGCTGTCGGGCGACTGGGAAGACGGGGTGATGACGGTGCGGGATGGGGAGTGATCCCGCCGCGCTTTGTGATGGTCGTGCCGGGTAGTGGGGCGGTCAAATTAGAAGCGGCTTAGGGCCGCTTTGCGGACGAAGCGGTCTTTCGCTGCGTTTGATCCTATGTCTGCTATACTCAACTGCCAAACCAAACCATCAGAAAGGCAGATTTGAACATGACTTGGAAACCAAAAAACTATTCGACCATCAGCCCCTACCTCATGGTGCGCGACGCGGAAAAGACCCTTCAGTTCATGGAAGCTGTGTTCGCGGCGACGCGTTTGCGCCTGCACCCTCGGGAAAATGGGCCAGGCGTGGCACATGCCGAAGCCCGGATAGATGACAGCATCATCATGATGGGCGAGGTGCCCGACGCCAGTGAAGCACACATTCACGTTTATGTCCCGAACGCGGAGGAGACCTTTGCAAAGGCAGTGGCCGAAGGTGGGAAAGTGGTCCAAGACCTCACTCGCTCAGGGGATGGGGACTATCGCGGTGGGATCGCTGACGGGAATGGCATCGTCTGGTGGATTTCTACGCAAGAAGAATATCGGAACTAGGCCAATGCTTTGGAATGATGCTGTAACGCTTGCAATGAAATGGCCGGAAGTCAGCGAGGCGACGTCCTATGGCGAGCCGTCACTGAAAATCCGCAAGCGACTGCTGGCAAGGCACCGTCTCGACGACGACACCATTGTCCTTCTTGACGTCCCGGCAGAGGAACGCGCGCACCTGATAGAGATCATGCCAGAGGTATTCTTTTGCGAACCACACTACCACGGCCATGAAATTGTGCTGGCTTATCTCGAACATGCACCGGTTGATGTCATTGAACGGCTTTTAGAGCGGAGGTGGAGAAACTCCGCAAGCAAGCGTTCGGTCACCAATTTCAAAAACCGAACTGCGCAATAACAGACATTCATTCTCCCCGCAGCATCACGCAGTTTGGGCTCTTTGCGTCGCCGGTGCGCATAGATGTAGGAACCGCTTACCACCTCACCCCACCACCCCCTCCAACCGCGCATACCCCCGAAACCGTATCCGCCCGCCCGCAATCCGTGCGTCCTCCAGCCGGTAGCTGGGGAAGCGTTGCAAAAACCGGCTGACGGCCACTTTCCCTTCCAGCCGCGCCAGTGTCAGCCCCACGCAGACATGCGGGCCGCCGGCAAAAGCCAGATGCCGGTTCGGTTTGCGGGCAATGTCGAAGCGGTCGGGCGCGTCGAACACCGCAGGGTCGCGGTTCGCCGCCCCGATGCACAGGTGCAGCACCGTCCCCGCCGCGACCCCGACGCCGCCGATCTCGACATCCTCGACCGCCTGCCTGTTGCCGAATTGGTTGGGCGACAGATACCGCAGGCTTTCCTCTATCGCGGGGCCGATCAGGTCGGGGTCGTCCAGCAGCCGCGCGCGCTGGTCGGGGAAATCTTCCAACAAGGCCAAAGTGTTGCCGATCAGGTTGGTCGTCGTCTCATGCCCCGCGTTCAGGATGAAAATGCAATTCTGCAACAGCTCTGTTTCCGACAGCGTCTCGCCCTCGCGCGTGCCGTGGATCAACCGGGTCAGCACATCCACTTCCGGGTCGCCGGGGGCTGCGCGCCGCCGCGCGACCAGCCCTTGCAGATAGGCGGTGAATTCCGCCACCGCCCGGTTGCCGCGCGCCAGCACCTCTGGCCCCGGCGCGGGTTCCAGCGCGCCCAAGATCGCCAGCGACCAGTCGCGCAAAGGGCCGCGCTCTGACAGCGGCACATCCAGCAGGTTGCCGATAATCTCGACCGGGATGGCGGCGGCGAAATCTTCGATCAGGTCCACCCGATGCTCCATCCGGTCCAGCAAGCGGTCCACGGTTGCCACCAGCCCCGGCTCCATCCGCGCAATCGCGCGCGGCGTCAGCGCAGAGGCCATGATCCGGCGCACCCGCGTGTGCAAAGGCGGGTCGTTGAACACCAGCGAATTGGTGTGATGGGTATAGAGCGGGGCATCCCGCCCAAAGATCGGCGCGAACATGGCGCGCTTGTCAGAGGAAAACCGCACCGTGTCGCGATACACGCGGTCCAGATCGGCATGGCGCGACAGCAGCACCGACCCGTCGCGCAGCCGCAACACGGGTGCGCCCCGCAACAAGGCCGCATAGGTCGGGAACGGATTGTCCAGAAAGCCCGGCGGCGGATTGGCCAAATCGAATGCGGCGATGTCCTGCATGAATACTCCTCCCTTTCCGGCAGACTGCGCAAGTTTCGCCCGTGTCACAAGCCCCGGCCCGCGTGTTCGCCGTGGCATTCATGCGCCCGGCAGGTTAAGGTCTGCCAAGTGAATTTGAAGGACCGACCCCGCGTGAGCCGCATTGACCGATATCTGCTGGCACAGCTTCTGTCTGTCTTCGCGTTTTTCACGCTGGTTCTGGTGGCGGTCTATTGGGTGAACCGCGCGGCCCGCCTGTTCGACGCGGTGGTGGGGGACGGGCAAAGTTTCTGGGTGTTTCTGGAACTTTCGGCGCTGACCTTGCCCAATGTGTTCCGCGTGGTGTTGCCGCTATCGGCCTTTGCGGCTGCGGTCTATGTGGCGATCCGCATGACCCGCGACAATGAAATGGTGGTGCTGCAAGGCACCGGCATTTCCTTTACGCGGCTGTTGCGCCCGGTTGCCGTGTTCGGGCTGATCGTGGCCCTTATGCTGGGTGCGCTGATGCATGTGCTCAGCCCCATGTCGCGCGCGCAGTTGGCCGAACGGCAGGTGGCCATCGCGGGCAATATCAGCGCGCGGCTGCTCCGCGCGGGAGAGTTCCTGCAACCCGCCGATGGCATCGTGGTGTTCATCCGAGAGATCTCCGAGGATGGCACGCTGAACGATGTTTTCCTGTCGGATTCGCGCGCGGCCGAGCGCCGGGTGGACTATAACGCCAAACAGGCCCTGCTTGTCACCGTTACCGGCAGTGCCGTGCTGGTCATGCTGGATGGCGTGGCGCTTGCCTATGAAGGGTCCAACGGGCGGCTGACAACGCTGGGTTTTGATGAATTGACCTATGACATCGGCGCGCTGATCGCCCCCGGCGGGCGGCGGGTTGATGTGGTGGAATTGCCCACGGCAACGCTTTTGGGGGTCAATGCCGCCGCGCGCGCGGCGCTGGGCGTTACGCTGGCAGAGGTGCGGTTTGAATTGGCCTCGCGCGTGGCGCAGCCGCTCTTGGCGGTCATCACGGCCTTGGTCGGGTTCACGGCGCTGTTTCTGGGGCAATTCAGCCGCCTTGGCGCGTGGCGGCAGGTTTTGGCGGCAATTATGGTTTTGATCGTCATTCAGCTTTTGGCCAATGCCACCGCCGGGGTCGCGTTGCGCCGGGCAGAGCTTGCGGCATTGGCCTTTACGCCGGTGGTGGCCGGTTTGGCGGTGGTCGGCGCCATGCTCTGGAGCGCGACGCGGCGAAAGGGGCGACTATGATCCTTGCGCGGTATTTCCTGCGTCGTCTGCTGGGCACGGCGGCCATGGTCTCTGGGGTGTTTCTGGGCATGATCCTGCTGCTGGACATGGTCGAGCAATTGCGCCGCCTGTCAGGACAGGATGCAGGCTTCGGGGCTGTCTTGCGCCTGTCGCTGTTGAACACGCCAGAGGCGTTTTATGAAATCGCGCCCTTGGTCATGATGCTGGCCGCGCTGTGGCTGGGGCTGGGTTGGTCGCGCAGTTCGGAATTCGTGGTCATCCGTGCGGCGGGCCGGTCTGTCCCGCGTCTGCTGCTTGTGCCGGGGCTGGTGCTGCTGCTGGCGGCGTCGGGCTTTGTCGCGCTGATGAACCCGCTGGTGGCCAGTTCCGTGCGGGAATACCAGCGCAGCTTGGCCGCGCTTCAGGGCGGCAGTGGCGCTGTGGTGGCCTTGGCAGGCGATGAGCTGTGGCTGCGGCAGGCCGACCGGCTGGGTCAGACCGTGATCCACGCGCGCCGCGCCGAAGACACCGGAACCGTTCTGTTCGATGCCAGCTTTTTCGTGTTTCACGCCGAGCGCGGCTTGTCGGTGCGGCTGCAAGCCGACCGGGCCGATCTGCGCCCCGGATCGTGGCGGCTATCTGGTGTGAAGCGTTGGCGCTTGTCCGACCTGAATCCCGAAGCACAAGCGACCACCTTGTCCAGCCTTGCCATTGCAACTGACCTTACGCCCGAGAAAATCCGCGACAGCTTTGCGCAGGCGCGCACCGTTCCGCTGTTCCAGCTTCCCGGTTTCATCGCCACGTTAGAGCGCGCGGGGTTTTCAGCGCTCGAACACCGGATGCGGTTGCATATGGAACTGGCGCTTCCAGTGTTGCTGACGGGCATGATGTTGTTGGCCTTGGCGCTCAGCATACATCATGCGCGCGCGGGCGGGGTCGGAATTCGGGCGCTTGTCACGATTCTCTCTGGATTTACACTGTTCTTTTTGCGTAACTTCGCACAGGTCTTGGGGGAGACCGGGCAGATTCCCGTGTTGCTCGCGGCATGGGGATTGCCAGTTGCCACGATGCTGCTTGCCATGGGTGTGATGCTGAATCAGGAAGAATATTGATGGGCGCTTGGTCGCTCCTGCCTCGGTGCGGCGGCCTTGGTCGCGTGCTGGCCTGTGTGCTGGGGCTTGGGGTGACTGGTCCGGCTGTGCTTATGCCGGCGGCTGCGCAAGAACAGGACGGGTTTGCAACGCTACTGGCGGACCGCTTGTTTCTTGCTGGTCCAAACCGCCTGATTGCAGAGGGCAATGTCGAAGCCGTCCTAGATCAGACGCGATTGACCGCCGAACGGGTTGTCTATGATCGCGCGACCGGGGCCATGCAGATCACTGGTCCCTTGGTGCTGACCGAAGGCACCAGCACCGTCTTGCTGGCCGATAGCGCAGACCTGCGCGAAGGCTTGCGGCTGGGGCTTATCCGTTCCGCGCGGGTCGTGATGGAGCAGCAACTTCAGATCGCGGCGCATTCGGTCGAACGGCGTTCCGAGCGGTTCACAGAGATGAACAATGTCATCGCCTCTGCCTGCGAAATCTGCCCCGACACCGAAACGCCCTTGTGGGAAGTGCGGGCCAATCGCGTGGTGCATGATGCCGAAGAACGCCAGCTATATTTCGAAGGCGCGCGGTTTAGCATGTTCGGCCTGCCCGTGGCCTACATCCCGCGCCTGCGCGTGCCCGATCCCAGCCTAGAGCGGACGACCGGCTTTCTTAGCCCTAGTTTTTCGTTGGATACGGATCACGGGTTCGGCTTGCGCGCGCCGTATTTCATTGCCCTATCCAGCGACAAGGATCTGACGCTGACGCCGTTTTTGGGCACCAAGGGAACCTACGCTTTGGAAGCGCGCTACCGGCAGGCATTTTCCAACGGCTTGCTAGAGCTTGGCGGACTGGTCGCGCGCGATTCCATCCGCCGCGGCGAATTTCGCGGAATGGTCTATGCCGAGGGCGATTTCGCAATGCCGCGCGGCTATGAGTTGAGCTTCAACATTATCCATCCGTCAGATGACAACCTGCTGGAAGATTACGACCAAGGAGAGCCGCGGCTGACCAGCGACATTACGCTGGAACGGGTGCGCCGCGACGAACGTATCCGGGTGCAAGCTCTGCAATTCCGGTCGCTGCGCATTAACGATGTGAACGACACGCTACCCAATAGCGTGGGGCAGGGCCTGTATGACCGGCGCTTCGATATGCCGGTTCTGGGCGGTGTGGGCCGCATCCGGCTGGAAGGCGAGGGCTATGCGCGCCGCGCGCCCATTTCAACCGGCCCAATCGCCGACCGTGATCCCAAACGCGTTGCCCGATTCTCTGCCGATCTGGGCTGGCGGCGCGATACCGTGCTGCCCGGCGGCGTTTTGGGGGCCGTGGGGGTCAATCTGGGCCTTGACCATTTCCGCATTGCTCCGGCTGCAAGCGGCTTTGCCCCCACCACCACACGCCTGCGCCCATCGGTCATGGCCGAATTGCGCTGGCCCTTGGTGCGGACAACGAACGGCGGGGCCAGCCATGTGATCGAACCGGTCGCGCAAGTGATCTGGAGCAATGATCGGCTCTATGGCCTGCCCAACGCCACCAGCCGAATGCCCGAACTAGACGAGGGCAACCTGTTCAGCTTCGACCGTTTCGCGGGCGGCGACGCGCGCGAAGCCGGGCTGCGCGCCAATCTGGGCCTAAGCTGGACACGCTATGACCCCGATGGCTGGTCCAGCACCATCACCTTGGGGCGGATTATCCGCGAGCGCGACCTGAACCAGTTTTCCACGGATTCGCCGCTTGCAGGGCGCAACTCGGACTGGCTGCTGGCGGCCAGTGTCGACACGGCGGCCGGGCTGACCCTGTCCAGCCGGTCGCTGTTTTCGAGTGATTTCGACCTGACGCGCAGCGCGATCGAGTTGGATTGGACGACGGATGATTTCAGCATCTCGACCAGCTATATGCGCATTCAGGCGGACCCGTTTGAAAACCGCGCCGAAACGGCATCGGAATGGAGCTTTGACGGTGCCCGCGCCTTGGACGAGAATTGGACCGCGCGCGTTGGTTGGCGCTATGATGTCGCGCAAAAACGTGCGGCGCGCACCGTTGTCGGGCTGGATTATGAAAATGAGTGCCTGCGCATGGCCATGCAGGTCGAGCGCGAGTATTCAGCCACCACCAATGCGAATTCAACGCGTCTTGGTCTGTCGGTCGATATTCTGGGGATCGGCGGAAACCCGTCGCGCGCCAGAAAAAGTTGCTCTGATGGCTCTTAGAAGCGGGCTTGCAGGGCATGACATCACGCATAGGGTGGTGTATGCCCTAGCAAAGCGGTTGCGCCGGTGCAGTTTGACCCGGCGCGCCTTGCAGCAAAACGGATCAAATTCAGATGCCTGACACATTGTCTTTTCGCGCCAGCCTGATCGGCCTTGCCCTTGTCGTGCTGGCTGTGTTCCAGATTGCAGCGGGCCCCGCATTGGCCCAAAGCCCGTTTTCGGCGGTGCGCAAGGTCGGGGATCGGGTTATCACCGAATATGACGTGTCACAGCGCATCGCATTCCTTGAATTGCTGAATGCCAGCGCCACCGATATCCGTGCAGAGGCGATTTCGCGCCTGACCGCAGAGGCCGTGCAGCGTAACCACGCGCGCCGCATGGGCGTGCGGGTGACACCCGATGAATTGGTCGAAGGCATGGCCGAATTTGCCGGCCGTGCCGATTTGGAAACCGAAGCCTTCATCGCAGAGCTTGCAGACGGCGGTGTGGACCGCGAGTCGTTCGAGGCCTTTGTCGAGGTGGGGCTGTTGTGGCGCAAGATCGTGGGGCCAGAGCTTGGCCCAACCACTAACGTGACCGCCACAGAGATTGCCCGCGCGCGCGATGTCGCCGCAATTCGGGGCACGAAGCGGGTTTTGATTTCCGAGATATTTCTGCCCGCAGACCCGCAATACGCAGATCCGGTCGCGCAAATCGTGGGGCTGATCGAGAATGCGCGCAGCATTGAAGAGTTTTCGCAAATTGCGCGGGAATATTCGCTGGCAGGCAGCCGAGAGCGCGGGGGGCGGCTGGATTGGGTGGCGCTGGAGCAGTTGCCCGGACAGATCGGCGGCCCGATTGGTGCCGCAGAGCCGGGCCAGATTGTTGGCCCGATCGAATTGAGCGGTGCGATTGCTTTCTTCCAGTTGCGCGCAGTCGATAGCACGCGCGACATTCCGGCGGAGCGGGTGAAGCTGACCTACAAGCGCCTGCTTCTGCCCGGTGGCCGCAGCCCGGAAACGCTGGCGACCTATGCCGATATCCGTGACCGCGTGCAGCATTGCGACGGTCTGGACCCTTATGCCGCGGGCCTGCCAGATGGGTCCATCACCGACCACGAGGCGCTGATGCAGTCCATCCCGCAAAGCGACGCGGTGGAACTGGCGCGGCTGGACCGGTTTGAGACATCGGCGAACACGGTCGAAGGCGACAATCTGGTCGTTCTGATGCTTTGCCGCCGCGAGCTGGAACAAGACCCACGCCCAAGAGATAGCCAGATCGAGAACAGCCTGTTCAACGACCGGCTGAGCGCGCGCTCTGACATAATGCTGGATGAATTGATCGCCGACACGGTTATTGTCGATTACTGATCCAGCCTTGGCGCAAGGCAAGCGGTAGGGGTTAGTCGGCGTCCGCGCCGGTTAACTCGCCGCCGACAAGGGCTTGCGCGAATTCTTCCGGGTCGAAGGCTTGCAGATCGTCAATCTGCTCTCCCACCCCGATGGCGTGAATGGGCAGCCCAAAGCGGTCGGCCAAGGCCACCAGCACACCACCGCGCGCCGTGCCGTCCAGCTTGGTCATGACCAGCCCAGACACATCGGCCAATTTGCGGAAAATCTCGACCTGGTTCAGCGCGTTCTGGCCTGTTGTCGCGTCCAGCACCAGCAGCGTGTTATGCGGCGCGTCCGGGTCCAGCTTGCGCAGCACGCGCAGTATTTTCGCCAACTCTTCCATCAGGTCGGTGCGGTTTTGCAGCCGCCCGGCGGTGTCGATCATCAGCAAATCCACGCCCTCGGCCCGCGCGCGGACAAGCGCGTCATGCGCCAAGCTGGCCGGGTCGGACCCTTCGGGCGCGGTCATCACCGGCACGCCGGCGCGCTGCCCCCAGACTTGCAACTGCTCGACGGCGGCGGCGCGAAACGTGTCGCCCGCCGCGATCATTACCGATTTGCCCGCCGCGCGGAACTGGCTGGCCAGCTTGCCGATGGTCGTGGTCTTGCCCGCACCGTTCACGCCCACCACCAGCACCACCTGCGGGCGCGCGGGGTAAAGCGGCAGGGGCTTGGCCACGGGGTCCATGATGCGGGCGATTTCGGCGGCCAACGCGGATTTTATCTCTGGCACTGACAGTTTGCGCCCGAACCGCCCCTCGGCAAGGTTCGCAGTTACGCGGCCCGCCGTCTCTACGCCCATATCAGCGGCGATCAGCAGGTCTTCCAACTGCTCTAGCATGTCGTCATCCAGCACCCGGCGCGGGGCCGTGCCCATGACCCGGCCCAGAAGCCCCGGCTCGGGCTTGGGGGCGTCGTGCTCGGCGCCGTCTTCGACCAGCGCATCCAGCCCGTCCTTCAGCTTCGAGGAAGACTTGAACATACGATCTTTGAGTTTTTTGAAAAACGACATGCGATCCGCGCCCTGATTGTTCACAACAGGGCTACCGCATTGCGCATCAAAGGGGAAGATGCACGCGCCTTGCAACGCGCCGCATGGCGGTTTCGGGCGGCTGTGCTATCTTGCGGCAAAATCAATCCGGTCACGTTGCATGAAACACCCTGTCTTGCCCTTCGCCCTTGCCAGCTTGCCGCCTGTGCTGTTCCTGACAATCGGCACCTTTAACGGCGGGCTGTGGCTGTGGGCCGCCGCGCTATACACGTCGTTCTTTGCCTTCGGGCTGGATGAAGCCCTTGCCATGGCCAGCCGCGACGGCGCGCCCGGAAGCACCGAACGCGCGGCAAACCGGCTGTCGGTCGTGTTGGCGCTGGCACATCTGGCGCTTATCCCCTTGGGCGTGGCGACGGTATCGGGCGCGACGGGCTTGGGCATGCTGGAACAGGTTCTGGCCTTTTTCGGCTTTGGCTTGTTCTTTGGCCAAGTCAGCAATTCCAACGCGCATGAGCTGATCCACCGCAGCCAGAAAGCGCTCTTTGGCCTTGGCAAATGGGTCTATATCTCCATGCTTTATGGCCATCACACCACGGCGCACCGGTTGTTGCACCATGCCCATGTGGCAACCCCGCTGGACCCGAATTTCCCGCCCAAGGGCCGCAGCTTTTACGCCTATTTCCCGCGCGGCTGGGTGCGCAGTTTCACGCGTGGCTATGCGGTCGAGCGTGCGCGCGCGGCGCGCGCGGGGCGGATGAACCCCTATGTCGAATATGTGGGGGGCGCTTTGGCCTTTGTGCTGGTGCTTTGGCTGGCTTTTGGGGGCGCGGGCGTTCTGGCCTATCTGGGCCTGTGCTTTTACGCGCAATCGCAACTGGCGATGGTGGATTACCTGCAACATTACGGGCTGGCGCGGCGCAAGCGGCCCGATGGCAGCTATGAGCCGCAGACGATTCACCATAGCTGGAACAGCCCGCATTGGTTCTCGTCGCATATGATGGTCAATGCCTCGCGGCATTCTGACCATCACGCCAATCCGGGGCGTGTCTACCCTGCGCTGCGCTTGCCCGAGGATATGCCGGTTTTGCCCTATTCGCTGCCCGCGATGGGGATCATTGCACTGATCCCGCCCTTGTGGTTCAAACTGATGGACAAACGGGTCGACAAGGTTCTGGCCCGGATGGAGGCTGCATGATCCGTATCCTGTTGGCGCTTTTGGTTTTGGCTTTGCCCGCGCAGGCGCAAACCCCGATGACTGCGGCCGAGTTTGAAGCCTATGTCACGGGGCGCACCCTGACCTTCGGCTTTGACGGGCAATCCTACGGCGTAGAAGAATTTCGTGAAGGCCGCCGCACCACTTGGGCCTTCATGCAGGAAGAATGCCTTGAGGGAAGCTGGTTTCCGCGCGGTGAGCAGATCTGCTTTGTTTATGACAATTATCCGTCCGAAGAGCATTGCTGGATCTTCTGGAAAGGTGAGGACGGGCTGAACGCGCGCTCCATGGGTGACGGCGACACCGAGCTTTATGAAGTGCAGCAAAGCCCCCGTCCGCTGATCTGTCCGGGGCCCGAAGTCGGGGTGTGACCGGCTATCCAAAGGCCAAGGCGCTGCTCCACAGCAGCCGCATCAACCCGCTTTGCCCCGAAACCCCGGTTTTCGCATAGATTTGCTTGGCGTAGCTGCGCCCTGTCTCGCGGGTTAGGCCAAGGGCGGCGCTTGCTTTTTGCAAGGACTGACCTTGCCCCAAGGCCCGGGCAAGCCGCGCTTCCGATAGCGTTAGCCCAAGGGCAGGGGCAATCTGCTCTGGCGCGGGCAGGGGGCGGTTAAAGCGCAGCAAGGTTTTGCCATCGGGCAGGCCATAAGCCGACAGACCGCCCGGCGGTTTGGCCAGTGTTCCGGGTGCAAGGCTTGGCGCATGGGTGCCCGCTTCGGCCAGCAGGCGCGCGGCGGTGCTGTCAGGCCCCTCTGGCCCGATCAACCCCAAGCCCGCACGCCATTGCAGGCTTTGCGCGCGGTCCAGCGCGGCGGCGAGGGTGGCCCGCTCTTGCGCCAGCGCCACGGCCTGCGCCACATGTGGGATCAGGCTGGACAGACGCGAGCTGTCACGCGCGCGAAACACGCCGCGCGCCCGGTGCAGCCACAGACAGATCCGCGGCCCTTGTGCCGCAATCACCCTATGGTCACCCGTGCTGAAATCGGGGTCAAACGGCCCCGCGCGGTCTGTCAGCTCTTCGGCGGTATACACCCGGTTGGGGCGCAACACGGCAAAGCAATCGGGGTGCGGCACGGCGGCGCCATGGACTGCCCTTTCGGTGAACAGCGTGGCGCGGCTGGCCTGCATCTGGCCGCATAGAAGCGCCAAGACATGCCCCCAAGCATGGCCATCGCGCGTGGCATGTCCCAGCGCCAGCAGGATCTCTGTGTCTTCGTTTGCGATCATTTCACGCCTTTACCCCCATTTGGGGGGTTTGGGCAAATTAGCGCAAGGTTATCCAATATCCAAGCCCAACTGGCGGAGCGGATATGACCCAAACGAATTTGACCCACCTGCAACGGCTGGAAGCCGAAGCCATCCACATCATGCGCGAGGTTGTCGCAGAGGCCGAGAACCCGGTCATGCTGTATAGCGTCGGCAAGGACAGCGCTTGCATGCTGCATGTTGCGAAAAAGGCGTTCTTTCCTTCGCCGCCGCCCTTCCCGCTATTGCATGTGGATACGACATGGAAGTTCAAGGCCATGTATGCCATGCGCGAGGCCGCCGCGCGCAAGGCCGGGATGCAACTGATCGTGCACCAGAACCCCGATGCGCTGCGCCAGGGTATCAACCCGTTCGACCATGGCGGCCTGCACACCGATATGTGGAAAACCGAAGGGCTGAAACAGGCGCTGGACCTGCACGGGTTTGACGCCGCTTTCGGTGGCGCGCGCCGGGACGAAGAAAAGAGCCGCGCCAAGGAACGCATTCTCAGCTTCCGCACCGCCGCGCATCGGTGGGACCCGAAAAACCAGCGTCCAGAGCTTTGGCGCAACTACAACGCCCGCAAGGCCAAGGGTGAATCCATGCGTGTCTTTCCGCTGTCGAACTGGACCGAGTTGGATATCTGGCAGTATATCCACTTGGAAAACATCGACATTGTGCCGCTGTATTATGCCGCCCCGCGCCCGACCGTGGAACGCGACGGCATGCTCTTGATGGTTGATGACGACCGCTTCCCGCTGAACGGCGAAGAACCCGTCATGCGCTCTGTCCGGTTCCGCACCTTGGGCTGCTACCCGCTGACGGGAGCCGTGGAATCGACCGCGACGACCTTGCCGCAGATCATTCAGGAAATGCTGTTGACCACCACGTCGGAACGGCAGGGTCGCGCCATTGACCATGACCAAGCCGCGTCGATGGAAAAGAAGAAGCAGGAAGGGTATTTCTGATGTCCGATATTTACCAAACCGACGCGCTGATTGCCGAAGATATTGATAAATATCTGGAAATTCACCAGCACAAGACCATGCTGCGCTTCATCACCTGCGGATCGGTCGATGACGGCAAATCGACCCTGATCGGGCGCTTGCTGTATGACAGCAAGATGATTTTCGAGGATCAATTGGCCACGCTGGAAGCCGACAGCAAGCGTGTTGGCACCCAAGGCGAAGGCATTGATTTCGCGCTGTTGGTTGACGGTCTGGCGGCGGAACGCGAGCAGGGCATCACCATTGACGTGGCGTATCGTTTCTTTGCGACGGAAAAGCGCAAGTTCATCGTGGCCGACACGCCGGGCCATGAGCAATACACCCGCAACATGGTCACCGGGGCGTCCACCGCCGATCTGGCCGTCATCCTGATCGACGCGCGCAAAGGCGTGCTGACCCAGACGCGGCGGCACAGCTACCTTGCCCATCTTATCGGCATTCGCAACATCGTGCTGGCCGTGAACAAAATGGATTTGGTCGGCTATGACCGCGCGAAATATGACGCGATTGTCGCCGACTACCGGGACTTCGCCGAAAGCATTGGCATAACTGAATTTACCGCGATCCCGATCTCGGGGCTTGCGGGCGATAACATCACCACCCGCAGCGACAACACACCGTGGCATGACGGCCCGGTCCTGCTAGAGCATCTGGAAACGGTCGAACTGAACCAATCGGTCGAACAAGACAAACCCTTCCGCATGGCCGTGCAATGGGTGAACCGCCCGAATCTGGATTTTCGTGGCTTTTCCGGCACCATCGCCACTGGCAGCGTGGCTGTGGGCGACAGCGTGCGCGTGCTGCCCTCGGGCAAAACATCGACCATTGCGCGGATCGTCACCATGGATGGCGATCTGCCGCAAGCGGTGGCGGGCCAAGCGGTCACGCTGTGCCTGAGTGATGAAATCGACTGTTCGCGCGGCCAAACCATCTGTGCGGCGCAGACCCCGGTTGAAGTGGCTGACCAGTTCGAAGCGACCGTGATCTGGATGGACGAGGTCGAAATGACCCCCGGTCGTGCCTATTGGCTGAAACTGGGGCCGCAAACCGTCAGCGCGACGGTGGCGCAGCCCAAGTATCAGGTCAATGTCAACACGATGGACCATTTGGCCGCCAAAACGCTGGACCTGAACGCGATCGGCGTGGCGAATGTGACTGTCGACCGCGACATTCCGTTCGTGCCCTATGAGGGGAGCCGCGACCTTGGCGGGTTCATCCTGATCGACAAGATGACCAACCGCACCGTGGGGGCCGGGTTGATCCATTTCTCGTTGCGCCGGGCGCAGAATATTCACCGGCAAGCGACCGATATCAGCCGCGAACATCATGCCAGCATGAAAAACCAAAAGCCAATGGTGCTGTGGATGACGGGCTTGTCCGGGTCGGGCAAATCCACCATTGCGAATCTTGTGGAAAAGAAGCTCGCACGGATGAACCGTCACACCTATCTGCTGGATGGCGACAATGTGCGCCACGGGCTGAACAAGGATCTGGGCTTTACCGATGCCGACCGGGTAGAAAACATCCGCCGTGTGGGCGAGGTGGCCCGCCTGATGACCGATGCCGGCCTGATCGTGATCACAGCCTTCATCTCTCCTTTCCGGTCGGAACGCGAGATGGTGCGCAGCATGATGCAGCCGGGAGAGTTCATGGAGATATTCATCGACACCCCGCTGGCAGAGGCGGAAAAGCGCGACGTGAAGGGGCTGTATGCGAAGGCCCGCGCCGGGCAGTTGAAGAACTTCACAGGCATCGATTCGCCCTACGAGCCGCCGGAAGCGCCGCAGATCCGCATCGACACCACGCAGTTGAGCGCCGGAGAAGCCGCCGATCTGATCGTCGCCAAGCTGATTCCGTGACAGGCTTGTGATCCGGCCCGCTCTTGCTGGGCCGGGCCGCACCTTGTAGCGACATGAAGGCGCAGCAAGGGGCAAATATGGTGTGGTTCGTGACCGGGGCCTCGTCCGGCTTGGGGCTGGAAATGGTTCGTATCTTGGCGGCGCGGGGTGACACCGTGCTGGCCTCGGGGCGTCGCGCGCTGGCTGAACTGCCCGCAGATTTCCCCGATTGCGCTTATCTGCCCTGCGATCTGGCGGATTTGGCCGCCGTCATGCAACTGGCCGAGTGGGTTGCGGGGCAGGGGCCGCTGCACGCCGCGGTTCTGAGCGCGGGCGCGGGGTTTTACCGCCCCTTGGCGCAAGAAACCCCCGATGCGATGGCTCGCGTGCTGGCAACTAACCTGAACGCCAATATAACCCTTGCCCATGCGCTGCACCCGGTCTTGTCCGGCGGTAGGCTTGGTCTGATCGGGTCCGTGGCGCATAAGGGCGCGGCGGGAATGCCCGTCTATGCCGCCAGCAAGGCCGCGCTTGACGGCTTCGGGCGCGCCTTGGCAGAGGAATGGCGCGGGCGGACCACGGTGCGCGTGTTGCACCCCGGCCCGGTCGCGACCGGTATGTCTGCGCGCGCCGGGCGCAACCCCGATTTCGCAGACCGCCTGTTCCTGCCGCCGCGCCAGACCGCTGCCGCGCTTCTATCCGCGCTTGGCGCCCCGCGCGGCGCAGACAGGCAAACCGTGTCCTTCCTGCGCGTGGGCTTGCACCGGCTGGTGAAGGGGGCGGCATGAAGGTTCTGATAACTGGCGGGGCCAGCGGGTTTGGCGCGGCTGTGGCCAGCGCCTGTGCGGCGCGCGGCGATATCGTGTATGTGCTGGATCGGGTGCCGGGGCCGGGTGTTTTTCACGCCCATGATATGGCCAGCCCAGACCTCGCCGCATGGGCCGCGCTGGCGGATTGGCTGGCCGCGCAGGGGCCGTTTGACCTTGTGGTGCTATCCGCCGGGATCAGCGCCACCGGGCGGTTCGAAGACATCCCGTTGCAGGACCATCACAAGGTCACGGCAGTGAACTTGGCAGGTGTGATCCGGCTTGTGCAGATGCTGGAGAAAGACGCGCTTGCCCCCGGCGCGCGGCTGGTGTTCATCGCGTCGCTATCCTGCTTTACCGGCTATCCGGGTGCCGCCAGCTATGCGGCCAGCAAAGATGGGCTGGCCGGGTTCGCGCGCAGCTTGCGCGCGCCAATGCGCAAACGCGGGGTGCGCGTGCAACTGGCTTGCCCCGGCCCGATGGACACGCCCCATGCGACCCGCTACGCGCCCGAAGGTTCCAGTGCCAAGGGGCGCATGTCGCCCGAGCGCGCCGCGCAGGCGGTGCTGCGCAGTCGTAGTTTTGTTGTTGTTCCCGGCCTCGGTCCGAAGCTCGCCGTATTGGCGGGGCGCGTGGCCCCGCAAAGCATGACCCGACTGATGGGTCGGGTCTTGTTTTCCAAGCTGAAATAGGCGCTTAGGCGGTCAGCCCTTCGGGTTCGGTCAGCCCATTGGCGCGGCAGCAGGCGGTGACGGTATTGGCCAGCAGGCAGGCAATTGTCATCGGGCCAACACCGCCGGGCACGGGGGTAATGGCCCCGGCGACCTTGGCGCAGCTTTCGAAATCCACATCGCCCACCAGCTTGGTCTTGCCCTCGGCTCCCTCGACCCGGTTGATTCCCACGTCTATCACGGTCGCGCCGGGTTTCACCCAATCGCCGGGGATCATCTCGGGGCGGCCCACGGCGGCGACCAGAATATCGGCGCGGCGGCAGACATCGGCCAGATCCTTGGTGCGCGAATGCGCAATCGTGACCGTGCAGCTTTCGCCCAGCAAAAGTTGCGCCATCGGCTTGCCCACGATATTCGAGCGCCCGACCACCACCGCGGTCATCCCCGACAGGCTGCCATGATGGTCGCGCAGCATCATCAGGCAGCCCAAGGGGGTGCAGGGCACCATGCTTTTCTGGCCCGTGCCCAACAGGCCGACATTCGAAATGTGAAAGCCATCGACATCCTTGGCCGGGACAATGCTGTTGATAACAAGGTCCGAATCCAGATGAGCGGGCAGCGGTAACTGCACAAGAATACCATGAACTTTGGGGTCGGCGTTCAGCTTGGCGATCAGCGCCAGCAGATCGGCCTCTGATGTGTCTACATCCAGCTTATGTTCGAAAGATGCCATTCCGGCTTCGACTGTTTGTTTGCCCTTGGACCGCACATAGACCTGGCTTGCCGGGTCTTCACCGACCAGAACCACCGCCAGACCGGGCACCAGCCCATGTTCTTCACGCAGCCGCGTGACATGATCCGCAACCTTGGCGCGCACACGCGCGGCAAAGGCTTTTCCGTCAATCAGGGTGGCAGACATCATGCTCTCCTTGCTGGTCAACCGGCGGCGTAGCTTGCCGCATAATGGTCCCGCTGCATCTGCGCCGCCAGAACCGCGTTCTTCAACAATGTTGCGACCGTGACCGGGCCAACGCCGCCGGGAACCGGCGTGATCCAGCCCGCGACCTCGGCGCAGCTGTCGAAATCGGCATCGCCCACGGTGCGGCCATCGACCCGGTTTATCCCGATATCAATCAGCGCTGCGCCGGGTTTCAACATCTCTCCTGTCACCAGACCGGGGCGGCCCACGGCCACGAAAACGGCATCGGCGCGGCGCGAATGCACCGCCACTTGCCGCGTCATGTGGTGGCAGACGGTGACCGTCGCCCCCAGCCCCATCATCAGAAAGGCAATGGGTTTGCCCACGATCTCGGAATGGCCGATAACGACAACGTCCAACCCTTCAACCTGCAAGGGAAGGGTTTTCAGCATCTCGACCGCCGCAACAGCGGTGCAGGGGCCAAGCGCAAGATCGTTATAGACGATATTGCCGATCGATGCGGGGTGCATCCCCTCGACGTCTTTCAGCGGATGCACCGCCTTTTGCAGTGCCTTGACAGGGATATGCGCGGGCAAGGGGCGCTGGATGATAATGCCATGCACGCGCGGATCGCTGTTCAACCCGTTCAGAACACCGGTCAGTTGCTCCAGCGAAATCTCGGCCGGGTAGGTGCGCTGCTCGAACTCCACGCCAGAGGCTTCGGCCTGTTTTTGCTGGTTGCGCACATAGAGCGCCGAGGCCGCCCCATCGCCCACAGTGATAGACACCAGCTTGGGGGCCCAGCCACTGCGATCCAACTCGGCAACATCGCGCGCCACCTCGTCGCGCATGGCCTGTGCAATGATTTTCCCGTCAATCAGCGTGGCGGTCATTCGCAGCCCTTTTCGTTGCGTCCCAAAACCCGTTCCTCGCGGGCGATGGACCAGTCAATCAGTTCAGACCACAGCGCGCGCGCCAGCGCCGGGTCCAGCCCATTGGTTTGGGAGTGTGATGTGACCTTGTCCAGAACATCATTCACCCTTGCGTCAATCCGTGCGGGCAGCCCTTCGCCCGGTTTCAATTCTATGGCCCGGTCGATATGCTTGGCGCGCAGCGCAAGCAACGCGACAAGCTCTTTGTCAATCTGGTCGATCTGAGCGCGAAGTTGCGCCATATCGGTGCAGGTTTTCGGGTTGAGCATTGCAGTTGGCCTTTATGAACGGATCATGCCCTGCTGTCCTAGACCGGTCATGCTGCAACTGCAAATGTGGAAATACGGGATGGCGGGCGGGGCGACGCCGGGCCGCACCGGCCCGGCGAGCGGCGTCCCGTCATTCCTTTTAGAATAGCCCCTCGATCAGCCCTTCCTCATTGAAGCGAATGCTCTCGGCCGCCGGTTTGCGCGGCAGGCCCGGCATGGTCATGATCTCGCCGCAGATCACCACGATAAAGCCCGCGCCCGCCGATAGCCGCACTTCGCGCACTGGCACCGAATGGCCCGTGGGCGCGCCGCGCCGGGTTGGGTCGGTGGTGAAGGAATATTGCGTCTTGGCCATGCAAATCGGCAGGTTGCCATAGCCTGCCGCTTCCCATTCTTTCAACTGCGCGCGGATTTTGTCATCCGCCAGCACATCATCGGCGCGGTAGATACGCCGCGCGATGGTCTGGATCTTGTCGAACAGCGGCATCTCGTCGGGGTAGAGCGGGGCGAATTGCGCTTGGTCGGCATCGGCCAGTTCCGCCACGCGGGTGGCCAGTTCCGTCACCCCTTTGGACCCTTCGGCCCAGTGGCGGCACAGGATTGCTTCGGCGCCTTGTTCGGCAACGTAATCCTTCACCGCCTGCACCTCGGCTTCGGTATCGCTGTGGAAATGGTTGATGGCGACCACCACGGGAACACCAAACCCTTTCACATTCTCAATATGGCGGCCCAGATTCGGGCAGCCTTTTTCCACTGCACTTACATTTTCCGAACCAAGGTCAGCTTTCGCCACGCCGCCGTTCATCTTCATCGCGCGCACGGTGGCCACGATCACAGCAACCGACGGGGCCAGCCCTGCTTTGCGGCATTTGATGTCGAAGAACTTCTCTGCGCCCAAGTCCGCACCAAAGCCCGCTTCGGTCACGACGTAATCGGCCAGCCCCAGCGCGGTTTGTGTTGCCACCACCGAATTGCAGCCATGCGCAATATTGGCAAACGGGCCGCCATGCACGAAGGCGGGATTGTTTTCCAGCGTCTGCACAAGGTTGGGCTGCATCGCGTCTTTCAACAGCACGGTCATCGCGCCTTCGGCCCCGATATCGCGGCAGGTGATGGCTTTCTTCTCGCGGGTATAGGCCACGACAATATCGCCCAGACGGCGTTGCAGATCGTCCAGATCGGCGGCCAGGCACAGGATCGCCATGACCTCGGACGCCACGGTAATGTCAAAGCCGGTTTGGCGCGGAAAACCGTTCGACACGCCGCCAAGGCTGACCACCATATCCCGCAGCGCGCGGTCATTCATGTCCATCACCCGCCGCCAGACAATGCGACGTTCGTCGATGTCCAGCGCGTTGCCCCAGTAAATATGGTTGTCGATCATCGCCGACAGCAGATTATGGGCCGATGTGATGGCGTGGAAATCGCCAGTGAAATGCAGGTTCATGTCTTCCATCGGCACGACTTGCGCCATGCCACCGCCCGCAGCACCCCCTTTCATGCCGAAGTTTGGCCCAAGCGAGGCTTCGCGGATACAGATCGCCGCTTTCTTGCCGATTGCGTTCAGCCCATCGCCCAAGCCCACGGTGGTGGTGGTCTTGCCTTCGCCCGCAGGGGTCGGGTTGATCGCGGTCACAAGGATCAGCTTGCCACGCTTGGCCGCGCGCGCCTGCGCCACGAATTCTTGGCTGACCTTGGCCTTGTCATGCCCGAAGGGCAGCAGATGTTCGGTCGGAATGTCCAGTTTCGCGCCGATCTCTTGTATCGGGCGTTTCTGCGCCTCGCGGGCGATTTCGATATCTGTCTTGAAGCTCATGTGTCCCCCCTGCGGTATGGTGTCGCGTTCTGCTATGGCTATATCGGGGCCGCGCGGGTCGAACAGGGGCGATTGCGACAGTTTTGGCGTCAGTTCCGCCGTGGTGGTTTTCCGCTATGCGGCCACGCAGGAAAAAGGCGCGGGGGTCGCGCACCCCGCGCCTTGATGTCATCTTGAACAGATCAGCCTTTTTTCAGGCAGCGCTGTCCCAGCACTTCGGCAATTTGCACCGCGTTCAGCGCAGCCCCTTTGCGCAGGTTGTCCGACACGCACCATATGTTCAGGCCATTGTCGATGGTGCTGTCCTGCCGGATGCGGCTGATATAGGTCGCATATTCGCCGACGCATTCAACCGGGGTGATGTAGCCACCCGCTTCGCGCTTATCGACCACCAGAATACCCGGCGCTTCGCGCAGGATGTCGCGGGCCTCGTCTTCGTCCAGAAAATCCTCGAATTCGATATTGATCGATTCCGAATGGCCGACGAAAACCGGCACGCGCACGCAGGTTGCGGTCAGCTTGATCGAAGGGTCCATGATTTTCTTGGTTTCCGCGACCATCTTCCATTCTTCCTTGGTCGACCCATCGTCCAGGAACACGTCGATATGCGGGATCACGTTAAAGGCGATCTGCTTGGGGTAAACGCTGGGCGCCACTTCCTGACCGGGCACGAACATGCCCTTGGTCTGGTTCCACAACTCATCCATGGCTTCCTTGCCGCTGCCCGACACGGATTGGTAGGTGCTGACAACGACACGCTTGATGCGCGCACGGTCATGCAACGGCTTCAGCGCCACGACCATCTGCGCGGTCGAACAATTGGGGTTCGCGATGATGTTCTTCTTGGTGTAGCCGTCGACGGCGGCGGCGTTCACTTCGGGCACAACCAGCGGCACGTCGGGGTCGTAGCGATACAGCGACGAATTGTCGATCACCACGCAGCCCGCCTTGGCGGCCCGGGGCGCGTAGGTTTTGGTGGCTTCGCCGCCAATCGCAAACAGCGCGATATCCCAGCCGGTGAAATCGAACTGTTCCAGATCCTGACATTTCAAAGTTCGATCGCCAAAGCTGACCTCGGTCCCTTGCGACCGGCGCGAGGCCAGTGCCGCGATCTCATCGACCGGGAACTCGCGCTCTGCGAGGATATTCAGCATTTCGTGGCCCACATTGCCGGTGGCACCAACGACGACGATCTTATAGCCCATGTCGGTCTCCTATTGACAGGTTCGGCGGCACATACCGCATTCGCGCGGCAAGGTATAGTGGGCGGTGTAGGTTATGGACGGGGCAGGCGGGTTGCGTTATCAGCCCCGCAAACCGTCTTTCGAAAGGTTGCCCCATGTCCGGCCACGGCCCCGCGATCCCCATGACCGCCCGCAAATCCGGCCCGCTTTCGGGCGTGGCAGAGGTGCCGGGCGATAAATCCATCTCGCACCGCGCGCTGATCTTGGGTGCGCTTTCGGTGGGCGAAACCCGCATCACCGGGTTGTTGGAAGGCCAAGACGTGCTGGACACCGCGAGCGCCATGCGCGCCTTCGGGGCAGAGGTGATCCAGCATGGCCCCGGCGACTGGACGGTGCAGGGCGTGGGCGTTGGCGGCTTTGCCGAACCCGACCGCGTTATCGATTGCGGCAATTCCGGCACTGGCGTGCGCCTGATTATGGGGGCGATGGCCACGACCGCGATCACGGCCAGTTTCACCGGCGATGCCAGCCTTGTGAAACGCCCAATGGGCCGCGTGACCGACCCGCTGGCACTGTTTGGCGCGCAGGCGGTGGGCCGCGATGGTGGGCGCTTGCCGATGACGGTGGTTGGCGCGGCGAACCCCGTGCCGGTGCGCTACCGCGTGCCCATGCCGTCTGCACAGGTGAAATCGGCAGTGCTTTTGGCCGGGTTGAATGCGCCGGGGCAAACCGTGGTCATCGAGGGCGAGCCGACCCGCGACCATACCGAGCGGATGCTGCGCGGGTTCGGGGCAGAGCTGACGGTGGAGGATACGGATGAGGGCCGCGTCATTACCCTGACCGGCCAGCCCGAATTGACTGGGCAGGATGTGGCTGTGCCGCGTGACCCAAGCTCTGCCGCCTTTCCGGTTTGCGCGGCGCTGATGGTGCAAGATTCGAACATTTTTGTGCCTGGTATTAGCCAAAACCCCACGCGAAATGGCATTTTCCTGACATTGCAGGAAATGGGTGCCGATCTGGTTCTGGAAAACCCGCGCGAGGAAGGGGGCGAGCCTGTCGCCGATCTGCGCGTGCGGTTCGGTGCGCTGAAAGGCATCAACGTGCCGCCCGAACGCGCCGCCAGCATGATCGATGAATACCCGATCCTTGCCGCGCTGGCCGCGACCGCCGAAGGCGTGACCGTCATGACCGGCATCAAGGAATTGCGTGTCAAGGAATCCGACCGGATCGACGCCATGGCGCGCGGCTTGGAAGCCTGCGGTGTGCGCGTGGACGAAACCGAGGATAGCCTGACCGTTTATGGCATGGCGCAGGTGCCGGGCGGGGCGACCGTGGCCAGCCATCTGGACCACCGCATTGCCATGGCGTTCCTGTGTCTGGGGATGGTCAGCGCCAAACCGATCACGGTCGATGACGCAAGCCCGATTGCCACGTCCTTCCCGGTGTTTGAAGGGCTGATGACCGGGCTTGGTGCCAACATCATTCGCGCGAACCGGTAACGCACGATTGTCCAAGCGCTTGATATAAGAAACCCCGGCAAACCATAGGGCTGCCGGGGTTTCTTTCAGTCGATTCCTGCAATCAGCCGATCGCGGCCTCTTTCACCGTGTCGTCAATAAAAGGCACATATTGCGCGAAATTCTCGGCGAACATCTCGACCAGTTTGCGCGCTTGGGCGTCATAGGCTTCGGGGTTGTCCCAAGTGCGGCGCGGGTCCAGCAGCACATCGGCCACGCCGGGCACCGACACTGGCACCATGAAGCCGAAATTCTCATCGCGGCGGAATTCGACATCCTTCAATGATCCGTCCAGCGCGGCTGTCAGCAGCGCCCGTGTGGCCCGGATGGGCATACGAGAGCCGGTGCCATAGGCCCCGCCTGTCCAGCCGGTATTGACCAGCCAGCATTCCGCGCCGAACTGGTCGATCTTTTCTTGCAGCAGCTTGCCATAAACTTCGGGGCGGCGCGGCATGAACGGTGCGCCGAAACAGGTGGAAAATGTCGGTTGCGGTTCGGTGACACCTTGTTCGGTCCCCGCCACTTTCGAGGTGAAGCCCGACAGGAAGTGATACATCGCTTGTGCCGGGGTCAGCCGTGCAATGGGCGGCAGCACGCCGAACGCGTCGCAGGTCAGCATGATGACGTTTTTCGGCACCCCGCCCAAAGACGTTTCGGACGCGTTCGAAATTGCATCCAGCGGGTAGGCCACGCGGGTATTCGCGGTCAGGCTGTCATCCTCGAAATCCAACTCCAGCGTATCGGGATCGTGGACCATGTTTTCCACGACCGACCCGAAACGGTGGGTCGTGGCGTAGATTTCGGGTTCGGCTTCGGCATTGAGGTTGATGGTCTTGGCGTAGCAGCCGCCCTCGAAGTTGAAGATGCCGCTGTCGGACCAGCCATGTTCGTCATCCCCGATCAGAATGCGCGCGGGGTCCGCCGACAAGGTGGTTTTGCCGGTGCCCGACAGGCCAAAGAACACGGCCGCATCATCCGGGTTGCCAATGGCGTGGTTGGCCGAGCAATGCATTGGCATGATGCCTTTCTGGGGCAGCAGGTAGTTCAGCAGAGTAAAGACGGACTTCTTGTTCTCGCCCGCATAGGCGGTATTCGCGATCAGGATCAGCTTGCGTTCGAAATCCAGCGCGATCACGGTTTGCGACCGGCAGCCATGGCGGGCCGGATCGGCCTTGAAGCTGGGGCAATTGATGATGGTGAATTCGGGCACGAAGCTTTCCAGCTCTGCGGCTTCGGGGCGGCGCAGCAGGTGGCGGATGAACAGCCCATGCCATGCCAGTTCCGTCACGACACGAACGTCCAGCCGATGCGCGGGGTCAGCGCCGCCATACAGGTCTTGCACGAACATGTCGCGGCCCTGAACATGGGCCAGCATGTCCTGATACAGCCGCTCGAACGCGTCAGGGTCCATGGGCGCATTATTGTCCCACCAGATTTCGGATTCCACGCTGGGGCGGCGGACAACGAATTTATCCTTGGGCGAGCGGCCCGTATGCGCGCCAGTCGTGGCCAAAAACGCGCCACCCAGACCCAGCTTGCCCTCGCCACGCGCGATGGCTTCGGTCATCAGCGCGGGTTCCAGCAAGTTGTAATACGCCCGCGCAACGCCGATGATGCCTTGATCTTCCAAGCGTTGGTTCGGGTTTACGCGGGGGTGTGACATGGGTGCCTGCTCCATCTGGCGTAAGGAAATGCTGCGCAAGGGCTGCGCAATAGCTTGATACGCGGCGCCGCGGCAAGCGCGACTGTCCACGCATTGGCTTTAACACCACGATTGAGGCGATTCATAGGCGAGATTGTTGCCGTTAGCGCAACCAACCCAAAGTTAGCGCAATATCAATCTTTGGCATGCACGATCCTGTTGCAGATCGGCATGTCTGCCGAGGCGAATCGGGCTGTAAAGGGGGTATTGCACAATTTTTGTTGCACGGAACGCTGATTTCGGCATAGTTGTGGCAAAAATAAGGCAAATTCGCCAGGCTAGAGCAGTGAAAAAAGGACAGGCAGATGTCGAAAATCGCATTGGTTGATGATGACCGCAACATTTTGACCTCAGTGTCGATTTGCCTGGAAGCCGAAGGGTTCGAGGTTGAGACATATAATGACGGTCAACAAGCCTTGGATGCGTTCAATCGCAAATTGCCGGATATGGCCGTGCTGGACATGAAGATGCCACGCATGGATGGCATGGAATTGTTGCAACGGTTGCGTCAGAAAACCCAGATGCCGATCATATTCCTGACCTCGAAAGATGATGAGATTGACGAGGTGCTTGGCCTGCGCATGGGGGCGGATGACTATGTCAAGAAGCCGTTTTCGCAGCGCTTGCTGGTCGAACGCATCCGCGCTTTGCTGCGCCGCAAACAGGCCAATGAAGGTGTGGTTGAAGCGGGCGAGGAAGCCAAGATCCTTGTGCGGGGCAACCTGGAAATGGACCCGCTGCGCCATCAGGTGAAGTGGAAAGGTGAAGATGTCACCCTGACCGTCACCGAATTTTTGCTGCTTCAAGCGCTTGCGCAGCGCCCCGGTGTTGTGAAGTCGCGCGATCAATTGATGGACGTGGCCTATGATGACCAAGTCTATGTTGACGATCGCACGATCGACAGTCACATCAAGCGTTTGCGCAAGAAGATGCGTTCGGTTGATACTGAATTCTCGTCGATCGAAACGCTGTATGGGATCGGTTACAAGTATAACGAAGCGTGACGCAACGCTTGTGACGCACGTTGTCGGGCAGGTGACGCCGTGAAAATGGACGTAGTGACAGCGCCGAATGACGTTGTACTGGGCGATGACTGGATCGGCCCCGGCGATGCCGTTGAATCCGAAGTCCGCGCCACGCGCGCACGGCGCGGGCTGCTGAGCATCTCAAGCTCGCCGTTGGCGCGCAAGATCACCTTGTTCAATCTGCTGGCCTTGATCATCTTAGTGGGCGGAATTCTGTTCACCAATCCATTCCGCGACTCGCTCTTGCGCCAACAGGAAGAGATGTTGGGCACCAGTGTGCAGATCGTGGCCGATATTGTGGCGGCTGCGGGCGGGGTCGAACAATCGGCGCAGGTCGTGGCGCAGCGCATTGCGCTTGATGAGCGCTTTGAACTGCTGTTCTTTGACGCGGCGGGCCAGCAACAGGCGCGCACGCGCGGCGCGCTGCCGCCGCCACCGTCAGAGGTGCCGGACCGCTCTACCGCGATCAGCGATATCTTGGGCGGTATCTGGAACAGCGTGTCTTTCCTGTCACGCGCCACCGGGATAGACCCGCAGCCCGCAACGCTTGATGAATTGCTTGACGATCTGGTTGCGCGCAATCTTGATGGCACCCCTGCCGCGCATACGCATCGCAGCGACGATGTGATGTGGATTGCCGCAAGCGCGCCGGTCAAGGTGAACGGGCAGGTGCAAGGCGCTGTCGTGATGTGGCGCGACGCCGCTGATACCGCACGCCTTATGCGGTATGACCGGGAACAGGTCTTGCAGTTTTTCCTGATCGCGTTGGTCGTGTCTATTGGCCTGAGCTTTGTGCTTGCGTCGACAATCGCCAATCCGCTGGCCGATCTGGCCGTGGCGGCAGAGCTTGGCAAGAACCGCGATGCCCGCAAGTCGCGGCCCGGTCGCGTGCGCATCCCCGATCTGACAGGCCGCCCCGACGAAATTGGCGATTTGTCGCGCGCCATGCGTGGCATGGTTGGCGCGCTTTATGATCGCGTCGAAGCGAATGAACAATTTGCCGCCGATGTCGCGCATGAAATCAAGAACCCGCTGGCCAGTTTGCGATCTGCCGTCGGAAGCCTGCGCATGGCCAAGCGCGAAGATCAGGTGCAGCGCCTGCTTGATGTGGTCGAGCATGATGTCCGCCGGCTGGACCGGCTTGTGTCGGACACCTCGAATGCGTCGCGCTTAGATGCAGAACTGGTGAAGGAAGAGGAGGAGGAATTCGACCTCAATCAGTTGCTAGAGAACCTGTGCGAGCACCTGGCCTCTGAGGCCGAGGAAAAAGGTGTCGAGTTCGTCAAGCTGTTGCCGGAAGAACCGGTCATCATTACCGGCCTGGAATCGCGCTTGGCGCAGGTTTTCGTCAATCTGATTACCAACGCGATTTCGTTTTGCGAAGATGGCGATGCGGTCCGTGTTTGGGCGCGCAAGCGGGCCGACCGTGTGCTGATCGTGGTTGAAGATACCGGGCCGGGCATTCCGGATAACGCGCTGAAGAAAGTGTTCAAACGCTTTTATTCCGAACGCCCCGTCCAGCAATTCGGCAACCATTCCGGGCTTGGTCTGGCGATTTCGAAACAAATTGTCGAAGCGCATCAGGGTGTGATCTGGGCCGAGAATATTCGTCTGCCCGATGCAGAGCCAGACAGCCCCCCGCTTGGCGCACGCTTTGTCGTGGGCTTGCCGCTCTGACCATGGGGCAGGCGACGGTTCACGCCAGCACGGTTGCCTTCGACTTGCCAGATGGTCCCCAAGCGCTGGTGTTAAGCGGGCGCTCCGGAAGTGGAAAATCTGCGCTGGCGCTGGACCTGTTGGCCCTTGGTGCGCGGCTGGTCAGCGATGACCAGACCGTGTTTCACGTGGAAGGGGATCGGTTGATCGCTTCGGCCCCACCTGCGATTGCCGGATTGATCGAATGGCGGGGCGTCGGTTTGTTGCCTGTCGCCCATTTGGCGCAGGCGCCCGTCGTGTTATGGGTAGACATGGACAATTCCGCTCAGAACCGCCTGCCCGCGCCGCAATGGCACGAAATGCTTGGCTTGCGGGTGGCGCGGCTTCACATCCCCGCCAAGGGGGCTACCGCATCGGGCCTTCGGCAATACATGTTGGGGCAAGCATGGATCACAGGATGCGAGAACATGAGATGACCGATCCTGCGCAAACTGCGGCGCGGCTGGTTCTGGTGACTGGCCCGTCCGGGTCCGGGCGTAGCACGGCGCTCAAGGCGCTGGAGGATATCGGCTTTGAAGCGATCGACAACATGCCGTCGTCGCTGGTGCCGCGGCTTGTGCGCGCGCGGTTGGAGCGTCCGCTGGCTTTGGGTCTGGATACGCGCAACCGGGATTTTTCCGTCAATGCGCTGTTGCGCCTTGTCGAGGAATTGGCAAGCCTGCCCGATACGGTGTTCGACCTGCTTTACCTTGATTGTGCGGAAGATGTCCTGATCCGGCGGTTTGCGGAAACGCGGCGGCGCCACCCGCTGCGGCCCGATTTGCCGCCTGCCGATGGGATTGCCCTAGAAGCGCGCTTGCTGGAAGCGGTGCGCAGCCGCGCGGACATGCTGGTCGACACATCGGCCCTAAGCCCGCATGATCTGCGCGCAGAGATTGTTCAACTTTTCGCCCCGCAAGGTCGCGGGGCGATGGGCGTGCAGGTGCAGTCTTTTTCCTACAAGCGCGGCATTCCGCGCGGCGTGGATATGGTGTTCGACTGCCGTTTTCTGAACAATCCGCACTGGCAACCGGATTTGCGCCGTCTCGATGGGCGCCACCCGGCCGTGGCAGAGTTCATCATGCAAGACAGCCGCGCGCAGCCGTATTTTGAGAAGATACACGCTATGGTGGATAGCTTGCTGCCTGAATTCGCCAAAGAGGGTAAACCGCTGGTCATGCTGGCGCTTGGGTGTACGGGCGGGCAACACCGCTCTGTCGCAATGGCCGAAAAACTGGCAAATGCGCTTGCACGGGGACCATGGCGCGTGTCTAAACGTCATAGAGAATTGGAACGCAAGGCCGGGATGGAACCCCCGGCAAACGAGTAGGGTTTGGGCGTGATCGGGATCGTGATCGTCGCGCATGGCGGCTTGGCACGCGAATATCTGGCTGCGATCGAGCACGTGATCGGCAAACAAACCGGCATGGTGGCGATTTCCATAGAATATGACCATGACCGCAACGCCAAGCAAAACGAGATCACGGCCGCCGCCGAAGCGGTCGATACCGGGCAAGGGACGGTCGTTGTGACGGATATGTTCGGTGGCTCGCCTTCGAACCTGTCGCTGCCCGCCTGCGCGTCGCCAAACCGGCGCATCCTGTATGGGGCGAATTTGCCGATGCTGATAAAGCTGGCAAAATCGCGTGACCTGTCCTTGCCAGAGGCGACCGCAGCGGCGTTGGAGTCGGGGCGCAAATACATCAACTCTATCGAGTTGGGAAACTGATACGACATGGACGACAGGCCGCATGATTGAACAAGATCTTGAAATCGTGAACGAAAAGGGGCTTCATGCCCGCGCATCGGCGAAATTCGTGGAAGTGGTCGAGCGATTCGAGGCCGATGTCGAGGTCATGAAAGACGGCATGAGCGTGCCGGGCGATTCCATCATGGGTTTGTTAATGCTGGCGGCGTCGCGTGGCACCTCGATCAAGGTAAAAATCTCTGGCGCGCAAGAGGCAGAGGTCATGGACGCCCTCGCCGCGCTCGTGGCCGACAAGTTCGGCGAGGGGATGTAGCCCTAGTCGTCCTGCCCCAGCATGGGGGCGGGGCGCGCGGCGGGGGGATCGGCAAGCTGAAATGGCGCGCGCACCCCGGCAAGCCCGTCCATGTCCAATCGTAGCCCACGGGCTTGGACCTGCGGATCGGCAAAAACTTCTGCCATGTCATTGATGGGGCCGGCGGGCACGCCATGCGCCTCGCAGGCTGCAAGCAGCGCAGCTTTGGTCCAGCCCATGGTTTCGGCGCACAGCGAATCGGACAGGTCCGCACGGCGCGCCACGCGGTCTGCATTGGTGGCGTAATCGGGGCTTTCGCCCAGATCGGGCCGGGCCAAAAGCGCGCAAAGCCGCTGGAACTGCCCGTCATTGCCGGTGGCAATGATGATATGCCCATCGGCGCAAGGCACAACCTGATAAGGTGCCAGATTGGGGTGGAAATTGCCCAAGCGCCCCGGTGCGCTTCCGGTCGCAAGGTAGTTCATCGCCTGATTGGCCATGACGGACACGGCGCAATCCAGCAGCGCCATATCTATATGTTGCCCCCGGCCCGTGCGGTGGCGTTCCTGCACCGCCGCCAGAATAGCCGTGCTGGCATAAATGCCGGTAATGATATCCGTCACGGCCACGCCCACCTTGTAGGGTGGCCCATCATCCGGACCTGTGATGGACATCAGCCCCGACATGCCTTGGATGATGTAATCATACCCCGCACGGTGGGCATATGGCCCGGTCTGTCCGAACCCTGTGATAGAGCAGTAAATAAGGCGCGGGTTCAGCGCCGACAGGTTGGTATAATCCAGCCAGTATTTGGCCAAGCCGCCGACCTTGAAATTCTCGATCAGGATATCGGCATCGGCGGCCAGCGCGCGCACCTTGGCGCGCCCTTCCTCGGTGCGGAAATCGGCCGTCACCGATGCTTTGCCACGGTTGGTGGCGTGGAAATACGCGGCCTCTTGGCTACCATCGGCGCGGGTCACAAAGGGCGGCCCCCAGCGGCGGGTGTCGTCGCCTTCGGGTGCTTCGACCTTGATGACCTCTGCACCCAGATCGGCCAAGGTCTGCCCCGCCCATGGCCCGGCGAGGATGCGCGCAAGTTCCACAACGCGCAGCCCTTGCAATGGTCCCGGCACGGGGCTTAGCCGTCCAGCTTTTCGTTTAGCACGCGGGCGAATTCGTCATAGGGCATGTTTTCATATTGCTGCCCGTTGATCATGAATGTGGGCGTTGCGCGAATATTGTCGGCCTCGGCATTGGCTTGGTAGAACTCTGTCAGCTCCAGTGCCGTGTCGGCATCTTCCAGACAAGCGCTTAGCTCTGCATCGTTCATGCCAGCCCTGCGGCCAAGGCGGCGCAGGTTGTCGGCCACTTGCGCGGGGTCATTCGCGCCCGCCCAATCGCGCTGTTGTTCATACAGCATCTCGACAATACCGTGGTAACGCGCGCCGCCGCCACAGCGCGCGACCATGCCCGCCCACAGGCCGTAGCGGTCGAAATACACTTCGCGCTTGATGTATTGAATGCGTCCGGTGTCGATGAATTCTTCTTTCAACTGCTCATAGGGGCCTTGGTTGAAGGTCGCGCAATGCGGGCAGGTGAAAGACGAATATTCCACCACCGTGACAGTTGCATCGGGGTTGCCCAGCGGAAAATCCAGCTCTTGCGCCTGAACCGGGCTTGCAGCGGTGCTGGCGGTTTCGGTCGCAGCAGGCGCGGATTGCGTGCTATACCACCAGCCGCCCGCGCCCAAGGCAGCGGCCACGGCAATCGCAGGCAGGACGAATTTGTTCATCGGGTCTTTCCTTGTGTTCGCTCGTGTTTGCTTAGGACATTCGTGGCCAGACATTCAAGCGCTGCGCGCAAGGCGTCGTCCGCCACATCGTTGGTGACGGCGCGGGCCTGCGTCACGACCTGCGGGGCGGGCGCTTTTGGCACGGGCTTGGGCGCAGGTGTGAATTGGGCCTGCCCTTCGGCAAAGCCGGTGGGGGCGGTCTGGGTGATCGTGATGCGCGAAATCGCGTTGTAGCCGTAGCAGGCATTCACCTTCTCGCGCAGGCGCGGAAGCTGCATTTGCACCATGGGGGCCGCCGGGCCAGTGGTCAGCAGGGTCAGCGTGGCGCCGAAACCGCCCTTGGCATAGCCAATCTTGACGGGCCGCGCGCAGGCGGCAATCTCTGGCCCCGCAATTTCTGACCAATGTGTCAGCAGGCGCGACACGGCAAAGCCGCGCGCTTCGCCCACCTTGCGAATTTGCGCGCCCAGCAGGCTGGAAGCTGCCTGAAAACCACGGGCCTTGCGCGGGGGCATTTGCGAATTTGGGGGCGGCATTGCGGTTGTCTCCTGTCTGGCGCAGTTTATCCTTCTGGGCGCGCGTGGCCAGAGGGGGACGCGGCATTTCTGTGGGATGGTGCGTCAAAGATGCGTGACAACAAGACGATGGCAGCGCAATTGCTGGCTTGGTATGACCGCCATGCCCGCGCATTGCCGTGGCGTGTGCCGCCCAATGGCGGGCAGGCGGACCCGTATCGTGTCTGGCTGTCCGAGGTGATGTTGCAGCAAACCACGGTTGCCGCGGTAAAAGCGTATTTCCACCGCTTTACAACGCGTTGGCCCACCGTGCAGGCATTGGCCGCGGCGGAAGATGCCGATGTTATGGCCGAATGGGCCGGGCTTGGGTACTATGCCCGTGCGCGCAACCTGCTGAAATGCGCGCGGGCCGTGGCAGAACTGGGGGAGTTCCCCGACACGCGCGCGGACTTGCAAAATTTGCCGGGGATCGGCCCCTATACCTCTGCCGCGATTGCCGCCATTGCGTTCAACCGTGCCGAAACCGTCGTGGATGGCAATGTCGAACGCGTTATGGCGCGGATATTCGATGAGCACACGCCGTTGCCCGCCGCCAAGCCGGTTCTGACCGGGTATGCCGCGCGGCTGACGCCCGACCAGCGCCCCGGCGACTATGCGCAAGCAGTGATGGATCTGGGGGCGACCATTTGCACGCCCCGAAACCCCGCTTGCGGCATTTGCCCTTGGCGCGGGCCATGTGCGGCGCGCGCGAATGGCACCGCGCCGGACCTGCCGCGCAAAACGCCGAAAGCGGCAAAGCCTGTGCGCTTCGGGATTGCCTATATCGGGCGGCGCGCGGATGGCGCGTGGCTGCTGGAACGCCGCCCGCCCAAGGGCCTGCTGGGGGGCACGCTGGGCTGGCCGGGGACCGATTGGGCCACGTCCGACCCGATTGATGCCCCGCCCATCCTCGCTGACTGGCGCGCGCTGGATGCAGAGGTCCGCCACACCTTCACCCATTTCCACCTGCGCCTGTCGCTGCGGGTAGCTGCTCTGCCCATGGATGCGCCCGGCAATTTCGTTGCCCCAGCGGCATTCAACCCGCGCGATCTGCCCACGCTGATGCGCAAGGCCCATGCCTTGGCCGCGCCTGTGCTGGGTGTATGATGTCGCACCTGTTGGGGGCTGTATTGGATTGAAAGTTGCGCTATTTTCGCGCCAAAACATGGGGTTCCCCGCGTGACACCAGACCAGTTCCGCCGCTTTTCCGCCGCCATGCCGTTTTGGGCCTCGCTCGGGTTCGTGCCGCTGATTGCGGTTGCGGCCATGCAGGGCGGTTGGTGGCTGCTTCTGATGCCGATCTATGGCTGGGGCGTGTTCACCGCGATGGATTTCCTGACGGGCCTGAACCTTGACAACCCCGACACCGAAACCCCGCTGAAAGACCTGTTCTGGTATCGCGCGATCACGCTTGTCTGGTTCCCGGTGCAATTCGCGGTCATTTTCGGAACGCTCTGGTGGGTTGCCGCGACCGACCATCTGCATTGGTTCGAAGAATTGTCGCTGATGTTCGGCGTGGGTGTCATGTCGGGGGTTATCGGGATCGTCTACAGCCATGAATTGATGCACCAGAAAACGAAGCTGGAACGCTGGCTGGGCGATTTGCTGCTGGCCTCTGTGCTCTATAGCCATTTCCGGTCGGAACATTTGCAGGTCCATCACCGTTATGTCGGCACCCCGCGCGACCCTGTGACGGCGCGTATGGGAGAGGGCTTCCAGGCCTATTTCTGGCGGGTTTTGCGCGATTGTCCCGGCTCTGCCCTGCGGGCCGAAGCGGCGATGCTCAAGCGCAAGGGCGTGAGCGCGTGGCATGGCTCTAACCCGTTCTGGCGCTATGCTGCGCTGCAAGGGGGGATGCTGGCGCTGGCGTTCATTATCGCGGGTTGGTGGGGGGTGGCCTTGTTCGCATGGCAGGCGCTGATTGCAATCTGGCAGTTGGAACTGACCAACTATATTGAGCATTACGGCCTGACCCGGCGTTATATCGGGGACGGAAAATACGAACCCGTCCGCCCGCATCATAGCTGGAATGCCGCGCATAAAGCGTCAAACTGGTTGATGATTAACCTGCAACGCCACTCGGACCACCATTTCAAGCCAGACCGCCGTTTTCCGCTGCTGCAAACCTATGACCGCGAAGATGCGCCGCAACTGCCCTATGGCTACCCTGCACTGACCACGCTGGCCATGGTTCCGCCGCTATGGCGGCGCTTCATGGACCCGAAAGTGCGCGCGTGGCGGCGGCAATTTTACCCCGATATCGACGACTGGTCGCCCTATGACCGCCATGCGACACCCTGGCCCAAGAGTGCTGCTTGAGCGGGCGGGGCAGGGCGCTACCTGTGCTGTATGACCGAGATTTTGTATAACGGGCGCTGCCCGATCTGTTCCGCAGAGATCGCCCATTACCGCGCCCGCGCAGCAGCAACAGGGGCGGATCTGCATTTCACGGATCTGAACACCGCGCCGCTGGATGGCTGGGGTATCAGTGCCGATCAGGCCATGCGCCGCCTGCACGCGCGCCATGACGGGCGCATTCTGTCGGGCTTTCCGGCGTTCCTGCTGATCTGGCAAGCCCTGCCGCGCTGGCGGTGGCTGGCAAGGCTTGTCGGTCTGCCCGGTCTGCGAAGCCTGGTCGGGATCGTCTATGACAAACTGGCCGCCCCGATCCTGTATCGTTTGCATCTGCGTCGCGAGGCGCGTCGCAAAGCCTGTTGACCCATTGCCGTGCCGCTTGATGTTGTGCCTGCGGCGCGTTAACTTTTCGTTAACCTTTGTTAACGGAAGCGCATCATGGGCGAATTGGAACTTGCCGCCATTCTTTGCACCTTTCTTGGCGGCAGCGAAGCCGAAACGCGCAAGTATTTCGACACTTACGAGATGACGCGTCATATCCGGGTGGATTGCGAAACCGATTCTCATGTGATCGAGGTCGCACTTGATGGAACCTCCTCGGCGCGCGACAGCGTGCATCAGGCGCTATTTGCCGCGCATCTGACCGGCAAGGAACCCACCGTCATCATGATAGACAGGGACGGCTATGTCGGCCGCTTCGAATATGAAATGCGCCCTGTCACCAGAGCCGCCGGAGTGACTTATATTCGCTGCGCGAAAGATGTGATCCTGCGATGGGCGGCCACCTCTGGGCTGCGTGACATACCGCGTGATCCCACCGCCGATGACATTGTACTGGTACTTACCATTCTGCACTGGCACCAATGAAACTGCACTGAGGTGGCCGGGATTATCTTGGACGTGATGGCATCTGGTGGGACTGGATGCCGTTTTCGAACGCCGGTTACAGGCCGTTTAACTGCCGGTTGAGGGTGCGTTTCAGACCGCCGATCCGGTGCGCGTAGCGATGCAGACCACTGCGGCTTGGAGCCTTGTCACCGAAGCGCGCGCGACATTCTTCGGCCAGCGCGCTGAAGGTCATCGTGCCGATCC
>Ga0076929_100106_pt1 | contig 162775 bp, 147 predicted proteins | sample HotLakConUCCSL28_FD_87104 | JGI IMG/M metagenome (GOLD analysis project Ga0076929, IMG submission 87104) | Hypersaline microbial mat communities from Hot Lake, Washington, USA - Hot Lake Consortium UCC-SL28 (version 3) (version 3) | ecosystem: Environmental > Aquatic > Thermal springs > Hot...
GGGGGGGGGGGGGGGGCCGTCCGGCCGCGTCGCTCGTGCCGGCGTTGCCGCCCTCCACGGCCATGGTGTCGGCTTGGTCGGGGGGCGTCGGGCCGCCGAGCATCGCCGTCATCGCCGAGACGAGGCGGGCGTTGAAGGCGGCGGAGTCGCTCGGAACCTCGCCGTCGAGGAGCTCCGCCGAGCCGAGGAGGAGCCATGCGGCGTCGGCGATGCGCTCGGCCTCGCCGCCTGCCGCCGCCTTCTCGGCGAGGGCGCGGATCAGCGGGTGGGACGGGTTCAGCTCCAGGATCGGCCGGCCGCCGAAGCCCGCCCCAGGGGAGCGGCCGGAGCGCGAGATGATGCGCTCGAGCTGCCGGTCGTACCCGTGCTCCGGCGCCACGAGGCAGGCGGGGCTGGTGGCGAGGCGCGATGAGGCGCGCACGTCCGACACGCGCTCGCCGAGGGTCTGCCTGATGAGGGCCGAGAGGGTCGCGACGTCGGAGGCTCTCGCCTCCCTCGGCATCTCCTCGACGGGCGTCGCGGGCTTCGCGATGGCGTCGAGATCGGCCGCGCCCTGCGTCACGGACCTGAAGGGCTTGCCGTCGTAGCCGACGGCGGCGCGCACCCAGAAGGCGTCCACAGGGTCGGCGAGGAGGAGCACCTCCACGTCGCGGGCGGCGAAGCCCTCGAGGTGGGGCGACTGCTCGAGGCGCTCGCGGTCCTCGCCGACGGCGTAGAAGATCGCCGTCTGGTTCTCCTTCATGTCCGCCGTGTAGTCCTTCAGCGAGCGCCCGCCCGCCGGCGCCTTCGTGGTGGAGAAGCGCGCGAGGGCGTAGAGGTCGTCGCGCCGCTCGGCGTCCTCGTAGATGCCCTCCTTCATCACCGCGCCGAAGGCGTCCCAGACCTTCGCATACGTCTCCGGCTCGTTCTCCGACAGCTTCTTCAGCTCCGAGAGGACGCGCTTCGTGAGTGCGCCCTTCATCTGGGCGAGCATCGGGTTCGTCTGGAGCATCTCGCGGGAGATGTTGAGCGGCAGGTCCTCCGAATCGACGAGGCCGCGCACGAAGCGCAGGTAGCCCGGCAGGACCGGCGCGTCGTCGGTGATGAACACGCGCCGCACGTAGAGCTTCACCCGCCCCTTCCGGTCGGGGTCGAAGAGGTCGAACGGCGCCATCTCGGGCACGAACAGGAGGGCCGTGTACTCCTGCCGCCCCTCGGCGCGATAGTGCACCGTGAGGGCCGGGGAATCGAACGCGCCCGCGGTGAAGCGGTAGAAATCGGCGTATTCCTCGGCGGTGATCTCGCTGCGCGGCTTCGCCCACAGGGCCGTGCCGTTGACGAGCTCGCGGCGGACGTCCTCGCCCGCCTTCGCGATCACGATCGGCACGGGGACGTGGGCGGAGTGGTGGCGCACGAGGCGCTCGACGGTGGCCTCCTGCGCGTAGGAGGCGTGCTCGTCCTTGAGGTGGAGCGTGATGCGCGTTCCGCGGGCGGGCGCGTCGTCCGACGGGCCGATCGCGTATTCGCCGGAGCCGTCGGAGGACCAGCGGAAGGCGGCCTCGTGGCCCGCCGCGCGGCTGTCGACCACCACCTCCCGCGCGACCATGAAGGCCGAGTAGAAGCCGACGCCGAACTGGCCGATGAGCGCCTTGCCCGCGTCCTCCCCGGCGGCCGCCTTCTCGGCGAGGGCGCGGCGGAAGGCCTCGGTGCCCGAGCGCGCCATGGTGCCGAGGTTCTGGACGAGCTCGTCCCGCGTCATCCCGATGCCGTTGTCGGAGATGACGAGGCGCTTGCCTTCGGGATCCACGGTGATCGTGATCTTGAGCGCCGGGTCGTCCTTCAGGAGGGACGGCTCGGTGAGGGACGTCTGGCGCAGCTTCTCGCAGGCATCGGCCGCGTTCGAGACGAGCTCGCGCAGGAAGACGTCCGGGGTGGAATAGACCGAGTGCACCATCAGATGGAGGAGACGGGCGACGTCGGCCTCGAAGGCGCGCGTTTCAGCGGTATCGGTTGTCATCGCTCATCGCTGGGTGGGATGGTTGGCTGTGCGTCAGATGCGAAGCTGACGCGGGGCGATCAAGAGAGGATTGCGGAACCGGCCCCGACGGGTCAGGGTTCGACGGCTAACGAGCGAAGGGGCGGCCATGGCCGATGGGGAAGAGATAAGTCGGGTGGTGCCGCTGCGTCCGCGCCCTGGCGCGGCGGCGGCACCCTCACAAGGCACGGCGGCGGCAAGGCCCGCGCCGCAGCTCGTATCCTTCCACCGGACCGAACTGTCGGAGATACTGAGGGTCTACGGGCGGATGGTGGCCGCCGGGGAATGGCGCGACTACGCCATCGACCACGGCCGGGACGAGGCGGTCTTCTCCATCTATCGCCGGATGGGCGAGGTGCCGATGTACCGCGTGACGAAGACGCCGAAGAACGCGCGCCGGCAGGGGGCCTTCGCCGTCGTGTCCGCGCAGGGGCAGATCCTGAAGCGCGGGCAGGACCTCGGCCAGGTCCTCAGGGTGTTCGAGCGCCGCCGTCATCTCTCCGTCGTCGGGAAGTGATGGACTGGCCGCTCCCCGGACGGAGGCGGTCTTGCGGCTTTCGATCATCGTTCTCGTCGTGGCGCTCCTGACTGGCCCTGCCGTGGCCGCCGAGGCAGTGCGCTTTGCAAGCTTCAACGCGGCGCTCACCGAGGACGAGGCCGGAGCGCTGGCGCGGCGCCTCGCCGGCGGGGGCGACGGCGCGGCCCGCCGCGTCGCCGAGACGATCCAGCGCGTTCGGCCCGACGTCCTCGCCCTCCAGGAGATCGACCGGGACGAGGACGGCGAGGCGCTCGCCATCTTCCTTCGGGAGTACCTCGCGGTTCCCCAGAACGGGGCGGAGCCCGTCCTCTACCCCCACGTCCTCCATCCCCCGTCCAACACGGGGGTGCCGACGGGCGTCGACGTCGACGGCGACGGGGCGGTCGGCGGGCCGGGCGACGCGCGAGGCTTCGGCCGCCACAGGGGCCAGTACGCCTTCGCGCTCCTCTCCCGCCTGCCGCTCGGCGAGGCGCGCACCTTCGCGGACCTTCTCTGGCGCGACGTGCCGGGAAGCCTGATGCCTGCGGACTACTATTCGCAGGCGGCGATGGCGGTGATGCCGCTCTCCTCCAAGACGCACCTCGCCGTTCCCGTGGCCACCCCCTTCGGCGAGGTGTGGGTGCTCGCCGCCCACCCGACGCCGCCGGTCTTCGACGACGCGCGCGACTGGAACGGGCGGCGCAACGCCGACGAGATCCGCCTCCTCGCGGCCATGCTCGACCCCGCGGGGGGCGGCTTCCTCGTGGACGACGCGGGCCGCGCGGGGGGCATCCCCGAAGGAGCCGAGGCGGTTGTCCTCGGCGACCTCAACGCCGATCCGGATCGGGGCGATTCGCGCCCTGGCGCGATCGAGCGGCTGCTCGACCACCCGCGCCTGGTGGACCCCGTGCCGACGTCGTCCCACGGCAACGTGACCGCCGATTTCAACGGCGGGATGCGGGTCGACTACGTCCTGCCCACGGACGGGCTCGCCGTGAGGGAGTCGGGCGTCTTCTGGCCGGCGTCCGGCGATCCGCTCGCCCGGCTGAACGGGGCGAGCGACCACCGCCTCGTGTGGGTGGACGTCGCCCCCGCCCCGTTGAGCGCCGCCCGTTGAGCGCCGCGCGCTCAGCCGATCGACACCTCGAACGCGTCCTCGAAGGCGATGTGGCCTGCGATCGGGCTCATCTCCTCGTAGGGCGCCTCGTAGGACCAGGCGCCGTGCGGCACGCGCTGGTTCGCGACGATCACGTCGAAGTAGACCGTGTCGCCCTTGAACGGGCAGTGGGTGGTCCTGTCCGTGGCGACGAGCTCGGCCGTCACGTCCTTGCGGGGGACGTAGGCGCGCACGGGATGGCCCTCCTCCCGCAGGATGACAGCCGACGTCGTCGCCGCCACGATCTCGCCGCCGAGGGTGACCGTCACCGTGTCCGGGCCGGTGTCGAGGAGGATCCTGTGTTCGGGGTGCTTGCGCAGGCCGGGGGCAGGGTTCGCCATGGTGCGTCTCCTTCGCGTCCTGCCCGTCAACTGGCGCGCGGCGGCCCGGTGGAAAGCGTGGTTGCTGGCATGCCGGCCTGCGCTTAACTTCGAGGGGCACCTTCGCTGCGGCCTTGAACCGCCTGGGGAGAGAGAGAGATGTTCATCCAGACCGAATCGACGCCCAATCCCGAGACGCTGAAATTCCTGCCCGGCAAGACCGTGATGGAGCGCGGCGTCCTCGACTTCCGCTCCGCCGACGAGGCCGGCAGCTCGCCGCTCGCCCGCCGCCTGTTCGGCGTCGACGGCGTGACGGGCGTGTTCCTCGGCTACGACTTCATCTCCGTCTCCAAGGACGGGACGCCCTGGCCGCACCTCAAGCCGGCGGTCCTCGGTGCCATCATGGAGCACTACCTCTCCGGCGATCCCGTGCTCGAGGACGCCTCCGCCCTCGAGGCCGGCGCCGACGACGAGGAGTTCGCCGAGGAGGACGCCGAAACGGTCGCGATGATCAAGGAGATCCTCGAGGAGCGGGTCCGGCCGGCGGTGGCGGGCGACGGCGGCGACATCGTGTTCCGATCCTACCGGGACGGGGTGGTGAGGCTGTCGATGCGCGGCGCCTGCGCCGGCTGCCCGTCGTCGACGATGACTCTCCAGATGGGCATCCAGAACCTCCTGCGGCATTTCGTGCCGGAGGTGCGGGAGGTTCGCCCGGTCGACTGATGCTGACGCTCGCGCTGGACACGGCCCTCTCGCACTGCCAGGCGGCCGTCATCCGCCTGCCCGACGGGGAGGTGATCGCCGAGGCCAGCGAGCCCGCGGCGGGGGACGCCGAGGCGATCGTCGCACGGATGGACGATGCGCTCGCGGCGGCGGGCGCATCGCCGAAGGATCTGGCGCGGATCGCTGTCACCGTGGGTCCGGGCTCGTTCACCGGCGTGCGGGTGGGCATCGCCTGTGCGCGCGGGCTCGCCTTCGCACTCGGCATTCCCGCGGCGGGCGTGTCGACGCTCGAGGTGATGGCGCGACAGGTTGACGCGCCATGTGTCACGCTCGTCGATGCGCGGCACGGCGCCGTCTTCGCCGCGCTCTGGCCGGACGCCTCGTTCAGGCCCGCCGTCATGGCCCGCATGACCGTCGCCGAGGCGTGCGCACTCGCCGGGGACGGGGCCGTGCGCGTCGCGGGAGATGCAGGGGCCGTCGCGGCGCTCGGCGCCGGCATCGTGGTGGAGCGCCTCGACCCCGTCGCGCTCGCCCTCGCGGGGGCCGCCGAGGGCGCAACCGTCCCGCCGCGCGCCCTCTATCTCGCGCCCGTCGATGCGGCGCCACAGCGGCACAAGGCTCTGGCGCGGGCGTGAGGCTTGTGGCCAACTCATGTGGCAAGGTTCTTGCCGGCGCGGTGCGCCGGTCGCCGGCAAGGCCACGGCGAGGTTCGCACGCTAACCTCGATGAAGCGGGAGCGCATGACGGGGGAGGGGCCATGACGACACGAGCGGGTGCGGCATGATCGGCTGGCTCAACGCTCCGCGCATGGTGGACGATGTCCGCCCGGCGGACTACGACACGCTGGAGGAGATCCACGCCGCGTCGTTCGTCGCCCCCTGGTCGGCGGACGAGCAGGCGGCGCTCAACGACCAGCCAGGCGTGCGCACCTTCGTCGCCCGCCGCGGGATGGCGACGTCGAGCCGCCGGCCGGTGGGCTTCATCACCGTGCGCCGCGCCGCCGACGAGGGGGAGGTGCTGACCATGGCCGTTCACCCGCGCCACCGGCGGGCGGGCGTCGGCCGCCTGCTGCTTGAGGCGGCCCTCAGACACCTCTATGCGGAGCGGGTGGGCGAGGTGTTCCTGGAGGTCGACCCCGAGAATGACGCCGCACTGGCGCTCTACCGCCGCGCAGGCTTCGAGGCCGTGGGCGAGCGGCCCGACTACTATGCCGCGCACGACGGGCCGCGGAAGGCCGTCACCATGCGCCTTCGCATCGAGCAGCCGGCGCTCGCGAGGACCTGACCGCGCCCGGCCCAGGGCCTCGGCATGACCGTCATCCGCGCCGTCCTCGTGATCGTGGGGCTCGCGCTCGTGTCGGCCGTGCTGATCCCGGCGCAGCTCGTGGCGCTCGGCCTTCGCTGGAAGTCGGCGGCGCGCGTCCTGCCGCTGTGGTGGCACCGGGCAGCGACGCGCATGATCGGCATCCGCGTCCACGTCCACGGCAAGCCGTCGGACGCGCGGCCGCTCCTCGTCGTCGCCAACCACGTCTCGTGGCTCGACATCACCGTGCTTGGCTCCATCGCGCCGCTGTCGTTCATCTCGAAGTCGGAGGTGGCGTCCTGGCCGGTCTTCGGCCTCTTCGCCAGGCTCCAGCGCTCTGTCTTCGTGGAGCGGGAGAAGCGGGCGCGGACGGGCGCCGTCGCGAAGGAGATCGCCGGCCGCCTCGCCGGGGGCGACATCCTCGTCCTCTTCGGCGAGGGGACGTCGTCCAACGGCATCCACGTCCTCCCCTTCAGGACCGCGCTCATCGGTGCGGCGGCCAAGGCGATGGAGGCGGCGGGCGGGCCGGTGACCATCCAGCCCCTCGCCCTCAACTACACCCAGCTCCACGGCCTGCCCATCGGCCGCTTTCACAAACCCCGCGTCGCGTGGTACGGCGACATGGACATGGCGCCCCATCTGTGGTGGGTGCTGAATCACGGGGAGCTCGACGTGGACGTGGCGTTCGGCGATCCTCTCCCGTTCGGGGAGGGGGCGGACCGCAAGCGCATTGCGCGGGAGGCCGAGAAGGTTGTCCGCCGCCTGGTGGGGGAGGCGACCGCAGGCCGTCTCGAGCGCACACCGCGCAGGCGGGCGAAGGCCGCGTGAGGCGCCGGGTGAGGTGCGCCGCGTGACGAGGCTGGCCACGTGAAAAGGAGCGGGATGGAGAAGCGCGCCTTCATCAAGAGCTACGGCTGCCAGATGAACGTCTACGACGCGACGCGCATGGCCGACCAGCTGCGCGCCGGCGGCTACGCCATCGTGGACGAGGCCGAGGGCGCCGATCTCGTCATCCTCAACACCTGCCACATCCGCGAGAAGGCGGCGGAGAAGGTCTATTCAGAGCTCGGCCGGCTGAAGGGGCTTCGCGGCGCCTCCGGGGAGCCGGTGATGATCGGCGTCGCCGGCTGCGTCGCCCAGGCGGAGGGGGAGGAGATCGTCCGCCGCCAGCCGCGGGTCGACTTCGTGGTCGGCCCCCAGGCCTACCATCGCCTGCCGGGGCTCGTGGAGCGGGCGGCGCGCGGCGAGAAGCCCGTCGACACGGACTTTCCCGAGGAGGACAAGTTCGCCCACCTCGCCCGCCCGTCCCGGAAGGCTGTGGCCGCCCGCGGCGTGACGGCGTTCCTGACGGTTCAGGAGGGGTGCGACAAGTTCTGCTCGTTCTGCGTCGTCCCCTACACCCGCGGGGCGGAGGTCTCCCGGCCGGTGGCCGCGGTCCTCGACGAGGCGCGCCAGCTCGTGGACGCTGGGGTGCGCGAGATCACCCTCCTCGGCCAGAACGTCAACGCCTACCACGGCGCGAGCGGGCACGGCGGGACGGCGAGCCTTGCCGACCTCGTCGGCCGCCTCGCCCTGATCGACGGCCTCGCCCGCATCCGCTTCACGACGAGCCATCCGAACGACATGACGGACGACCTCGTCGCCGCCCACCGGGACGAGCCGAAGCTGATGCCCTACCTGCACCTTCCCGTCCAGGCGGGGTCCGACAGGGTGCTGAAGGCCATGAACCGCAGGCACACGGCAGACGACTATCGCGCGATCATCGCCAGCATCCGCGCCGCGCGGCCGGACATCGCGCTGTCGGGAGACTTCATCGTCGGCTTCCCCGGCGAGACGGACGAGGACTTCGAGGCGACCATGGCGCTGGTGCGCGACGTCGGCTACGCCTCGGCCTACTCCTTCAAGTACTCGCCGCGCCCCGGCACACCCGCGGCCGACCGGGCGGACCAGGTGGCCGAGGCGGTGAAGTCGGAGCGGCTCGCCCGTCTCCAGGCGCTCCTCGCCGAAGACGGCCGGGCCTTCAACCGCGCCTGCGTCGGCCGCACGCTCCCCGTCCTCCTCGAGAAGGCGGGGCGGCGGGAGGGCCAGCTCGTCGGCCGCTCGCCCTATCTCCAGCCCGTCCACGTGCCCGACAGTGCGGGCGCCGTCGGCGAGATCGTGGACGTCACGATCACTGCGGCGGAGGGCAACAGCCTCTTCGGCCATCCGGCCGCATCGCCTCCGGCCCGGTCCCTCGGGGCGGCCGGGCGGAGCCGCGCCGCTTGACGGTCCCGTCGGAGGAGAGCGAGACGGTCGCGCTCGCCTTCGACGACAATCGCCTCGCGTCCGAGCTGTTCGGCCAGTTCGACCAGAACCTCGCCATCATCGAGACGAAGCTCGGCGTGGAGACCGTGGCGCGGGGCAACGAGGTCTCGATCCGCGGCTCGGAGGAGGCCTGCGCCCAGGCAAGGCTCGCCCTCCAGCACCTCTACGGGCGCCTCAAGAAGGGGCACGACATCCGCGCCGCCGACGTGGACGGTGCGGTCCGCCTCGCGCGCGCCCGCGAGCGGCAGCTCTCGCTCCCCACCATGGACTCGCCGCGCTCGGTCGCCCACATAGCGACCCGCAAGCGCCAGGTGGAAGCCCGCACACCGACGCAGCACGCCTACATCCGCGCCATGGAGGCGCACGAGCTCGTCTTCGGCGTCGGCCCGGCGGGGACGGGCAAGACCTTCCTCGCTGTCGCCTTCGCGGCCCAGTGCCTCGACCGCGGGCTCGTCGACAGGATCATCCTGTCGCGCCCGGCCGTCGAGGCGGGGGAGAAGCTCGGCTTCCTGCCGGGAACGCTGACGGAGAAGGTGGACCCTTACCTGCGCCCCCTCTACGACGCGCTGAACGAGATGATGCCCGTCGACAAGGTGAAGAACGCTCTGGAGACCGGGCTGATCGAGGTGGCGCCGCTCGCCTTCATGCGCGGCCGTACCCTCAACAACGCCGCCGTCATCCTCGACGAGGCGCAGAACACGACGACCATGCAGATGAAGATGTTCCTCACCCGCCTCGGCGAGGGCTCGCGCATGATCGTGACGGGCGACCCCTCGCAGATCGACCTGCCGCGGGGAGTCGAATCGGGGCTGAAGCAGGCGCTCAGGATCCTCAGGGGGATCGACAGCATCGCCCAGGTGCGCTTCCGCCAGGAGGACGTGGTGCGCCACGAGCTTGTGGCCCGCATCGTCGCGGCCTATGATGCCGACAGGCAGGATCTGGACAGCGTCGATGACCCCGACCCTCGAGGATGAGGACGACGTTGCCGGGCCGGCGTCCTTGCCGGCCACAGTGCGGGTTGACGACGACCGCTGGCAGGGCGTCGGCCCGGCGGAGCTCGTCGACGTGGTGCTGACGGCCCTGTCGGTGTGCGAGGCAGCGCCCGACGGTCCCGCCTCGGCAGACGTCCTCTTCGCCGACGACGCCACGCTTGCCGACCTCAACAGCCGTTTCCGCGGGAAGGACGGGGCGACGAACGTCCTTTCGTTCCCCTCCGGAGAGCCTTCCCGCCCGGGAGAGCGCCGCTTCCTGGGCGGCATCGCGCTCGCCTACGAGACGATGGAGCGCGAAGCGCGCGAAAGGGGCATTCCCTTGGCGCACCACACGACCCATCTCACGCTCCACGGACTTCTCCACCTGCTCGGTCACGACCACGAGGAGGAGGCCGGGAGGGAACGGATGGAGCGGCTCGAGATCGATCTCTTGGCCGGGCTCGGAATTCCGAACCCTTACTGAAGGGAGTTGAACCGGCGCCCGGAGCGGGTGCCGCAAAGGACAGATGACAGACTCAGATAGTCTCAGCGCGGACGGGCCCAACGGTTCGGCCGCCGGTCAAAGACACGACGGCGAGGAAGGCTGGTTCGACCGCGTCCTTTCCGTCTTCGGCCTCAGGCCGACGGAGGGCCTCCGCGAGAACCTCGCACAGGCCCTCGCCGACGACGCAGGCGCGGAGGCGATCTTCTCCAAGGAGGAGCGTCGTCTTCTCCAGAACATCCTCGAGCTGCGGGACGTCAGGATCAGCGACGTCATGGTCCCGCGGGCCGACATCAACGCGGTGCCCGAGACCGTCACCCTCGGCGATCTCATGAAGACGTTCCGGGAGGCCGGCCACTCGCGCCTTCCCGTCTATCGGGAGACGCTGGACGATCCCGTCGGCTTCGTCCACGCCAAGGACGTGATGATCCGCGTCGCCGAGGAGGCGATGGGGGAGGACGGGCTCAACTTCGGCGCCGTCGACCTGTCCCGCACCCTCGCGGCGGCGGCGATCGTGCGTCCCGTGCTCTTCGTGCCGCCCTCCATGCCGGCGATGGACCTCATGGTCCGCATGCAGGCCAACCGCACCCAGCTCGCGCTCGTCGTGGACGAGTACGGCGGGACGGACGGCCTCGTCACCCTCGAGGATCTCATCGAGACGGTGGTCGGCGACATCGAGGACGAGTACGACTGGCCCGACGAGCCGACCATGACGGCGGCCGACGAAGGGGTCTGGTATGCCGACGCGCGCGTCGCTGTGGAGGACTTCGAGGAGGAGGCGAACCTTGCGCTTCCCGAGGTGGAGCTCCTCGAGGACGTCGACACGCTCGGCGGCATCGTGTTCGCGATCCTCGGCCGCGTTCCGGTCAAGGGCGAGATCGTCTCCTCGGACGAGCTGCCGGGCTTCGAGTTCGAGGTGCTCGATGCGGACCCGCGCCGCATCAAGCGCGTCAAGGTGACGTTCCGGCCCCATGAGGATCGAGACACGGGCGAGCGACAGCCGAGAGCCGCCGCAGGGTGAGCCGGCGGCACGGCCCGCCAGCGTCGCTGGCGGAACCAGCGCCGCTGGCGGAACCGGGCAGGGGGCGCTCGCGCGGCTTCTTGCGCTGATCGCGGCGACACGCGCCCGCCGCCTCCTCGCGGCGTTCGCGGCGGGGGCGACTCTCGCGCTGTCGCTCCCGCCGTTCGACCTTCTGCCAGCGGTCGCCGCGTGGTCGGCGCTCCTCCTCGTCATGATGGCGGGGGAGCGGCGGGCGCGGCGCCCTCTCGTCGAGCGGGCGCTCCTCGGCGCCGCGTTCGGCTTCGGCACCCACCTTGCGAGCCTGTGGTGGGTGGGCGCCGCCTTCCTCGTGGATGCCGACGTGTTCGGCCCTCTCCTCCCCCTCGGCGTCGTCGGCCTGCCGCTCCTCCTCGCGCCGTTCCACGCGCTCGCTCTCGCGCTCGTCGGGTTCGCGCCGCGCACGGTGGCCTGGCGCGCCCTCGCGCTCGCCGCCGCCGTCGGGGGGACCGAATTCCTGCGCGGCGTCGTCTTCACGGGCTTTCCGTGGAACGCCGCGGGCGTCCAGCTGACGAGCCTTCCCGTCCTCGCGCAGGGCGCCGCGCTGGTCGGGGTCGCAGGCCTCACGCCACTCGCCGTCCTCCTCGGCACACTTCCGGCGCTGATCGCGACGCGGCGGAGCCTGTGGCTCGCCGGCCCGGTGGTGATCGCCTTCGCGGCGCTCGCGGCGTTCGGCGCGCACCGCCTCGGCAGCCTCCCCGCACCCGACCCCGAGGCGCCGGCAGTGCGCATCGTGCAACCCGCGGTAGCGCAGGCCGACAAGTGGGATCCTGCGCACAGGGCCGAGATCTGGGAGCGCCTCCTGTCGCTGACCGCGGGCGAGGGGCCGGGGCGCGCCGGCGTCGTCCTGTGGCCGGAGACGGCGATCCCCTTCCTGTGGCGCGTGCCGAGCGTCGAGCAGGTCGACCTTGCCGAGGCGCTGGCGGGCCGCACACTGGTGACGGGCGCGGTCGTCGTCGAGGCGCTCCCGGCGGGGCGCCGCGCCTTCAACAGCGTCCTCGTCATCGATCCGGGCGGGACTGTGCGCCAGCGCTACGACAAGGTCCGCCTCGTCCCGTTCGGCGAGTTCCTTCCGCTGGCGCCATTCCTGTCACGCATCGGCCTCAGGGCCCTCGTGGAGAACGCGAGCGACTTTTCGGCCGGGACCGAGCGGTTCCCGCTCGACCTGCCGGGCCTTCCGCCAGCTCTGCCGCTCATCTGCTACGAGGTGATCTTCCCCGCGGGGGAGGCGGGGCCGCAGGTCGGCCTCGTCGTGAACGTCACCAACGACGCCTGGTTCGGCGACACGCCGGGTCCTCGCCAGCATCTGCGCCATGCGCAGCTTCGCGCCATCGAGGGCGGCATTCCCGTGGCGAGGGCCGCGAACAACGGGATCTCAGCGATGATTGACGGCGCGGGCCGCGTGATCGCGCGCCTCCCGCTCGATGTGCGCGGTGCGTTCGAGGCGCCGCTGCCGCCGCGCGTCGCCGCCCCCTACGGGCGGCTCGGCGACTGGCCCCTCCTCGCCTTTCTCGCCGCGGTGCTCGTCGCGGGTGTCGCGCTGTCCTCGCGACGGCGTGCGCGGGATCGGCGAGCGACGCGTGGATCATGAGTTCTGGAAAACACTTTTAACTTGTCCTGCTGCAACCAGATAGGGTATGAGCGGTTCTGTCTCGCGCAGACCCCTGCGGTTTGCACCCCGCCGGGATGTCCCTGCCGGCGCTAGTCGGACCATCATGTTGAGTGAGACGGTGAGATGGAAAAGTGTGAGGCAATGGCGCCGCGCAAACAGCCCAATCCGATCGATGTCCACGTGGGCAGTCGCCTGAAGCTGCGGCGCACGATGATCGGAATGACCCAGGAGAAGCTCGGCGAGCAGCTCGGGGTGACCTTCCAGCAGGTGCAGAAGTACGAGAAGGGGGTGAACCGCATCGGCGCGAGCCGTCTGCAGGAGATCTCCCGGATCCTCGACGTCCCGGTCTCCTTCTTCTTCGAGGAGGTCCGGCAGGAGGCGGACGTCTCGCACGACGGCGCGTCCTCCTTCGGCTTCGCAGAGGAGAGGGTGGCGCGCTTCGACGTGTCGGCTCCCCCGTCGGAGGCGCAGGCCCTCGCCCGTGCCTTCAGCCAGATCCCCGACGCGCGGATCCGCCGCCGCATCATCGACCTCGTCGAGACCCTGGCGGACGCCCACCGCCACTGATGCGGCGAGCCTTCGCGGAGCGGCCGGCCGACAGGGCGCGGCCGGTCCGCGCGGCGTCCCGTGCACCATGCGTCGATCCCCCGTCGGCGGGGCAGATCGCCCTCTTTCCCCGAATGCGCGCGCTCCGGGAACGGATCGGAAGGCACGGGTCGGAAGGCAACAGCAACGAAGGTCCCGGCGCGACGGGCGACTCGGTTGTGCAGGGTCCGTCGCGCGCGGCGGCCGCCCGGCCCCTGGCGGGGGCGGAGTTGACCGGCGCGGCCGCTTTTGGTTCAACGTCGCGAAGTTCCGGGCCAGTGTCACCGCCCGGGAGACGTTGCTCATCGCAGCCGGTCAGCCGAGATTTTCCCCCATCCCCCAGGCGGCACCGGCCGGCCCGCCCGCAAGACGAGAGTGATCATTTGGCCCGCAACTCCTATCTCTTCTCCAGCGAATCCGTCTCCGAAGGCCACCCGGACAAGGTCTGCGATCGAATCTCGGACGCCGTCGTCGACGCTTTTCTTGCCGAGATGCCGGAAGCGCGCGTCGCCTGCGAGACACTCGCCACAACGAACCGCGTGGTGATCGCCGGCGAAACCCGCGGTCCCGACACCATCACCGCGGACGTGGTCGAGGAGCTCGCCCGCGAGGCGATCCGGGACATCGGCTACGAGCAGGACGGTTTCCACTGGAAGAACGCCGACGTCTCGGTCTACCTCCACGCCCAGTCCGCCCACATCGCGCAGGGCGTCGACGCGTCCGACGGCAAGGACGAGGGCGCTGGCGACCAGGGCATCATGTTCGGCTACGCCTGCAAGGAGACGCCGGCGCTGATGCCCGCGCCGATCCATTACAGCCACGCGATCCTGAAGGAGCTGGCGCGGGCCCGCAAGTCCGGCGAGGCCGCGCAGCTCGGCCCTGATTCGAAGAGTCAGGTGACGCTGCGCTACGAGAACCGCATGCCGGTCGCCTGCACCTCCATCGTCGTCTCCACCCAGCACGTCGACGAGGGCATGACCTCCGACGACGTGCGCGCCGTGGTCGAGCCCTACGTGCGCAAGGTGATGCCCGCCGAGTGGCTGAGCGATGAGACTGTCTGGTACGTGAACCCGACGGGCAAGTTCGTCATCGGCGGTCCCGACGGCGACTGCGGGCTGACGGGCCGCAAGATCATCGTGGACACCTACGGCGGCGCGGCGCCCCACGGCGGCGGCGCCTTCTCCGGCAAGGACCCGACGAAGGTGGACCGCTCGGCCGCCTATGCCGCGCGCTACCTCGCGAAGAACGTCGTCGCCGCGGACATCGCCGAGCGCTGCACGATCCAGCTCGCCTACGCCATCGGCGTCGCGCAGCCTCTTTCCATCTACGTGGACACCCACGGCACGGGGAAGGCTGACGACGTCGCCATCGAGACGGCGATCGCGCGGGCGATGGACCTGTCGCCCCGCGGCATCCGGCAGAAGCTGCAGCTGAACCGCCCGATCTATGCGCGCACCTCCGCCTACGGCCACTTCGGCCGCGAGCCCGACGCGGACGGCGGCTTCTCCTGGGAGAGGACCGATCTCGCACAGGACATCGCCCGCGCCGTCTGACGCGGGCCCTGACGCGGCGATGGCCGCCGGCGTCGCGCTTCGTTCCGCGGTGCCGGCGGACGCGCATGCCCTCGCGCTGATCGTGGAGGAGGCGTTCGGCGTCTACGTCCCGATCATGGGCCGCCGGCCAGCACCTATGGACGCGGACCTCGCGCACGCCATCGCGACGCGGCACGTCCTCGTGGCGGAGGAGGCCGGGGAGTCCGGGCGCCGTCCCGTCGGCTACGTCATCTTCGGTCCCGTGACCGGGGACGACGGGGCGGGCTTCATCGATGCCGTCGCGGTCGCCCGCAGCCACCAGGGCCGCGGCATCGGAAGGCTCCTGATCGCCGCCGCCGAGGGCGCCGCGCGCCGTGCGGGCGCACACGTCGTGCGCCTCCACACCAACACGGCGATGACGGCGAACATGCGCCTCTACCCGCGCCTCGGCTACCGCGAGACGGGGCGGGCGGAGGTGGCTGGCTTCCACCGAGTGTTCTTCGAGAAGTCGCTCGTGCGGCCGGTCCGCCGCTCGGTGCCGGGCCTGTTCGGCCGCCGCCTCGTCCACGGCCACCGGGCGGGGCCGCAGTACGACCGCTTCGCGCTCGACCTCGCGCGGCCCTTTCCAGGCGCGGCGGCGCTCTTCGCGGCGCCGGTGGAGCGGCTGCGGATGGAGATCGGCTTCGGCGCCGGGGAGCACCTCCTCGCCCACGCGCGCTGCGAGCCGTCGACGGGCCTGCTCGGCGTGGAGCCGTTCGAGACGGGGATCCGGCGCGCAGCCCGGGAGGCCGCCGCGGAGGAGCTTGCCAACCTTCGCCTCTTCATGGGCGACGCGCGGGCCGTCCTCGCGTGGCTGCCCGCCGGCGTGCTCGAGCGGATCGACATCCTCTATCCCGATCCCTGGCCCAAGCGGCGGCACTGGAAGCGCCGCTTCGTCTCGCACGAGACCCTGGATGCGTTCGCGCGCGTCCTCGCCCCCGGCGGCACCGTGCGCTTCGCCTCGGACATCGCGACCTACGTGGACTGGACGCGCGCGCACGTCACCGAGCACCCGGCCTTCCGCCTCGCCGCCGATACGGACGAGCCGTGGGAGGGATGGCCCGGCACCCGCTATGAGGGCAAGGCGCTGCGGGAGGGCCGCACGCCGCGCTATCTGACGCTCGAGCGTGATGGCGGCGTGCGGCTTTCCGGCGCGACGCGCGCCTACTGTGTCCAGTAGTCGGGCGGGATGGACCCGAGCACCTCCACATCGTCACCGGCAGGACGCAGCACGTAGGTCACTCCCATCGGCTCCGGATAGATGCCGGTGAGCGCCTCGAACGGATCGTCGTGGCCGACGATGACCCGGTTGCCCTCCTCGATCGGCGCGAGCACGACGGGAAGCTGCCTATCGCGCTTCTGCTGCATTTCCTCGTCGGTATACTCCTCCGCCGGGAGGAAGTTGAAGATGGGATTTGGCTCGTACCGTCCAAAGGCCAGATCCGCCGTCTGCCAGGCGCGGCAATACTGACTGCTGATGACCTCGCCGACCGGGATCTCGGACTCGCGGAAGCCCTCGCCGATCGCCTTCGCCTCTCGCCATCCCTCTTCGCTGAGCGTTCGCTGCGTCGAGCAGTCGAGCGGGTCGGCCGTCACCTGGTCGGCATAGTCCTTCTCCGTCGTCGCGTGGCGAATGTAGGCGATGAGCCCACCCCCCTGGAGCGCCTCGACGAGTTCGGCCGGCGTCATGTCCTGCGCCGACGCTGGAGCTGCCACGACTGCGGTGAAGACGGCTGCAATTGTGGCGCGGCGAAAAAGACTGTGGCTGATCTTTGCCATGGGGTCCTCCTTTTTTTGGATGACGCCAAAATAACCTTTAAATCATTCTTCAGCAACGGCGAAATATTCTAAACTTTTTGTTCGAAGTAATACAGGTCACCAATGTTCCTGGACTTGTTAGAATGCAGATGGCGTGTGGCGGGACGCTCAGTCGGGCGGCGGGCGGGTGAAGTCCGGGCCGAGGGCGTAGACGTCGCCCGAGTTGGCGGCCGCCGGCAGGTCCTCGATGATCCGCCGCATCGAAGCCGCGTCGACCCATTCCGGCGTATGGAACGCATGGCTCTCGCCGAGCGAGAGGCGGTAGCGCGCGAGGCCGAGTTCCGCCGCGCGATCGAGCGCCGCGAGCCCGGCGCCCCGGGCCACGGTGGTGATCTCGAACGACAGGGCGGGGGGCGGCGTCAGGAGGCCGCAGAGCGCTTCCGCCTCGAAGCCCTCGACGTCCACCTTCACGAAGGCGGGGCTGCCGTGGCGGCGCGCGACGTCCTCGAGGGCGACGACGTCCACCTCCGCCGCGCCGTCCCAGACCTGGCCCTCCCACCCCTCGGCGCTGGCGGCGCCCTCCACGAAGCGCTCCGACAGGGTGGAGACGGTGGGATTGCGGCTGTTGATCCTGAGGACCGCGCGCCCCGTGGCCGGTCCTGCGGCGGCCTTCAGAAGCGTCACCCCGGCGTCACGGCCGTGGAGGAGGCGCAGGACGCGGTGGAGCCGGGCGTTGGGTTCGAGCGCCACCACGCGGCACCCGATCGCCCGGAACGCCGCGATGCGGTCGCCGACGTGGGCGCCGACGTCGAACACGACGTCCCCCGGCCCCACGAAGGCGCGGTAGAGTCTCTCGAGGCCTGCAAGGTGGCCCCGCCGCGCGCGATAGAGCGCGAGCGAGCGCACGATCCCCGCCGTCTCCCTCAGTCCCTTCATCGCCGTCCGCCTCCCGCGACCTGCCGGCCTTGTAGCGCTTCGCCCGGTCCCCCACGAGGGGGCCGGTCGGCGACGGGCATCGCGCCGCGGTCGACGGGGTGCCGCGCCGGAAGGGCGGGCCGGCGGGATCGTCGCGCTGGGGGCTTCCGCCGGTCTGTGTCCTGCCGCCGCCACGGGGGCGAGGAGCGTGCGCCGGATTGTCGAGACCACCGCAGGCGTGCGAAAAGCGCATGGCGGCGCGAGCCCGTCGCTCGCCCGACCAACGGAGTCGCCCGACTTGGAGTCAACGACCGACCTGCCGGAGAACCCCGGCTATCGCCTCGTCGGCGACACTGCGGAGGTGCCCGCCGAGTGGACCGTGCTCGTGATCGGAATCGGGCGCAGCGGAACCTCCTTCATCTCCTCTGTCCTCAAGTATTACGACGTCTTCCTCGGCGATAAGCCGTCCCCCACCACCCTCGAGGATGCGAGACTTATCGCCGCCATCGACGAGAGATCGGACGAAAAGGTGAGCGACGTCGTCCGGGACTATGACGGCAAGCACGGAACATGGGCCTTCAAGTGGCCGAAGCTCGTCTATACCTGCGGGGATCTGATCCCGCACCTTCGCAACCCGCGCCTCATCATCACGCATCGTGATCCGTTCGCCGTCGCCATCCGCAACGAGCTCGCGATCAAGAGGCCCTTCAAGCAGGGGCTCAGGATGGCCGTGAAGCACAACCAGGCGCTCTACGCGGCGACGTCGAAGATCGAGGCGCCCGCGCTCCACATCGCGTTCGAGCTCATCGACAGGGACAAGGTCACCGCCGCGAAGCTCATCGGGCGCTTCATCGGCCGCCCGCCTCTGGACGAGGCGTGCGAGCGGGCGCTGTCGGACTATCTCGGCGATCGCCGCACGACGTATCTGCGCCACGCGCGCATCGATTCCCTGAAGCCGAGGTCTGAATGACGGTCGCCGGCGGGACGTCCGCGCCCCGCCGGGTCCCGCCGTGTCCGCCGGGAGGCCGTTGCGGCCACCCGGGCGTCAGCTGACGCCGAAGCTTGCGATCGCCGCCATGTTCACGATGTCGGAATCGCGCGCGCCCATGGGGACGATCTGGACCGGCTTGTCGAGGCCGACCAGCATGGGACCGAGCACCGTCGATCCGCCGAGCTGCTGGAGGAGCTTCGTCGAGATGGACGCCGCCGCGAGCGCGGGCATGATGAGGACGTTCGCCGGTCCCGACAGGCGGCAGAACGGATAGGCCGCCATCAGCTCCGCCGAGAGCGCGACGTCGGCCGTCATCTCGCCGTCGAACTCGAAGTCCACGCGGCGGCGGGCGAGAAGCTCCACCGCCTCCTGCACCCTCTGGGCCCTCTCCGACGGCGGATTGCCGAAGTTGGCGTGGGTGAGCATCGCGACGCGGGGCGTGTAGCCGAGGCGACGGGCGACCCGCGCCGCCTCCTCCGCGATGTCGGCGAGGGTCTTGGCGTCGGGGTTGTCGTGCATGGCGTTGTCGGCGACGAGCACGGAGCGGCCGCGCACGAGCACCAGCGAGATGCCGATGATGGTGTGGCCGGGCTTGATGTCGATCACCTGCCGCACCGCCGCCAGCGCCTGGTGGTAGTTGCGCGTCACGCCCGTCACCATGGCGTCGGCGTCGCCGAGCGCCACCATCGTCGCGCCGAAGTAGTTGCGGTCCTGGTTGATGAGGCGCTGGCAGTCGCGGAAGAGGTGCCCGCGGCGCTGAAGCTTCGAGTAGAGGAACTGCGCGTACTCGGTGTTGCGGTTCGACAGGCGCGCATTGGCGATCTCGAGGCCCGGGCGAAGGTCGATGCCGGCCTCGAAGGCGCGCTCGCGGACGGTCTCCTCCCGCCCGATCAGGATCGCCGTGCCGAGCTCCTGGTTCACGAAGGAGGCGGCCGCGCGGATGACGGGCTCCTCCTCCCCTTCAGCGAACACCACGCGGCGCGGCGCCTGGCGCACCTTGGTGAAGATGCGCGAGAGCGAGCCGGCCACGGGGTCCCGCCGCGCCGAAAGCTCCTCCCTGTAGGCGTCCACGTCCTCGATGGGGCGGCGCGCGACGCCGGTCCTCATGGCGGCCTTCGCCACCGCGGGCGGGACGGTGGACAGGAGGCGCGGGTCGAACGGGACGGGGATGATGTATTCCGGCCCGAAGCGCGGGCGGTTGCCCTGGTAGGCGGCTGCCACCTCGTCGGGCACGTCCTCGCGGGCGAGGGCCGCGAGCGCCTCCGCGGCGGCGATCTTCATCTCCTCGTTGATGGCCGTCGCCCGCACGTCGAGCGCGCCGCGGAAGATGTAGGGGAAGCCGAGGACGTTGTTGACCTGGTTCGGATAGTCCGAGCGGCCGGTCGCGATGATGGCGTCCTCGCGCACCTCGCGCACGTCCTCCGGAAGGATCTCCGGATCGGGGTTCGCCATCGCGAAGATGATGGGCTTCGGCGCCATGGAGCGCACCATCTCGCGCGTCATCGCCCCCTTGACCGAGATGCCGAAGAAGACGTCGGCGCCCTCGAGCGCGTCGGCGAGCGTGCGTGCGTCGGTGTTGGCGGCATGGGCCGCCTTCCACTGGTTCATCCCCTCAGTGCGCCCGGCGTAGATGACGCCCTTCGTGTCGCACAGGATGACGTTGTCGTGCGGCACGCCCATCGCCTTGACGAGCTCGACGCAGGCGATCCCCGCGGCGCCCGCACCGTTCGCCACGATCTTCACGGTCGAAAGGTCGCGCCCGGTGAGGTGGCAGGCGTTGATGAGGCCCGCCACGGCGATGATCGCGGTCCCGTGCTGGTCGTCGTGGAAGACGGGGATGTCCATCAGCTCGCGCAGCTGCGATTCGATGAGGAAGCAGTCCGGCGCCTTGATGTCCTCGAGGTTGATGCCGCCGAAGGAGGGGCCGAGATAGCGCACGGAGTTGACGAAGGCGTCGACGTCGTCGGTGTCGACCTCGATGTCGATGCCGTCGATGTCGGCGAAGCGCTTGAAGAGGACCGCCTTGCCTTCCATGACGGGTTTCGACGCGAGGGCGCCGAGGTTGCCGAGGCCGAGGATCGCCGTCCCGTTGGAGATGACGGCGACGACGTTGCCGCGGGTCGTGTAGTCGAACGCGCGGTCGGGGTCCTCGGCGATGGCGCGGACCGGGACCGCCACGCCGGGCGAGTAGGCGAGGGAGAGATCGCGCTGCGTCGCCATGGGCTTGGTGGGCGTCACCTCGAGCTTGCCGGGGCGGCCCTCCTGGTGGAAGTCGAGCGCTTCCTTGTCGGTGATGGCCGGCCTCTTGGGTCGGCCCTGTTCCTGCGCGTCCACTCCGGAACCCTCCCTCGTCGCTTTGCGGCCTGACTACGCCCTTTGCCCGCCACCCGTCCATATCCCGCGACGCGCTCGCCGCCCCGGCCATCGGAATGACGGGGGAGAGGAGCCGGCTTCCGGGCGATCTTCGTGTCGTGCGCGTCGGATGGTAAGGGTGCGCCGGAGACAGGACGAGCCCGACAGGAAGGAGCCAGCCGCAATGCGTGTCGCCTCACTCCACATCTATCCCGTGAAGGCGATGCGCGGCCTTGCCGCAGAGGCCGCCGACGTGGAGCGCCGCGGCCTCGCGGGGGACCGGCGCATGATGGTCGTGGACGAGGCCGGCGTCTTCGTCACGCAGCGGGAGGTGCCCGCGCTCGCCACCATTGCCGTGGAGGAGGACGGACACGGCACACTCCTGCGCGGCCCCTCGGGGATGATCCGCCTGTTCCCGCCGCGCGGGCGCCATCGCCGGCAGGTGCGGGTGTGGGGCGACGTCGTCGACGCGGTCTCGGGCGATCAGGCCACCGACGAGGCGCTCTCCGCGTGGCTCGGGAAGCGCGTCGCCCTCGTCCACATGGATGACGACACCCACCGCCCGGCGAACCCGGCGTGGTCTGCCAGCGGCGACGAGACGAGCTTTGCGGACGGATTTCCCGTCCTCGTCGTCGGCACGGCCTCCCTCGATGCGCTGAACGGGAGGATCGCCGCGCGCGGCTGTGCGCCCGTCCCGATGGCGCGCTTCCGTCCGAATGTCGTCGTCGAGACGGACGAGCCGTTCGCCGAGGACGGCTGGCGAAGGATCGCCGTCGGCGACGTGGAGCTCGACCTCGTGAAGCCGTGCCAGCGCTGCGTCGTGACCACCACCGACCAGGAGAGCGGGCGCGTCGCCGCCGACAACGAGCCGCTCGCGACTCTCGCAGGCTTTCGCCGCTCGCGCGACAGGCGCGTCGCCGGGGTTCTCTTCGGCTGGAACGCGATCCCGCGCGCTCCCGGCGGTATCCACGTCGGCCAGGCGGTGGAGGTCCTGGAGGCGCGGCCGGAGCGCTGGCCCGTCGGCTGATTCCCTTCCAGCCTGTGAACGAGCGCTCCGCACGCCTTGCGTCGAAGGGTGCCGGCCAGCACGCTGCTGTCCTTCCGGGGAGAGCGGCGATGGACCTTTCGTTGGACGCCATGGACGAGGGGGCGAGGGAGGACGTGCGGCCCGCGCCCGACCTTTCCGGCGCGACGCCCATGATGGCACAGTACCTCGCCATCAAGGCGGAGAACCCGGAGGGGCTCCTCTTCTACCGCATGGGGGACTTCTACGAGCTGTTCTTCGAGGACGCCGAGGTGGCGGCGAAGGCGCTCGCCATCCACTGCACCACGCGGGGCACCCATCGGGGCGAGCCCATCAAGATGGCGGGCGTTCCGGTCCACGCGGCGGAGGAGTATCTCGCGCGGCTGATCGCGAAGAACTTCCGCGTCGTCATCGCCGAGCAGGTGGAGGACCCGGCGGAGGCGAAGAAGCGCGGCGCGAAGTCCGTGGTCGCGCGCGCCGTGGTGCGCATCGTGACGCCCGGGACGCTGACCGAGGAGCGGCTGCTCGATCCCGCCCGCGCCTCGCTTCTCGTGGCGGTGGCGCCTGCGAAGGGGCGCGTCGGCATCGCTGCGGCCGACGTGGCGTCGGGCCGCTTCCAGCTCTGCGAGTCGACGCCCGACGGGCTTTCCGCGGAGCTCGCGCGCCTCGACCCCGTGGAGCTTCTCGCCCCCGACGGCGCAGACCTGCCGGCTCTCCCGAAGCGCGTGACTGTCACCGCGCGCGCGCCGTCGGCCTTCGCGCCGAGGGACGCGGCGGCGCGGCTCGCCGAGGCCTTCGCGGTCGCGGACCTTTCCGCGTTCGGCGCCTTCTCCGACGCGGAGGCGGCGGCGGGGCTCGCGCTCGTGAACTACCTTGCCGAGACGCAGGTGGGCAACGCGCCGCCCCTCGACCAGCCGAGGAAGGACGCGCCGGGCGACGTGATGGCGATCGACGCCGCGACGCGGGCGAGCCTCGAGATCACGCGGCCGACTCGCCCTGACGGGCCGACGCTCCTCTCCGCGGTGGACCGCACCGTCTCGGGCATCGGCGCCCAGAGGCTCGCCGAGCGCCTGTCTAGCCCTTCCACCGACCTCGCCCTGATCGCCGCGCGCCACGACGCCGTGGAGGCCTTCGTGGCGGACGAGAGGGCGCGCGCCGGCGTGCGTGCCGCCCTGAAGGGCGTGCCCGACCTGATGCGCGCCGTCGGCCGCCTCGCCGCCGGCCGCGGACAGCCCCGCGACGCGCTCGCGGTCGCCCGCGCCCTCGACGCGGCAGGCCTCGCCCGCGATGCGCTCGGCGCGGCGGACGGCCCCGTCGCGGCCCTCGCCGAACGCCTCGCCGGTGCGCCGGGAGAGCTCGGGGCGCGGCTCGGAGGCACGCTCGACGCCAGGGCCGCCTCCGCCAACGCCGCCGACGGGATCATCGCCGCCGGCGTCGACGCCGCGCTCGACGAGGCGAGGACCCTGCGCGACGAGAGCCGCCGCTTCGTCGCCGCCCTCCAGGCCGACTACCAGAACCGCACCGGCGTCCGGTCGCTGAAGATCAAGCACAACGCCGTCCTCGGCTGGTTCGTGGAGGTGCCGGCCGGGCACGCCGACACGCTGCGCGCCGACGAGCGCTTCGCGCACCGCCAGTCCCTCGCGAGCCAGGTGCGCTTCACCACCGACGCGCTGCGCGACCTGGAGAGCCGCATCCTCGCCGCCTCGGACGACGCCCGCGCGCGCGAGGAGGCGATCTTCGGCGCCCTCGTGGCGGCGATCGTGGAGGCGCGCCCGTGGCTCGCCCGCCTCGCGGACGCCATGGCCGAGCTCGACGTCACGGCGGCCCTCGCCGAGATCGCCGTGGAGGAGCGCTGGGTTCGCCCGGTGATGGAGGACGGGCTCGCCTTCGCGATCGAGGCGGGGCGCCATCCGGTGGTGCAGCAGGCGCTGGCCGACCCGTCCCGCTTCGTGCCCAACGACTGCGATCTGACGCCCGCGGACGGTGACGCCCTCGCCCGCTCGGTTATCCTCACCGGCCCCAACATGGGCGGCAAGTCCACGTACCTGCGCCAGAACGCGCTTCTCGCCATCCTCGCCCAGGCGGGCGCGTTCGTGCCGGCGGCGCGGGCGCGGATCGGGATCGTCGACCGCCTCTTCTCCCGGATCGGCGCGTCCGACGACCTCGCCGCGGGCCGCTCGACCTTCATGGTGGAGATGGTGGAGCTCGCCGCCATCCTGAACCAGGCCGGCCCCCGCGCCCTCGTGATCCTCGACGAGATCGGCCGCGGCACCGCCACGTTCGACGGGCTCTCCATCGCCTGGGCGGCGCTCGAGCGGCTCGACGAGATCGGTTGCCGCACGCTCTTCGCGACGCACTACCACGAGCTGACGGCCCTTGCAGACCGCCGCCCCCGCATCTCGACCGCGACCATGCGGGTGAAGGAATGGCGGGGCGACATCGTCTTTCTCCACCAGGTCGCGCCCGGCGCGGCCGACCGCTCCTACGGCGTCCAGGTGGCGCGCCTCGCTGGGCTGCCGGCGCCTGTGGTGAGGCGGGCGCGCGACGTCCTCGCCCGCCTCGAGGAGACCGACCGGGGCGCCGCCCGCATGGCGCTCGCGGCGGACCTTCCCCTCTTCGCCGCCGCACCCGAGCCAGAGACGGAGGCTGCGCCGGCCGTCGCCTCGGAGGCGCTCGCGAAGCTGGACGCCATCGACCCCGACGCCCTATCCCCCCGCGAGGCGCTCGAGGCGCTCTACGAGCTGAAGGCGGCGCGGGTCGCCGAGAGGGGAGGGGACTGATGCCGAAGGGATACTGGATCGCGCGGATCACCATCCACGATCCCGAGGGATACAAGGAGTATCTCGCGCTGAACGCCGAGCCTCTCGCCGCCCACGGCGCGCGCTTCCTGGTGCGGGGCGGCACCAGCGAAACGGTGGACGGCGAGGCGCGGGACCGCAACGTCGTGATCGAGTTTCCGTCCTACCAGGCGGCGCTCGACTGCATGCGCTCGGACGGCTACCAGCGCGCGCTCGCCGTCCGCCGCAGGTACTCCACCGGCGACTTCGTGGTGGTTGAGGGCTACGACGGGCCGCAGCCGGGCGGGTCGGCGTGAGGATCGGGGTCCTCGGCGCCGCGGGCCGGATGGGGCGCGCGCTGGTCCTCGCGGTGGACGAGCATCCCGGGGCGCGCCTTGCCGTCGCCGTCGAGCGGCCCGGCGCTGCGGACGTCGGGACCGATGCCGGCACACTCGCCGGCCTCGCCCCCCTCGGCGTCGCGGTGACGGACGATCTCGCCGCCTTCGAGGCGTGCGACGCCGTCCTCGACTTCACCGCCCCGGCCGCCAGCGTCGACCTTGCGGTCCGGCTCGCTGAGGCTGGCGTCGCGCACGTCGTCGGCACCACAGGGTTCGCGGCGGAGGAGGACGCGGTGATCGCCGAGGCGGCCGCGCGCATCCCCATCGTGAAGTCGGGGAACATGTCCCTCGGCGTGAACCTCCTCGCAGCTCTTGTGCGCCGCGCGGCGAAGGCGCTCCCCGAGGCCGACATCGAGATCCTCGAGATGCACCACCGCCGCAAGGTGGATGCACCTTCGGGCACGGCGCTCCTCCTCGGCGATGCTGCGGCACGGGCGCGTGGCGTCGGCCTGCCTGAGGCCGGCGTCTTCGCCCGCGAGGGCCACACGGGGCCGCGCGAGGCCGGGACCATCGGCTTCGCCACGCTGAGGGGCGGAACCGTGGTGGGGGAGCACCAGGTGATCCTCGCTCTCGACGGCGAGACGATCCGCCTCGGCCACATCGCCGAGGACCGCGCCATCTTCGCCCGCGGTGCCGTCGCCGCGGCGATGTGGACCCGCGGCCGTGCGCCGGGCCTCTACGGGATGGCGGACGTGCTCGGCATCGCGGGCTAGGGCTCTTCGAGTGAGATGCCCCGCACGCTCGGCCCGAAGGCGGGCGAGAGCACGATCCGCTCGATTCTGGATCGGATCGAGCGGATGAAGACGTGCTCGCACCCGGAGCTGGCGCGATGTCCGATCGATCAGGTTGATTCGGCCTGACCGGAAGGCGCGCTGGCGCGCCTTCCGCGCTCTGTGGCGTCGACCCGAGCGATCGGGAGCCTCGTCCCTCGCGCAGAGGCCGCGGCCGGTTCGGGGGAAGCGGGAGGATCGCCTCGCGCAGCCCCGCCGGGGTGCGGCCGGCGTCGGGCGACTTCCGGCGTCAGGCGACTTCGGAGACCCTCGGCTCGTCGGCGTCGAAGTCGACGCGCCTCAGCGGCGCGCCCGTCTCGTCGAGGAGGTAGACGATGGGCACGCCCGTGCCGATCTCGCGCGCGACGATCTCCTCAGGCGACAGCTTCTCCAGCGCCATGACGAGGGCGCGCAGCGAGTTGCCGTGTGCGGCGACCAGCACCTTCTCGCCCCTGGCGAGACGCGGCCTGATCTCGGCGTCGAAGTAGGGAAGCACACGCTCGGCCGTCATCTTGAGGCTTTCGCCTCCCGGCGGCGCCACGTCGAAGGAGCGGCGCCACTGGTGTACCTGCTCCTCGCCCCAGCGGGCGCGGGCGTCGTCCTTGTTGAGGCCGGAGAGATCCCCGTAATCCCGTTCGTTCAGCGCCCTGTCGGCGACCGTCGGCAGGTCCACCTGGCCGAGCTCCTCGAGCATGAGCTCGAGGGTCGCGTGGGCGCGCCTCAGCGCCGACGTGAAAGCCACATCGAAGCGATAACCGGCGGCGGCCAAAATTCTTCCCGCCTTCACCGCCTCCTCGCGGCCCTTCTCGGTGAGGTCCGGGTCCCTCCAGCCGGTAAACAAGTTCTTCTCGTTCCACTCGCTTTGGCCGTGACGGACGAGTGCAAGAACGCGATCGGACATGCGATAAATCCTGTGGATCGAATCGTCGGCGTGTTCCCCGTTGACCATACCGCAAGACTCTCCGCAAGTTATCCACAGCCTGTGTAAAGTCGGGAGAAGCTTGTTCCACATCCGTTCGGCAGCGCAACGATGCGGTAAGGTCCTCCCTGTCAAGTACGCGAAATGCGTGAGTTGGCGATGGAGGCTCCATGCTGATCAAGGATCTCATCTCGGCCGCGGCAGGCCGCTCCACGGAGGCGGTGCCGCTGTTCTGGTGGCAGGGCTGGAGCAGCCGCTGGTACGTGACGACCGTCCATTCCCTCGAGGGTTTCAGCTGCCGCGAGCCGGCCATGTTCGTTGTCGCCCGCAAGGAGGCGGACGGGACGAGGACGCCCCTCCTCGTCGGCGCCGCGGAGGACGTGAGCGATGCCCTCTACAACGAGTGTGGCGACGCTCTCCTGAGGGCGATCAAGGCCGGCGCACGGGAGATCCACCTCCACTTCGCGGCACCCGACGGCGAGGAGAGGGAGGCCGCGGCGGGCGACGTCGCCGCCGGCTGGCGCATGGAGGCCCACCGTCCCCCCGTCCACGCCTGACCGGCCGCGGGCGGCGGGCACTGCCGTGCGCGTCCTCGTCGCCTGCGACAAGTTCCGCGGCAGCCTCACCGCGGCGGAGGCCAACGCGGCCATCCTCGCCGCCCTCGCGGGAAGCCGCCTCGAGGCGACCGCCACCGCCCTTCCCATCGCCGACGGCGGAGAGGGCACGCTGGAGGCCCTCAGGGACGGCGCGACACGGCGCCGCACCACCGTCACGGGTCCCTTCGGCGCACCGGTGGAGGCCGGCTGGCTCCTCGACGAGGCATCGCGCCGCGCCGTCGTGGAGATGGCGTCGGCCGCGGGCCATGCGGCCGTCGGCCCGGGCGGCTACGATCCCGACAGGGCGAGCAGTGTCGGCATCGGGGAACTCGTCCTCGCGGCGGTCGAGGCCGGCGCCCGGGAGGTGGTGATCGCCCTCGGCGGCAGCGTCACGGTGGACGGCGGGGCCGGCGCGCTCGGCGCCCTCGGCGCACGCTTCCTCGACGCCGACGGCGAGCCTCTGGAGCGCCCCGCGGGCCGCGCGCTCTCCCGGATCGCCCGTGTCGACCTCGCCGCCGTCGATCCCCGGGTGCGGGAGACAGCGCTCGTGCTCGCCGCCGACGTCGACAACCCGCTCGCCGGACCTTCGGGCGCCGCGCGGGTGTTCGGGCCGCAGAAGGGCGTGCGCGACGAGGACATCGAGGCCTTCGACGCGGCGCTGCGCCACTTCGACGCCGTGCTGGCGCAGGCACGCGACGCAGCGCCCCTCGCGGAGGCGCGTCACGCCGGGGCGGCGGGCGGCATGATGGTCGGCCTGTCCGCGGCCGCGCCGACGCTGGCGCGGGACGGCTTCGCCGTCGTCGCCGAGCACCACGGGCTCGCAGCGCGCGTCGCTGAGGCCGATCTCGTCGTCACGGGGGAGGGGTCGCTCGACGCCCAGTCGCTCGGCGGCAAGGGACCTGTCGCCATCGCCCGCATGGCGCGGGACGCCGGTGTTCCGGCCATCGCCTTCGCGGGCCGCCTCGCCGCCGGCGCGGACGATCTCTCCGCCGCGGGCGTCACCGCGGCCTTCTGCATCTCCCGCGGCCCGGCGAGCCTCGCCGAGGCGCTCGCCGGCGCCGGGGAGGCGTTGCGGGAGACCGCGCGCGGCGCCTTCGACCTCGTGGCGGCCGCCCGCTCAATGCGCGCCTGAGAGGAGGGGCGCCACGTCCAGGAGCGGGGCGTGCGGCGCGGCCGATGCCGTGAGCGCGAGGGCCGTCACCACGACGAGCGTGAGGGCGATTCGAAGCCGCACGTACCAGCGCGGCCCCGTGCGGGAGAACGCCGCGACGTCCACCGCCCCGGCGACGACGAAGCCGGCCGAGAGGACGGCGAGCATCCACGGCAGCGGCAGGAAGGCTGCGAGGAAGGCGACGAGGGAGGGCGTCACCCCCCACAGGAACGGTCCCGCCCCGCCGCCGTCCCTCAGGCCGGTCCCCCAGTGCACGCCGCCGAGGAAAGACAGGATGACGGCGCCGTAGAGCGCGGCGCCGGTCGCCGCCACGCCCGCACCCGCGCCGCCAAGGGCGAGCGCGCCCGCCGCGGCGGCGAGGAAGGGGAGGAGCCCTGCGAGCCCGAGGGCGACGGGGACTGTGGAGGGCGCTTGCCGCGGGTCGGTGTCGGGCACGTTCTCAGCCTCTGCGGAAGACGACGCCGCCCACGTAGCCCGTCAGGAGCCCGAGCGCCACGGCGCCGAGCCCGTAGAGAAGCGGGGCGTTGCGCGACCACTCGAACAGCCTCTGCTCGAAGCCCACCTTCGCGATGACGAAGCGGGCCTGCGCGACGTCGAGCGGCACGCCGTCGCTGTAGAGGATCACGTCGATCATGTAGAGGCCGTCCGTCACGAGGCTCGGCAGCGGAATGCCCGTGCGGAAGAAGGTGTTCGTCAGCATCTCGACGCCGTCGTAGTCCTCCACGTAGAGGCCGAGCGCCTGGCGTCGCTCCACGATGGCGCGGCGGAGCGCTGCCCGCTCGGCGCCGCCCTCGCCCCGTCCCGCCGCCGGGTCGTCCGCGGGTCCCGCGGCCTCCTCGACGAGGCCGCGGCCGCTGGGGGTCGTGAAGACGCCGTAGTAGGACGGGATCGCCTCGAACATCTCGCCCGGCGTGTTGATCCAGATGCCGAAGACGCGCTCGCGGCGCTGCGCGAGCATGCGCTTCGTCGGCCCGCGGACGACGACGGCCACCTCGTAGGGGCCGGTGCGCGAGACAGCCTGACCGTCGCGCTCGATGACGCCGAAGAGGGTGACGTCGTCGCCTGCGAAGTTGGAGGCGATGCGCACGATCTCGGTGGAGAGGGCGACGGTGACGCGCTCGGCCGCCGCAGGTCCCGCGGCGAGCGCCGCCGAAAGGGCGAGGCATGCCGCGAGGAGGCGCGCCCTCACGGCCCGAACACCGTGATGGAGAAGGGATCGTCCGGAGGGACCACGAGGTTGAAGGCGAAGCGCAGCCCCACGGCGAGGACGAGGAGGCCGAGGAGTGCCCTCAGGTGCTCGCCGCGGATCGCCTGGCCCATGGACGCGCCGAGCTGTGCGCCGATCACGCCGCCGATCATGAGGATGAAGGCGAGCACCACGTCCACCGACTGGGAGGCGAGCGCGTGCATGACGGTGGCGATCGCCATGGTGCCGAGGATCTGCACGAGCGAGGTGCCGACGACGACCGATGTCGGCACCTTCAGGAGGTAGATGAGGGCCGGCACCATGATGAAGCCGCCGCCGATGCCGAGGAGTGTGCCGAGGAAGGAGATGGAGAGGCCGAGCGCGATCACCGGCAGGACGGAGATGTAGAGGCGCGAGCGGCGGAAGCGGACCTTGAGGGGGAGGCGGTGGATCCAGCCGTGGGTCCCGCCGCGGCGGGCTGGCGGCGGCGCCTTGCCGGCGCGGCGCGCGACGCGGGCGCGCCAGATGGCGCGCACGGCCTCGTTCAGCGTGAGGAAGCCGATGGTGGCGAGAAACAGCGTGTAGGAGATGGAGATGACGAGGGAGAGCTGCCCGGCGCTCCCCAGAAGGGCGAAGAGCTTCGCCCCGGCGACCGCCCCGACCGCGCCGGACGCGACGAGGATCCACGCCATCTTGAAGTCCACCTGCCGGCGCCGCCAGTAGGAGAGTGCGGCGGACGTGGACGATGCGACGATCTGCGGCGTCACCGAGGCGACGGCGACCGCGGGCGGGATGCCGGAGAAGATGAGGAGCGGCGTCATGAGGAAGCCGCCGCCGACCCCGAAGAGGCCGGAGATGAGCCCCACCGCGCCCCCCATGGCGAGGATCATGAGGACGCTCACCGGCATCTCGGCGATGGGCAGGTAGAGGTGCATGGCGCGTCAGGACGGGGTGAGAGGGCGGGTGCGAGGGCGGATGAGAGGGCTGTGGCTCACGGAACGGCGACCGCGACCACGGCGCCGCGGACGAGCTGGAGGGTGCCGCGCACGACACCGCGCACGACGCGCAGGGCCACAATGCCGGCGACCCAGGCGAGAAGGCTCCACAGGAAGGCCCACAGGAGGCGCAGGCCCCTCAGCGCCACGCGGAAGGCTCTCAGCGAGGCCTTCCCCGTGAGCTCGAAGACGACGCGCGAGTTGCGGCCGAAGCGGCTCGTGAAGGTGGCGAGCTCGCGGGCGTCCTCGGTGGTGCGGACGGAGCGCATCATGCGCACTGCGTTGGCGGGGCCGGCGTTGCGGGCGGCCGTGTTGACGGCCGAGAGCGCCACGCCGAGCTCGGCGCGGGCGGCCGTGCGGGTGAGCGTTCCGGCCGCGCCCGGGACCGCGCCCGGAACGTCCGGCACTGCGCGTCCGGCGCTCGCCACCTCGACGGGCCCCGTGGCGGAGGCGCGGGCGAGGCGGACGAGGCGCTCGGTGAACTCCACCGTGAGGTTGCCTGTGCGCTTGGCGACCTTGAGGACCGAGATGGCCGCCTGGGCGACGAGGGACGTGCCGCCGGTCGCGATGGTCGCCCCCTCGGCCGCGAGCCCGATGGCGGCGAGGGTGAGGAGGAAGCGCGAGTATTCCTCCCCCACGGCCGCCTTGCCGCCTTCCGAGATGATGTCCCGCACGTCGCCGACGACGGTGAGGTCGGACACGACGGCGCCCGCGAGCCCGGCCGCCGTGTCGGCGCGGCCAGTGATGTAGGCGCCGGCGAACTCCCCCGCGCTCCTGAGGACGGTCGCGACGGTGCCCTGCGCCTCCTCGAGCGCCTCCAGCGTCTGCGGCGAGACGGGCTTGCCGAGCGTCTCGGCGAGGTCGGCGTACTGGATGGCGCCGTCGATGTCGCCGGCCTCGAGGGCGGCGCGCGTGCGCGCGTCGAGCGTGTCGCCGGGGGTGGCGAGCTGGAGCTCCTGCCGGATCTCCCATTCGGAGACGCCTGTGGCGAAACGCGGGACGGCGAGGGCGAGGAAGGCCACCGTGCCGATGGCAAGGACCGTCGCGGCGGGAAGGATTCGCATGTCGGAGCGGGCTCGCCTCCGGGAGTTGTCGTGGGTCGCGCTCATGCCTCGGCCGTCCGGCCGGCAGGATACCATACAACATGGGGATAGAGGGGCCATCTCGCCGCCCCCCGTCACGCCCGATGTCGACGCCTGCCGCCGCCGCTCACGCCTCTCGATGGCGAAAGACGATGAAGGGCCGATGAACGGCGGCACGGTTCGGGCGACAATGGCGTGTTTTTCATGTCACGGAGGTTGGCGACCATGCGGGGAGTGGGCGCATCGGTCGCTCGAAGCTTGTGTGAAAGTTGCGTCGGAGGGTGGCTGTGGCTCCCGGGTTATCCCCTTCGGGACCGATTCGTGAGACTGTACTTCCGCTCCTCCCTCGACTTCGGGTCTGGCCTTCGGGCCAGACCCGCTTTTATTGGGCGCTAAGTTAACGCGAGCGCGAAGGAGCGTTTGCGTTCGCGGCGGCGGCGGGCCATGTTGTGGATGCCAGCCGGTCGGACGGCCGCTCCGGCAACGGCCGAAAGGCCGCCGGGGAGGAAAGTCCGGGCTCCACGGAAACACGGCGCCGGGTAACGCCCGGCGGAGGCGACTCCAGGGAAAGTGCCACAGAAAGCAGACCGCCGTCCGGCCTCGCCGGGCGGTCAGGGTGAAAGGGTGGGGTAAGAGCCCACCGCGGGCCCGGCAACGGGTCCGGCACGGCAAACCCCGCCGGGAGCAAGACCGCATAGGGGCGGTGGCCCGTTTCCGGCCATGAGCCGCCCGGGTGGGTCGCAAGAGGCGTGCGGCGACGCACGTCCCAGATGAATGGCCGTCACGGCGGCACGTCCGCCGTACAGAACCCGGCTTACAGACCGGCTGGCACTTTTTGTCCCCCTCGGCGCGGAATAGGCGCCGCGCCCGCCCGTTCCTCCCGTGTCACGTCCATCACGGGAGATCAGCCATGAAGACCTTCACCTGCGCGGCCCTCCTCGCCGCGACGCTCGTCACCGCCGGCACGGCGCACGCGGCCCCGGACCTTGCCGCCAAGGCCTGCCATCGCCACCACCCGGAGCTGCACTGCAACGACCTGCAGCCCATGTGCTTCGCAGAGCAGCGCCGCGTCTACGACCGCTGCCTCGCGAACGCCCGCCGGACCTTCATGCACGATCCGCTGCCCCACGTGCGTGTCCTGCCGCCGGTGCCCGTCTGGCAGCGCTGAACCGCCGGCCGTCCCGCCTCCCCGGGCGGTTCCCCGACGCCCCGCCGCGCCCCCGCGGCGGGGCGTCTTCGTGTGTGCCTATGGTTCCCAACTCGTTGACGGCCCATGCTGGCCCATGCTATCCCAAATCATCCCGTGAGAGTGCGGGCGCGACCTGACGTCGGGGTGGGCGTGCGCCACCAGCGCGGGGGCTGGCGGTGCACGGCTTCGTCTCGAACTTCACGAACAAGCTCGACGCCAAGGGTCGCGTCTCGATCCCGGCGTCGTTCCGCCAGATCCTGACGCGGGATGGTTACGAAGGGCTCTACTGCTTCCCTTCGCCCCACGGAGCCACGGTCGATGCCGGGGGGAACGAGTTGATGAACGAGATCAAGGCGCGTCTTTCCGGGCTCGACACCCTCACGATCGACCACGATCTCCTGTCGACCGCCCTTTTCGGCATGTCCGAGCACCTGAAACTCGACGGGGAGGGGCGGGTGATGCTCACCGACACCATCCGCGAGCACACCGGAATCACGAAGGAGGCGACGTTCGTCGGCCTCGGCTACAAGTTCCAGATCTGGGAGCCCGAGGCGTTCAGGGAGCACCGGGCGGAGGCGATGAAGCGCGCCCTCGGTGTTCTCGGCCGGCCTGCCGCGGCGGGCGACGGCCGGAGGCCCGTGGAATGACGTGGGACGGCGCCCCACCGGGCCATGCCCCCGTGATGCTGCGCGAGGTGATGGAGCGCCTCGCACCGCGTGCCGGCGAGACCATCGTCGACGGAACCTTCGGCGGCGGCGGCTATTCGCGCGCCATCCTCGCCGCCGGCGCGTCGGTGATCGCCATCGACCGCGATCCGCACGCCGTTCGCCGCGGCGAGAGGCTGGCGGCGGAGATGCCGGGACTTTCCGTGGTGGAGGGCCGCTTCGGCGACCTCGACCGGCATGCCGCTGAGGCGGGGCACGCGGCCGTCGACGGCGTCGTCCTCGACGTCGGCGTCTCGTCCTTCCAGCTGGACGAGGCGCAGCGCGGCTTCTCCTTCCGGAACGACGGGCCGCTCGACATGAGGATGGCGGGCGACGGGCCGACGGCGGCCGACATCGTGAACGGGACCGAGCCGTCGGACCTTGCCCACCTCCTGCGCACCTTTGGCGAGGAGCGGCGCGCGGGACCTCTCGCCCGCGCCATCGCCGAGGCGCGCCCGATCCGCACCACGGCCGAGCTCGCGGCGCTGTGCGAGCGGGTGGTGCGCGCCGCGAAGGACGGGATCCACCCCGCCACCCGCACCTTCCAGGCGCTGCGCATCGCGGTGAACGACGAGCTCGGCGAGCTCGCGCGCGGCCTCGCCGCGGCCGAGCGAATCCTGAAGGATGGGGGCCGTCTCGTCGTCGTCGCCTTCCACAGCCTCGAGGACCGGATCGTGAAGCGTTTCCTCGCCGAGCGCTCGAAGACGGCGGGCGGATCGCGCCACATGCCCGTCGCCGAAGGGCCGGAGCCGTCCTTCGCGCTCCTCGACAGGCGCGCCGTGATGCCTGGCGACGAGGAGACGCGCCAGAACCCGCGCGCCCGCTCGGCGCGCCTCAGGGCGGCCCGCAGGACAGCCGCCCCCGCCCACGACTTCCGCCCCGGGGATCTCGTCCCCTCCGTCCGCCTCAGGAGCGTGCGATCGTGAGACACAAGCTGCGCATCGCCGTCCTCGCCGTCGCGGCCCTCGCCGCGGTGTCGAGCGCCGCCAGCGTCTTCGTGGACAAGAAGGACGCCGAGCGGGACGCCGAAGCAATCCGTGAACTCGATCGAAGGATCGCGGCGGAGCGGCAGAGAATCAGCGAACTTCTCGCCATATGGAGCGGCCTCGACGATCCGGCGCGCCTCCAGGCGCTGGTGGAGCGGCACAACGACGTCCTGAGACTGGAGCCGATCACGGGGCGGCAGATCGTGACCGTCGAGGGGCTCGGGCAGGCGGTGAGGCGCAAGGCCGCCGGGGAGGGTGAGGAATGAGGGGACGAGCGGAGGCCGACACCGGAGCGCGGGGGCGCATCGTCCTCGTCCTGCTCGCGTGCGTCGCCGTCTACGGCGCCATCGGCGCGCGCCTCGTGACGCTCGGGATGGAGACTGCGGAGGCGCGGGCGTCGGTCATCGTGACCCCTCAGGACGAGGCGCAGGCGGCAAGGCCCGACATCGTGGACCGCAACGGCGAGGTGCTCGCCACCGATCTCGCCACGGCATCGCTCTACGCCGAGCCGCGCCTCATCGTGAACGTCGACGAGGCGGTGGAGAAGCTCATCCGCGTCCTGCCGGAGCTCGATCCGCGGGACCTGCGCGACAGGCTTTCCAACGATCGCGGCTTCGTCTGGCTGAAGCGCGAGATCTCGGCCCGCGAGCGCGCCGCGGTCCACGACCTCGGCATCCCCGGCGTCGGATTCATCACCGAGACGCGGCGCTTCTATCCCGGGCGCTCCGCGGTCGGCCACATCGTCGGACACGTCAACGTCGACAACGCCGGCATCGCGGGGATGGAGAAGGCGATCGACGACGAGGGGCTCGCGGCGCTCCAGGCGGTGGGCCTTGCCCGCAAGGGTCGCGGTCTCGCGCCCGTCCGCCTGTCGGTGGACCTTCGCGTCCAGCACGCCGTGCGCGACGAGCTCTCCCGCGCCATCGAGCGCTACCAGGCGAAGGCGGCGGTCGGCATCGTCCTCGACGCGCGCACCTTCGAGGTGGTCGCGATGGTCTCCCTGCCGGACTACGACCCGAACGACCCCAAGCAGTCGTTCGACGAGAAGCGCATGAACCGCGCCGTCACCGGCGTCTTCGAACTCGGCTCGGTGTTCAAGGCCTTCACGATGGCGGCGGCGCTCGATGCGGGCGTCGTCGATCTCGACAGCCGCGTCGACGCCCGCGCTCCGATCCGGCTCGGCGGGTTCACCATCTCCGACTTCCGCGGCCAGAACCGTGTCCTCACCGTGCGGGAGACCTTCGTCCACTCCTCCAACATCGGCACGACCCGCGTCGCCCTGTCCCTCGGGGCCGACAGGATGCGCCGCTACCTCGAGGGGCTCGGCCTCCTCCAGCGCATCAGGACCGAGCTGCCGGAGGGCTCGCGCCCGCTGGTGCCCGCGCGCTGGCCCGACCTCACGCTCGCCACCGTCTCCTTCGGCCACGGGATCGCGGTGACGCCGATGCATCTCGCTGCCGCCGCGGCGGCCGTCCTCAACGGCGGCATGTACGCCCGTCCCACCTTCTATCCGCGCACCCACGAGGAGACGATGGAGGTGGCGCGGCGTGTCATCGGCGCACGGGCGTCCGTGCTGGTGCGGGAGCTCTTCAAGGCGAACGCCACCGAGGGATCGGGACGTTCGGCGCGGGTGCCCGGCTACGACGTCGGCGGCAAGACGGGCACTGCGGAGAAGGCCGTCGCGGGCGGCTACGCGACCGACGAGCGCATCAACACCTTCCTCGCGGCCTTTCCCATGGACGACCCGCAGTACGTGACCGTCGTTGTGCTCGACGACCCGCGCAAGGCGGAAGGGCAGCCCTTCGCCACCGCCGGCTACAACGCCGCGCCGACGACGGCGAACATCATCGCCCGCATCGCCCCGATGCTCGTCAGGATGCCGCGCTTCGAGGACGACGACCCGGTCGTGCGCGCGCTCGACGTCGCCTACCAGGAGGAATGACCGTGCGGCTCGGCGACCTCGTGCCAGACTGCCCGGAAGGGGCGGCTTCCGTCGAGGTGGCGGCCGTGACGGCCGATTCGCGCAAGGCGGGTCCCGGCACGGTGTTCGCCGCGCTGAGGGGCGCAAGGGCCGACGGCGCCGCGTTCGCCGGGGAGGCCGCGGCGCGGGGCGCGGTCGCTGTGCTGGCCGCGCCCGACGCGGTGGTGGACGTCGCCGTGCCCGTCGTGAGGGACGCCGACCCCCGCCGCCGCCTGGCGCTGATGGCCGCCGCCCTCGCGGGGCCTCAGCCCGAGACCATCGTCGCCGTCACGGGCACCGCGGGAAAGACCTCGGTCGCGGAGTTCGCGCGCCAGATCTTCGCCGCCGCCGGCAGGCGCGCCGTCAGCGTCGGGACGCTCGGCATCCGCGGCGCGGTGGACGTGCCGGGCGGGCTCACGACTCCCGACCCGGTGGACCTTCACGCGCGGCTCGCGACGCTTGCGCGGGACGGCGTGACCCACGTCGCGATGGAGGCGTCGAGCCACGGGATCGAGCAGCGCCGGCTCGACGGCGTGCGGCTCGCTGCGGCCGGCTTCACCAACATCGGCCGCGACCACCTCGACTATCACGGCACCTTCGAGGCCTACCTCGCCGCGAAGCTGCGCCTGTTCGAAACCCTCCAGCCCGTCGGCGCGCGGACCGTCGTCGATCCGGACGCGCCGGGCGGGGACGCCGTCCTCGCCATCGCCCCGGACGCCTTCACCGTCGGGCCGCGCGGAACGGGGCTGCGCCTTGTCGCGGCCGAGCGGCTGATCGACGGCGCACGGCTCGCGATCGAGGGGGCGGAGCGACACGATGTAATCCTTCCCCTCGTCGGCGACTTCCAGGTGGCGAACGCGCTCGTCGCCGCGGGGCTCGCCGTCGTGGCGGGCGTTCCCGAGGATGAGGCCGTGGCAGCGCTCGGCGCGCTCGCCGGCGCGCCGGGGCGGCTCGATCTCGTGGGCCGTGCCCGCGGCGGCGCCCCCGTCTTCGTGGACTATGCCCACAAGCCGGAGGCGGTGACGGCAGCGCTCTCGGCGGTACGCCCCGCGGTGAAGGGCCGGCTCGTCGTGGTGATCGGCGCTGGCGGCGACCGCGATCCCGGCAAGCGCCCGCTGATGGGCGCTGCCGCAGCCGCCATCGCGGACGTCGTCATCGTCACCGACGACAACCCGCGTTCGGAGGATCCGGCCCTCATCCGCAGCGCCATCCTCGCCGCGGCGCCCGGCGCCGTCGAGATCGCCGACCGGGCCGAGGCGATCACCCACGCCGTCTCCATGCTGCGGGAGGGGGACGCCCTGGTGGTGGCCGGCAAGGGTCACGAGACCGGGCAGATCTTGTCAGACCGCACGGTTCCCTTCAGCGATCATGCCGCCGTCAGGGAGGCACTGGAATCGCTATGAATGGAGCCTTGTGGACACTCGGCGCGCTGGCGGAGGCGGCTTGCGGGCGCCTTGCGGGCGCCGACGCCGGCACGCCCGTCACGGGCGTCTCCATCGACACGCGCACGCTGCGCCCCGGCGACGTCTTCTTCGCCATCCGGGGCGTGGCGATGGACGGTCACGCCTTCGCGGCCGACGCGCTCGGGAAGGGTGCCGCGGCCGTCGTCGTGTCGGAAGGCGGCCACGCCCCGGCGATCGTGGTGGATGACACCCTGGAGGCCATGAGGGCCGCCGGCGTCGCCGCGCGCCGGCGGATCGGTGAGGACGTTCCCGTCGTCGGCGTCACCGGCTCGGTGGGCAAGACCGGGACGAAGGAGATGCTGCGCCTCGCCTTCGGCGCATCCGGCCCGACCCACGCCTCCCAGGCGTCCTACAACAACCACTGGGGGGTTCCCCTCTCCCTCGCGCGGATGCCGGCGGACGTGACGGCGGCCGTCTTCGAGATGGGGATGAACCACGCGAACGAGATCCGCCCGCTCACGCGCATGGTGCGCCCGACGGTCGCCATCGTGACGGCGGTGGAGGCGGTCCACCTCGAGTTCTTCGACAGCGTGGCGGGCATCGCCGACGCCAAGTCGGAGATCTTCGAGGGCCTCGGGCCTGACGGCGTCGCGATCCTTCCCAGCGACAACCCCTACACCGACCGCCTCGCGGCGGTGGCCGCCCGGCATGCCGGCAGGACCGTCACCTTCGGCGGGGCCGGCGCGGACGTGGCGCTCCTCTCCCACGCGGACGACGGGACGACTGAGGCGGACGTCCTCGGCACGCCGGTGCGCTTCCGTCTCCTCCACCCCGGCCTTCACGTGGCACGCAACGCGCTCACCGTGCTCGCGGCGCTCGCCGTCACCGAGCGGCCGCTGGAGGAGGGGGCCGAGGCCCTCTCGGCGTGGACCGCGCCGCGGGGGCGCGGCCGGCGGGTGCGCCTGGGCCCGGCCGGCGGCGAGGCGCTCCTCCTCGACGAGGCCTACAACGCAAACCCCGCCTCCATGGAGGCCGCCATCCGGTCGCTGGCAAGGGCAGGGGGACGGCGGCGCGTCGCGATCCTCGGCGACATGCTGGAGCTCGGTCCCACCGAGGGCGACCTTCACCGTGGACTGGCGCCGCTCCTCGTCGATGCCGACGTGCGAATCGTCCACACCGTGGGCACCATGATGAGAAACCTGCGCGACGCCCTGCCCTTCGAGATGCGCGGCCTCGACGCCGCCACGGCCGACGACCTCCTCGGCCAGCTTCCCGAGGTGGAGCCCGGCGACGTCGTCCTCGTGAAGGGCTCGAACGCCATCCGCCTGTCGAAGGTGGTCGACGCGCTCGAGGCGCAATTCGGGCTGGAGGGCTGACGGGTGTTCGAGCTTCTGTCCGGCTTCTCCGACCAGTTCGCGCCGCTGAACGTGTTCCGCTACATCACGTTCCGCACCGGCGGCGCCCTGCTGACGGCCCTGTTCGTCACGTTCCTGTTCGGCCCGCGCATCATCCGCTCGCTGAGGGTGCGGCAGGGCAAGGGCCAGCCGATCCGCGAGGACGGGCCGGCGAGCCACCTCCTCACCAAGCGCGGCACGCCGACCATGGGCGGCCTCATGATCCTCGCGGGTCTCTTCGTCGGCACCCTCCTTTGGGCCGACCTCACGAACCCCTACATATGGATCATCCTCTATGTGACGCTCGGCTTCGGGGCGATCGGCTTCTACGACGACTACCTGAAGGTGAAGAGGGCGAAGCATGGCGGCTTCTCGGCGCGCCTCAGGCTCCTCATCGAGGCGCTGATCGCCGTCACCGCCACCATCGCCATCATGTACCTCGAGGCGCCCGCGCTCGCGTCCTCGCTGACGGTCCCCTTCTTCAAGGACGTCCTCATCAACCTCGGGCTCTTCTTCCCGATCTTCGCGGCCTTCGTCATCGTGGGCGCCGGCAACGCGGTGAACCTCACCGATGGGCTCGACGGGCTCGCCATCGTCCCCGTGATGATCGCGGCCGGCTCGTTCGGCCTGATCGCCTACCTGTCCGGCAACGCCGTGTTCGCCAACTACCTCCAGATCCACAACGTGGTCGGCACGGGCGAGATCGCGGTGATCTGCGGGGCCGTCATCGGCGCCGGGCTCGGCTTCCTGTGGTTCAACGCGCCGCCAGCCGCGATCTTCATGGGCGACACCGGGTCCCTCGCGCTCGGCGGGATGATCGGCGCCATCGCGGTGGCGACGAAGCACGAAATCGTCCTTGCCATCATCGGCGGCCTCTTCGTGCTGGAGGCCGTCTCGGTGATCATCCAGGTCGGCTCCTACAAGCTGACGGGCAGGCGCGTCTTCCGGATGGCGCCCATCCACCACCACTTCGAGCAGCTCGGCTGGACCGAGCCGCAGGTGGTGATCCGCTTCTGGATCATCGCCTTCGTCCTCGCCCTCGTCGGGCTCTCCACGCTGAAGCTCAGATGATCGCTGTCGAGACATTCGCCGGCAGGCGCGCCGCGGTGTTCGGGCTCGGCGGCTCGGGGCTCGTCACCGCCCACGCCCTCGCGCAGGGCGGGGCGGAGATCGTCTGCTTCGACGACGACCGGGCGAAGGTGGAGGCCGCCTGGAACGCCGGGCTGCCGACGGGGGACCTGCGCGTCGCCGACTTCTCGGCCTTCGACGCGCTGGTGCTCTCGCCCGGCGTCCCCCTCACCCATCCCGAGCCGCACTGTACCGTGGTGCGCGCCCGCGAGGCCGGGGTCGAGATCATCGGCGACGTCGAGCTGTTCGACCGGGAGAGGCGCGCGCGCCTTCCGGGGCTGAGGCTCGCGGCGATTACCGGCACCAACGGCAAGTCCACGACGACGGCGCTCCTCGGCCACCTCCTCAGGGAGATGGGGGAGGCTGTGCAGGTGGGCGGCAACATCGGCCGCCCCGTGCTCGACCTCGACCCGGCGGACGGGATCGCGGTGGTGGAGGTGTCCTCCTTCCAGATCGACCTCGCGCCGACTCTGGCGCCGGACGTGGGCGCCCTCCTCAACATCACCTCCGACCATCTCGACCGCCACGGCACCTTCGCCAACTACGCCGCGATCAAGGAGCGGCTCGTGGCGGGCAGCCGCATCGCGGTCATCGGCGAGACCCCCGGGACGTGGGAGATCGCCCGGCGCTACCGTGCGTCCGGCAAGCCGGTGCTCGGCTTCGGCCTTGCCCGGCCGGAGGACGTCGGCGCCGCCTCGCCGCCCGAGACGTGGCGCATGCTCGTCGATTTCGACCTCGACGCGGGGGTCGTGGCGTCGCTCGAGGCGCAGGCTGAGGGAACAGCCGACGGTCGCTGGCGGCTGACGGAGCTGACGCCCGGCGCCGACCGGAACCTCGGCACGCTTCCCGCCGTGCCGTCGCTGCGGGGAGACCACAATGCCGCCAACGCCGTTGCCGCTCTCGCCATGGTGGCGGCCCTTCGGCTCGATCCGGCGGTCGCGGTGCCGCACCTTGCGACCTTCCCGGGCCTGCCGCACCGGATGGAGGAGGTGGGACGCGACGGGTCCGTCCTCTACGTCAACGATTCCAAGGCGACCAACGTCGGCTCGTCGCTCACCGCGCTGAAGGCCTTCCGCGACGTCCACTGGATCGCCGGCGGCAAGGCCAAGCCTGGCGGTCTCGACGGCCTCGATCCCGCGCAGTTCGACATCCGCCGCGCCTATCTCATCGGGCAGGCGGCCGACGAGTTCGCCGGCCAGCTCGCCGGAAGGGTCGACGCGATGCGGTGCGGCACCCTCGACGCCGCGCTCGAGGCTGCCGCGCGCGATGCCGAGGCCGCTGGCGGCGGCGTCGTCCTCCTGTCGCCGGCCTGCGCCTCCTTCGACCAGTTCCGCTCCTTCGAGCACCGCGGGGACACCTTCCGCGCGCTGGTCAGGGCGCGCCTCGACGCCAAGGGAGCCGCGTGATGGTGAGCCGCGCCGAAACCCACGCCTTCGCCCAGTGGTGGTGGACAGTCGACCGCGTGCTCCTCGGCGCGGTCCTCGCCCTCGTCGCCATCGGCCTGGTAGTCTCGTTTGCGGCCTCGCCCGCCATCGCGGAGTCGCGCGGGCTCGGCAGCTACCACTTCGTGGTCAGGCACGCCGTGTTCACGGTCCCGGCGATCATCGTCCTCCTCGCCTGCTCGTTCCTCTCGCCGCGGCAGGTGCGGCGCCTCGCGCTCGTCGTCTTCCTCGGCGCGCTCGTCGCGATGATCCTCACGCTCTTCATCGGCGTGGAAGTGAACGGCTCGCGGCGCTGGCTGGCGCTGGGGCCGATCTCGGTCCAGCCGGCGGAGTTCGTGAAGCCCGGCTTCGTCGTCCTCATCGCCTTCCTTCTCTCGGTGAGCGAGCAGCGGCCCGACCTTCCGGGCCGGCTCTTCGCGATGCTCCTCCTCGCGATGGTGGTGGCGCCCCTCGTCGCCCAGCCCGACTTCGGCCAGGCGATGCTCATCTCCCTCGTCTGGTGCGCGCTGATCTTCCTCGCAGGCCTCCAGTGGCGCTGGGTGTTCGCGCTCGGGATCGCCGGCTTCGGCGGGATCGCCGCGGCGTACCTCTACCTGCCGCACGTGACGGATCGCGTGAACGCCTTCATCGACCCGTCCTCGGCGGACAACTACCAGGTCCGCCAGTCCATCGAATCCTTCATTCACGGCGGCTGGTTCGGAACGGGGCCTGGCGAGGGCGTCGTGAAGCACCGCCTGCCGGACAGCCACAACGACTTCGTCTTCGCCGTCGTGGCGGAGGAGTTCGGCATCGTCGGCTGCGCCATCATCGCCTCGCTGTTCGCGCTGATCGTGGTGCGCGGGCTGATGCACGCCTTCCGCGAGCCCGACTCCTTCGCGCGGCTCGCCCTCTCCGGCCTCATCCTCCTGTTCGGCGCGCAGGCCTTCATCAACATGGCGGTCAGCCTCCAGCTCGTGCCGGCGAAGGGGATGACGCTGCCGTTCATCTCCTACGGCGGCTCCTCCATGGTGGCCGTGGGCCTCGTCGTCGGCATGGCGCTGGCGCTCGCGCGGCGGCGGCCGCGGGCGATCCGCTTCACGGAAGTGCGCACGCGGGAGGCGTTCGCGTGATGCGCGTCCTCCTCGCGGCAGGCGGCACGGGTGGGCACCTCTTTCCGGCACAGGCGCTGGCGGCCGTCCTGAAGCGGCGCGGCCACGACGTCACCCTCGTGACGGACAGGCGCGCGACCGGGCTTTTGGACGCCTTCCCCGCCGACGACGTCCACCTCGTGGCGTCCGACACGGTGCGGGCGAAGAACCCCGTGGCGCTGACGCGGACGGCCTCGTCCAACGCGCTCGGGCTCCTTGCCTGCGTGCGTGTGATCCGTGCGCAGCGGCCCGCGGTGGCGGTCGGCTTCGGCGGCTATCCGACGCTTCCGCCGATGACTGCGGCGAACCTCATGAAGGTGCCGTCCATCGTCCACGAGGCGAACGCCGTGATCGGGCGGGCGAACCGCCGCCTCGCCCGTCACGCCCACGTCGCGACAGCCTTTCCCGTCGTCGAGGGCGTTCCGGCGGGGCGGCCCACCACCCACGTCGGCCTTCCGGTGCGCGAGGCGGTGCTCGAGGCGGCGAGCCCCTACGCGCCGGCGGGCGACGACTTCCACCTTCTCGTCTTCGGCGGGAGCCAAGGGGCGCGGGTGTTCGCCGACCTCGTTCCGCCCGCGCTCGCGAGGCTTCCCGAGGATCGGCGCGCGCGGGTGCGCCTCGTTCAGCAGTGCCGGCCGGAGGACCTCGACCGCACTCGCGCGGCGCTTGCCGGAATCGGCGTCGAGGCCGATCTTGCCCCCTTCTTCCGCGATCTTCCCGCGCGAATCGCATGGTCGCACCTCGTGGTGTGCCGGTCGGGCGCATCGACCATCGCCGAGCTTTCGGTGATCGGGCGGCCGGCGCTCCTGGTCCCCCTGCCGGGGGCGCTCGACCAGGACCAGGCGCGCAACGCGGCAGCCCTCGACGAGCTCGGCGGCGGCAAGCTCGTGCCGCAGATGGTCCTCTCCCCCGCGCGGCTCGCCCAGGAGATCGCGCTCGGCATGGACGACCCGCAGATGCTGGCGGAGGCCGCACGGAAGGCGCAGGGGCTCGCGCGGCCCGACGCCGCCGAGCGTCTCGCGGACCTTGCCGAGCGCATCGCAGGAGGCTCCCGATGATCGCGCCCCTCAAGATGACGGCCGCCATCGGCCCCGTGCACTTCGTCGGCATCGGCGGCATCGGCATGTCCGGCATCGCCGAGGTGCTCCACAATCTCGGCTACACGGTCCGCGGCTCCGACATCGCCGAAAGCGCCAACGTCCAGCGCCTGCGCGAGAAGGGGATCGCGGTCGCCATCGGCCACGCCGCCCGGAACATCGACGGCGCCTCGGTCCTCGTCGTCTCCTCGGCGGTGAAGCGGGACAATCCGGAGCTGATGGCGGCGCGGGCAAGGTTCCTCCCGGTCGTGCGACGGGCCGAGATGCTCGCCGAGCTCATGCGGCTGAAGCAGGCGATCGCCATCGGCGGCACCCACGGGAAGACCACGACCACCTCCATGGTGGCCGCGCTCCTCGAGGCTGGCGGGCTCGACCCGACGGTCATCAACGGCGGCATCATCAACGCCTACGGCACCAACGCGCGGCTCGGCGCGGGCGACTGGCTGGTGGCGGAGGCGGACGAGAGCGACGGCACCTTCGTGCGCCTTCCGGCCGACGTCGCCGTGGTGACGAACATCGACCCGGAGCACCTCGACCACTACGGCACGTTCGACCGCGTGCGCGAGGCGTTCCGCCAGTTCGTGGAGAACGTGCCGTTCTATGGGTTCGCCGTGATGTGCCTCGACCATGCCGAGGTGCAGGCGATGGTGGGCCGCATCGAGGACCGGCGCATCATCACCTACGGCGCCAACCCGCAGGCGGACGTGCGCTTCGTGGACGTCGCCCATGGCCCGCGCACCCGCTTCAGCGTGACAATCACGGACCGCGCCACCGGCGCCGAGCGGACGATCCCGGACCTCTCCCTTCCGATGCCGGGCGTCCACAACGTCTCGAACGCGACGGCCGCGGTGGCCGTGGCCGACCGTCTCGGCATCGACGCCGACGCGATCCGGCGCGGGCTCGAGGCCTTCCGCGGCGTCAAGCGGCGTTTTACCCACGTCGGCGACTGGAACGGCGTCGCGATCTACGACGACTACGGGCACCATCCGGTGGAGATCCGCGCCGTGCTCGCGGCGGCGCGGCAGGCGACGGAGGGGCGTGTGATCGCTGTGGTCCAGCCCCACCGCTACACGCGCCTCGCGAGCCTCTTCGACGACTTCTGCCTCTGCTTCAACGAGGCCGACCTCGTGATCGTCGCCGACGTCTATACGGCCGGCGAGCAGCCGATCCCCGGCGCCGACCGCGACCACCTGGTGGCGGGCCTGCGCGGCCGCGGCCATCGCGACGCGATCCCCCTCGAGGGCCGGGAGGCTCTGGCGCCGCTCATCGCCGAGAAGGCGCAGCCGGGGGACATGGTGGTCTGCCTCGGCGCGGGCTCCATCACGCAGTGGGCGCATGCGCTCCCCGGGGAGCTCGCGCGATGACCTTTACCGACATGGCGGGCCTTCTCGCCGGGGCGGGGGTGAGGGGGCGGCTCGAGGCCGACAGGCACCTCGCCGACATCACCTGGTTGCGCGTCGGAGGACCCGCGGAACTCCTCTTCACGCCGGAGGACGAGAGGGACCTCGCCACGTTCCTGCGCGCCCTCCCGGCGGAGGTTCCGGTGACGGTCCTCGGCCTCGCCTCCAACACACTGGTGCGCGACGGCGGTGTGCCGGGCGCCGTCGTCCGCCTCTCGCCGCGCGGCTTCGGATACGCGCGGGCGGAGGGAACGCGGCTCGCGGTGGGCGCGGCGCTGCCGGACGTGCGGGCGGCGAAGGCTGCGGCGGATGCGGGCATCGACGGCCTCGCCTTCCTGCGCGGCATTCCGGGCGCCATCGGCGGGGCGCTGCGCATGAACGCGGGCGCCTACGGGACGGAAACGAAGGACCGTCTCGTCTCGGCGCGCGCCGTCGACCGGCGGGGCGAGGTCCACGTCCTGTCCAACGCGGACTTCGGCTTTTCCTACCGCCATTCCTCCGCGCCGGAGGACCTCGTCTTCACCGAGGCGACGTTCGAGGGCGTTCCCGGCGAGCCGGCGGCGATCATCGCGCAGATGGACGAGATCACCGCGCGGCGCGAGGCGACGCAGCCGATCCGCGAGAAGACGGGCGGCTCCACCTTCAAGAACCCGCCGGGGGCGAAGGCGTGGGAGCTCATCGACGCCGCCGGCTGCCGCGGTCTCGTAGTGGGCGGGGCGCAGATGTCGGAGCTCCACGCCAACTTCATGCTGAACCTCGGCAGCGCGACGGCGGACGACCTCGAGCGGCTCGGCGAGACGGTGCGCGGACGCGTGCGCGCCGCCTCCGGCGTGTCGCTGGAGTGGGAGATCAGGCGGATCGGCGTGCCCCTCGGCGAGCCCGTCCCGGCCTTCATGGAGGCGGCATGACGCACGTCGCGGTCCTCATGGGCGGGCTCTCCGCCGAGCGCCCCGTCAGCCTCAAGAGCGGCGCCGCCTGCGCGGCGGCGCTGGAGCGTTCGGGGTACCGCGTGAGCCGCATCGACGTCAGCCGGGACCTTCCCGAGCGGCTGAAGGAGGTCGCGCCGGACGTCGCCTTCAACGCCCTTCACGGGCCGATGGGGGAGGACGGCTCCGTGCAGGGCATCCTCGAGTTCCTCGAGATCCCCTACACCCACTCCGGCGTCCTCGCCTCCGCGCTCGCCATGAACAAGGACCGTGCGAAGGCCGTGCTGGAGCGGGCCGGCGTGCCGCTCGCGGCGCACGTCGTCTGCTCGCGCTTCGAGGCGGCGGAGCGGCACGTGATGGAGCCGCCCTACGTGGTGAAGCCTGTCGCCGAGGGGTCCTCCTTCGGCGTCACGATCGTCCCGGCGGGCGCCAACGCCCCGCCGCGCGATCTTGGCGCGACCGACTGGCCCTACGGCGACGTCGTGATGGCCGAGCGCTACGTGCCGGGGCGCGAGCTCACCTGCGGCGCGTTCGGCGATACGGTCTGGGACGTCATCGACATCGAACCCGTCAGCGAAACTTTCTACGGCTTCGACGCGAAGTACAAGCCGGGCGGATCTCGCCACATTCTTCCTGCTCGTCTTAAACCGAATATTTACCAGGCTGTTCAAAACTTCACACACGCAGCTTATCGCGCCCTCGGCTGCCGCGGCGTGGCGAGGGCAGACTTCCGATATGATCCCGAGAAAGACGACCTCGTGTGTCTCGAAGTGAATACGCAGCCTGGCATGACCGAGACGTCTCTGGTGCCGGAGATGGCGGCGCACGCCGGCCTTGGCTTCGACGCGCTCGTGGCGGCGCTGGTGGAGGACGCGAGTTGCCGGCGGTGAAGTCCACGCGGCGGCAGGTCCGGCGGGGCGGTCGGCTCGCGAGCGCGGCGCCCGCGCGCCTTCTCGCCGCGGCGGTGCTCATCGGAAGCGGTGGTGCGGGTCTCGCCTACTCGGAGAACCCGGGCAAGGTGATCGACGTCGTCGGCCGCGCCGGCGGCTTCGAGGTGCGCATGGTCCACATCGAGGGGCACGAGCACACCTCCGGAAGCGCCGTCGTCGCGGCGCTGGGGCTCGGCGGCCACGTCTCGCTCCTCACCCTCGACGTGGAGGACGTGCGCGAGCGCATCGAGACCCTGCCCTGGGTGACGTCGGCCACAGTGCGCAAGGTCCTGCCGAGCGCGCTCGACATCGCCCTGGTGGAGGCCGAGCCGGTGGCGCGCTGGAGCGCCGAGGGCGTCGAGGCGCTCGTCGCGGCGGACGGCAGGGTCCTCTCCGTGCAGGACGACGTCCTTGCCCGCTTCGGCGGCCTTCCCCTCCTCGCCGGGCGCGGCGCGAACGAGGCCGTCGCCGACGCGCTCGCCATTCTCGAGGCGCATCCTGACGTCGCGGGCGACGTCGCCGCGGCGGTCCGCGTCAACGAGCGGCGCTGGGACCTTCTCCTCGACGGCGGCGCCACGGTGCGCCTGCCGGAGGAGGGCGCGTCCGCCGCGCTCGACCGCTTCGCATGGCTCGAGCGGGAGGCTGGCGTCCTCGCGGCCGGGGCCGTCGTCGTGGACGTGCGGCTGCCCGGGCGCACCACCGTGGAGCTTTCGCCCGGAGAGGGCAGCGAGGCCGTCATCGCGGAGGGGCCGGAGACCGGCAGCGATCCACGGATCACCGACGATCCCCTCGCCCGCGCGATCCTCGAGGCGGGGCTGTGAGCGTGGTCGAGCTTCCCCGCCGTGTCGACCAGGGGCGCTGCCACGTGGCGCCGGGGCGCGCGTCCACCGTGTGCGTTCTCGACGTCGGCACGTCGAAGGTCGCCTCCATCGTGGCGCGGCTGAAGCCTGCGGACGAGGACGCGCTCCTCTCCGGCCGGACCCACGCCATCGAGGTGATCGGCTACGGCTGCCAGCAGTCGCGCGGCGTAAAGTCGGGCTCTGTCGTGGATCTCGACCGGGCCGAGACGGCGATCCGCCGCGCGGTGGATGCCGCCGAGCAGATGGCTGGAGTCACGGTGGAATCGCTTATCGTGACGCAGACCGCTGGGCGTCTTGCCTCGGAGGCCTTCGGGGCGACGGTCGATCTCGACATGGGGACCGTGCGTGAGGCCGACATCCGACGGGTGCTCGCCGCCGCCGGCCGCCACACCATCAAGGACGGACGGACTGCCTTGCACGCCTTGCCCATCGGCTACAGCCTCGACGGCCAGGACGGCATCCGCGACCCGCGCGGGATGGTGGGCGACGTCCTCGGGGTCGACGTCAACGTCGTCACCGCGGACCGCGCGGCGCAGGACAATCTCGCCCTCGCCATCCACCGCTGCCATCTCGACGTGTCCGCGGTCGTCGCCGCGCCCTACGCGTCGGGGCTCGCGGCGCTCGTGGACGACGAGGCCGAGCTCGGCGCGGCCTGCATCGACATCGGCGGTGGCACGGCGACCATCGCGGTCTTCTGCGAGGGCAACCTCGTCCACGTGGACGGCATCGCCATCGGCGGCCGGCACGTGACGATGGACATCGCCCAATGCCTCTCCATCCGGGTCGAGGATGCCGAGCGGCTGAAGACGCTGCACGGCTCGGCGGTCTCGTCGAGCCGCGACGAGCGGGACGCGCTGACGATCCATGCCATCGGCGAGGAGAACGGCGGCGCGCCGCAGACGATCCCGCGGACGACCCTGAACGCGATCATCCGCCCGCGGGTGGACGAGATCCTCGAGCTCGTGCGCGACCGGCTGGTGGCTTCCGGCTTCTCGGGGCGCATCGGCCGCAGGATCGTGCTCACGGGCGGCGGCAGCCAGCTCACCGGGATTGCCGACGTCGCCCGCACGGTGTTCGGGCGGCCTGTCCGGCTCGGGCGGCCGCTCGGCGTGAAGGGGCTGCCGATCGCGGCCCGCGGTGCGGCGTTCTCCGCCGTCATCGGGCTCTTGATCTATCCGCAGCTGACCCCGGCGAGCCTCTACGCCGGGGGGCGCTCCCAGGGGCCACTGGCCCGCATGAGCCGGTGGCTGCGTGAGAGTTTCTGAACCAACGAACAATCCGGCACTCGTGGCCGGCAACGAAGCGCCCTTTCGGGCGAGGGGACGAGAGACGGGAGACAAACATGTCGTCCATTAACTTGAAGACGCCCGACCTCACCGAACTGAAGCCGCGCATCATGGTGTTCGGCGTCGGCGGGGCAGGGTGCAACGCGGTCAACAACATGATCGAGGCCGGGCTCGCAGGGTGCGACTTCGTCGTCGCCAACACGGATGCCCAGTCCCTCAACCTCTCGAGGGCCGAGCGCATCGTCCAGATGGGCATCGCCGTCACGGAGGGGCTCGGCGCCGGGTCGCAGCCGGACGTCGGCCGCGCCGCCGCGGAGGAGGTGATCGACGAGATCGCCGACCACCTGTCGGGCTCGCACATGGTGTTCATCACCGCGGGCATGGGCGGCGGCACCGGCACGGGCGCCGCTCCCGTCGTGGCGCGGGTCGCGCGCGACCAGGGCATCCTCACCGTCGGCGTCGTCACGCGGCCCTTCCAGTTCGAGGGGATCCGCCGGGCGAAGGTGGCCGAGCACGGGATCGAGGAGCTCGCCCAGCACGTCGATACCCTGATCGTGATCCCGAACCAGAACCTGTTCCGGATCGCGAACGCGCAGACCACCTTCGCCGACGCCTTCGCGATGGCCGACCAGGTGCTCTACTCGGGCGTCGCCTGCATCACCGACCTCATGGTGAAGGAAGGCCTCATCAACCTCGACTTCGCCGACGTGCGCTCCGTCATGCGCAACATGGGCAAGGCGATGATGGGCACGGGCGAGGCGACCGGCGACGGTCGCGCGCTCCAGGCCGCGGAGGCGGCGATCTCCAACCCGCTCCTCGACGAGACCTCCATGAAGGGCGCGCGCGGCCTTCTCGTCTCCGTGGTGGGCGGCAAGGACCTCACCCTGTTCGAGGTGGACGAGGCGACGACCCGCATCCGCGAGGAGGTGGACGACGACGCCAACATCATCTTCGGCGCGACGTTCGACGATTCCATGGACGGCGTCATGCGCGTGTCCGTGGTGGCGACGGGCATCGACCACGACCCGGCGGGCCTCGAGCACGAGCCGCGGGATAGCCGCGTCGTCTCGTTCGCCTCGCGCACTGCGAAGAAGGACGCGCCGGCGGCGAGCGCCCCCGCCGCGACCGCATCGCAGGATCCCGCTGAGGCGGCTGTCGCGGCTGTGGCGGCCGGCCTCGAGGAGGAGTTCGCCGCGAGCCTCGAGCCGTTGGAGGAGGCTGAGGTCTACGACGACGAGGCGCTTGTCGCCGCCGTGGACCATGTGGAGGACGAGGCCCCGCGCCTTGCCGCGGCCGATCTCGGCGCGCCCGCGCCCCGCGGGTCCCGCACCCGCGCTCCCGACCACGACTACGACGTCCACGAGGGCGACGACCGGCGGCCGATGGGGCTCCTGCGCCGCATCGCGAGCGGCCTCTCCCGCCGCGACGAGGAGGAGGAGGATTTCGACGTGGAGCCGAGGGCGTCCCGTCGCCGTCCTGCGCCCTCCCAGGCGCGCCTGCCGGCGCCCGAGCGCCGCCGCCTTCCCGCGCCCGACGCCGACGCATATATGGACGAGGTGGCGGACGGTGTGCCGCGTCCGGCGCGGTCCCGGCCCCAGCCTCCGGCGGCAGCGCCCCGTCGCCCGCGGATCGACGCCGAGCCCGCCTCGCGCGCCCGGCCCGCGCCGCGCCCGTCCGACGACGACCAGCTGGAGATCCCCGCATTCCTGAGGCGGCAGGCCAACTGATCTCCTTCTCGCGGCTTCGCGAGAAGGTCCTCTTCCGGGGCGTCGGCGTCCACTCGGGCGCCGACGTCTCTCTGCTTGTGGGGCCCGGCGAGGACGGCGTCGTTTTCCGCAGGGCCGACACGGGCGCATCGGTCCTCGCCTCCTGGCGCAACGTCGCGGCGACGCGGCTTGCGACAGTCATCGGCGAGGGGCCGTCCTCGGTGCGCACCGTGGAGCACCTCATGGCCGCCCTCTCGGCGCTCGGCGTCTTTTCGGCCACGGTGGAGATCGACGGTGCGGAGGTGCCGATCATGGACGGCAGCGCAGCGCCCTTCTTCGACGCGCTGCGCGACGCGGTGGAGCCTGCCGGGGAAGGGCCGGGCGCGATTCGCGTCCTGCGCCCGGTCTCGGCGGAGGGGCGGGACGCCTTCGCGACGCTGATCCCGTTCGAGGGCCGCCGCTTCGACGTCGGCATCGACTTCCCGGACGCCGCCATCGGCATCCAGCGCGTGACCCTCGACCTCACGGCCGACACCTTCGGGACCGACGTCGCCCCGGCGCGCACGTTCGGCCGCCTCGCGGACGTCGGCAAGCTCCGGCGGCGGGGGTATGCGCGCGGCGCCTCGCTCGACAACGCCGTCGCCGTGGACGGGGCGCGGGTGGTCAATCCGGAGGGTCTGCGCTTTCCGGACGAGTTCGTCCGCCACAAGCTTCTCGACGCGGTCGGGGACCTCGCCCTCGCCGAGCGCCCCATCCTCGGCCTCTACCGCAGCCACAAGGCGGGCCACAGGCTGAATTATGCGCTGCTCGCGGCGCTGTTCTCCGACGGCCGAAACTTTCAATTCGTGACTTAATTGATACAAACGCCACAAGCGCGGCGCGGGGCGGTGTCCGGCGGTCTTGCGCGCGTTGGCCGGCCGGCCCGTCGCTGCTATGACGGCGCGGGTGGGAGTAGGAGTTCACTCATGCCGCTGAACCGGTTCGGGCCGCTGATGGCCGCCCTTGTCGTCTCGGTCACGCTCGCGGCCTGCGGCACAAGGGTCACCGAGCTCGATTTCGAGGAAGGGCCGGCGGACCAGCTCTACAACGAGGGGCTCGTCCTCATGAACGCCGGCGACTACCGCACGGCGGTGGCGAAGTTCGAGGAGGTGGACCGGCTCCACCCCCACACCGAGTTCGGGCGCAAGAGCCAGGTGATGCTCGCGTTCGCCAGCTACTCGCGCGGCAACTACATCGATTCGATCCAGTCCGCCCGGCGCTTCCTCGCCCTCCACCCCAACCACGAGGACGCGGCCTACGCCCAGTACCTCATCGCCATGTCCTACTATCGCCAGATCCCCGACGTGACGCGCGACCAGTCCGACACGCGCCAGGCGATGGACGAGTTCGAGAAGCTCATCGAGACGTATCCCGAGAGCGAGTATGTTCCCGAGGCGCGCCGTCGCCTGATCGCCGCCCAGGATCAGCTCGCCGGCAAGGAGATGGAAGTCGGCCGCTACTATCTGGAGCGGGACGACAACGCGGCGGCGGTCAACCGTTTCCGCAACGTCGTGGAGAACTACCAGCAGACCCGGCACGTGGAGGAGGCGCTGTTCCGCCTCACCGAATCATATTATGCGATGGGTCTGACGCAGGAGGCGCAGACGGCGGCCGCCGTCCTCGGCCACAACTTCCCGGACAGCCGCTGGTACAGGAGCGCCTACTCGCTCCTCCAGACCGGCGGCTTCGAGCCGAGCGAGAGTCGCGGGAGCTGGATCAGCCGGGCGTTCGAGAACTTCAAGCTCCTCTGAGCGGGCGCACCGCGCCACACGCAGACGGCGCAAGGGCCGGCGCCGGGGACATCGGGATAGGGCAGGCGCGCGCGTGCTGGCACGGCTTTCGGTCCGCAACATCGTCCTGATCGAGTCGCTCGACCTGTCGCTCGAGGCGGGCTTCACGGTCCTCACCGGCGAGACGGGTGCGGGCAAGTCCATCCTCCTCGACGCCCTGTCGCTGGCGCTCGGCGCGAAGTCCGACGGAAAGCTGGTGCGCGCGGGCGAGACGGAGGGCTCGGTCTCCGCGACGTTCCTCCTGCCGCCGGCCCATCCGGCGTTCGCGCTCCTCGACGAGGCGGGGATCGCGCGCGACGACGTCCTGATCCTGCGGCGCGTGCAGGGCGCGGACGGCAGGGCGCGCGCCTTCGTCAACGACCAGTCCGTGAGCGTCGGCCTCCTGCGCGCGCTCGGCGCAACCCTCGTGGAGGTCCACGGCCAGCACGCCGACAGGAGCCTCGTGCAGTCCTCGCAGCACCGCCGGCTCCTCGACGCGTTCGGCGGGCTCGCGGGCGAGACGGCGCACGTCGGCGCGCTCTGGCGGGCTCTGAAGGAGGCGGAGGAGGCGCTCGAGGCGCACGAGGCGCAGCTCGCCGCCGCCCGCGAGGAGGCCGACTTCCTGCGCTCGGCGGTGGAGGAGCTCACGAAGCTCGACCCCGAGCCCGGTGAGGAGGAGCGGCTGACGGCAGGGCGGCAGGCCATGGCGGCCGCCGAGAAGGTGGCGGGGGACCTTGCCGAGGCCGCGGCGAGCCTCGAGGGGCCGCGCTCCCCCGTCCCGGCGCTGGCGGCCGTCCTCAGGAAGCTCGAGCGCAAGCGGGACGGCGCGGAGGAAGAGCTCGCTCCCGTCCTCGACGCCCTCGCCGCGGCGCTCGACGCGCTCGAGGGGGCGCGGGCGACCATCCAGGACGCCCAGGCCTCCCTCGACTTCGACCCCCAGGCGATGGAGGGGCTCGAGGAGCGCCTGTTCGCCCTTCGCGCCGCCTCCCGCAAGTTCAAGTGCCCCGTGGACGACCTCGCCGATCTCGCCGCGCGGATGGCGGACGACCTTGCGAACCTCGACGCCGGGGAGGCGCGGCGAGCTGCCCTCGCCGCCACGGTCGCGGTCGCGGAGAAGGCCTTTCGCGAGGCGGCCGCCGGGCTGTCGGACAGGCGCATCGCCGCCGGCGAGGCGCTGGAGCGGGCCGTCGCCGAGGAGCTCGCGCCACTGAAGCTCGACAAGGCGACCTTCATGGTCCGCCGGGAGGATGCCCAGCCGGGGCCGGAGGGTATCGACCAGATCGCCTTCTGGGTGCGCACCAATCCCGGCTCGCCGCCGGGGCCGATCATGAAGGTGGCGTCCGGGGGCGAGCTGTCGCGCTTCCTACTCGCGCTGAAGGTGCGTCTCGCGGACAGGGGCTCGGCGTCGACGCTGATCTTCGACGAGATCGACACGGGGGTCGGCGGCGCCGTCTCGGACGCCATCGGGGCGCGCATGGCCCGGCTCGCCGACGCCGTCCAGGTGGTGTCCATCACCCACGCTCCGCAGGTGGCGGCGAAGGCGGGCCACCACCTCCTCATCGCGAAGACCCACGTGAACGGCTCGACGACGGTCACGAGCGTGCGCGAGCTCGGCGCCGAGGAGCGGCGCGAGGAGGTGGCGCGCATGCTCGCCGGCGCCACCGTGACCGACGAGGCCCGCGCGGCGGCGAGGCGTCTCATCGGCGCCTGAGGCTTGGCGCGCGCCGCCCGCCTTGGCATCGTGCGCCTCCACAGGAACCGGAGGGGCACAAGGTGACGAGGATCTGCGCGGCGATCGCGCTCACGCTCGCGGTGACGATGGCGGGGGCGCCGTCCGCCATGGCGACAGGAACCATCGAATGCGAGGCTATGGACGGAGGGGACGCCTACGCCTCGATCCTGACGACGCGCGCGGGGAGCCACATGTTCATGCCGTTGCGCGGGCTCTTCGGTGCGGGCGACCGCCACTTCGCGAGCGAGACGCTGCCGGGCGCACCGCCCGCCGAGCCGATCGTCCTCGCCCACGCCTACGGCGACGCGCGCACCATCATCGCCGAGTACACGACCACGGACATCGAGAGGCCGGTGGTCTCGCTGCGCCTTTCGAGCGCCGCCACCGACGAGGCCGAGGCCATCGCTGGCGTCCTCCTCATCGAGGGGGTGGGTGTATGGGCCGTCGCGTGCGAGGCCGGTTGAGGCGGCGGCGGGGCGCGCCTTATCGAATGACAAGAAATTGTTCAGCGCGTCGATGACGCGCTTTCCCGGGTAGGGAGAAATCCGCTAGCCTTCCGTCACAGAAACGACATCAGCGACGAAGGTGGAAGGCGATGCGGATTGTGATCCTTGCGCTTGCGCTCGTGCTGTCGACGCCGAGCATGGCGGCCCTCAGCGTGAAGCTCGACATCCAGGAGGAGTGCTACCGGCACGCCTCGGTGTACCTGAAGCTCCTCAGGATGGTGATGGACAGGAAGGAGGAGGCCGAGGAGGAGATCTCCCCGCGCCTTCGCGCCGAGTTCGCCCGCACCATGCGCTCCGCCAGCGAATGGAAGACGGCGATCGACGCGCCGTCCCTGCACCGTGGCGGCAAGAGCGGGCGGTCCCTCGCGAAGGGCGAGGCGCGCCAGTTCGTGGTTCGTCTCCAGGAGCGGATCCGCGCGTGCGAGGCCCTCGTCCCGAGCTGAGGCCCTCTTGCCGAGCCGAGGCGAGGCATCCCGACGGTTGGCGCGCGGGTCCTGACAGCCCGCTCGGGGATGCGTGGCGGCGGACGGCGGCGTAAGCTGGGCGCTGCGCCGCCGGTGCCCGCCGGCTCGGCGCGCATCGTTCTTCCGAGGGTTCCCCGCCGTGGTCGACAACGCCGTTCGTGACCGTCATGCCGAGCTCTCCGCCATGGTGGCGGAGCACGACAAGCGCTACTTCCAGGAGGATGCGCCGACGATCTCGGACGCGCAGTACGACGCGCTCCGCAGGGAGCTCGAGCAGCTCGAGGCCGACTATCCCGAGCTCGCCGAGGGCAGCATCACGTCGGGCATCGGCGCCGCCCCGAGCGGTGCGTTCGACGAGGTCGAGCACGTCGTCGAGATGGTCTCCCTCAACAAGGCGCTCGCCGAGGAGGAGGTGGCCGACTTCATCGCCCGCGTGCGCCGCTTCCTGCGTCTTTCCGCCGACGAGCCGCTCGCCTTCACGGCAGAGCCCAAGATCGACGGGCTGTCCCTGTCGCTCCTCTACCGCGACGGCGCGCTTGCCGTGGCGGCGACCCGCGGCGACGGGCGGACGGGCGAGAACGTCACCGCCAACGTCATGCGGGTGGAGGCGATCCCGAAGCGGCTGAAGGGCGCGCCGGACATCTTCGAGGTGCGCGGCGAGCTCTACATGACCCACGCCGACTTCGACGCCCTCAACGCGCGTCTCGAGGCGGAGGGCAAGCGCACGGTCGCCAACCCGCGCAACGCCGCCGCCGGATCGCTGCGCCAGGTGGACCCCGAGAAGACCGCCGAGCGGCCGCTGCGCTTCTTCGCCTACGGCTGGGGCCAGGCGAGCCGCCTTCCGGCCGACACGCAGCACGGCATGATCGAGGCGCTGGCGAGGTTCTCGGTCCCGGTCAACCCGCTCCTGCGCCGCTGCGAGAGCCTCGAGGACCTCCTCGATGCCTACCGCGAGGTGGAGGCGATGCGTGCGGCGCTCCCCTACGACATCGACGGAATGGTCTACAAGGTGGACCGCCTCGACCTGCAGCGCCGTCTCGGCGAGAGGGAGCGACGGCCGCGCTGGGCGATCGCCCACAAGTTCCCCGCCGAGCGCGCGACGACGAGGCTGGAGGCGATCGAGATCCAGGTGGGCCGCACGGGATCGCTCACGCCTGTCGCGCGCCTCACGCCGATCACCATCGGCGGCGTTGTTGTGCGCAACGCGACGCTCCACAACGCCGACGAGATCGCCCGCCTCGACGTGCGCGTGGGCGACACCGTGGAGATCCAGCGGGCGGGCGACGTCATCCCCCAGGTGGTGCGCGTCCTGACGGAGCGCCGCCCGCCCGGCGCCGAGCCCTACGTCTTCCCCGACAGGTGCCCTGTCTGCGGCAGCCAGGTGGTGGCCGAGATGAACCCACGCACCGGCCGGCCGGACGTGGTGCGCCGCTGCACGGGCGGCCTTGTGTGCGACGCGCAGCAGGTGGAGCGGCTGAAGCACTTCGTGAAGCGGGCGGCCTTCGACATCGAGGGGCTCGGTGCCAAGCAGATTGCGGCCTTCCACGCCGAGGGTCTCGTGAGGACACCGGCCGACATCTTCACGCTCGCCGAGCGCGATCGCGCGAAGCCGCCGGGGGAGCGGCTGGTGGACCGGGAAGGGTACGGCGAGACCAGCGTCGCCAACCTCTTCGCGGCCATCGAGAGCCGGCGCACCATCGCGCTCCGCCGCGTGATCTACGCCCTCGGCATCCGCCGCGTCGGCGAGATCTCGGCGCGCACGCTGGCCCTCCACTTCCGCACGTGGGCGGCGTTCCGCACCGCGATGGCGCAGCTCGCCGCCGCGGCGAAGGCGCGCCACGGCGAGGGGGAGGCCGAGGGGGCCGAGGAGGGTGAGGGCGTTCGCGCCGAGCTCGAGGCCATCGACGGCCTCGGCGCCACGGTGGCGGACGCGCTCGAGGCGTTCTTCGGCGAGCCCCACAACGTGGAGGCGGTGGACGCGCTCGCGGCCGAGATCACCGTCGAGGACGAGGTCTCGCGGGCGACCGATTCGCCGATCGCGGGCAAGGCCGTCGTCTTCACAGGATCGCTCGAGGCGATGACGCGGGACGAGGCGAAGGCGCGCGCCGAGGCGCTGGGGGCGCGGGTGGTGGGCTCCATCTCGAAGAAGACCGACATCGTGATCGCCGGCCCGGGCGCTGGCTCCAAGCTCGCGAAGGCGAGGTCGCTCGGGGTCGAGGTCTGGGACGAGGCGGAGTGGATGAAGGTCGCCGGCGGCTGAGGTGTGCTGCGGCGGGATCGGCGTTCGTTCGGCGGCGCGAAGATCCCTCGGGGCGGCTCTCGGGTCTGGCGCGCCTTGCGATCGGCCCGGATCAACCCGATTGATCGACAGGTGCGCCTGCCGTTGGTTCCGGTCCGTCTTCATCCGCCCGATCTGACAGCGATCGAGCGGATCGAGCGGATCGTGCGGAGCGAGCTCCAAGGTGCCTTCAGGCGAAACGTGTGCGGTTCGCCCCCCGGTGAGCGCGTCGATCCGGGGAGCCGAAGCGCGTTCGATTCACTGAACCGCGTCGGACAGGGGCTAGCGCGCTGGCGCCGCGGCGTCGCAGCGCCAGACGCGGGAGCGCTCGCCGAGCCGGGCGCGGACGGCGTCGTGGAGCGCGCGGTCCATGGCGTTGGCTGTGGCGAGGACGCGGGCCGTCTCCCCCCTGGGATCCGGCCGCGACGGCGTCGCGAAGAGGCTCGCCGGGATCGCACCCTTCGGAAGGCCGAGGGCGCGGGAGAAGGCCTCCGCGAAGGCGCCCGGATGGGCGGAGAGCCCCACAAGCGACGGCCGCCCCGAGAGCGCCGCAAGGGCCGCATCCACCGAAGGCGCCGCCCCGGGCGGCGTGAGGCGGCGGGTGACGACGTTGACGAGATCGTCCGCGAAGACATGGCCCTCCTGCAGCACCTCCTCGAGGAAGAGCGTGTTCGCGATGGCGTGGTGCTTGTGACGCGGCCTGTCGCGCGCCGAAGCGTATTCGGCGACCGGGATCGTGTGCGGCGCGGGGATGAGCGTCGCGACGAGCGAGACGTTTCGCAGGCGCTCGGCGAGGGCGAGATCGATCTGGCCGCACAGGACGCGCAGGTTTCGCCGCGGCAGGCCCTTCCGGATTTCCTCCCGGGTGACCGTCCTGCCGACCCATCCGACGGCGTCAGCACCGAGCGCGCCCCCGAGCGCGTTGAGGAGCGCCGGCTTTCCGGTCCAGGGCATGCTGATGAAGAGTATCACGTCGACGGTCTCGTTTCCTCGGGTGGCGGCGCCCAGATCACTGTTGACTTTGGGCCCGCCCGCTCGCATACCCCCGCCGCAGGGGGCCGTAGCTCAGTTGGGAGAGCGCTGCAATCGCACTGCAGAGGTCAGGGGTTCGAATCCCCTCGGCTCCACCAGAAGCGGCTCCACCGGAACCGGCTTCCTCAGAACCGGCTCAACAATAAGCGGCTGCACGAGAATTTCGCCTGGAGGTCCGGCGCCTCAAGGATCGGACGCCCCCTGGCGGCGCTCGCCGACGACGGCGTTTTCCGGCAGCATGGCCGCATCCGGATGCGCTTCCCTTGTGGATCACGGGGGATAAAGTCGCGCTGCAAGCCGTGCGCGAGGCTCGGGTGGCTTGAAAAGCGAGAATCGGGCACAATGACAAGCATGGGGCGATGAAGGCCCTCGATCAGCGCCCGCAAGCGGAGACGGCGCCATGAGCGAAGCGGAAGTCACGCGTGACCCGGACAGGATCAAGGCCTGGGCGGAGGCAAGGGGCGGACGGCCCTCCATCGTATCGGACACGCGGGACAATTCCCGCCCCGGTGGCATCCTGAGGTTCGATTTCGGCAAGAAGGACGACAGCCTCGACGAGGTGTCCTGGGACGAATTCTTCCGGATCCTCGACGAGAACAGTCTGGCCGTCCTCCTCCAGGAAAAGACGAAGAACGGGAACAAGAGCCGCTTCTGCAAGTTCGTCGACGCCGCCGAGCACGGCCTGAAGGACGAGCCGGCTCCCAGGGCGGCGAAGGAGAAGGCCCCCGGCAAGGAAAAGGCCCCCGCAAGGCCGAAGGCGGCCGCGAAGGCCGAGGCCGAGCCCGAGGCGTCCCGGAAGACGGCGTCGGCCAGGGCGGCGAGATCTTCCGGCGCGGCGGCGAAGGCTTCGGGAGAGGCGGCACCGGCCAGCAAGGCGCCCACGAAGAAGCCGTCGAAGGCGAACGGCAAGTCTTCCGGCATCACCGCGCCGGCACCGCAGGATCAGGCGTCCGAAGCTCCGGCGAGCCAGGCGTCCGCCGATCCGACGCACGCCACGGTCACGCACGACCACGATACCATCCGTGCGTGGGCCGAGGCGCGAGGCGGCCGCCCCTGCATCGTCGAGGGGACGGAGGGCGGCGAATCCGGTGGTCTTCTGAGGCTCGACTTCGGCAAGCCCGACGAGAATCTGAAGGAGATCCCGTGGGAGGACTTCTTCGCCATCCTCGACAGGAGCGGTGCGGGCTTCCTCCACCAGGACGAGACGAAGTCCGGCAACGTGAGCCGCTTCAACAAGTTCGTCGACGAGCCCGACCCCGAGCCCGAGGCCGCGGACGAGGCTGCTCCGGCAAGGGGCAAGTCTTCGGCGCGCAAGGCGGCAGCCGCCGGCCCCTCGAAGGCGGCGGACGCCGGCACCGAGGAGGCCGCGGCGACCAAGGCGAGCGGCGGCGACACGAAGGGCAAGCCGCGGGCTGCCAAGGCGGCGTCGGGCAAGGCCGGCGCCAAGGCCGTTCCAGCACAGGAGAAGGCCGGGCCCGAAGACGAGCCGGCCGCCGCGAAGAAGCCCGCGACCGCCAGGGCATCCGCTTCCAGGGCCGAGCCGGCCAAGGCCACAGCCCGGAAGTCCAAGACCACCCGGTCGGCCACCTCCGGAGCGGCCGAACCCAAAGCCGCTACTGCCAAGCGGGCCACTGCCAAGCCGGCTGCGACAAGGTCCGCGGATGCGAAGCCTGCCGCGAAGAAGCCGGCCGCCGCCAAGGCTTCAACCCGGTCATCCCCTCGCTCCACCAGGGGCAAGGCGGACTGACGGAGATCCCCTCGCGCCACGCCTGCCGGCGGGCGATGTGGAGGCAGGACCGCATGCCTCTCCGGCGAGGCCTCTTGCTGCGCCGCGTGCGCGGCCTGCCTCGCAGGACGATGCCGCGCTTCATCCGCGCTGCACGCGACCAGATCGCCCTGGCTGCGGTTCCCGCCTGTCCGGCGTCTCCGTCCCCGTCGATTGCCGGGCTCATCGCGCCCTTTCACCCGGGGGCGTCGGCCTCCGGCGATCGTTCCGGTACGGACGCCGCAGCGAGGACATGGCGCCGGGGCAGGGGGCCGACGGCTTGCGTCCCTGCACCAAGGCTCGGGAAGGCGCCAGGCGCGCGCGAGCGGGAGAGGAGCGCGGGCGCCTCGAGAGGCGCCCGGACGCAGGCTCAGGCCGCCGCCATCTCCCTCTCGAGCCGCTCGGACACGGTGTCGAGGAAGCCCGTCGTCGTCTCCCACCCCTGGTCGGCGCCGACGAGAAGGGCGAGATCCTTCGTCATCCGCCCGTCCTCGATGGAGCCCACGGTGGCCTTCTCGAGCGTCGTCGCGAACCTCGCCAGCGCCTCGTTGTCGTCGAGCTTCGCCCTGTGGGCGAGGCCGCGGCTCCACGCAAAGATGGAGGCGGTGGAGTTCGTCGACGTCTGCTCGCCGCGCTGGTGCTGGCGATAGTGGCGCGTGACCGTGCCGTGCGCGGCCTCAGCCTCCACCGTCCTGCCGTCGGGGGTCATCAGGACGGACGTCATGAGGCCGAGCGAGCCGAAACCCTGCGCCACCGTGTCGGACTGGACGTCGCCGTCGTAGTTCTTGCACGCCCACACGTAGCCGCCGGACCACTTCATGGACGCGGCCACCATGTCGTCGATCAGCCTGTGCTCGTAGATGAGGCCGCGCCTGGCGAACTCGTCCTTGAACTCGTTCTCGTAGACTTCCTGGAAGATGTCTTTGAAGCGTCCGTCGTAGGCCTTGAGGATGGTGTTCTTGGTGGAGAGGTAGACGGGGTAGCCGCGCATCAGGCCGTAGTTCATGGAGGCGCGGGCGAAGTCGCGGATCGACTCGTCGATGTTGTACATCGCCATCGCGACGCCGCCGCCCTTGAACTCGTAGACCTCGCGCGTCTCGGGATCCCCGCCCTCGGGCTGAAAGGTGATGGTGAGCTTGCCCGGCCCCGGCACCACGAAGTCAGTCGCGCGATACTGGTCGCCGAATGCGTGGCGGCCGATGATGATGGGCTGCGTCCACCCCGGCACGAGGCGCGGGATGTTGCGGCAGATGATGGGCTCGCGGAAGATGACGCCGCCGAGGATGTTGCGGATGGTGCCGTTCGGCGAGCGCCACATCTTCTTGAGGCCGAACTCCTTCACGCGCGCCTCGTCCGGCGTGATCGTGGCGCACTTGACGCCGACGCCGACGCGCTTGATGGCATTGGCGGCGTCGATGGTCACCTGGTCGTCCGTCGCGTCGCGGTGCTCCATGCCGAGGTCGTAGTACTCGAGATCAATGTCGAGATAGGGGTGGATGAGCTTTTCCTTGATGTACCACCAGATGATGCGGGTCATCTCGTCCCCGTCGAGCTCTACGACGGGATTGTCCACCTTGATCTTCGCCATTGCGGGACCTTGCATGCTTGAAAAGTTCGAAGTTCCGGCCGGCGTGCCGCTCGGGGACCGGCTCGCCAATCCGGGCGGGGATGAAGGCGGCTTAGCATGACCGGCACGACCGGGAAAGTTGCGCCGGCCGCGCCCGCAGTCGTCCTCGTGGAGCCCCAGCTCGGCGAGAACATCGGCACGGCGGCCCGCGCCATGGCCAATTTCGGCGTGACCGACCTCAGGCTCGTCGCGCCACGGGACGGATGGCCGAACGAGAAGGCGCGCGCCGCCGCCTCGGGGGCGAACCACGTCATCGACAACGCCAGCGTCCACGCCACCCTCGACGAGGCGATCGCGGACCTCGCCTTCGTCATCGCCACCACGCGGCGCCCGCGGGACATGACGAAGCGCGTCGAGCGGCCGGCCGAGGGGCTCGCCGAACTCGCGGGCGTCGCCGCCAGCGGCGCCGGGACCGGCATCCTGTTCGGCCGCGAGCGCTGGGGCCTCGAGAACGACGAGGTGGCCCGCGCCAACATCATCGTCACCTTCGACACCGACCCGGACTTCGGCTCACTCAACATCGCCCAGTCGGTGCTCCTGATGGCCTCGGAATGGCGGCGCGTTGCGCTCGCCGCGGCACCGATCGAGGCGCCGCAGAACCCGCCTGCGACGCGCGAGGAGGTGACGGCCCTGTGGCGCCACCTCGTCGGCCTCCTCGGCCCCACCGGCTACTTCCGCCCGCCGGACATGGCGGAGAAGATGGAGCGCAACCTCCTCCTCATCCTGTCGGACGCGGGATGGGACAGGCAGCAGGTGCGCACGCTGCGCGGCGTCCTTGCCCACCTGGAGCGCGGCAGAGTGCCGTCGGCGGAGGAGGAGGGCGGCAGGACCTGACGCTTGCGGGCAGCGCGCCGGGATGCGCAGGAAGCGGCGCCAGCCCCTCGCGGTCGGCGGGGCCGGTCGGGGAGCGTGTCCATGAACGGCACGAGGTCGATGGCGTCCGCCAGCGTCGTGTGGCGGCAGGCCGGGCAGGAGCCTGCCGGAACCGGAACCGCCGGCTCCGGGCGGGTTCGGCGGGAGGGCGAAGCCGCCCGTGAACCACGCCGGCGCGCGATCCCAGTTCGAGTTCTCGCGCGTGGCCCGGTCAGCCGAGCCCGCGCAGGCCGCGGATCGGCAGCGTGCGGTCCTGGATGCCGGCGATCCCGTCGAGCAGCGCCTCGAGGTCGGGCCGCGCCGCGGCCGCGTTGGATACGCAAAGGACGTGGACGAGACCTTCCGCGTTGACGACGAAGACGCCGGGCTCCGCGAACGGCCTGTCCGTCTCCGCCTCCGAGCGCGGGTCCGAGACGTAGAGGCCGAGTGCGCGCATGTCGTCCTCGGCGAGGGAGTGGCCGAGTCCGAAGCGCCAGCCGAACTCGAGGCGGTCCTCCTGCGCGCGATCCTCGGGATCCGCGGAGGTGGCCGTGACTGTGACGCCTCGCCCCTCGAAGCCGTCGAGAAGGCCGTTCAGCCGGCCGAGGTAGGTCTTGCACCGCGGGCAGTGGCGCCCGCGATAGACGACGAGCATCGCCCAGCCCGTCTCGTCCGGTCCGAAGCTGCGGGTGCCGCCGCCGACGAGCGGCACGGTGAGGGGCGGCATCGGCGCCCCAGGCCGCGCCACCGCAGAGGCGCTCACCCCCGCGGCTCGGACAGGCGGCAGGCGACCTTGCCCACCCCGTCGAACTCGGCCACCAGGAGGCCGGGCTCGGTGCGGGTCGGCGCCGTGTGGGTGCCTGTCGTGATGATGCAGCCTGCGTGAAGGGCGTGGCCGCGCCCGCTTGCGAAGCGGGAGAGGAAGGCCACCACCTCGAGCGGGTTCGGCCGCATGTCGGCGGGCAGCGTCGCCACGATCGACCCGTCGCCGAGCCGCGTGATGACGGAGGCCCGCGCCGCCTCGTCGAGCGCCGCGATGTCCTCGAGCGGGCCGATGACGAGCGCACCGCACGAGTTCATGTCCGCGATCACGGACGGGGCGCCCATGGTGGGCTTGTCCATGTAGCGCGTGTCGGCGATCTCGATGGCGAGGCGGAAGCCCGCCGCGGCGGCGCGCACGTCCTGCGGCCCCACCGGCCCCTCGATCGCCTCGCGGAGCTCGATCGCGATCTCCGCCTCCGCCTCCGGCTTGTAGAAGCGGCCTGGCTCGAAGACCGTGTCGGCGGGCACGATCATGCCTTCCAGCAGCGGCGAGACCGTCGGCGCGTCGATCCCCGCCGCCTTCTGCGCGGCCGGCGTCGTCTGCGCGAGCTTCCAGCCGGCGATGGGACGGCCGAGCGTCCCGCGCACGCGGTCCTGGAGGTCGTAGCCGGAGGCGACGTCCGCCGGGCGCGCGAAGAGGTCGGAGATCAGGCCGTCGCCCTCGAAGGCTCTGGCGAGGCGTTCAGCGTCTGTCATTGTCTCATGCCATCGTGTAGGCGGTCTTGACGAGCGTGTAGAACTCGGCGGCGTAGCGGCCCTGCTCGCGCGGGCCGTAGCTCGAGCCCTTGCGCCCGCCGAACGGAACGTGCGGATCGACGCCGGCCGTCGGCAGGTTCACCATCACCATCCCCGCCTCGGAGTGCTTCTTGAAGTGGGTGGCGTGCTTGAGGCTCGCCGTGCAGATGCCGGCCGACAAGCCGAAGCGGGTGTCGTTGGCGACGTGGAGCGCCTCGTCGTAGTCCTTCACGCGGATGACGGTCGCCACCGGGCCGAAGATCTCCTCCCGGTTGATGCGCATGTCGTTGTTCGTCTCGGTGAAGAGCGCTGGCTGGAGGTAGAAGCCCGGCGTCGCGCGGTTGAGCCGCTCGCCGCCCCAGGCGAGCCTCGCACCGTCCTCGCCGCGGCCGATCTCGATGTAGCGCATGTCGGTGTCGAGCTGGGACTGGTCGACCACGGGGCCGATGTGGGTGCCGTCCCTGCGGGCGTCGTCCACGTTGAGGCCCTTCATCTTCTCGACGAGCGCGGCCACGAAGCGATCGTGGATGCCTTCCGTCACGATCAGGCGGGAGGAGGCGGTGCAGCGCTGGCCGGTGGAGAAGTAGGCGCCGTTGAGGGCGCACGCGACGGCGTTGTCGAGGTCCGCGTCGTCGAGCACCACGAGGGGGTTCTTGCCGCCCATCTCGAGCTGCATCTTGCGCATGTGCTCGGCGCACTTCGCGGCGACGTGCTTGCCCGTCTCCGCCGAGCCGGTGAAGGAGATGGCGTCCACGTCCTCGGAATCGAGGAGCGCGGCGCCCACCACCGATCCGCGGCCCATGACGAGGTTGAGGACGCCCTTCGGCAGGCCCGCCCTGTGGAGGATGTCGACGAGCGCCCACGCGCAGCCGGGCGTGAGGTCGGCAGGCTTCAGGACGACGGTGTTCCCGTAGGCGAGCGCCGGCGCGACCTTCCAGGCCGGGATCGCGATGGGGAAGTTCCACGGCGTGATGAGGCCGACGACGCCGACGGGCTCGCGCGTGACCTCCACGTCGACGCCGGGGCGGATGGAGGGGAGCGCCTCGCCTCCCGCCCTCAGCGCCTCGCCGGCGAAGAAGGAGAGGATCTGCCCGGCGCGGGCCGCCTCGCCGACACCCTCCGCCAGCGTCTTGCCCTCCTCGCGGGCGAGGAGGTCGCCGAGCTCGCCCTTGCGCGCCATCACCTCGGCGGCGGCGGCGGCGAGAATGTCGTGGCGCTGCATCGGGGTCGTGGCGGCCCAGGCGGGGGCGGCGGCCTTCGCCGCGGCGATCGCCTCGCGCGCCTGGCCCGCATCGCCCCGCGCGTAGCGGCCGACGACGTCGGTGGTGTCCGAGGGATTGATGTTCTCCGAGACGTCGGGTCCGTCCACCCATTCGCCGCCGATGAGGTTGCCGTGGACGTCCATCGAAGGTCCTCCGCTCCGGGCGGGCGGGAGCGGACGATGCCGTGCCTCACGTCGCCGTGTCTTAGTTTTCCAGGGCGTAGCCGAGCTCCGCCCGCCGCGCAAGGTTATCCGGTCTCCTCCAGAGGGCTGATCGTGACGCTCGTCCTCTGGCGGTAGGGTCGCTCCGGGGTCGCGATCACGTCCGGAAAGTGCTCGTGGTTGACGGAGTCGGGCCAGTCCTGCGCCTCGAGGGCGATGCCCGCGCGCGGCCCGTAGATCCGCCCGCCGAGGCCTCGGACGGGGAACTGCGGGAAGTCGTCCGCCGTGAAGACCTGGAGGCCGGGCCGGTCGGTCTCGAGGACGAGGCGCATCGCCTCCCCCTCGAGCACGGCTGCGGGCGAGACGCCCCTCAGGCAGAAATTGTCGTCGAGCCGCGTGTCGCCGAGCCGCCTCGGCGTGCGGAAGTCGAGGTCCGTTCCGGCCACCTCCGCGAGCGTGCCTGTCGGCACGTTGCGTTCGTCCGTCACGGTCACCCGGTCCGCCGCCACAGTCAGCCGATGGTCCGCGAGCGCGCCGCCAAGGTGGTAGTAGGAATGCTGGGCGAGCGCGATCGGCGTCGGCGCGTCGGTGACGGCGGTCATGTCGAAGGTCACCGTGTGGCCGCAAAGGGCGATCTCCACCGTGACGTCGACGGTTCCGGGATAGCCCATCTCCCCGTCGGGGCTCGTGATCGACAGGCGGGCGCGGCTTCCGTCCGCATCGAGGCGCCAGACGCGCCGGCCGAGGCCGCGGCTCCCGCCGTGGAGATGGTCCGGCCCCTTGTTGCGGTCGAGCTGGAAGGTGCGGCCGCCGAGGGTGAAGCGCCCTTCGCGCACGCGGTTGGCGAGGCGGCCGGCCACGATGCCGAAGGAGCGGCTGTGCTCGGGGTAGGGGTCAAAGGTGTCGAAGCCGAGGGTGACGGTGCGTGTCGCGCCCGACCGGTCCGGGACGCGCCAGTCCCGCACCGACGCGCCGAAGGACATGACGGCGAGTTCCACGCCGGCGCCGGACGCAAGCCGCGCCTCGAGCACGGGCTCGCCCTCGAAGGTCCCGATCCTCTCGATGCTCATGTCGCCGCCTCCGCCGCGGGCAGGAGGGCGGCGCGTCCGGGACCGTCCGCAGGCGCGGGCCGGCGCTTCGGCGGTGGATGCTGCGCGCGTCTCGGTGGGTTCGGGCTGGCCGGCGCTGTCATGTTGCCTCATTCTGGGTTGTGGCGAACGCGCCTGGCGCCGGTCGGTCGCCGGGGCGGCGCGAAAGGATCCGGGCGCGGGCGGGGGAATGGCCGTGCGGGCAGCGCGAGGACGGAGGATGCCGATGCGCCGTTCGATGACCGTGATCGTCGCGATCGCGCTTTCCGCCGCGGCGCCCGCGGCCGCTCTCGCCGAGGTGACGAGCGCCTACACCCGCCTCGACCTCGACGACTGCGCCCCGGCGGAGGGATCGGGCGCGTCGGCCCGGCTGCGCTGCGACGGCCTCCCGGGCCATCCGGTGTGGGTGACGAGGGACGACGGGCGCATCTCCCTCGACTATGGCACGGCGAAGGCGCCCGGCCGCTGGGAGAGCTTTGCCGATCCCGCCCGAGGCCACCGCGTCGTCGAATGGCGGATCGGCGAGGACGGGGCTCCGTTCGCCACGATCCACCGCTGGTTCGTCTCCGACGGCGAGGAGAGGCGGCAGGTGCTCGTGGTGAGCACCGTCGCCTCGGAGGCGTCCGGGGAGAGTTGCGCGGTCGGGCTGGTGGACGCCGGTTCCGCGGGCTCCAACGCGCGGGCGCGCGCTCTGGCGGACGCGGAGGCGCGCGGCTTTCGCTGCGGCATCGACGGGGCGCGCCTCAAGGCACCTCGGGGCGCCGACGCTCCGGCCTTCGCCCGCGCGGCCGCCGCGCCCGCGGAAGTCGCCCCGACGGCGCCGGAGGCCGCTCTGCCGGGGACGCCCGACGCGCTGGTGCGGGACTACTGGTGGGCGGCCGAGGCGGCTGCTGCGCCGGGCGATCTCGCCCGCTACCGCCTCGACGGTGCGCCGTCGGATGCGCTCTTCGCCCACGTGACCGAGCTCGCGGCGCGTTACCGCGTCGCCTCCGTCCAGCCGCTCGTCGCCTCGGACGGCGAGCGGCGCCTCGCTGTGGTCCTGCGCCCGCGCGCCGGCGAGGCCGTGTCGCCCCGCAGCGCCGAGGTGGGCGTCGTGCGCGAGGGGGACGCCTGGCGGATCGCGTCCGAGGTCTGGTAGCGGCGGCATGACGCGACCGGGTCAGGCGAGGCGCAGGACCGAATCGGCCCTGGCGAGCGCGTAGAGCGGAAGGCCGGCCGCGCGGGCGCGTGCCACGGCGAGCGTCGTCGGCGCGGAGATGGTGACGAGGGCGCCGAGGCCTGCGAGCGCTGCCTTCTCCACGAGCTCGTAGCTGCACCGCGCGGTGGACAGGGCGAAGAGGTCGCCGCCGATGCCGGCCCGCGCGCGTGCGCCGATCGCCTTGTCGAGGGCGTTGTGGCGGCCGACGTCCTCCCGGGAGAGGACGATCGCGCCGTCGGGCCGGCAGAGCGCGGCGGCGTGGACCGCGCCCGTGAGGCGGCCCAGCGGCTGGTGCTGCCCGAGCGCCCCGAGCGCCGCGAAGACCGCGCCCTCCGCAAGGGCGAGGGGCCGCCCGACCGGCGGAAGGGGCCGGGCCACCTCCGCGAGGCTCTCGATGCCGCAGAGGCCGCAGCTGCTCTCGGCCACGCGCCGCCGCGCCCGCGCATAGACCCTCTCGCGCCCGCCGCCCGGCAGCGAGGCACGCACGATGATGCCCTCCGCCGTCTCGTGGACGGCGATTGCCCGAGGCACCTCCGCTGGCCCGATGAGGCGCTCGGCGGCGGCGAAGCCCGTGACGAAATCCTCGAGGTCGCGCGGCGTCGCCATCATGACCGCGAGCGCGATCCCGTCGAGCTCGATGGCGACCGGCGCCTCGACGGCGACGGCCCTCTCCACCGGCAGGGCCGCGCGACCGTCCGGGAAGATCGCCTCGAACCACACCGCTTCGGCGGCGCCGGGCCAATCCGGGGAGGGCCGCACAGGAGAAGGCCGCACAGGAGAAGGCCTCACAGGAGAAGGCCGATCGGGGGAAGGCCGATCGGAGGAAGCCCGATCGCGGGACGGCGCATCCGCGGTGGCCTCGCGATCGTGTGCGTCCTTCGCGGCGTCTTTGCCTTCAGTCACCGGAGGCGGCGGGCGCGGCGTGGCGCTCTGCGGCGAGGAGGGCGGCGGCCTCCCGGGCGACGGGGTCGAGCCCTTCGCCGCCCGCCGCGAGGTGGGCCGCGAGAAGCGCCTTCATCCGCCTGTCCCAGAACGCGCGCATGTGGCCCGCTGTCGCCGCCGCGGGATCGGGCTCGGCCTGGACGGCGATGTTGCGGGCGATCTGGTTCGCCATGGAGACGACGCGCTCGGCTGTGCTCACGGCCTCACTCCGCCGCCTCCACGGGCGCGATGCGGCGCGAGCGGCCCGCCCGCATCGCGTAGCGCTCCTGCCAGTCCGTCGGACAGCTCGACGGCGAGACCTGGACCGCCGTCACCTTGTATTCGGGGCAGTTGGTCGCCCAGTCCGAATGCTCGGTCGTGACAACGTTCGCCTGCGTCTCGGGATAGTGGAACGTCGTGTAGACGACGCCGGGCGCCACGCGGTCGGTCACGAGGCAGCGCAGCGCCGTCTCTCCGGCGCGGCTTGCGAGACGCACCCAGTCGCCCGACCGGATCCCCCGATTCTCCGCGTCCTGCGGGTGGATCTCGAGGACGTCCTCGTCGTGCCAGACTGTGTTCTCCGTGCGCCGCGTCTGCGCGCCGACGTTGTATTGCGACAGGATGCGGCCCGTGGTCAGCAGGAGCGGGAAGCGCGGGCCGGTCTTCTCGTCGGTCGGCACGTAGTCGGTGATGACGAACCTGCCCCGCCCGCGCACGAAGGCGTCGGCGTGCATCACGGGGGTTCCCTCGGGCGCCGCGTCGGTCACGGGCCACTGGAGGGAGCCGGCCTCCTCGAGCCTCTCGTAGGAGACGCCGGCGAAGGTGGGGGTCAGCCGGGCGATCTCGTCCATGATCTGTGACGGATGCGCATAGGACCAGCCGAGGCCGAGGGCGTTGGCGAGCGCCTGCGTCACCTCCCAGTCCGCCAGGCCGGACGGTGGCGTCATGACGCGGCGGACGCGCTGGATGCGGCGCTCGGCATTGGTGAACGTGCCGTCCTTCTCGAGGAAGGTGGAGCCCGGCAGGAAGACGTGGGCGTAGTTCGCCGTCTCGTTCAGGAAGAGGTCGTGGACGATGACGCACTCCATCGCCGCGAGCCCCTCCGCCACGTGGCGCGTGTTGGGGTCGGACTGGAGGATGTCCTCGCCCTGCACGTAGAGGGCCTTGAAGGCGCCGTCGACGGCCGCGTCGAGCATGTTCGGGATGCGCAGCCCCGGCTCGGCGTCGAGGGTGACGTCCCATTCCGCCTCGAACAGGCGGCGGGTGGCGGCGTCCGAGATGTGGCGGTAGCCGGAGAGCTCGTGCGGGAAGGAGCCCATGTCGCACGCGCCCTGCACGTTGTTCTGGCCGCGCAGCGGGTTCACACCGACGCCCGGGCGGCCGATGTTGCCGGTCGCCATCGCAAGGTTCGCGATCGCCATCACCGTGGAGGAGCCCTGGGAATGCTCCGTCACGCCGAGGCCGTAGTAGATGGCGGCGTTCCCGCCGGTGGCGTAGAGGCGGGCGGCCGCGCGCAGCTCCGCGGCGGGGACGCGGGTGACGGGCTCCAGCGCCTCGGGCGCGTTGCGCGGAAGCGCCACGAACTCGGCCCACGCGGCGTACTCGTCGAAATCGCAGCGTGCGCGGATGAAGGCCTCGTCCGCGAGCCCTTCCGTCACGATGACGTGCGCCATCGCCGAGAGGACGGCGACGTTGGTGCCGGGCTGGAGCGCCAGATGATGCGCCGCCTCCACGTGGGGCGTCTTCACGAGGTCGATCCGCCGCGGGTCGATGACGATGAGCTTCGCCCCCTGCCGCAGCCGCTTCTTCATGCGGCTCGCGAAGACGGGGTGCCCGTCCGTCGGGTTCGCGCCGATCACCATGATGACGTCGGCGTGCTCCACGGAGTCGAAGTCCTGCGTGCCCGCGGAGGTGCCGAAGGTGGTCTTGAGGCCGTAGCCCGTCGGCGAGTGGCAGACGCGGGCGCAGGTGTCGACGTTGTTGCTCCCGAAGCCGGCGCGGACGAGCTTCTGGACGAGGAACGTCTCCTCGTTGGTGCAGCGGGAGGAGGAGATGCCGCCGATGGCGTGCCGGCCGTGCGCGGCCTCGATCCGCCTCAGCTTTCCGGCGGTGTAGGCGAGCGCCTCCTCCCACGAGACCTTGCGCCACGGCTCGTCGATGGACTCGCGGATCATCGGGACGGTGATCCGGTCGCGGTGCTTCGCGTAGCCGTAGGCGAAGCGGCCCTTGACGCAGGAGTGGCCGCGGTTCGCCTTGCCCTCCTTCCACGGCACCATGCGCACGAGCTCCTCGCCCTTCATCTCGGCGCGGAATGTGCAGCCGACGCCGCAATAGGCGCAGGTGGTGACGACGGCGCGGTCCGGCAGACCGTGCGCCTTGACCGACTTCTCCGTCAGCGTCGCCGTCGGGCAGGCCTCGACGCAGGCGCCGCAGGAGACGCATTCGGAGGAGAGGAAGTCGTCCCCGGGCGTTCCGGCCGAGACCATCGAGGCGAAGCCGCGCCCGTCGATGGTGAGGGCGAGGGTCCCCTGCACCTCGTCGCAGGCGCGCACGCAGCGCGAGCAGACGATGCACTTCGACGGGTCGAAGTCGAAGTAGGGGTTCGACGTGTCCGCCGCCTCGCCGAGGTGGTTCGCCCCGTCGTAGCCGTAGCGCACGTCCCTGAGCCCGACGGCGGCCGCCATGTCCTGGAGCTCGCAGTCGTTGTTGGCCGAGCAGGTGAGGCAGTCGAGCGGGTGGTCCGAGACGTAGAGCTCCATCACGCCGCGCCGAAGCTTGGCGAGCCGCTCGGACTGGGTGCGCACCACCATCCCCTCGCGCACGGGGGTGGTGCAGGAGGCCGGGGTTCCGCGGGCGCCCTCGATCTCCACGAGGCAGAGGCGGCAGGAGCCGAAGGCGGCGAGCTGGTCGGTGGCGCACAGCTTCGGGATCGCGGTGCCCGCGAGCGCCGCGGCCCGCATGACGCTGGTGCCCTCCGGCGCCTCGACGCTCGTTCCGTCGATGGTGAGCCGCACGATCCTGTCCGACCGGCTCGGCGGCGTTCCGAGGTCCTGTTGGGGCTGGTAGGTCATGGCCGTCTCCCACCCGGAGCCTGCGGCGTGTCGGTGCACGTTACAAACGTTACAGAGCCGCCCCGGTTGCGTAAAGCAGAACTGACACTCGTGGCCGTCCCCCGCGCGCGCCGGCCTCAGACGGTCTCCACCGTCGCCTTCTCGACGCCGAAATCCTCCGGCCAGTGGCGCAGCGCCGACAGGACGGGATAGGGCGCGAAGCCGCCGAGGGCGCAGAGCGAGCCGTAGCGCATGGTCTCGCAGAGGTCCGTCAGGAGGCGGATTTCCTCGGCGATGGTGCGCGGCGCCTTCCTGGCATTGTGCATCTGCGGCAGCGACTCCACCCTGCCTGGCGCCCGGCCGACGCCGGCGCGGATGCGGTCGAGGAGCTCCACCCCGCGGACGGCGCCGATGCGGCAGGGGGTGCACTTCCCGCAGCTCTCCCCGGCGGTGAAGAGCATGGAGAAGCGGGCCTGCGCGAGCATGTCCGCCGTGTCGTCGAACACGACGACGCCGCCGTGGCCGACGAGCCCGTCCGCCGCCTGGAACGCCTCGTAGTCGAACCTGAGGTCGAACATCTCCGGCGGCAGGTAGGCGCCGAGCGGTCCGCCCACCTGGACCGCCTTCACCGGCCGCCCGCTCGCCGTGCCGCCGCCGACGTCCATCACGAGCTCGCCGAGCGTCATCCCGAAGGGCGCCTCGAAGAGCCCTCCGTGGCGCACGTTGCCGGCGAGCTGGACGGGCGTCGTGCCGAGCGAGCGGGCGTGTCCGAGCGCGGCATAGGCCTCACCGCCGGCGGCGAGGATGTGGGGGACAGCCGCCAGGGTCAGCACGTTGTTGACGACCGTCGGTCGGCCGAAGGCCCCGGCGATCGCGGGAAGGGGAGGCTTCGCCCGCACCTCGCCGCGCCTTCCCTCGAGCGAGTTGAGGAGCGATGTCTCCTCGCCGCACACGTACGCCCCCGCGCCGACGCGCACCTCGAGGGTGAAGGGCGCGATCCGCCCGGCGGCGAGATCGATGGCCGCGCGCATCTTCGCGACCGCGTGCGGATACTCGGAGCGGATGTAGACGAAGCCGTGTGACGCGCCGACGGCGTGGGCCGCGATGGCGATCCCCTCGACGAGGGCGAAGGGATCGCCCTCCATGATCATGCGGTCGGCGAAGGTGCCGGAATCGCCTTCGTCGGCGTTGCAGACCACGAACTTGCGGTCGGCCCCGGCGTCCGCCACGGTCTGCCACTTGACGCCGGACGGGAAGCCGGCGCCGCCACGGCCGCGAAGGCCGCTCGCCTTCACCTCGTCGATCGTGCCCCGGCTGCCGAGCGCGCGCGCCCGCGCGAGCCCCTCCCAGCCGCCGGTGGCGGCGTAGTCCTCGAGGGAAAGGGGGCGCGTGCGGCCGAAGCGGGCGAAGGTGAGACGGTGCTGGCGGGCGATGAACGGATGCTCCGCGGGCGGGCCGATGGACAGGCGCCTGTCGCCGGCGAGGATCGCCGGGACGTCGCGGGGGGCGACGGGGCCATGGCCGAGCCCGTCCACCACCACGAGCGGCTCGAGCCAGTGCATCCCCCAGGAGGAGGTGCGCACGATCTCGGCGTCCGGCGCGGCGGCGGCGAACGCGGCAGCCACCCGCTCCGCTCCCGTGGCGATGGCGACTGCGTCGTCGGAGATCTCGATTCGCATCCTCACGCCTCCTTCAGGAGGGCTGCGAAGGACGCCTCGTCGAGGCGGGCGAACACCTCCGCGCCCTTCATCGCGGCGGGGCCGACGGCGCAAAGGCCGAGGCAGTAGACCGGCTCGACGTCCACACGGCCCTCCGAAAGACGTCCTGCCGCCGCGGCGAGCCGCTCCGAGCCGCGGGCCTGGCACGCCTCGGCCCGGCAGAGCTTCACGACGGGCCGCTCGGCGGGCGCCTCGCGAAAGTCGTGGTAGAAGCTGACGACGCCGTGGACTTCCGCGCGGGTGAGGTTGAGCGCCTTCGCGATGTGGATCCTCGCCGCCTCGTCGATGCAGCCGAACGCCTCCTGGACGTCGTGAAGGATCGGGAGGAGCGGGCCCTCCCGGTGGGCGTGGCGCGCCACGATGGCGTCGAGCCGTGCGGATCTCTGCTGCACGGGCATTCTCCGGGCCGGCGGGACGGGACGAGAAGGCCCCGCACACCCCGTGGAAATTACCAGCGGTGTGCCGCCGCCTGCAACGCCAATCGGCAGCGCTGCCGCTTTCCTGCGCATCCGTCATGCCGCCCGCGGAACGGTTGCGGCAGGGCGGTTCAGGGACGGCCGAGGCCGCATCGCGCGCGCGCCTCGGCGGCCGCGCGGGAGGTGAGGAGGGCGATCGCCGCGCGCGCCGCCGCCGCCTCGACGGCGATGGTGGGGACCGCCGCAGCGTAGGGCGTCGCGGGGGCGAGGTCCTGCGGGAGCGGACCCACGAGGCAGACCTCGCAGACGGCGAGGATCTCCGGGATTTCCGCGCAGCCGACGGCGAGGCCGGCCTCCGCGAGGGCGAGGGCCTCCATGGCGGCGATCCCGTCGGAGCGGTGCCTCAGGCTCGCCGCCACGTCCTCGCCGATCTCGAGCGCGTCGAGGAGCGCACGCACCGTGCGTCCGGCGCCCGCCTCCTCGGGGTCGGCGAGGTGGATCTCCTCGGCGTCCACCAGGGCGTCGGCGATGGCGTCCTCGTGGGAGACGTCGGGCGCCGGGTCCCCGATGCGCACGGCAAGTCCCAGCTCGGCGACGCCCACGAGGGTGATCGAGCCGGGATCGACCCGCCCCTCGCGCGCGAGCGCCTCGACGATCCCGAGCGGAAGGATCACGAGGTCCGCCGCGGTCCCGCGGGAGAGGCGCCGGCGCAGCGTCGCGGGACCCGCCGTCGCCACCTGGAGCGCGGCGCCTGTCGCCTCGCCGAGGGCCGGGGCGACGGCCGCGAGAAGCCCGCGGGCGGAGCCGGCGGCAAGGACGTGGACGGGCATCCGTCAGCCTCCGAGGTCCATGGCGGTCACGATCGCCTCGCGGGTCAGGGGAAGGTCGCGCACGCGCACGCCGAGCGCCCTGAAGAGCGCGTTGCCGATGGCCGCCGCAGTCGGCCCCACCGGGGCCTCTGCGAGGCCGAGCGGCGGCGCCTCGGGGCGCTCCACGATCTCGGTCACGATCTCAGGCACCTCGGAAAAGGCGAGGATGGGGTAGGCGTCCCAGTCCCTGGCGGCCACCACCGCGCCGTCGAGGGCGACGGCCTCCTTCAGCGTCCAGCTGATGGCCTGGAGGGTGGCGCCCTCGATCTGGTTGCGCGCACCGTCGGGGTTCACCACCTCGCCGGCGTCGATGACTGCGAAGGCCTCGGTCACGCGCACGGCCTCCTCTACATTCACCCGCACGGCGACGGCGCACCAGGCGGCGGCGTTCTTGTAGCGCGCGAAGCCGATGCCGAGGCCCTCGTCGGGCCAGCCCGAGAGCGCTGCGACGCGCTCGAGGACGTGGCGGGCGCGCGGGTCCGGGAGGTGGGCGAGGCGGAAGGCGACGGGGTCCTCGCCCGCCTCCGCAGCAAGGTCGTCCACGAGGGTCTCCGTGGCGAAGACGTTGAGGTGGGCGCCGAGGGAGCGCAGCGACGACGTGCGGACGGGAAAATCCCCGGCGATGCGCTTCGTCACGGTCACGGAGGGGATGTCGTAGAGGGGCACGGCGTTGCGGTCGGCGCCGCCGCCGGTCCCGTCGGCGGCGAGCGGGAGGTCGCCCGGCACGGCGACGGCGCAGGGCTCCGCGAGGAGCGCGGCGGACAAAAGGTTCGGCGCGCCCCCGCGGCCGGGCCGCTGGCCGAACGGCAACGACGTGACGGCGAGTGTGAAGCGCGCGATGCGCCCGTCGGCGCCGAGCACCGCCTCCGCGTCGACGACGGCCGCGGCGCCGAGGGGGGCGGCTGCGAGCTCGTCCTCGCGGCTCCAGACGACGCGCACCGGCCGCCCCGCGCGGCGGGCGAGGAAGGCGGCGTCGAAGGCCGCGTCGTCCGCGGCGTTGTGCCCGTAGCAGCCCGCGCCGGGGACGTGGATCACGTCCACCGCGGCGGGATCGACGGCGAAGGCCTCGGCGAGGGCGCGGGCGAGGTTGTGCGGCCCCTGCGTGTGGGAGTGGACGAGGAGCCGGCCGTCGCGCCACTCGGCCACGGCGCAGGACGGGCCGATGGCGGCGTGGGCGATGAGGCGGCGGGACGAGCGTGCGGCGAGGCGGATGCCCTTCGCGTCGTCCGCCTCCGCCGTGCCGCGCGAGAACACGGTCCGTGCCGGGCCGGCCGCCGCCACGACGGCCTCGAGGAGGTCCGGCCCGATCGGGGGTGGGTCCGTCCAGCGGGCGGCGCGCCCGGCCACCTCGAGGGCGCGCAAAGCCGTCTCCTCCCGCGCGGCGAGGAGGCCGACGAAGGAGCCGTCGCGCACCACACTCACGCCGGGAAGCGCATCGAGGCGGCCTGCGTCGAGAGCGGCGAGGCGCTGGCGCGGCGACGGCGGATGGAGGACGCGCCCGTGGAGCATCCCCGGCAGCGTCACGTCGTGGACGAAGCCCCGGCCGAGCATCTTGTCGCGAAGGTCCGTCCGGGGCACGGGCATGCCGGCGATGCGGCGCGAGGCGGGAGGCTTCGGTGCGGCGTGGTCCATGACGGGAACGTCGAGCGCGCCGTCCCTGCCGAGTGTCCACCAGGTGAGCCCCGTCTCCGCGCCGCGGGCGAGGACGGCGCCGCGATCGACCGCGAGGGCATCGGGCACTGTCTGGAGGAGACGCGCCGCCTCGGCGAGGAGGACGGCGCGTGCGGCCGACGCCGCGAGCCGCAGCGCCATCCCGCCCACCTGGATCGAGAAGCTTCCCGAGGTGAAGCCCTCGTCCGGCGAGGTGCGGGTGTCGCCCGCGACGAGGCGCAACTGGTCCATCCCGACATCGAGCTCGTCCGCGACGATCTGGAGGAGCGCCGTCCCGTTGCCCTGCCCGAGCTCGACGCGGCCCGACAGGACCTCGACCACCCCCTCGCGCAGGCGCAGCCACTCGCGGACCTTCGGGTGGCTCTGGACGGGTTTCGGCGTCGCGAGCGCGGTCACGGGCGGGCTCCTGCGGCGCGGGAGACGGCGCGCAGGATGCGCACGTGCGTGCCGCAGCGGCACAGCGATCCGTCGAGCGCTGCGGCGATCTCGGCGCGGGTGGGGGCGGGATTTTGCGCGAGGAGCGCCTTCGCCCTCAGCATGATGCCGGGAATGCAGTAGCCGCACTGGCCGGCCTGCTCCTCCAGGAAGGCCGCGGCCACCTCGTGGAGACGCCCGTCCCTCGAGAGGCTCTCCACGGTCTCGATCCGGGCGCCCTCCAGCGACCCGGCCGGGGTGTTGCAGGAGGTCACCGGCCGGCCCTCCACGAGAACTGTGCAGGCGCCGCACTGGCCGGCCCCGCAGCCGAAGCGCGCGCCCGTCAGGCCGAGATCGTTGCGCAGAACGTAGAGGAGCGGCGTCCGTGGATCCGCCGCGACGCGCGCGATCTCCCCGTTCACGTGGAGCGTGATGGCTCCGGCGTCTCCGGGCTCGTCCATGGCACTCCCTTCCCGCGAGGCATCAGGTGTATTCGACGGCTCGGCGCGACGCCAGAGACCAGTCGGCGCGGCAGGAAGGCGGGGAGGCATCATGAGGATCGCAGTGCTGGGCGCGGGGGCCGTCGGCGGCTACTTCGGAGGGCGGCTCGCGGCCGCGGGACGCAACGTGACCTTCATCGTCCGCCCCGCGCGCAAGGCCCGGCTCGACGCCGAGGGTCTCGCCGTCGAGAGTCCTGCCGCCGGCGACCTTCGCGTGCCGGTCGCCGCCGTGACGGCCGCACAGGTCGCCGCGCCCTTCGAAGTGGTCCTCCTGTCCTGCAAGGCCTACGACCTCGACGACGCGATCGCCGCGATCCGGCCCGCCGTGGGGGAGGGGACAGTGGTCGTGCCCCTCCTCAACGGACTGTCCCACGTGGAGCGGCTCCAGGCGGCGTTCGGCGAGGCGGCCGTCGCCGGCGGGCTCGCGAAGATCGCTGCGACGCTCGAGCCGGACGGGACGGTGAGGCATCTCAACGACTGGCAGTCCATCACCTTCGGTCCGCTTCATCCCGGGCAGCGGCCGGCGCTCGAGGGGCTGCTGGAGGCGTTCGAGGGGACGGGCGTCACCGCGAGCCTCGTGGAGGACATCCGCTCGGCGATGTGGGAGAAGCTCGTCCATCTCGCGACCGTGGCCGGGATGACGACGCTGATGAGAGCCTCGGTCGGGGAGATCGCGCGGACGGCGGCGGGCGCCTCCATCAGCCTGCGCCTCCTCGCTGCCAATGCCGCCATTGCGGCCCGCGAGGGCCATCCCGTGGGGGAGGCGGCGATGGAGGGCTACAGGGCGATGTTCGCGAACCCCGCCTCGCCCTACACGGCGTCCATGCTGAGGGACATGGAGCGGGGCGGGCCGGTGGAGGCGGACCACGTCATCGGCCACATGCAGCGCCTCGCCGTCAGGCACGGGATGGAGGCGGACCTCTACACCGTCATCCTCACCCATCTTCAGGCCTACGAGGAGAGGCGGTCGGCCGGGCGGCTTCGATGACGCGACGGAGGCGCCGTGGCAGGCGACGGCGCGAGAACGCGTCTGTCCACTCCACAGGGTTTGCCGTGGGGGGCGACGGGAAAGAACGAAGCCCGCCGTGACGGACACGACGGGCTTCGCCCCACATCAAGCAGAGACCAAACATCAATGTCGAGTGACCAGCTCGACACCCCGAAGATGGAGGCGCGCCCGGAGAGCGTCAACCGGGCGCGTCCATCTTTCGACATGTTTCGCCGGCCCCCGCCTCCGGAGCCCCCGAGGAGCAGAACGCGCGCCAGGGCGTCCCGATGTCGGGCGCTTCTTCCCGGGCAGGTGTTTCCGCCTGATCGGGAAGCGGTCGGCTCTAGCCGAGGACCTCGCGGACGGCGGCGGCGGTCTTGTCGACGATGATGTCCGCCTCCTCGCGGGTGAGGCAGAGCGGCGGGGCGAAGCCGAGGATGTCCCCCTCGGGCATGGCGCGGCCCACGACGCCGTGGCGTGACAGGGCGCCCGCCACCTGCGGACCCACCTTGCGCGAGGCGTCGAAGAAGGTGCGCGTCTCGCGGTTCTCCACGAACTCGACCGCGGCGAGAAGACCCTCGCCGCGCACCTCGCCCACGTGCGGATGGTCGGCGAGCGCCGCCTTGAGGGCGCCGACGAAATAGGGGCCGACCTCGCGCGTGTTCTCCACGAGGCCCATCTCGTCGATGAGCTTCAGGTTCGCGACGCCCGCCGCGGCGCACAGCGGGTGCGCCGAATAGGTCCAGCCGTGGCCGACGGGGCCGAACTCGTCAGTGCCCTTCTCGAGCACCTCCCACACGCGCTTCGAGACGATGGAGCCCGACAGCGGCGCGTAGGCCGAGGTGAGGCCCTTCGCGATGGTCATGAAGTCCGGCTCGATGCCGTAGTGGTCGGACCCGAACATGGTGCCGAGGCGGCCGAAGCCCGTCACGACCTCGTCGACCACGAGCAGGATGTCGTGCTTCTTCAGGATCGGCGCGATGGCCTCCCAGTAGCCCGCGGGCGGGGGCACGATGCCGCCGGTGCCGAGCATCGGCTCGCCGATGAAGGCCGCGATGGTGTCGGCGCCCTCCCGCTCGATCATCGCCTCGAGCTCGGCCGCGCAGTGGGCCACGAAGTCCGCCTCGCTCATGGCAAGGTCGGGCCGGCGCAGATAGTAGGGTGCGACCGTGTGCAGGATCTCCGGGAACGGCAGGCCGAACTTGTTGTGGAAGCTCTTGAGGCCCGTCAGCGAGCCCGTCACCAGGCCCGAGCCGTGGTAGCCGCGCCAGCGCGAGATGATCTTGCGCCGCTCCGGCCGGCCAAGCACGTTGTTGTAGTACCAGACGAGCTTGACGTTGGTCTCGTTGGCGTCCGAGCCGGAGAGGCCGAAGTAGACGCGGCTCATGTGCTTCGGCGCGCGCTCCATCACCATGTGGGCGAGGGTGACTGACGCTTCCGTCCCGTGGCCGACGTAGGCGTGATAGTAGGCGAGCTCGCGGGCCTGCTTCTCGATGGCGTCGGCGATCTCCTGCCGTCCGTAGCCGACATTGACGCAATAGAGGCCCGCGAAGGCGTCGAGCAGGCGCTTGCCGTCCCGGTCCTCGATGTAGACGCCAGAACCGCCCGTGACGATCCGGCCCGGCGCATCACCGCGGGCGTGCTGGGCCCAGTGGGTGGACGGGTGGATGAAGCTCTCCCTGTCCCAGGCGGCGAGTTGGTCGTTCGTCAGGATGGCGTCCATCTGTTCTGTGTCCTGCGGTTCAGATCGTCGAGAAGCCGGTCGCGGCGTGGACCGACAGGGCCTTCTCGTGGGCGGCGAGGGCCGCGGGCGAGAGGGCGGCGTCAGGCCCGTCCTCGAGGGCGAAGTGGCCGAAGCGATCGGCTCCGCGGGCGAGGCGGGCGGAGATCGGCGGCCCGCCGGTCTGGCGGATGCGCGTCGGGGCGTAGCGGATCGCGAAGCCGATCCGTGGCGCGTCCGTCCCGTTGGCGCCGGAGGCGTGGGGCGCGAGCGCGTGGTGGAATGCGACCTCGCCAGGCGCCAGCACCACGTCTACAGCAGCCGCCTCGTCGATGTCGACTGCGATCTCCTGTCCCCGCGTGAGGAGGTTGTCGCCGCCCGGCCGCTCCTCGTGGGCGAGTCGGCCGAGGTGGCCGCCGGCGGAATAGCGCATGCAGCCGTTGTCGGGCGTGGCGTGGGTGAGGGCGACCCAGGCCGTGAGGACGTCGCCGATGGGCTCGAGCTCCCAGTAGTTGACGTCCTGGTGCCACGTGATCCGGCCCTTCGAGCGGGCGCGCTTCACGAACAGGTCCGCCGAGAGGACGAGGAGGTCCTCGCCGAGGATGGAGGCGACCGGGGTCGTCAGTCGTTCGTCGCGGATCAGCGCGTCGAGGGACGGCAGAAGGAGGTATGCCTTCTGCGTCCAGGGCACCGGGTGGCGGCCCGGCCCGCGGTCCACGAAGGCGAGGACCTCGTCGGCGAGGGCCGCTGCCTCCGCGGGGGGCAACGCGGGGACGGGGAAGAGGAAGCCGTCGCGCTGGTAGGCGGCGACCGCCTCGCGCGAAAGTGAAATCTCGGACATGGCGGGCCTCTGCGGGCGGGACCGTCCCGCCCTGCCGCACCGTCGTTCCGCCGCCGGCCCCGTGTCAATCGCAGCGTGCGCAGGTCAGCTCCTCATGAGGGTGCCGACGCGGGCGGCGCGGCAGAGGGCGAGGGCGTGCGTCGCGATGGCGGTGTCCTGTGCGCCGGTGCCGGTGAGGTCGCAGACAGTGACGGCCGCCTCTTCCGGCCGCCCGGGCGCGGCGCCGGTGACGACGTCTGCGAGCTCGGCGATGTTCGCGGGGAGCGCGCCCGCCGCGATGGCGGCCCTCAGCTCGCCGAGCTGTTCCGACTGGCTGAGGCGGTCGACCACGACGAGATCCGCAAGGCCGAGCGTGCGCGCCTCGATCTCGTTCTTCTCCGGAGCATCGGCGCCCACGGCGGTGACGTGGAGCCCCGGGTGCAGCCATTCGGCGCGGAACACCGGCGCGCGGGCGGGCGTCGCGGTGACGACGAGCTGGCTCCGTGCCACCAGCCGCGCGGGGTCCGGCTCCGCGACGACCTCGATGCCGAGACGGGCCGACAGGTCCGCGGCGCAGGCGGCGGCCTTGCCGGCCTCCCGGCCCCAGACGAGGCCGTGCGAGAAGGGACGGACGAGGTGGGCCGCCTCCATCTGGAGCCGCGCCTGGACGCCGGTCCCGATGACGCCGGCCGTGTCCACCCGCTGCGGCGCGAGGTGGCGGGCTGCGACGGCGCCCGCGGCGGCGGTCCGCACGTCCGTCAGGTAGCCGTTGTCCAGGAAGAGCGCCTTCACGAGCCCCGTCTGCGAGGAGAACAGGATCATGAGGCCGTTGAGGCTCGCAAGGCCGATCTTCGGGTTGTCGAAGAAGCCGGGCGAGACCTTGATGGCGAAGCCGTCGAAGCCCGGCAGGTACGCCGCCTTCACGTCCACCTCGCCGTTGCGCTCGGGGATAGCCATCGAGAGGATCGGGGGCATCACGACGCCGCCGGAGGAGAGGGCGACGAACGCCTTCTCCACCACATCGACGGCGGCAAGGTCGAGCGGGACGGTCCTGCGCAGATCCGCCTCGGTCACGACGAGGATCTCGTGGCCCATCGCGGGTCTCCTATCGCTGCCAGGGCGACCCCTTCAGCACGAGGTCGCCGAGCCGCACGTCCTGCCCGGTCACGACCTCGGTGAAAACCCCCATGTCGACGTTTCGCCCGGTGACGACGGTGGCGACCGGCCCCGCCGCGGGCGGGAGCTTCCCCGCAAGGAGCGCCGCGACGCCGACGACGCAGGCGCCTTCCGCCACCATGCGGTCCTCGAAGTAGAGGCACTGCATGGCGCGGTAGATCTCGGCCTCCGTGACGAGGACGACGTCGTCGAGGAGGTCGCGGCAGAGGGCGAACGTGAGGCGGTTGTTGCGGCCGATGCCGCCGCCGAGGCTGTCGGCGAGGCTCGGCACCTCGGCGACCTCCACCGGCCGGCCCGCCTTCAGGGAGGCGTGCATCGCCGCGCCACGGTCCATGGTGATGCCGACGACGCGGATCGACGGGCTGATCGCCTTCGCGGCGAGCGCGATCCCGCCCGCGAGGCCGCCGCCGGAGAGGGGGACGAGGAGCGTCGCAAGGTCGGGCCGGTCCTCCAGCATCTCGAGGCCGATGGTGGCCTGGCCGGCGACGACGCGCGGGTCGTCGAAGGGGGAGATGTCGACGAGGCCTTCCTCCGCGGCGAGGCGGGCGGCCTCCGCCTCCGCGTCGTCCTGGCTGTCGCCGACGATCCTCACCTCGGCGCCGAGGGCGCGGATCCCGTCCACCTTGGTCTGCGGTACGAGGCGGGACATGCACACGACGGCCCGCATCCCCCGCGCCCGCGCCGCGAAGGCGACGCCCCGCCCGTGGTTGCCGGTGGAGCAGCAGGTGACGCCCGCAGTCCCCTCGGGCAGCGCGAACACGGCCGAGAGGGCGCCGCGGAGCTTGAAGGCGCCGATGGGCTGGGTGTTCTCGAGCTTCAGGAGGAAGTCCGCGCCCGCCCGCTCCGTGAGGTAGGGCGAGGGGACGAGGGGCGTCCTCACGGCGTGGCGCATGACGACGGGACGCGCGGCGTAGACGTCGGCGAGGGTGAGCCCCGTCACACCGCCTCCCGCACCGCCGACAGGAACTGCTGCGTGCGCTCGTGGCGCGGGTTGCCGAAGAGCTCCTCCGGCGGCCCCTGCTCCTCGATCCGGCCCGCGTAGAAGAAGCAGACGCGGTCCGAGATGTCCTTGGCGAAACCCATCTGGTGGGTGACCATCAGCATCGTCAGCCGGTATTCGTGGACGAGCTTGCGGATGACGTTCGTGACCTCGCCCGTCACCTCGGGGTCGAGGGCGGAGGTCACCTCGTCGAACAGCATCACCTTGGGCCGCATGGCGAGGGCGCGGGCGATGGCGACGCGCTGCTGCTGGCCGCCGGAGAGGCGGGAGGGGTGCTGGTCGCGCTTGTCCGCCATCCCCACCATCTCGAGGAGCTCCTCCGACCGCTCCCGCGCCTCCTGCCTCGGCAGGCCGAGCACGTGGAGCGGACCCTCCATGCAGTTCTCGAGCGCCGTCATGTGGGGGAACAGATTGAAGTGCTGGAAGCACATGCCGATCTTCGACCGCATCCGGCGAAGGTGCGCTGCGTTCGCCTTCACGAGGCGGCCGCGGCGGGGCATGTGGGTGAGCGGCTCGCCCTCCACGTAGATGACGCCGCCGTCGATCTCCTCCAGCGTCATCAGCATCCTGAGCACGGTCGTCTTGCCGGAGCCGGACGGGCCGATGATCGAGACCATCTCGCCCTCGGCGACGTCGAGGTCGAGATCGTCGAGCACGACGAGCGGGCCGTAGGCCTTGCGCACCTTCGAGAAGCGCACCATCGGCGCGCCCTCGCCGAGCGTCGGGGGAAAGCGCGAGGCGTCCACCGGGCCGGCGCCGGGCTGCGCCTCGGCCACCGGGTCGCCGTGGAGCGGTGACGGCGGAACGGGCGAGGCGTCGATGTTGTCCTTTCCCGTGGGGAAGGCGCGCGGATCGGTCATTTCGTCATTCCCATGCGGCGGCGAACTGTCGCCTCGACCCAGCGCGCGAGGGCCGCGAGCGGGAGCGAGACGGCGAGGAAGATGATGCCGACGAGCGTGTAGGGCTCGAGGTAGCGGTAGTTCTCCGCGCCGATGGCGTTCGCCGTGTGCATGAGCTCGGCGACGCCGATGACGGAGAGCATCGGCGTGTCCTTCAGGATGCCGACGAGATAGTTGCCCATCCCTGCGAGCGCGGGCGGCAGCGCCTGCGGGATGATGACGCGGCGATAGGTGTGGACGGTGGACATGTTGAGGGAGGTCGCCGCCTCCCACTGCCCCTTCGGCACGGCTTCCAGCCCGCCGCGATACACCTCGGAGAGGTAGGCTGCGTAGTGGAGGCCGATGGCGATCATTCCGGCTGTCCACGGCGACAGGCGGACGCCGAACTGCGGGCCGACGTAGAAGACGAAGAAGATCTGGAGCACGAGCGGCGTCGAGCGGACGAACTCCACGAACTCGCGCACGATCACGGTGAGGATGCGGCTCGGCGTCCTCTGGGCGAGGGCGAGGACCAGGCCGAGAATGACGGCGATGGCGTAGCCGATGCCGGCCGCGAGCAGCGTGTTGAGGAGCGCGAGCAGGAGCCTCGGCAGCACCTCGAGGGTGAAGTCCCAGCGCCAGTCGAACCCCATGTCAGGCGCGCCCCAGCCGCCGGCGCATCACCGTCTCCAGCCAGCGCATGAACGGTGTGAGGATGAAGCGGGCGAGGATGTAGTAGATGACGAGCGCCGTTCCGAACGCCTGCGCCGACAGGAAGGTCGTGTTGTTGATGTTGCGTGCCATGAACATGATGTCGGCGACCGAGATCAGCGCGACGAGGGCCGTGCCCTTGAGGAGCTCGATGAGGAGGTTGCCCCAGGGCGGCAGCATGATGACGAGCGCCTGGGGCATGATGATGCGGCGCATGCGCTGGAGGGGGCTCATGTTGAGGGCGAGCGCTGCCTCCCACTGGCCCCTGGGCACGGCGAGGATCGCGCCGCGCACGAGCTCGGCCCCGTAGGCGCCGAGGTTCATGCCGACGGCGACGAAGCCGGCGGTGAACTTCTCGAACGAGATGCCGAAGAGGGGTAGGACGAAGAAAATCCAGTAGAGCTGGACGAGGAGCGACGTGCCGCGGAAGATCTCGATGTAGACCGTCGCCGTCCCGCGCACGAGGACGTTGCCCGAGAGGCGCATCAGGCCCGCCACCACCGCGATGGCGACGGCGAGGAGCGCGGCGAGGATCGTGAGTGCGATCGTCGTCAGCGTGCCCCAGAAGAACTCTTCCCGGTATTCGCCGAGGAACTCGAGATAGGACATGAGGTTTCCTCAGCCCGTGGGCAGGACGGCCGGCGGTGTCGCGCCGCCGGCCGGAGGCTCGTCAGCGGTTCTCGCAGACCCACTCGGTGGTGATGTCGCCGGGAAGCTGCGCCTCGCTGTAGCCGTAGGGCGCGACCGCCTCCATCATCTCGGACGAGCCGAGATAGTCCGCCTGCGCGGCGTTGAACTCCTCGAGGAAGTCGCGATCGGCCTCGCGGAAGCCGATGCCGACCCAGTTCTGCGTGTAGTCGGGAAGGGCGTTCGGGTCCGTCACCTCGACGGCGCCGCCGGACTGTTCCGCGAGGTTGCGGGCGGAGAAGTACGTGACGCCGCCGGCATCGGCCCTGCCCGCGCGCACGGCGGCGAGGATCTCCGTGTTCCCTGGCACGGTCATGATGTTGCTCTCGGGGACGCCCTCCTGCTTGGCGTGCTCCACAGTGTTGTAGCCAGCGCCCGTGACGAAGATCGCGCCCTCCTCCGCGAGGTCGGCATAGCTCTCGAGACCCTTCGGGTTGCCGGACGGCACGATGAAGGCGTCGCCGAACTTGCCCATGGGCTCGGAGAAGGCCATGTTCTCGCAGCGGCTGCCGAGGATGTACATGCCGCCGGTGACGATGTCGAAGCGGCCCGCGCGCAGCCCCGGGATGAGGCCGCCCCAGTCGGTGACGACCGGCTCGACGTCGTCGTGGCCCATCTTCCCGAGGACGCCGAGAACGTAGGCGTTGACAAAGCCCTCGGGTGCGTTGTTCTCCCCCGGATACGCCCACGGCACCTCGTTGGCGAAGCCGAGGCGGATGGGCTCGCCTGCCTCGATGCGATCCATCAGCGGACCCGCATGGGCGATCCCCGCGCCCATGACGAGGGCTGCGGCACCGGCGGCGAAGGCTCTGAATGCTCGCTTCATCGAACTCCTCCTGTCGATTTCTGCGGCGCGCGGTCAGTCCACGACGCTTCGGCGCCGAGACCAGCACGCAGGAGTGGCCACGTCAAACCTCCAACCTCATCGAAATCCGCTAGGACCGCCGCCAGTGCCCGCCATCGACACGCCATTCTCCCCCGCCGAATACCAGCGCCGCCTCGGGCTCGTCCGCGCGGCGATGGAAGAGCAGAACATCGATCTCCTGTTCGTCGAGGACCCGTCGAACATGTCATGGCTGACAGGCTATGACGGCTGGTCCTTCTACGTTCACCAGGGTGTCCTCGTCTTCCTCGATCAGGATCCCATCTGGTGGGGCCGCTCGCAGGACGCGAACGGCGCGATCAGAACCTGCTGGATGGCGGACGAAAATGTCCAGTGGTATCCGGATCATTTCGTGCAGTCGCGCACATGCCACCCGATGGAGATGCTCGCCGCCATCATCCGCGACCGCGGCTACGGCGCCAGCCGAATCGGTGTGGAGCTGGAGAACTACTACTTCTCGGCGAAGGCCTTCCTCGTCCTCCAGCACGAGCTGCCCAACGCCTTCCTCGTGGACGCCACGGCGCTCGTGAACTGGCAGCGCGCCGTGAAGAGCGGCGAGGAGATTGCCTTCATGCGCAAGGCCGCGGCCATCGCGGAAGGCATGGTCGACCACATCCTCGCGCGCGTGGAGCCCGGCGTGAAGAAGGCCGAGCTCGTCGCGGAGATCTACGGCAAGGCGATCCGCGGCCAGGGCGACGACTGGGGAGACTATCCCGCCATCGTGCCGCTCCTGCCGTCCGGCTCGGACGCGGCGGCGCCGCACCTCACCTGGGACGGGCGCACCTTCGAGAAGGGCGCCGCCACCTTCTTCGAGATCGCCGGCTGCTATCGCCGCTACCACACGCCGTTCTGCCGCACCGTCTACCTCGGGACGCCGCCGCAGAAGATGCTGGACGCCGAGGCCGCGCTGGTGGAAGGCCTCGAGGCGGGCCTCGACGCCGCGCGCGCTGGAAACACCGCCGCCGACATCGCCCGGGCGCTCGCCGCGCCGCTCGAGCGCGCCGGGATCGACCGCGCCGCGCGGGCGGGCTATCCGATCGGCCTCTCCTATCCGCCGGACTGGGGCGAGCGCACGATCTCCATCCGTCTCGAGGACCAGACCGTGCTGGAGCCGGGCATGACCTTTCACTTCATGCCGGGTCTCTGGATGGACAGCTGGGGCCTCGAGATCACCGAGAGCATCCTCATCCGCGAGACGGGTCCGGCCGAGTGCCTGTGCAACCGTCCGCGCAAGATGTTCGTGAAGCCCTGACCATGGATCGCCTCGCCGAGACCGTCAGGACCCTCGCCGACCTCGTCGCCTTCCCGACCGTGTCGTCAGGCCCGAACCTCGCGCTCATCGACTACGCGGCCGACCGCCTCGCCGCGGCGGGCGCATCGGTGGAGGTCATGCACGGTGCGCAAGGTGGCAAGGCGAACCTCTTCGCCACCATCGGCCCCTGGCGGGACGGCGGGATCGTCCTGTCGGGCCACACCGACGTCGTCCCCGCGGACGAGGCGGAGTGGACGAGCGATCCCTTCGTGCTGCGCGACGACGGCGCGCGCCTCTACGGGCGCGGCACCTGCGACATGAAGGGTTTCGTCGCCGCCGCCATCGCGATGGCGCCGGTCTACGCGGCGCTTCCCCTCGCCCGGCCGGTGCACTTCGCCTTCACCTACGACGAGGAGGTGGGCTGCCTCGGCGCGCTCCAGCTCGTGGAGGCGCTGAGGGCGCGCGCGCTCCGCCCGGCCGCCGCCATCATCGGCGAGCCCACGAGGATGCGCGTCGTCGAGGCGCACAAGGGCTGCTGCGAGTACACGACCCGCTTCACGGGGCTCGAGGGCCACGGCTCCAACCCGGACGCCGGCGTCAACGCCGTGGAGTTCGCCGTGCGCTACGTCGCCCGTCTCCTCGCGCTCAGGGACGCCCTGAAGGCGCGCGCGCCTGCCGCATCGCCCTTCGTGCCGCCGTGGACGACTGTCCAGGTCGGCCGGATCGACGGCGGGACCGCGCGCAACGTGATCGCCGGCCACTGCGCCGTCGAGTGGGAGATGCGGCCGGTCGATCCCGCCGACGCGACGTTCGTGAAGTCCATCCTCGCCGAGTACGCCGAGACCGAGCTCCTGCCGGCGATGCGCGCAGTCCACCCCGGCGCCGCCATCGAGACGGAGGTGATCGGCGAGGTGGCGGGCCTCGCGCCGGCGGGCCTCAACGAGGCCCGGGACATCGCCCTCGCCCTCACCGGCGGCAACGGCACCGACGTCGTCGCCTTCGGGACGGAGGCGGGGCTCTTCCAGTCCCTCGGCATGTCGGCCGTCGTGTGCGGCCCCGGCTCCATCGAGGAGGCCCACAAGCCCGACGAGTTCGTGGAGAGAGGCGAGCTCGCCGCGGCCCTCTCGATGCTGGAGGGGCTCGCAGCGCCCCTCGCCCGCGCCTGAGGGCGCGTCAGAACTTCTCGCGGCGGACGGTGCGGCAGGGTGTGACGGAGACGACGCCGATGTGGCGCGAGACCACCTGATAGGCCGCCTCCACCAGCGCGTCGGCCCGCTCGGGCGAGACGATGGCCACCACGGTCGCCATCCCGCCGGCGGCGCCCACCTGCCCCTCGCGGTTCCACGGACCGGACCTGCCGTGGCCAGCGAGGGCGGGAAGCACGGTGTAGCCTCTGACGCCCGCCTTCACGAGCGCGTCCGTCAGGCGGTTCAGGAGCGGCGCCTCGATCACGATCTCGAGCCTTACCGCGTCGTGGGTTTCCATCGTGCGCTCCCCTCGGCGCCTCGCCCGTTCTTCAGGCCGGGCCGGCGATCATCGCGGCCGCCGCGGAGTAGAGCGGAATGCCGATGACGAGATTGAACGGAAAGGTCACCCCGAGCGAGAGGGTGAGGTAGATGGCCGGATTGGCCTCCGGCAGGGCGACGCGCATCGCCGCCGGCACCGCGATGTAGGAGGCGGAGGCGGCGAGCGTCGCGAACACGGCGACGCCGCCCGCGGAGAGCCCGATGGCAAGCCCCGTCGCGAGGCCGAAGGCGGCCCCCACCAGCGGCATGGCGACCCCGAACAGGACGATGGGCAGCGTGAGGACGCCCGCCCCCCGCCGGATCCCCCGTCCCGCGATGAGCCCCATGTCGAGGAGGAAGAGGCACAGGACGCCCTTGAACGGGTCCACCACGAATGGCGCGATCTCGGCGAGGCCGTCGGGTCCCGTGATCCAGCCGATGGCGAAGGCGCCCACGAGGAGCACCACCGAGCTGCCGAGAAGGACCTCGCGCAGGAGCGCGCCGTCGAGCCCGCCGGAGCGCACGGTCCCCCCCTCGCCCGGTCTCGTTCGGTGAACGAGGACGAGCGCCGTCACGATGGCCGGCGCCTCCATGACGGCGGCGACGGCGACCATGTAGCCCTCGTAGGGGATGCCGCGCGCCGTCAGCATGGACGTCGCCGCGACGAAGGTGACGATGGAGATGGAGCCGTAGTGCGCCGCCACCGCGGCAGCGTTGATGCGGTCGAGGGAGGAGACGGCCGAGAGGATCGCGAAGGCGACGAAGGGGATGACCGCGGACAGGACGATGCCCGCGAGAAGGGCGAGCACGATCGCCCCGCTCGCCCCGTACTCGGCCACCCCGGCGCCGCCCTTGAAGCCGATGGAGAGGAGAAGGTAGAGGGACAGCCCCTTGGCGACCGCCTCCGGCACCGACAGGTCGGACCGCACCATCGCCGCCGCGAAGCCGAGGGCGAAGAACAGGACCATCGGCGACAGGAGGTTCTCGCCTGCGATCGCGAGGATGCCTGTCATCTGCCACTCCGCGCGGGGACCCGGGTCGGCCCGCGCCGGAGGGCGCCGGAGCCCGCGGCGCCGGCGCCCGCGATGGGCGGATCACCCGCCGCACGGGAACGGCCGCGTGCGTAGAGGCTTCAGTCGCCCCTGTCCAGACCCGCCCGCGCGATCATGCAGACGAAGGGCTGCACGCTCTGCGGGGAGAAGACCATCGTGCCGAGGGCCGTGACCACGCCCGCCTCGCGGTTCTTCATGGCGGCGTTCAGCTCGTAGTCCACATGGCCGACGCCGGCGTGGGCGTCCACCCACTCCATGAAGTGGCGCATGACGCGCACGGGCGTCCTGTCGAGGAGGTCGTCGGGCCCCTCGAACCTGTAGCGCCCTTCCGATCCCCTCAACCCGTGCATCAGCACGGCCTCGTAAGTCGCCATCCGCCCCGTCCTCCTCTCGCAGAAAAGACGCACCGTCCGAGGTGAATAGTGCCCGCCCATGACGTTCTCGCAACGGTGCCCCGGTCGCGGCCCGCCCGCTCGCGCCGGCTCCGCCGAAGGCCGGACGGGCGCGCGGCGTCCGGATCGACATCGACCCCGCGATGATCGCGCTGCGCAACGCGATGGAAGTGCCGCTCACGGGCGCTTCGGCCGCGACGCCGAGGGCGCTCCTCCCCCCTCCTCGAGCAGAAGTCCCATCGGGGCTGGCGGGAGGACATCGAGCGGCGCGTCGCGACGTGGCGTGCCGACCCTGCCGCCCCACATCACCGGGAGTGAGGCGCGCAACTGCGCGGAGGCACTCGCCAGGGACGATCCGGAGGCGGGCGCCATCCTCCGGCACACGCTGAGGAGCGTCGTGACGTGACGCGATCGCGTCAGCGGCAGACGACGGCGCCCTCCGTGCGCTCGAGATCGCCGTCGAAGCCCCTCGCGCAGAAGGTCCCGCCCTGAAAACGGTCGCCGATGGGGTCGGGCGGGAGCTTCTCCTGCTCGGCCAGGGCGTGCTCCACGTGGTCCTCCGCCGCGTGGCGCGGGCGATAGCCGAGGGCGTAGGCCGTCCCGTTGTCCCACCAGGCCCGCTCGCAACGGGATGCGCCGTAGACGATGGCGTGGTGCAGCGCCGGGTGCTCGAGGCCGATCACGCAGAGCTGGAGAAGGTCCTCCGGGTGGAGCCAGATGGCGAGGCGCCGCCTGTCCGCCGGCCGCTCCGCCACGTTGCCGATGCGGATCGACAGGACCCTGAGGCCGAACTTGTCGGCGTAGAGCGCTCCCATCGCCTCGCCGAACGCCTTGGAGAGCCCGTAGTAGCCGTCGGGACGCACCGGCTCATCGATCCCGATCCGCCGCGTCCTCGGGTAGAAGCCGACGGCGTGGTTCGACGAGGCGAAGACGACGCGGCCGACACCTTCGGAGCGGCAGGTCTCGAACAGGTTGTGGAGCCCTTCGATGTTGGCCGCCTTCACCGTTTCGAAATCCGCCTCGACGGACTGGCCGCCGAGATGGACGACGCCTTCGGTTCCCCCGAGCGCCTCGCCGAGCGCGGCGCGGTCGGCAAGGTCGGCGCTCACCCAGCGCTCGCCCTCGGCAAGGTCGTCCGGCGCGGCCGTCCTGTCCGAGAGGACGAGGTCGTAGCGCTCCCTCAGGAGGGGACGCAGCATCCGCCCGACACCCCCGGCGGCACCCGTCATCGCGATGGTCTTCTTCGACGTCTTCATGGAGTTCCTCCCCCTGTTCGGCCGCCCCGTCCCGCGGCGGCTCGCGTGTGATGCCGGCGCACCCGTTGGCTCGGCCGCGGGGCGCGGGACGAGCCCCTGCGGCGCCCGGGCGAGACCCGCCCGCCAACCCGGCGATCCGGCGCCGGTATAGGCCGGCGCCGGATCGCGCGGCCATGGGCTGGCGGTCGGCTCGATCCGAGGTTAGTTTGCCGCGCGGCGGGCGCGCCGTCCGCCGGCAAGAGCGCAGAAGGCGGCCCCCCGTGAGCATCACCATCGACGCCGCGACCATCGACGGCGCCGTCTTCGACATGGACGGCGTGGTGACGAGCACGGCCCGCGTCCACGAGCGCGCCTGGAAGACGGTGTTCGACCGCATCCTCGCCGAGCGGGGCGACAAGCGCCCCTTCTCCCACGAGGACTATCGCGCGTTCGTGGACGGGCGGATCCGGACGGACGGGGTGCGCACCTTCCTCGCCTCCCGCGAGTTTCCGCCCGACCAGCGGCTCGTGGAGAGGATCGCGGAGGAGAAGAACGAGATCTTCCTCCGCCTGATCGAGGCGGAGGGGGCGACGCGACTTCCGGGCGCGCGCGAGCTCCTGGAGGCGCTGAGGAAGGCGGGGCTGCGCGTCGGCCTCTTCACGGCGAGCCGGAACGCGGAACTCGTGCTGCGCTCGGCGGGCCTTCTCGAGGCGTTCGACGCGCGGGTCGACGGGCATGTCGCGGCCGCGGAGGGCCTCGCGGGGAAGCCGGCCCCGGACTTGCCTCTCGCCTGCGCGAGGCGGCTCGGCATCGGCCCGGACCGCGCGGTCCTGTTCGAGGACGCCGTCGCGGGCGTCGAGGCGGGGCGGGCGGGCGGCTTTGCGCGCATCGTCGGCATCGGCGAGGGGGCCGACGCGCGAAAACTGATGGAGGCGGGGGCGGACGAGACGGTCCCGTCACTCGCCGGTGTCACACTCGCCGCCTGAGGGGCTGCGAACCGACGAGGCAAGACTTGAGCTGGACACTCACCTACGAAGGCTACGACCCGAAGGCCGAGGGGCTGCGAGAGACTCTCTGCACCCTCGGCAACGGCCGTTTCGCCACCCGCGGCGCCCTGCTCGAGGCGGACGCCGACGGGCTCCACTATCCCGGCACCTATCTCGCCGGCGGCTACAATCGCTCCGTCTCCGCGGTCGGCGACCGCGAGGTGGAGAACGAGGATCTCGTCAACTGGCCGAACTGGCTGCCGGTCCGCGTGAAGGCGGGCGACGGCTGGCTCCTGCCGACGAACGAGAGCGTCGTCGAGCATCGCCAGTCGCTCGACATCCGCACGGGGACGCTCTACCGCCGCACGCGCCTCAGGGACGGCGACGGGCGCGGCTTCCTCCTGGAGGAGACGCGCATCGTCTCCATGGCCGACCCGTTCCTCGCGGCGATCCGCCTCACCGTGACGCCGGACGAGGACGGGCCGGTGACGATCCGCTCCTTCGTGGACGGCGGCGTCGTCAACTGCGGAGTCCCCCGCTACCGCGCGCTCGAGAGCCGCCACCTCGAGGTGCGCGACATCGACCACGACGGCGCCGACGTCGTCCTCGTCTCGGTGAGCACGCGCCAGTCCCGCCTCGAGGCGACGGTCGCGGCCCGCACCCGCATCACGTCCCCCGAGGGCACCCAGTCGGCGCCCTGGCGCGAGGGCGACAGGGCGGGGACGGAGATCAGCTTCGCCGCCGAGGCCGTCCGGCCCTTCACCGTGGAGAAGGTGGTCGCCTTCGTCACCGAGCGGGACCACGCCGTCGCGTCCACCGACCTCACGGCGAAGGAGCGGGTGTTCCACGCCGGCACCTTCGCCGAGCTCCACGACGCGCACGTGAAGGCGTGGGCGACGCTGTGGGACGATTTCGACATCGTCATCATGGACGGTGCGAGCCAGGCGCAGCTCCTCACGCGCCTCCACCTCTACCACCTCATCGTGACGCTCTCGCCGCACACCTGCGAGATGGACGCCGGCGCACCCGCCCGCGGCTGGCACGGCGAGGCCTATCGCGGCCACATCTTCTGGGACGAGCTCTACATCTTCCGCGTCCTCCAGCTGAGGGCGCCGACGCTGGTGCGCCATCTCCTCATGTACCGCTTCCGCCGGCTCGACGCGGCGCGGCGGCTCGCGCGGGAGGAGGGGCTGCCGGGCGCCATGTTCCCCTGGCAGTCGGGATCGGACGGGCGGGAGGAGACGCAGACGCTCCATCTCAACCCCAACTCCGGCCGCTGGCTCCCCGACGTGACGCACCGCCAGCGCCACGTGGGCCTCGCCATCGCCTACAACGTGCTGACCTACTTCAGCGCCACCGACGATCTCGCCTTCATGATCGAGGCGGGGGCGGAGATGCTGGTGGAGATCTCCCGCTTCTTCGCCGGCCTCACGGTCTTCGACGAGCGGACGGGGCGCTACCACATCCGCGGCGTCATGGGGCCGGACGAGTTCCACACGGCGATGCCCGGCACCGACCCGGAGGAGAAGGGCGGGATCGACGACAACGCCTACACCAACGTCCTCACCGCGTGGGTCATGACGGGCACCATCGACGCGCTGGAGAACCTGCCGCTCGACAGGCGCAACCGCCTCGTCTCCCGCCTCGGCGTGAGCGATGAGGAAATCCACACCTGGCAGGACATTTCCGAGCGGCTTTACGTGCCGTTCCTGTCGAACGGCCTCATCGCCCAGTTCGAGGGCTACGAGAGCCTTCGGGAGCTCGACTTCGAGGCCTATCGGCAGAAGTACGGCGACATCCACAGGATGGACCGCATCCTCGAGGCCGAGGGCAAGGACCCGAACGACTACAAGGTCTCCAAGCAGGCCGACGTCCTGATGCTGCCGTTCCTGTTCTCGGCGGACGCGCTGCAGGAGATCTTCGAGCAGCTCGGCTACGCATTCGACCGCGCCGAGATTCCGCGGCTCGTGGAATACTACGACGCGCGCACCTCCCACGGCTCGACGCTGTCGACCATCGTGCAGGCGTGGGTGGTGGCGCGGACGAACCGGGCGCAGTCCTGGGAGCTCTTCTGCCGTGCGCTGAAGGCGGACGTGGAGGACGTGCAGGGCGGGACGACGCGGGAGGGCATCCATCTCGGCGCCATGTGCGGCACCATCGACATGGTGCAGAACATGTACCTCGGCTGCGAGGTGCGGGGCGACGCGCTCCACGTCAACCCCGTGCTGCCGGACGATCTCGGCAGGATCGCGACGCGGGTGCGCTACCTCGGCCAGGACGTCGCCATCGAGGCGACCCACGAGACCGTGCGCATCTCCACCGATCCGGGGAGCGGGGACACCATCTACGTCGCCTATCGCGGCCGCCAGCGCCGCCTGCCGCCGGGCCGCGAGACGGTGTTCCGTCTCCTGCGCCCTCGCGAGCGCCCGGCGGCGCAGTGACCGGCGCAGTGACCCGCGCGCCCGGCGCGGCGGTCGCGGCCGTGGCCCCGATCGTCCGTCGGCGTGGCTGCGGAACGTCAGCGTCCTGTCGCAGGACGGCGGCAAGATGGCGGGACTTCGGCTGAGGCGAGGCGGCATGGCGGACTGTCGGACCGGGAGCGGGAAGGGGCGCGGCGGGATCGTCGTCTTCGCCCCGTGGCCGCTCCTCACCATCACCATCGAGGCGGGCGCCCGGCGCGGTGACTTCATCCACCTCCACGCCGGCGGGCAGGGGGTTTGGATCGCGCGGATGATCGCGGGGCTCGGCCACGACGTCCTCCTCGTCGCCCCCTTCGGCCACGGCGCGGGGGACGTGACCGCGGCGCTCCTGCGCGGGGAGGGGATCGGCGTGCGCGCCGTCGCCATCGGCACGCGCACGGGCGCCTACGTCGACGACCGGCGGGAGGGCGCGCGGCGGCAGGTCGCCCGCAGCTGGCCCGACCCGCTCGACCGCCACGAGCAGGACGATCTCTACGACGCGATCCTGACCTCCGCCCTGGAGGTCGGCCGGGTGGTCCTCACGGGCACGGAGGACGAGAGCTTCTTTCCGCCGGAGGCCATCGCGCGCCTCGCCGGCGACCTCGGGCGGGCGGGCGTCGACGTGGTGGCGGATCTGTCGCGCAGGGCGCTGATGGCGCAGCGCGGGGGCATCGCGTGCCTGAAGGTGAGCCACGACGAGTTGCGGGAGGCCGGCTTCGCGCGCTCGGGAAGCCGGGAGGACATCCTCGCCGGCATCGACGCCCTCGGGGACAGGGCGCGCGACGTCGTGGTGTCGTGCGCTGCCGCGGGCGTCGTCGCGCGGATCGAGGGGCGCCTCGTGGAGGCGGCGGCTCCGCAGATGACCGCGTTCGACCACACCGGCGCGGGCGATTCCATGACGGCAGGCCTCGCGGCGGCGCGGCTCGAGGGGCTCGCGGGCGAGGATGCTCTGAAGTTCGCCGCGGCGGCCGGGGCCATCAACGTCACCCGCCACGGTCGCGGCACAGGCAGCCGGGAGGACATCGAGCGCATGGCCCGCCTCGTCGAGGTGCGCGGGCTCTGATCCCGTCGGTCCGGGCTTCATCCGGGCTTCACCGGCGCTCGTCGGTTGCCCCGGGAGGCGCGAGGGCATGACAGGGAGCGTCTCGCGGCGAGCCTGTCAGGCGGGCGCCACCACTCCCGCCGCCACGTGGAAGCGGGCGGCCCTGTCGCCGAGGGCGGCGAAGAGGCTTTCGTCGGTGCCCGTCATGAAGGTCTGCGCGCCGAGGGTGTCGAGGGTGTCGTAGAGGGCGGCCCGGCGGCCGGGGTCGAGGTGGGCCGCCACCTCGTCGAGGAGGAGGACTGGCGTCTCTCCAGTCGCCCGGGCCACCAGCGCGGCGTGGCCGAGGACGATGCCGATGAGGATGGCCTTCTGCTCGCCCGTGGAGGCGAGCCCCGCAGGCATCGCCTTCTCGACGTGCACCACCTCGAGGTCGGCCCTGTGCGGTCCCGCGCGCGTGCGTCCGGCCGCCCTGTCGCGGCCGCGCCCATCGCGCAGCACCGCAGCGAATCTGGCGGCGTCCCCGTCGTCGGTCTCGCCCACCACCGAGAGGACCGCCTGGGGGAAGTCGCCGCCGGCGGACGCCCTGACGGCCTGCTCGGCGTTGAGGCGCAGGGCGAGCTCCAGCCGGGCGCGCGTGAGCGCTGCGCCGTGCTCGGCCATCTCCCGCTCCACGGCGTCGAACCAGGAGGCGTCACCGATGCCCTCCTCCAACATGCGGTTCCTCTGGCGCATGGCCCTCTCGTAGGCGTTGGCGCGGCTCCCCTGGTCGGGGAAGAGGGCGAGCGCGAGGCGGTCGAGGAAGCGCCTGCGCTCGGAGGCGCCGCCGGTGAAGAGGCCGTCCATGGCCGGGGTGAGCCACAGGACGCGCAGGAGGCGCGTCAGGTCGTCGGGCCGCGCGTCCTCGCCGTCGATGCGCACCTGACGGCTCGACGCGCCCGGCGGAAGGCCGGTGCCGACGGCGTGCGCCTCGCCGTCCTTGTCGATGCGGGCGTGGACGGTCCAGCCGGCGCCGGTGTCCTTCCTCACCATCTGCGCATAGGTGGCACGGCGCAGGCCGCGGCCGGGGGAGAGGAGGGAGACCGCCTCGAGGACGTTGGTCTTGCCGGCGCCGTTGGGTCCCGTCAGCACCACGTGGGCGGCGTCCGGGTCGATGCGGGCGGCCGCGTGGTTGCGGAAGTTCGTGAGCGCGAGCCGCGTCAGGCGGACCCTTCGGCGGATGTCCACACCGCCCGTCAGACCCGCATCGGCATCAGGACGTAGAGCGTGCGCGAGGCGTCGCCGTCGTGGATCAGCGTCGGCGAGCCGGGGTCGGCGAGGGCGAATGTCGCGTTCTCGGACCCGAGCTGGCTCGTGATGTCGAGGAGGTACTTCGAGTTGAAGCCGATCTCGAGCGGCTCGTCGGAGAAGTCGACCACGAGCTCGTCGGTCGCCGTGCCGGAGTCGGGGTTGGTGACGGACAGGACCAGCGATCCGTCGGCGAGCGCGAGCTTCACCGCCCGTCCCCGCTCCGACGAGACGGTGGAGACGCGGTCCACCGCGGCGGCGAAGTCCACGCGGTCCACCAGCATGATCTTGCCGTTGTTCTTCGGGATCACGCGGTCGTAGTCCGGGAAGGTGCCGTCGATGAGCTTCGAGGTCAGCACCACGTTGGCGAATGAGACGCGGATCTTGGTGTCGGAGAGCTCGATCCTCAGCGTCGCGTCCGGCTCGTCCATGAGGCGCTGGAGCTCGCCGACGGTCTTGCGCGGCACGATGATGCCGGGCATTCCCTCGGCGCCCTCGGGTGCGGGGATCTGCGCCTGGGCGAGGCGGTGGCCGTCGGTGGCGACGGCGCGCAGCATGGTCGTCCCGTCCTGCGTGGCCGCGTGAAAGTAGATGCCGTTCAGATAGTAGCGCGTCTCCTCGGTGGAGATGGCGAACTGCGTGCGCTCGATCAGCCACTTGAGGTCGGCCGCCTTGAGATCGAAGGCGTGGGAGAACTCGCCGGCGGTGATGTCCGGATAGTCGGCCTCGGGCAGCATCTGGAGGGCGAAGCGGGAGCGGCCTGCGGTGAGCGTCATCGTCGAGCCGTCGGCGTTGGTCTCGAGGGCGATGCGCGCGCCTTCGGGGATCTTGCGGACGATGTCGTGAAGCATGTGGGCGGGCACCGTGATGGCGCCCGGCTGCTGGACGTCGGCTTCCACGGTCTCGACGAGCTCGATGTCGAGGTCGGTCGCCTTCAGCGTCACCGCCGCGCCGTCGGCCCTGATGAGGACGTTGGACAGGATCGGGATGGTGTTGCGCCGTTCCACCACCCTCTGGACATGGCTGAGCGGCTTCAGGAGATGGGCCCGTTCGAGGGTCGCGCGCATGACAGGTCCGTCGGCAGCTGACGCGGGGGTTGCCCGCAGGGGCGATACGTTGACCAGACAAGGCCGGGGCGCGCAAGACCCCGGCCAGCCGCAGAGAAGTGTGGGTGGATTGCGGGGGCGATGGGCTCCATCGCGGGAGGGCGCCGGCCCTGAGACAGGGAAGCCGGCCCTGAGACAGGGAAGTCGGCCAGGGGCCGGCGGAGCATGGGGGCGGCGAGGACCGCCCCGTCCGCGGGATCGGGCCGCTGCCGGCCCGATCACCTGTTCACTGGTCGAGAAGGCGCTTCAGCGTCTCGACGTCCTCGGCCACCTGCGCCTCCTCCTCCACCATCTTCTCCACCTTGCGCACGGCGTGGAGGACGGTGGTGTGGTCGCGGTTGCCGAAGCGGCGGCCGATCTCCGGCAGGGAGCGGGGGGTGAGCACCTTCGAGAGGTACATGGCGATCTGGCGCGGGCGGACGATCACGCGCGTGCGGCGGGCCGAGACGAGGTCCTGCCGCGACACACCATAATGCTGCGAGACGATGCGCTGGATGTCCTCGATCCTGGGCCGCCTGGTCTCGCGCGCCTTGAGGAGGTCGCGCAGCGCCGTCTCGGCCATCCTCATGTCGATGGCGGCGTTCGTGAGCTGGTTGTGGGCGACGAGGCGGTTCACCGCGCCCTCGAGGTCCCGTCCGTTGGTGGTGACGGAGCGGGCCACGAAGTCGACCACCTCCTCGGGGAAGTCGAGGTCGGCGAAGATCTCGCGCTGGGCTGCGATGCGCAGCTCGAGGATGCGGCGGCGCATGGTGTAGTCGGGCGCCTGGAGTTCCACCACGAGGCCGCCGCCGAGGCGGGAGCGCACCCGCGGCTCGAGGCCCTCGAGGTCGGCGGGCGCGCGGTCGGCCGCCACCATCACCTGGCGCTGGCTGTCGACGAGCGTGGTGAGCGTGTGGCCGAACTCCTCGTGGACCTTCTGGCCGTTTAGGAACTGGAGGTCGTCGATGAGGAGGATGTCGATGTCGCGCAGGATGTCCTTGAAGGAGAGCGTCGTCTTGTTCCGGATGGCCGAGAGGAAGCGGTACATGAAGTGCTCGGCCGTGAGGTAGAGGACGCGGCGGCCGGGATGCGTCGCGGTGGCGGCGAGCGCGACGGCCTGGAGGAGGTGCGTCTTGCCGAGGCCGACCGGCGCGGCGAGGAAGACGGGGTTGTAGGCCGCCGGCGCGCCTGGCGCGGCGGTCGCGATCTTCCTGGCGGCGGCGACGGCGAGGGCATTGGACGGCCCCTCGACGAGCGTCTCGAAGGTGAGCCGGGGCTCGAGCGGCGAGCCTTCGAGGCCGCATGCGGGCGCGGGCTGCGGCGCGGTGGCGGGGGCGGGGGCCGTCTGGCGGGGCTGTGCGGGCGTGGCCTGGCCGGTCTTGCCGGCGAGGTTGGGCGCCGCCGCGGCCGGCTGCGGGTCGCGGGGGCGCAGCGCGCCGCGGACGCGGAAGCGCACCTCCTTCGCGTCCGGCGCGATGGCGCGCCAGCGCTTCAGGATCTCGGAGCCGTAATGGTTCTGCGTCCAGTGGCGGATGAAGGATGTCGGTGTGGACAGCTCCACCACGTCGCCCTTCACGCCCTCGAACTCGATCCGCTCGAACCACGAGGCATAGATGTCCTCGCCGTGCGCATTGCGCAGATCGGCGAGGATGCGCTGCCAGTTGGACCGGCCTGCCTCCTGCGCTTCGTCTGCCTGGTTGGAAGAATCGACAGCCGTCATCGTCCGCATCCTCCGTTGCAAGGTCGTTCGCACACCAACTCGCCCGGTCTTCCGGATACGCGCACACCTTCCCCGTCCGGCGCCCGGGGGTGCGCCGGCGGACCTTCCGTACTCCTCACGCATTCAGTTCGTCGTCAGGACTGTCGCCAGGGAAGTCCTGCGGCCTTCCAGCCGGAGATCTTTCCCCTGTGGCCGTCGGGGTCGGGAGGCCCCTCGAAACCATCGACGACGTTGTAGCAGCGCTGGTAGCCGAGGCTCGCCGCCAGTTCCGCAGCGGCGAGACTTCGCGCGCCGCTGCGGCAGATGAAGTAGAGGGGCGCGGCCCTGTCGGGGCAGGCCCGCGTCAGCTCCTCGTGGAAGCGCGGGTCGACGTCCATCGTCGGAAAGCGCTGCCACTCGAGGAAGACGGTCCTGTTCGTCGTCCCGCCGGCGAGCGGCACGCCGACGAAGGTCCATTCGGCACGGGTGCGCACGTCCACGAGACGGGCATCCGGTGTGCTCTCGAGCGCGTCGTAGGCTTCCGCGGACGTGACTTCGCCGACGGTTCCCCCGGACATGGACATGGTCGTACGTCTCCCGCACAGACGATGAACGTCCGTCAGACGTTCATTCCGCAGATCCCGAATTCGCTGTTTTGTCGAGGTGTCGTTTTCGTCGAGGTGTCGTTCGCAGACCCGACCGTGCCGGTCGCTACGTCTGATCCCGGCCGTGCATGCAGCACTTCATCGAGCAACCTGTGCGCATACGTGTCTTCATGACCCGGGACCCTCTCGGATTCGCTCCTCTCCAACCTTTGGTGGTCGGGGGCGCTATGTTCTCGGGCAAGGCATTCTTCGCCCCGCCGGTGAGGGGAATGAACCATGGCCGACGGCGGTGAGCAAGAGCGAAGCGTGCTTGACATCCGCGCACCGTGGCGCCTTTGCCGCCGATTCCCTGGTCTTCACCCCGGTGGATGCACCAAACGTTTGGGAAATTCCTTGGGAATTTAGAGACATCCGGATGCGACGAAACCGAGATGGACGCCTAAAAAAAACTTCACCGTCCAAAATTCGATTGACATGGAGGCGGCCATGTCACGTAGCCGGCTAAAATCGTGAAGGATGGCCAAACGCCTGATGACAAAGAAGGTCTTGCTCTGCCATGGCGGACCTCCTGCACAGGCTGTTCATCTTCCCTCTTAGATTGTGCATAGGGTTAGCTTTGTCATCGTGGAGGGATGTGGAAAACTCCCTAAAGCGGCCCGCAGGCGCGGGACGCAAGCTGCCGTTCAAGACCCGGGCATACTCCATTCACTTTTTGTTCCAGTCAACGAAAAAGGAAGCGGCCACCCTCACGATTCGGGCGTCGCTTCCACAAGGTCGACCGTGCGGTGATGCCCCGCCGGAGGCGTCGTCAGGATGCGGCGGCCGAATCCGACACCGACTTCACACGGTGGGCGAGGCGCGACACCTTCCGCGAGGCCGTGTTCCTGTGAAGGATGCCCTTCGACGCCGCCCTCATGATCTCGGGCTCGGCCTTCAGGAACGCATCGCGCGCCGCGGACGCGTCACCGGCCTTGATCGCGTCCTCCACCTTCCGGATGAAGGTGCGCATGCGCGAGCGGCGGGCGCCGTTCACGGCGGTGCGCTTCTCGATCTTGCGCACCATCTTCTTGGCGTTCTTGGTGTTGGCCATACTCTCTCGATCCGTCGGGGCCGCACACGGCCCCCATTCGGGGCGTTCCGCCCGAAAGTTCGTGTGAAGAGGGGTCTATAGTGACGCCGCGCGGCTGCCGCAAGGCCTCAGCGGTTCCGGAAGGCCGCCTTGCGCTTCTGCGCGAACGCGGCCATCCCCTCCTTCTGGTCCTCCGTCGCGAACAGCGCGTGGAAGAGGCGCCGCTCGAAGCGAACGCCCTCGGAGAGGGTACCCTCGAAGGCGCGGTTCACACTCTCCTTCGCGGCCATCACGGCGGGCAGCGACATCGCGGCGATCGTCCTTGCCGTCGCCGTCGCCTCGTCCATCAGCCGGTCGGCCGGGACCACGCGCGCCACGAGGCCCGCCCGCTCGGCCTCCGCGGCGTCCATCATGCGGCCGGTGAGGATCAACTCCATCGCCTTCGCCTTGCCGATGGCGCGGGTGAGGCGCTGCGTGCCGCCGGCCCCCGGCATCACGCCGAGCTTGATCTCAGGCTGGCCGAACTTCGCCGTGTCGGCGGCGATGATGATGTCGCACATCATCGCCACCTCGCACCCGCCGCCTAGGGCGAACCCCGCGACGGCCGCGATCACCGGCTTCCTCATCGTCCCGATCCGGTCCCACGAGGCGATGAAGTCCGCCGCGTAGGCGTCGGCGAAGGTGAAGGACGCCATCTCCTTGATGTCCGCCCCCGCGGCGAAGGCACGGTCCGAGCCGGTCAGGATCATGCAGCCGACGGCCGGGTCGGCGTCGAAGGCGCGGAGCGCGTCGACGGTCTCGTCCACGAGCTGCGCGTTCAGCGCGTTCAGCGCCTCGGGCCGGTTCAGCCGCACGATGCCGACGCCGTCCTCGCGCTCGGTCAGGATCGTCTCGTAGGCCGCCATCGCTGCCCTCTCCCCGCGTCTCGTTTATCGGGTAGAGAGGGCGCCCGGGCTTTTCAAGCGCGCGGCGCGGCTTTCCATGGGGAGAGGACGATGGCGACGGTGACGGCCGGGACGACGGGCGAGAGCGTCGGCGAGCGGTACGAGCGGCTCGCGGGGGAGGGCGCCGTCGTGCGCGACCCGCGCCAGGCAGCCGTCGCCCGCGCGCTCGACCGCGTCATCGAGGACATCGCGGAGGCTGAGCCCTCGGGCCTCTCCCGCCTCCTCGGCCGCCGCCGCCAGCGTCCGGTGAAGGGGCTCTACGTCTGGGGCGCCGTCGGGCGCGGCAAGACCATGCTGATGGACCTCTTCCACGAGGCGGTCCCGGTGAGCGCCAAGCGCCGCGTCCACTTCAACGACTTCATGACGGACGTCCACGACCGCATCGCGCGCCTTCGCGTGGAGCGGGCCGAGGAGCCTGTCGCCGCCGCCGCCGACGCCATCGCCCGGGAGGCGCGCGTCCTCTCCTTCGACGAGTTCGCCGTCACAGACATCGCCGACGCCATGATCCTGTCGCGCCTCTTCGCACGGCTCTTCGAGAAGGGCGTCGTGCTCGTCGCCACCTCCAACGTCGCGCCCGGCGATCTCTACCGCGACGGGCTGAACCGGCAGCTCTTCCTGCCCTTCATCCGCCTCCTCCTCCAGAACGTGGAGGTGGTCGAGCTCGACGCCGCCACGGACTATCGGCTCGACCGCCTCGAGGGCCACCGCGTCTGGTTCTCGCCGGGCGAGGAGGGCTTCGACCGGCTCTGGCGCGCGCTCCTCGGAGGCCGGGAGGAGGGCCGGGACACGGTCCCCGTCGGATCGCGCCGCATCGCCGTGCCGCGCGCGGCGGGCGGCCTCGCGCGCTTCACGTTCGCGGACCTGTGCGAGGCGCCGCTCGCAGCCGCCGACTTCATCGCCATCGCGGGGCGCTTCCACACGATCTTCCTCGAGGAGATCCCCGTCCTCACCCCCGCCCGCCGCGAGACCGCGCGGCGCTTCATCCTCCTCGTCGACGTCCTCTACGATCAGAAGGTCCGCCTCGTCGCCACCGCCGAGGCCGAGCCCGACGACCTCTTCCAGCCCGGAGAGGACGGCCGCTACGAGGGCTTCGCCTTCGCCCGCACAGCCTCGCGCCTGCACGAGATGCGCTCGGGCAGCTACCTCGCCGAGGTGGAATCCTCACCGCTGACCTGAGGTCCGTCATGATCCGCGCCCTCCTCGTCCTCGCCCTCTTCGTGATCCAGGCCTTCGCCTTCTTCGAGGGGGTGGAGGTGTGGCTCGGCGTGAGCCCGTGGTGGGGCGTCCTCGCCTTTCCGCTGCTCGCCGTCTTCGGCTGGATCGTCGGGATCCCGATGGCCGTCACCGCCTACATGGGCGCGACCATGGGGTGGGGATGGGAATGGTGGCAGGCGGCACTCATCGCCTTTCCCGCCGTCGTCGCCGCGCTCCTCCTCGCCATCGCCGTCGGCGGCGTCTCGCTCATCGCGGCGCTCGGCCTTCGCCGCTGACCCGGCCTGCGCCACCCGCCAGCGCTTGAACGGCCCGGTGGATCGCGCTACGCGGCAGGCGCCAGCAACAACGAGCCCCGGAACAACCCATGGCACGCTCCAAGATCGCCCTGATCGGCGCCGGTCAGATCGGCGGCACCCTCGCCCTCCTCGCAGGCCTCAAGGATCTCGGAGACGTCGTGCTGTTCGACATCGCCGAGGGCACGCCCCAGGGCAAGGCGCTCGACCTCTATCAGGCCTCCCCGGTGGAAGGCTTCGACTCAAGGCTCGTGGGCACCAACGACTACGCCGACATCGCGGGAGCGGACGTCGTCATCGTCACCGCGGGCGTCCCCCGCAAGCCCGGCATGAGCCGTGACGACCTCATCGGCATCAACCTCAAGGTCATGAAGGCCGTCGGCGAGGGCATCCGCACCTACGCCCCCGGCGCCTTCGTCATCTGCATCACCAACCCGCTCGACGCCATGGTCTGGGCGCTCCAGAAGTTCTCGGGCCTGTCGGAGAACATGGTGGTCGGCATGGCCGGCGTCCTCGATTCGGCGCGCTTCCGCATGTTCCTCGCCGAGGAGTTCGAGGTGTCGGTGGAGGACGTCACCGCATTCGTCCTCGGCGGCCACGGCGACACCATGGTCCCGCTCGTGCGCTACTCGACCGTGGCGGGCATCCCTCTGCCGGATCTCGTGCAGATGGGCTGGACGACGCAGGAGAGGCTCGACCAGATCGTCCAGCGCACCCGCGACGGCGGTGCGGAGATCGTCGGCCTCCTCAAGACGGGGTCGGCCTTCTACGCCCCCGCCTCCTCGGCGATCGCGATGGCGCAGTCCTACCTCAAGGACAAGAAGCGGGTGCTGCCCTGCGCGGCCCACCTCTCCGGCCAGTTCGGCGTCAACGACCTCTATGTGGGCGTGCCGGTGGTGATCGGCTCGGGCGGCGTGGAGCGCATCGTGGAGATCGAGATGGGGCCGGACGAGAAGGCGATGTTCGACAAGTCCGTCGACGCCGTGCGCGGCCTCCTCGAGGCGTGCAAGGGCATCGACTCGAGCCTCGCCTGAACGGCGCGTGCGGGGCGTGCGATGACCGCAGGGCGCCGTCCCACCCGGCCCGGGCCCGGCCGGCCGGCAGGAGAGGCACGTCGCGGCCGTCCTCCGTGCCGTCCATGCGCCGCAGAGGAGCTGCGCCCATGACGGCGATCCGTCCCGCTCTCGCGCTCGCCTTCACCCTCGCGGCGGGCAGCGCCGTCGCGGGAGAGTGGCACGCCACCATTCTCGACTTCGACGCCTGCGCGGTGGAGGAGCACGAGATCGGCGCCAACCTCCTGTGCGAGGGCTTCCGCGGGGTCACGGTGCACGTGGACGACTTCGACGGCCGCGTCGCCCTCGGCTTCGGCAACCCGCCGAAGAACACCGACACTTTCGGCATCTTCAACAGCGCGAGCGACGTCGTCCTCTGGTACGCCGAAGGGGACGCGCCGCCGACGGCCGCGCTTGCCGGGTACGTCCTCAGCGTGTCGGAGTCGGGCGCCCCGGGCACGTGGACCTACCGGCCGGCGCTCGTCGTCCACCAGGTGGCGCGTGACGGCGTTCCCGGCTGTGCCGTCGGCGTCGTCGATCCGCTGGTGAACGGGGACGCCATGGCGCTCGCCCGTGCCGCCGGGGAGGCCGCGGGCGGGAGCGACTGCGAGGAGTTTCCGGCGATCCTCGGCCTCGAGGAGGGGATCGCGCCCTCGTTCAACGCGTGGAGCCGCTGATCGTGTCGCCGGCGGCCGGATCATCTCGCGGATCATCCCCCGGGGCGCGGCACGCGCCCGCTCACCGACGAGCCGCCGGCGGCGCATGGGCTGCCGGCGCGCGACAGACTTCCCGAAGACACCCGAGCGATCGCCTGGAGGGCGGCCAATGAACATCCACGAATACCAGGCCAAGGAACTTCTGAAGTCCTTCGGCGCACCCGTCGCGGCAGGCGTCGCCATCACGAGCGCCGACGAGGCCGCCGACGCCGCGCGCCAGCTCCCGGGGCCGCTCTACGTGGTGAAGTCCCAGATCCACGCCGGCGGGCGCGGCAAGGGCAAGTTCAAGGAGCTCGGGGCCGATGCCAAGGGCGGCGTGCGCCTCGCCCGCTCCATCGAGGAGGTGGAGGCGCACGCCCGCGAGATGCTCGGCAACACCCTCGTCACCAAGCAGACGGGGCCGGCCGGCAAGCAGGTCAACCGCCTCTACATCGAGGACGGCGCCGACATCGCGCGCGAGCTCTACCTCTCCATCCTCGTCGACCGCACGGTCGGACAGGTGGCCTTCGTCGTCTCCACGGAGGGTGGCATGGACATCGAGGCCGTCGCCCACGACACGCCCGAGAAGATCGTCACCATCCCGGTCGATCCGGTCGCGGGCGTGACCGACGACGACGCCGTGAAGCTCGCCGAGGCGCTCGCCCTCGAGGAGCCCGCGAAGGGCGAGATGGGCACGCTCGCCCGCCAGCTCTACAAGGCGTTCACCGAGAAGGACATGAGCCTCCTCGAGATCAACCCGCTCATCGTCATGACGAACGGCCACCTGCGCGTCCTCGACGCCAAGGTCTCCTTCGACGGCAACGCCCTGTTCCGCCACGAGGACGTGCAGGCTCTGCGCGACCTCACCGAGGAGGACGAGAAGGAGATCGAGGCCTCGAAGTACGATCTCGCCTACGTGGCGCTCGACGGCAACATCGGCTGCATGGTGAACGGCGCGGGCCTTGCCATGGCGACCATGGACATCATCAAGCTCTACGGCGCCGAGCCCGCCAACTTCCTCGACGTCGGCGGCGGTGCCAGCAAGGAGAAGGTGACGGCCGCCTTCAAGATCATCACCGCCGACCCGAACGTGAAGGGGATCCTCGTCAACATCTTCGGCGGCATCATGCGCTGCGACGTGATCGCCGAGGGCGTCATCGCGGCCGTGCGCGAGGTGGGGCTCAAGGTGCCGCTCGTGGTGCGCCTCGAGGGCACCAACGTCGAGCAGGGCAAGCGGATCCTGAACGAGTCGGGCCTCGACGTCGTCTCCGCCGACGACCTCGACGACGCGGCGAAGAAGATCGTGGCGGCCGTCGGCCACTGACCGCTCCCGCGGGGGCGTGTCGCGCGCGCGACACGCCCTCCGATCGGTCGCGGCGCACGGCAGGGCGGGGCATCCTTTCGGGCGGAGCATCCAACGATTTCGTGATATTGCGCCGGAGGCTGCGTCGGCGTAAGCGCTTCGGTTCGACCTTCCGTGCGCTTTGCGAGGACAGATGGGCCGCGCCGCCATTGCATGCGTTCTCCTCGCGTTGCTCGCGGGCTGCGCCGGGGGACCCGCGCTCGTCGGCGTCGGCGCGCCGCTCGTGGAAGGGCACATCCTCCCCGGCGCCTCGACCCACGCGATCTACACGGTCACCACCCGCGCACCGTCCGACGATCCTGCCGAGTTCTTCGGCGGCGAGCGCGCCGATACTCCTTCCTATGCGCGCACGATGGTCGTCGTGCCGCCCGAGCGCACGCCGGGGTCGCTGAACCTGCCGGAAGGGGGCAGGGCGGACCCGCGCACGGACTTCATCATCGCCGACGCGACGCGCTTCGACGACGCCGAGGCGCTGCGCGTCGCCCTCGACGCCGCCCTTGCGCGGCGGGCGCCGGAAGACAGGCGCATCCTCGTCTTCATCCACGGCTACAACACGACGTTCAGCGCCGCGACGGCCCGTCTCGCCCAGTTCGTGCAGGACACGGGTTACCGGGGCGTCCCGGTCCTCTTCTCCTGGCCGTCCGACGGGCGGACGATGGCCTACGTGCGCGACATCAACAGCGCCGTCGCCGCGCGCGACACGCTCGCCCGGCTGAAGGACATCCTGAACCGCACCGGGGCGGAAGCCTACGACGTCCTCGCCCACTCCATGGGCAACCTCCTCGTGATGGAGACGCTGCGCACGCTCGCCCTCACCGGCGAGTTCAACAGGCTGCAAAAGCTCGGCGTCGTCATTCTCGCCGCGCCGGACATCGACATCGACCTCTTCGCGACGCAGCTGCGCGCGGTCCCGCCCGAGCGGCGGCGGTTCACGGTCCTCATCTCCTCCGACGACCGCGCGCTCGCCGTCTCGCGGCGGCTCGCAGGGGGCGTGCCGCGTGTGGGCAATGCGCCGCCCGACGCGCTGACGGCGCTCGGCGTCACCGTCATCGACCTGTCCGAGGTGGACGATCCGACGAGCCTCCATCACGACAAGTTCGCCTCCTCGCCGGAGGTGGTGCGCCTCATCGGTCGCGCCCTCGGCGATCAGGGCGGTCTCGCGACGTCACAGGGGCGCAGCCCCCTCGCGGACCTTGCCGGCAACATCGCCGACGTCGTCACCTTCGCCCCGCGCTGACGTCGCCACGGCGCGTTGCCGCGTGGTGGGCCGCGTACGCCGCCCTATAAGCCGCCAACGGCACGGTCCGTCGCGGGACCGCCGGAACCCACACGAGACGCAAAAGAGGAATCCCATGAGACGCATCGCCATCATCGCCGCAGCCGCCCTCGCGGCCGGCGCCGCGAACGCCGAGATCGTCGGCGAGCCCCACAGCTATACCGTCGGCGACATGGAGTTCGAGGGCTACGTCGCCACCAACACCAACGCGTCCCCGCGCGGCACCGTGGTCATCGTCCACGACTGGGACGGACTGACCGGGTACGAGCGGCGTCGCGCCGACATGCTGGCGGCGATGGGCTACACGGCGTTCGCCATCGACGTCTACGGCGCCGAGCGGCGGCCGCAGTCGATGGACGAGAACCGCGCCTTCTCCCGAGCCCTCTACGAGGACCGCGACACCTTCCGCGAGCGCCTCCTCGGCTCCCTCGCACAGGTGGAGAACATCGCCGGCGGCTCCGACGGCGTCGTCATGATCGGCTACTGCTTCGGCGGTGCGGCCGTGCTGGAGGCGGCCCGGGCGGGCGCCGACGCCGACGGCTTCGTCTCCTTCCACGGGGGCCTCGGCACGCCCGAGGGGCAGTCCTACGACGACGCGAGCGGGCCGATCCTGCTCCTCCACGGCTCTGCGGACCCCGTCTCGGGCATGGCGGACCTCGCGGCCGTGATCGACGAGATGCAGGGCGCCGGAGTCACCCACGCCGCCGAGATCTACGGCGGCGCCCGCCACTCCTTCACCGTGTGGGGCTCTGGCGACTACGACGTGGCGGCCGACCGCGCGTCCTGGGAGGCGCTCGGCGAGTTTCTGGAGGCGAACCTGCCCGCCGGCGGATCGTGAGGCGGTGCGGCCGGGGGCGGAGAGCCGCCTCCGGCCCGGCGCAAGGCTCGGGAGATGCCGGCCCCGTCGGCACTCCTTCGTCGACGAACGACCGGCCGGGGCCGCTCCGGGCGGCCCCCGCGCTCAGGACGTCCCGACCCGAGGCCGAGACTTCAGGAGGCCGGCGTCAGACCTTCGCGTGGGTGAACGCGTCGGCGTGCTCCTTGCGCAGCGCCGCCTTCTGCACCTTGCCCATGGTGTTGCGCGGCAGCTCGGCCGTGAAGAAGATGCGCTTTGGCTGCTTGTAGCGGGCGAGCCGCGGGGCGACCGCGGACAGGATCGCCGCCTCGTCGATGGTGGCGCCGGCCTCCCGCACCACCACCGCAGTGACTCCCTCCCCGAAATCGGGGTGGGGCAGGCCGACGACGGCCGATTCCACGACGCCGGGCAGCGCGTCGATCTCCGCCTCGACCTCCTTCGGGTAGACGTTGTAGCCGCCGGAGATGATGAGGTCCTTCGCGCGGCCGACGATGGCGAGATAGCCGTCATCGTCGATGCGGCCGAGGTCGCCGGTGATGAACCAGCCGTCCTCGCGGAACTCCTCGGCCGTCTTCTCCGGCATGCGCCAGTAGCCCTTGAAGACGTTCGGCCCCTTCACCTCGATGACGCCCACATCGCCGTCGGGCACCACGGCGCCGGCCTCGTCGGCGATGCGGATCGAGACGCCGGGGAGCGGGAAGCCGACGGTCCCCGCGCGGCGCTCGCCGTCGTAGGGGTTGGAGGTGATCATGTTCGTCTCGGTCATGCCGTAGCGCTCGAGGATGGCGTGGCCGGTCTCCTCGCGGAAGCGCACGTGAGTCTCCTCCAGGAGCGGGGCCGAGCCCGACACGAAGAGGCGCATCCCCTTCGCGGCCGCCGGCAGGTCCGGGTGGCCGAGGAGGCGCACGTAGAAGGTCGGCACGCCCATCATCGCGGTTGCCCGTGGCATCGCCGCGACGACGGCGTCGGCGTCGAACTTCGGCATGAAGATCAGCGACGCGCCCGCCATCAGCGCCACGTTGGTCGCGACGAACAGGCCGTGGGTGTGGAAGATAGGGAGGGCGTGGATGAGGCGGTCCTCCGCCGTGAAGCGCCACGAGTCCACCAGCGCCTCTGCGTTGGAGGCAAGGTTCTCGTGGGTGAGCATCGCCCCCTTGGAACGCCCCGTGGTGCCGGAGGTGTAGAGGATCGCCGCAAGGTCCTGAGGCCCGCGCGGCACCGGCGCGAACTGTGCCGGCCCGGTGGCCGCGGCGGCGTCCATCAGGCTTCCCCGCCCGTCGGCGTCGAGGTCGAGGACGGCGCGCGCCCCCGCGGCCTCGGCGATCGGGGCCAGCGCGGCGCGGCGGGCCGGATCGCACACGAGGACCGCGGGCTCGGCGTCCGTCACGAAGTACTCGATCTCGGCCGCCGTGTAGGCGGTGTTGAGGGGCAGGAAGACGGCGCCTGCCCGCACCGCGCCGAGATAGAGCATCAGCGCGGAGAGGGACTTTTCCACCTGCGCCGCCACGCGGTCGCCGGGCGCAACGCCCGCCGCGACGAGCGCGGCCGCGATCCTGTCCGCCCCGGCGAGGAATTCGCCGTAGGTGAGGACGGAGCCGTCGAGGGTTTGCGCGAAGGTGGCCTGCGGCGAGGTCGCCGACAGGAGGCGTCTGGACAGGTCGTTGGAGTCGGTCATCTTACCGGTGTTCCCGTGTCACGGGTGCGCAGGTGGCGGCGCACCGCCTGCGAGACGGCGACGGCGCCGCTCGCGGCGAAGGCCTCGTGGTTCCGTTCGATGGAGGGCAGGTCGTAGAGGTAGTTCACCATCACGCCCCAGGCGGCTCGGAGCCCGCGGGGGCTCCCGTCGGCGGAGACGTTGACGCGCTCGAGCCGCGCACCGTTCCCGAGATGGAACCGCGCCACCGGGTCGGCCGGTCCCCCGCGGGGCGAGCGTCCCTCGAGGAGGTAGCGCGCCGCCAGGGCGAGGACCGCGGCCTCCCCCGGCTCCTCGCCCGCCTCGAGCGATCTGACCGTGGCGATCTCCGCCTCGGAGAGGAGCCCCTCCTCTCCCCTTTCGGCCTCGCGCAGCGCGAAGGCGCGCAGGCCCGGGGCCGGGGAGAGTGTCACGAACGTCTTCAGGGTGCGGAACTCGCGGGAGAGCTCCTCGACCACCTGCTTGATGAGGAAGTTTCCGAAGGAGATGCCGCGCAGCCCGTACTGGCAGTTGTTGATGGAGTAGAAGACCGCCGTCGTCGCCGCGGAGGGGTCGAGGGGAGTCCGCTCCTCCGCGAGGATCGGGCCGATCGCCGAGGGGATCGCGTCCGTCAGCGCCACCTCCACGAAGATCAGGGGATCGTTCGGCAGGGCGGGATGGAAGAAGGCGTAGAGGCGCCGGTCGGGCGCTGCGACGCGCCGGCGCAGGTCCTTCCAGTCCGCGATCTCGTGGACGGTCTCGTAGGTGATGATCTTCTCGAGGATCTCCGCCGGGGTCGACCAGTCGATGGAGCGCAGCTCCAGGAAGCCGCGGTTGAACCAGGACGAGAAGAGATGGCGGAAGTCGTCGTCGAGGGCTGCGAGCGCCGGCTCCTCGGCGACGGCCTTCAGAAGGTCGGCGCGCATGGCGACGAGGGCGCGGGTGCCTGAGGGGGCACGGTTGAGGCGGCGCACGAGCTCCTGGCTGCGCGGCTCGCTCGCCACGTGGATGCGCCTCAGGTCCGCCTCGTCGTCGGTCTCCCGCCATCTCGCGAGGGCGGCCTCGAGGGCGGGGCGGTTCACCCCGAAGCGGCGGGAGAGGTCGCGCAGGAAGGCGAGGCGGTCGTCCGCGGAGAGCGCCGCGTAGCGGTCGAGGATCTCCCTTGCTATGGCAAGGCCCGTCGCCTCGCCGCTCCCCGAGAGGAGCACCTCGCAGCGGTCCGCGAGGTCGTCTTCCGGAACGGTCCGCTCCCGCGCGAAGACGCGGCCAGCGTCCGCGACGCGGGCGAGAAGATCCCCGAGGACGAGCGCAGACCTCATACGGCAGGTCCCATGAGCGTGTCGGGAAGCCAGGTGGCAAGCCCCGGGAAGACGCACAGGATGAGGATCGCGAGCACCATGCACCCCACATAGGGCATGGAGCCGACGAGGATGGTCTTCAGCTTGATGTCGGGCGCGATGGAGTTGATGACGTAGAGGTTGAGCCCCACCGGCGGCGTGATCAGGCCGATCTCCATGTTGATGGTGAGGATCACGGCGAACCAGTACGGGTCGAAGCCCTGGCTGATCACGATGGGCATGAGGATCGGCGCGGCCATCAGGATCACGGCGACCGGCGGCAGGAAGAAGCCGGCCACCAGCAGGAAGACGTTGATCGCGAACATGATGACCCAGCGGTTCGCGTCGAGCCCCGTGATCCACTCAGCGACCGCCTGCGTCACGAAGAGGCTCGAGAGCATGTAGGAGAAGACGCCCGCCGCGCCGATGATGAAGAGGATCATCACGCTCTCGCGGGTGGAGTCGCGCAGGAGCTCCCAGAGCTTCAGCGGGTTCCACAGCCGGTAGATCACCATCGCGACGAGGACGCACATGAGCGCGCCGACGGCCGCCGTCTCGGACGGCGTCGCGACGCCGCCGTAGAGCGCGTAGAGGACTCCGATGATGATGATGATGAACGGGATGACGCGGGGCAGGATCTCCACCTTCTGGCGCCAGGAGTAGCGGATGCGGCCGAGGGCGGCCCCCGCGTCGCCGGTGCGCCAGGTGAAGTAGATCGACCAGACCATGAACAAGGCGACCAGCAGCAGCCCCGGGATCACGCCCGCGAGGAAGAGGCGGCCGATGGATGTCTCCGTGGCGATCCCGTAGACGATCATGGTCACCGACGGCGGGATCAGGATGCCGAGCGTTCCGCCCGCGGCGATGGAGCCGGAGGCCACGGTGTCCGGATAGCCGCGCTTCCTCATCTCCGGGATGCCCATCTTGCCGATGGCCGCGCACGTCGCGGGGGAGGAGCCGGACATGGCGGAGAAGAGGGCGCAGGCGCCGAGGTTGGAGACGACGAGGCCGCCGGGCACGCGGGTCAGCCAGCGCTCCAGCGCCTCGTAGAGGTCTGCGCCCGCCCGCGTCGACGCGATCGCCGCGCCCATGATGATGAACATCGGGATCGACAGGAGCGCGAAGGAATCGAGCTTGCCGAAGAAGATCTCCGGCATCAGCTCGAGCGAGCGCATCCCGTCGAAGACGATGAGGAAGCCCGCCGAGACCACGAGCAGCCCGGTCGCCACGGAGACGCCCGAGAACAGGACGAGCACAGTGACGACGGCGATGAAACCGCCGAGCGCGATCGGATCCATTCTAGAGGTCCCTTCCGTCGAGCGCGTCCAGGATGTCGGCGAGGAGCTGGAGGATGAAGAGGCCGAAGCCGACGGGGAGCGTCACGTAGGGGATCCAGAGCGGCGGTCCCCACACCGTGTCGGACGTCCACCCGCGCACGTAGGCGAGGTGGAAGAGCTCGTATCCGTAGTAGGCCATGACGGCGAGGACGGCGACGGACAGGAGCGCGACGCCCGCCATGAGCACGCGCCGCGCGCCCGCCGGAAGAAGGTTCGGCACGAGATCGACGTTGACGTGTCCGCGCAGCTTCTGGACGTAGGGCAGCCCGATGAGCGTCGCGCCGATCATCATGTAGGTGACGAACTCGGTCTGCCAGATGGTGGAGACGCCGAGGACGAAGCGCACGAAGATCATCTGGCAGGTGACGATCACCGACACGAGGATGAGGGTCGCGGCGATGATGCCGCACAATGTGGAAATCGCGCCGATGGTTCGGCTGATCACCCGCAGCGGGTTTGCCGATGCGGTCGTCGTGCCTTCGGTCATGGGTCGTCCGGCTCCCTGAGCATCGTGCGCCCGTCCGGGTGCGGGCAGGATGCTCCGATCCATTGATGCTGAGCGACCTCTTCTCCTTCGGATGACTTCACCTGAAGAAGGGCCGCCCCGGGGGAAAGAAGGGTCGGGAGCGCGCAGGGTGACGCGCGCTCCCGGGCGGATCACTCGACGGCGAGCGCCTTGTCGAGGAGCTCCTGGCCGTTCGGCGTCTCCTCCACGAAGGACTTGTAGGCGGACTCCTGCGCGATGGCGCGCCAGGCGGCGAAGTCCTCGGCGCTCATCTCGGCGATCTCGGCTCCGGCGTCGGCAAACACCTTCGCGGCCTCGGCGTCGCCCTTCTTGGCCTCCTCGAGGTAGAAGGCCTCGGCCTTCTCCGCGGCGGCGAGGATCGCGGCCTGCTGCTCCTCGGTGAGCCCCTCGAAGGTGGTCTTGTTGACGAGGAGCGGCTGGTACATGAACCACAGCGCGTTCTCGCCGGCCGGCGTGAAGCAGGCGACCTGCTCGTAGATGCGGAACGAGACGAAGCTCTCCGACGAGGTGTTCACCGCGTCGAGCACCTTGCTCTGCAGGGCCGAGTAGATCTCGGACGACGCCATGGAGGTGATCGAGGCGCCGGCGGCCGCCAGCATCTGCTCGAACGCCTTGCCGGCCGCGCGCATCTGCATGCCCTCGACGTCTTCGGGAGCGGTGATGCAGTCGCCCGTGCTCGCGAAGCCGCCCGCGAGGTAGCCGTGGACGAGGACCATCACGTCGTCCTCGGCCATGATCTCCTCAAGATCGGCCATGAAGTCCGATTCGTTGAGGCGGGCGGCGTGGTCGTGGTTCTTCACGAGGCCCGGCATGAGGGTGAGGTTGTAGGCTGGCTGCTGGCCGCCCGCGTAGGAGAGCGGCAGCACTGTCATGTCGAGCTGGCCGCGGGTGAGCGGGCGGTACTGCTCGCGCGCCCTGAAGAGGGACTGGGACGGATAGATCGTGATGTCGATGCCCGACGCCTGCACGTCAGGGTCGTTGGCGATCATCTCGGCGACCTTGTGGCGCACGTCCGCCGTGGACCACTGGTGGCTGAGGCGCAGATCCGCCGCGCTCGCCGCGGTGGTCGCACCGAGGGCGAGGGCGACGGCCCCCGCGATCATGCCGGACTTACTCATGTTCCCTCCTCCTGGTCTGTGTTCTCCCGGAGCCCGTGAGCCTTCTTGCGGGCTCCGGTGTGTATGGGAAATTTCACGGTTGCGGACGCATTGTCAATCGTCCTGTATACACGGAAGCCGTTCAGGGATTCACGAGGCGCCGGCCATGCCGTCCGAGACGGGGAAGATCTCCGACCGCCTCCGGGAGCGCCTGGAGGAAGACATCCTCACCGGCGCCCTCGCGCCCGGCGAGCGGCTGGAGGAGATCGTCCTCGCCGAGCGCTTCGGCGTCTCGCGCACGCCGATCCGCGAGGCGCTGCTCCAGCTTTGCGCCGCGGGCCTCGTCGTGAACCGTCCGCGCCGGGGGGCTGTCGTCGCGGAGATCGGCCCGCGCCGGCTCGTCGAGATGTTCGCCGTCATGGCGGAGCTCGAGGGGATGTGCGCAAGGCTCGCCGCGCGCCGCGCCGCGCCGGAGGAGGTCGCCCGCATCCGCGCCGCGCACGAGGCCTGCCGCGCCGCCGCGGAGGGAATGGACGCGGAGGCCTACTATCGCCTCAACGAGGCCTTCCACGTCATGATCCGCGACACCGCGCGCAACGGCTTCCTGTTCGAGGAGTGCGACGCCCTTCAGCGGCGGCTGCGGCCCTATCGCCGGCTCCAGCTGCGCACCCGCGGCCGCGTCGCGCGCTCCTTCGCCGAGCACGAGGCGGTGGTCGCTGCCATCGAGCGCGGCGACCCGGAGACGGCGGCCGAGGCGATGCGCGACCACGTGGCCGTCCAGGGGGACCGTTTCGCGGACCTCCTGTCGTCGCTGGACGAGCGCTCGGCGGCCGCCGCCTCCCGTTGACGCCCTGCGAAGAAGCGGCCCGACGGTCGTGGCGATGCGCCATTGTGCAGGTGCTTCACCTGCGGCTATGTAAGCGACCCACAAGCCGGAAACCGGCGTGGATCCCGAGGGAGGAGCACTCGATGAACAGGACACTCGCAGCCAGCGCGGCGCTTCTCGTCGCGCTTCCGATGATCGCGACGCCCGCCAAGGCGACCGACATCATCATGCAGTCGATCTACGCGCAGACCCTGCCGCTTCTCGGCGACACCGGGGCCGAGCTCGGCGAGCGCGTCTCGCGCCTCACAGGCGGCGATCTCAACATCGAGTTCAACGATCCGGGCGCACTCGTCGCCTCCAACGAGATCTGGGACGCCGTGTCCACGGGCGCGGTCGATGCGGGATGGTATTCGCCCGGCTTCGCGCAGGGGATCATCCCCGCCGCCGGCATCTTCACCGCGGTTCCCTTCGGGCCGAGCATCGCCGAATACACCGCCTGGTGGTATCACGGCGGTGGCTACGAGGAGTGGAACAAGATCGGCGAGCGCTTCAACATCCACTCCGAGCTGTGCACCGTGCTGGTGCCCGAGGCTTCAGGATGGTTCCGCGAGCCCGTGGAGACCGTCGCCGACCTCGAGGGCTCGAAGATGCGCATCTTCGGTCTCGGCGCCCGCGTGATGCAGAAGCTCGGCGTGCAGGCCCAGTCGCTCCCGCCGGCCGACACCATGACGGCGCTGCGGCTCGGCACGATCGATTCGGCCGAGATCTCCTTCCCGGCGATCGACAACAACCTCGAGCTGTTCAACTACGCGAGCCATTACTACTTCCCCGGCTGGCACCAGCAGACGTCGCTCATCACGTTCATCATCAACAGGGACGTGTGGGAGGGGCTGTCCGAGCAGCACCGCGCCGTGATCCAGGAGGTGTGCGCGGCCAACGTCACGCGCACGCTCGCGCGCGGCGAGTCGATGCAGCTCGAGCCGCTGGCGAACATCCGCTCCCAGGGCGTCACCGTTCACCGCTGGAGCGACGAGATGCTGGAGGCGTTCCGCACCGCGTGGGACGAGGTGGCCGAGGAGATGTCCGCCGAGGACGAGGAGTTCGCCCGCGTCTGGAGCGACTTCAAGGCCTTCCGCGAGCGCTATGCCGAGTGGGCGGCGCTCGGATACGTCGACTAGGGACCGCGCGGCGGAGCCGGTGACGGTTCCGCCGCACGCGCACGGCATGACACGCGACACCCCATCCCGTCCCGCCATCGCCGCCGACGACGACGACGCCGCGGGAATGGCCGAAAGGGCGCTCGTTCGACGGCGGCTTGCGCAGATCGGGCGCGAGAGAGACGAACGGGCGCGGCGCATCCGCGACGAGCAGGAGAGCGGCTTCTCCGAGACGCCGACGGGCCGCTTCGACGCCGCCCCCCGCGGCGGGAGGAATCGCTGATGGCCGCGCGCGGCGGATCGGGGCTCCTCACCCTCGCGAGCATCCTCGCCTGGCCGTGCCGCGTGTTCGCGGTGGCGTGCGGCGTGATGCTGTTCGTGCTCACCGCGGTCATCCTCTACGACGTGATCGGGCGCCGCTTCTTCGCGACGGGATCGGTCCTGCTCCAGGAGCTGCAATGGCACCTCCACGGGGCCATCGCCGTCCTCGCCTTCGGCTACGCCTACCTGAAGGACGTCCACGTGCGCATCGACGTGTTCGCCGGGAAGCTTCAGGGCGGGACGCGGCTCAGGCTCGAGATCGCCGCGATCCTCCTCTTCCTCGTGCCCTTCATGATCTTCGTCGCCTGGTACGGCACGGACTTCGCCTGGCGCTCCTACGTCCGCGGCGAGGGCTCCACAGGCGGTCTCGGCCTGCCGCACCGCTGGATCATCAAGTCCGCCGTGCCCGTGTCGGCCGTCCTCGCCATCATGGGAGGCCTCGCCGTCGCGCTGAGGGCCTACGTGGCGCTGACGCGGCCGGACCTTCTCGCAGACCCGTTCGAGCGTGACGGGCGCGACGAGGCCACCATCGAGGCGGGCTCCCATGGCTGACGAGGCGCGGCGCTGATGGAGTTTCTCGACGGGGCCCTTCCGGGCCTCATGTTCCTCGCCCTCATCGTCGGCCTGTTCTCCGGCGCGCCGGTCGCGATCATGCTGATGGGCGTGTCGCTCGTCTTCGGCATCGTCGCCGTCCTCATCGGCGAGATGCGGATCGTTCAGGCGACCCTGATCCCCAACCGCATCTTCGGCGGCACCATCGAGAACCCGGTCCTGGTGGCGGCCCCCATGTTCGTCTTCATGGGCCTCGTCATGGAAAGGACGCGCATCGCCGAGGACCTTCTCCTCACGCTCCAGCGCATCCTCAGGGTCGTGCCTGGCGGGCTGGGGCTCGCCGTCGTCCTCATGGGGACGATCCTCGCCGCCGCCACGGGCATCATCGGCGCGTCCGTGGTGATGCTCACCGTCCTCGCCCTGCCCACCATGGTGGCGCGCGGCTACATGCCGTCGCTCGCGGCGGGCACGGTCGCCTCGGCCGGAACGCTCGGGATCCTGATCCCGCCGTCCATCATGCTCGTCTTCATGGGGGACCTCCTGTCGGTCTCCATCGGGCGGCTCTTCATCGCGGCGCTGGTCCCGGGTCTTCTCCTCTCGGCCTTCTACGTCCTCTTCATCATGACCTATGCGACGGTGAAGCCCTCGGCGGCGCCGAAGATGCCGCCGCTTGCGCAGGAGGAGCGGGTGGGGCTCTGGAAGGAGACCCTCGTCGCCCTCATCGTCCCGCTCGCGCTCATCGTGATCGTCCTCGGCTCCATCCTCGGCGGCTTCGCGACGCCGACGGAGGCGGCGGGCGTCGGCGCGGCGGGAGCGCTCCTCCTCGGGGCGCTGCGTGGCCGGCTCAACTGGCGGACGATGACGCAGGCAGCGGACCAGTCCGTGCGCACGATGGCGATGCTGTTCTTCATCTTCGTCGGCGCAACGGCGTTCTCCTACATCTTCCGCATCGTCGGCGGCGAGCACTTCATCATCGACGCCTTCCAGACGCTCGGCCTCGGCGACTGGGGGCTGCTCGTCGCGATGATGGTGCTCGTCTTCGCCATGGGGTTCTTCTTCGACTGGATCGAGATCACCCTCATCGCCCTGCCGATCTTCGCGCCCATCGTCGGGCTTCTCGACCTCGGCGACCATGTGGCGCGTCAGGATCTCGTCTACTGGTTCGCGATCCTCGTCGCGATCAATCTTCAGACGAGCTTCCTCACGCCGCCCTTCGGCTTCGCGCTCTTCTATCTGAAGGGGGCGGCTGGCAAGATCATCTCCATGGGCGCCGTCTATCGCGGCATCATCCCGTTCGTGTGCCTCCAGCTCGCCGTCCTCGGGATCGCCATTGCGTATCCTGACGTGGTGCTGTGGCTGCCGCGGGCCGTCTCGCAATGACGGGCCGGGTGGCCGGCAAGTCCGTCATCGTGTTCGGAGCGGGCTCGGTGGGCACGGGCCTCGGCAACGGGAAGGCTGCCGCCGTCACCTATGCGCGCGAGGGTGCCGCGGTCCTGTGCGTCGACCGCGATCCCGCCGCCGCGCTCGAGACCGTCGCGGAGGCGGGCCACAACGCCGTCCCCTTCGCGGCGGACGTGACGCGCCCCGACGAGGTGGCGGCGGCCGTCGCCGAGGCGAAGGCCCGCTTCGGCGGGCTCGACGTCGTCCACTTCAACGTCGGCATCAGTGCGCCCGGCGGCGTCGTCGATCAGTCGCCGGAAGACTGGGCCCGTGTCTTCGCGGTCAACCTCGACGCGGCCTTCCACGTCGCCCGCGCGGCGATCCCGGCGATGCGCGAGCGTGGCGGCGGGGCGTTCGTGTTCATCTCCTCGGTCGCCGCCATCCGCTCCGGCGGCTACGCCTATGCGAGCTACGAGGCCTCGAAGGCGGCGCTGAACCGCCTCTCGCGCACCATCGCGGCGACCCATGCGGCCGAGGGCATCCGCTCCAACGTCGTGATGCCCGGCCTCATCGACACGCCGCACGTGACGGCGATGGTGGCGGGGCGCGTCACGAGCGCCGCCGATCTTTCGGCGCGCCGCGCGGCTGCCCCGCCCATGAAGCGGCAGGGGAGCGCCTGGGACGTCGCCGAGGCGGCCCTCTACCTCGCCTCCGACGCCGCGGGATACGTGACCGGCGCCGAGCTCGTCGTGGACGGCGGGCTCTCCCTCATGGCGCCGGCGGCGTGATGTCCGTGACGCCCCACAGGCCGGGTCGCGTTCCGGGAACGGCCATCGTCACCGGAGGGGCGGGCGCCCTCGGCTTCGCCATCGCGCGGCGGCTCGCGGCGCAGGGGCGCCGCATCGTCCTCATCGACGCCTCCCGGAGCGTCGCCGAGCGGGCGGACGAGCTCTCCGGCGCCCTCGGGATCGCCTGCGACGTCACCGAGGAGGCAGCACTTCGCGCCGCCTACCACGAGGCGCAGCGCACGGCGGGGCCGGTCGGCATCGTCGTGCACGCGGCGGGCATCGCGCCGGTCGCCCCTTTCCTCGACGCCGACCGCGAGACCTTCGAGAGGGCAATGGCGGTCAACCTCACGGCGGGCTTCACGATCTTCCAGCTCGCCGCGCGCGATCTCGTGGAGATGGGATGCGCAGGGCGGCTCCTCGCCATCACGTCCATTTCCGGCGCGCGGGCGGGCTTCGCGCGCACGGCCTACGGGACGGCGAAGGCGGGGCTCATCCATCTCGTGGGCCAGATCGCGATGGAGCTCGGCCCCTACGGCATCACCGCCAACGCCGTCGCGCCCGGGCCGGTCGACACGCCCATGTCCCGCGAGGCGCACACGGCCGAGATGCGGGCGGACTACATGCGCACCATCCCCATGGCCCGCTACGGCGAGCCTGAGGAGATCGCCCACGCCGCGGCCTTCCTCGCCCACGAGGACTCCGGCTACATCACCGGTCAGACCCTGTTCGTGGACGGCGGCTACATGGTGGCCGGGATGGGCGTCTCCATCGCCCAGAGCGCCGCCGTGATCCGCCGTAACGAGCCCCGCCCCGCGCCGGACCCGGAGCCACGCGAGGACGGCCTTGCGACGGGCGATACGCAGGAATGAGTGGCTGGCGACGGGGCCGGCGAGGGCAGAACCGCCGGGTCACGCCACGCCCGTGACCGTCGAGGGCTTCGGCCGGATCGCGCCCGAGGCCTGCCGCGCGCTGGCGGCGGCGCAGCCCGCGGCAGGGGATCCCGCCCGGCGGCGAGGTTAAGGAAAGGACGGAACGTGACCAACGAGATGACGGGTGGCGAGGCGCTCGCGCGCATGATCCGGGCGGCCGGCGGCGGGCCGATGTTCGGGATGGGCGGCTTCCAGCTCCTGCCCTTCTACGACGCCGCGCGCCGCCTCGGCCTCGACCACCACCTCATCAACGACGAGCGCTGCGCCGTCTTCGTGGCGGACGCCTACGCCAAGGTGTCGGGCCGCGTGGGGCTCGCGGACGCGACGCTCGGGCCCGGCGCCACCAACCTCGTGACGGGTCTCGTGGAGGCGCTGAACGCGGGCTCGCCGCTGGTGGTGCTGGTGGGTGACGCGAACCGCGACCACGCCGGCAAGAACATGACGCAGGAGACCGACCAGGCCGGAATCCTGCGCCCGGCGTGCAAGGCGTTCCTGCGGGTGGAAAGCGTCGCCCGGATCCCCGAGCTGATGCGCCGCGCCTTCGAGATCGCCACCACCGGGCGGCCGGGTCCGGTGGTCGTCGACGTGCCGGAGGACGTGTGCCACGGCACCCACGGGTTCGACGATGCCGACTTTGCCGTGGACCCCGCGTTCGAGGCGGCGCCGGCGCTGCGCTGCCGTCCCGACGCCGGTTCGCTCGCGCGGGCGGCGGAGATGCTGGCGGCAGCCGAGAGGCCCATCGTGCTCGCTGGCGGCGGCGTCCACATCTCCGGCGCCGCAGGGACGCTGACCGAGTTCGCCGCCGCGCAGGGCATCCCCGTGGCGCACACCATGACCGGCAAGGGCGCGATCCCCTGCACGCACCCCCTCTCGGCGGGTCTCTTCGGGCGATACGACAGGATCGCCAACGGGATGATCGCCGAGGCGGACGCGATCCTCGTCGTCGGCTGCAAGCTCGGCGAGATCGCGACGAAGCGCTACGTCGTCCCGCCCGCCGACAGGGCGATCATCCATCTCGACATCGTCGCCGAGGAGATGGGCCGCACGTTCCGCCCCACGGTGCGCCTCTGGGGTGACGCGAAGGCGGGGATCGCCGATCTTTCCGCCGCCCTCGCCGACCGCGCCGCGGAGGGGCGGGAGAAGCGCGCGCCGTGGGCGGGCGAGCTCTCCCGCCGCATGGAGGCGTGGCGGGCCGAGGCGGCGCCCCGCTACGATTCGCAGGAGGTGCCGGTCGCCATGGGCCGCCTCCTGCGGGACCTGAGGTCGGAGCTGCCCGACGACGGCATCTTCGTCGCCGACGGCGGCTTCGCGGCCCACTGGGGCGGGCTCCTGTTCGATTCGCGTGTTCCCGGCCGCACCTTCGTGCCTGACCGGGGCTTCGCCTCCATCGGCTACGGCCTTCCCGGGGCCATCGGTGCGAAGCTCGCCGCGCCGGACCGCGTCGTCGTGGCGCTCACCGGGGACGGGGGCTTCAACATGACCCTCGGCGAGCTCGAGACGGCGATCCGCATGAGGCTCGCCGTCACCATCGTCGTCGTCAACAATGCCGCGTCGGGCTACGTGAAGGCGCTTCAGCATCTCATGTACGGCGAGGGCGCCTACCAGTCGTCCGACCTTCACGAGACCGACTATGCCGCGGTCGCCCGGGCGATGGGCGCTGCCGGGGTCCGCGTCGACGAGCCGGCCGCCCTCGTCCCGGCCTTCCGCGAGGCTTTCACGCGGACCGACGGGCCGACTGTGCTCGACGTCGTCGTCACGCGCGACGCTGCGAAGATGCTGCCGGCCGCCGACAGCCGCGCCGTGAAGGTGAAGAAGGGCGACCGCGTCGCCTGAGTGCCGTCGCGACCCGTGGCCACAGCCGCTGGCCGCGGGTCGCCGCCCCGCCTATTTCCCGGCATCTGTGACCGAGGGAGGCGCGCCATGGAATCGACCACGATGGGGATCGTGTTCATCATCGGAAAGGCCGCGATCTGGCTGGTGATCCCGCTCCTTTTCGGCCTCTACGAGATCAGGAAGAACAGGCGGGACCTCGCGGCGCAAAGGCGGGGCGAGATCGTGCCGTCCGCCATTCCCGGATGGCTCCGGGCAAGGCCTCACGAGGCCGTCCGTCCCGCCCCGGCGGAGCCGGCGCCCGCCTCCGATCCCGATCCCGAGCCGCTGCCGGTGGCGGCCGAGGCCGGGGCGCGCAAGGCGGCGTGAGCCGCCGCCCCGCAGGCCAGTAGCGCGTCCCCCGCCGCGGTGGTGCCTTGAGCACTCGCCCTGCAGGCCCCGCCGCGATCGCGCCGTGAGCGCCGCAAGCCTCGCCTGAGCCACGCGCCATAGTCTCGCCCTGTTTACGTGTACCGGGGCGGGCCGCCATGCTGAAGTTCTTCCACGCTGCGCTGTCGAGGCTGTCCCGCGCACAGCCGTTCGACCTTCTGGCGCAGACGGCCGAGCTCGCGCTCGACGCCGGGCTCGTCCTCATCGTGGACCCGCAGCCCCGGCCGAAGCTCATCGGCGGGCCGAACCCGCTGCCGCCGGGCCTCCTCGGCCGCGCGTCCGCCGTGAGGCCCCTCGACCCCGGTGCCCTGAAGCCCGACGATCCGCCGGTGTGCGGCACGCCGATCGGCCACGATCCGCCGTTCGAGAGCGTCGTGAACCTTCCGATGGTGTGCGGCTTCCGGCCGATCCTGTGCATGGTCTTTCCCGGGCCGCAGGGGATCGAGCCGCGGCGCCTCCTTCGCTTCGTGGAGGTGGGCCGCCGCCACCTGGCGGAGGTGGCGCTCACCCAGCGCTACCGGGCCGATCTCCGCCGCTACATCGGGATGTTCGAGCACATGGAGCGGACGGCGCGGATCGGCGTCTGGGAGATCGACCTTGCCACCGACGAGCTGTTCTGGTCGGACGAGGTGTTCCGCATCCACGAGCGCCCGCCAGGCCGCACGCCGACGGTGCAGACTGCGCTCGACCGTTTCGTGGAGCCGGGCCGGACGGCGCTTCGCGACGCGCTCGACGTCCTGAGGCGCACGCGGACGCCGTGCGACCTCACGCTTCCCCTCGTCACCTTCGCCGGCAATACCCGCATGGTGCGCGTGATCGCGAACCTTCAACCCGCCGACGATGGTGGTGACCGCATCGCCGGCGTCTTCCAGGACGTCACGCTCGAGGAGGAGGCGACCGCCCGCCTCAAGTGGACCGCCAACCACGACGCGCTGACCGGCCTTCCCAATCGGGCCTTCTTCGCCGAGCGCTTCCGCGCCGCGCTGGAGCGCTGCCGGGCGACGGGCGAGAGGGTGTGCCTCGTCCTCGTCGACGTCGACGAGTTCAAGTCCGTCAACGACACGCTCGGCCATGCGGCGGGTGACGAGCTCCTGTGCCTCGTCGCGCGCACGCTCCGCGCGAACGTGCGGGAGAACGACCTCGTGTCGCGCACCGGAGGGGACGAGTTCTCGATCCTGATGGAGGGTGTCGAGGGCGCGGAGATGCTGGAGCGCATCCTCTCGCGCCTGCGCTCGGCGCTCGACCTTCGCCTGTCGTGGGAGGAGCGGACCCTCAAGGTCACGCTGTCGGGCGGTGCTGCCCTCGCGCCGGACCATGGCCACTCGGACAGGGAGCTGACGGGGGCGGCCGACCTCGCGCTCTACCTCATGAAGGAGCGGCGGGCGGGCGAGCTCGCCGTCTACGATCCCGCCCTCGGCACCGCCGTCGCGGAGCGCAACCGCCTCCTTTCGGAGACACGCCGTGCGCTGGTGGAGGGGCGCTTCGTGCCCTGGTACCAGCCGCAGGTGGACATTGCGTCCGGCGAGGTGGTCGCCGTTGAGGCGCTCGCCCGCTGGGTCACCGACGAGGGTGTGCGCGAGGCGCACGAGTTCGCCGCCGCTCTGGAGGACCAGGAGCTCGGCGCACTCATCGGCCGCGCCGTCGTCGATCGCGCCATCGCGGACATCGCCCGCCTCAACGCCGGCCGCGCGCGCAAGCTGGCGCTCTCCGTGAACGCTTCGGAGGGCGAGCTCGTGAGGGCCTCCTTCCTCGATCGCATCGGCAGGATCGCCGCGAAGGGCCACGGCGGCGCCATCACCGTGGAGATCCACGAGCACGTCATCCTCGACGACGAGGGCGGGCGCATCGCCGCACTCATACGCGAGGCGGCGGAGCGCGGCGTCGCCTTCTCGCTCGACGACTTCGGCCGGTCCGGCGCCTCGCTCCTGAGCGTGTCGACGCTGCCCATCTCTGAGGTGAAGGTGAAGCGCAGCTTCGTCGCCGACATCCTGACCGACCCCGAGAAGCAGCGCATCATCGGCGGGATGATCGAGGCCGCACGATCCCTCGGTCTCCGCCTCATCGTGGAGGGGGTCGAGACCGCCGAGCAGGTGCGCTGCATCACGGCCCTCGGCGGCCGCCTCGCACAGGGCTTCTACTACTCGAGGCCCGTCCCCTTTGAGGCGCTGCCGCAGCTCCTGGAGCGCGTCAGCCACGGCCTCGGCACGGCGGCCTGACCGGCAGCGCCGGTCGCAGGATTGACCGTTGCCGCCCGGCCCGCGCCGGGTGCATCCCCCGCGGGGCCACTGTGCGCGCCGGAAGGCGTGCGCGGAGGACGGCAAGCGGAACGAGGCGTGCGCGAGGCAAGCCCCGGACGGGCGCCGGCCGGTCGGGCCGAGGCATCGGGAGCCGCCGGCGGGGCGGCGTCTCCCGATGTGTCGTTCAGTCGCTCGGCAGGTGGGCGTGGAGCCAGTCGAGCGCCTCGGGGATCGCCTCTGCGGCGCGGAAGCTCTCGTGGACGAGCTCGACCGTGACGAGGCGCTCGCAGCCGATCTCCTCGAGAGCGGCGAGCACGGCCGACACGTTCATGTCGCCCTCGCCGAAGGGCAGGTGCCTGTGGACGCCGCGCTTCATGTCCTCGAGCTGGACCGCGCCGATGACGGGGGCGAACTCCTTCACCGCCGCCTCGGGCTCCCGCTCCCCGGTGACGAGGCAGTGGCCGGCGTCGAGGGCGAGGAGGAGCGGCGCGTCCGTCATCTGCTTCAGCGTCTCGCGCACGAGGCCGAAGTCGTCGAGTGTGGACACGATGTGCCCCGGCCCCGGCTCCAGCGCCGCGACGACGCCGGCCTGCGCAGCGGCGTCGGCCACCTGCTTCAGACCGTCGAGGAGCCACCCGCCGGCGTCCTGCCCCGACACGCCGCGCCGCGGCCGGCCGGAGGAGAAGGTCACCGACTCGCCCCCGCACAGGGCACAGATGCGGATGGCGCGCTTCAGGAACTCGATGCGTCTCGCACGGCCCTCCGCCGACGGGTCGAGCAGCGTCGGCTCGAAGCGGTTGCGCGGATCGAGGAGATAGCGCGCCGACGTCTCCACCGCGAGGGCGAGGTCGAGGTCGGCGAGGCGGCGACCGAGGCGCTCGGCCGCCGCCTCGTAGTCGTCCGCGAACGGGTCGACGTGGGGGAAGTCGATCGTGAGCGTGACGCCTGCATAGCCGGCATCGGCGATGAGATCGAGCGCATCGTCCAGCCTGTGGTTGATGCAGCCGTTCGTATTGTAGGCAAAGCGCAGCATCTGGGGCGGCCTTTTCCGCCTTTTCTTCGGCCGCCGGGCCATGGCGGCGACCGGGGCGGGTGGCTCGGGTGACCGGACTCCTGCCGGGTGTGTGGGCGCACCTTACCGAAGCGCCTGCCCCGCGAGAAGCGTGAGCCGTGCCAGCGGCGCGGAAAAGTCCGCAGCTGGGATGAATTTGCCGATCCTTCGCCGGCGCGGCGGCAGCACGGCCCGGCTGGCGCGCCCGGCTGGTGCGCTCAGTAGGCGAGGCCGAGGGAGCGCACGACGGCGACGTGGAAGGCGCGCATCGGTCCCGGCGGGGCGATCTCGTCGGCCGGAACGGCGTCGCTCAGCGACAGGCCCGCCCGGTTCGCTGCGGCCCTTCGCTCGCCGACCGCGTCGATCCCGTCGGCGGCGTTGAAGACGAGGCCCGGCGGGGACGACAGGTCGGAGCGCGCGGCGAGGTGATTGCGGGCGGCGTCTGCGATGGCTGGCGGGAGGCGGCAGTCCCGCTCTGCCGCGACGCCGACGTCCGGCGCGTGGTGGAGGAGGCCGAGGAGGAACGGCGGCCCCGGCGGCTCTGCCCGGGCGCGGGCGATGGCGGCGCCCATGACGGCGACGCAGAAGGCGTGCTCGCCGAAGCGGATCGCGCCCTCCGTCGGGTCGATCGGCTCCCCGGCGAGGGGCTCGTGCCAGCGCGTCCGCGCGAGGAGGAGGGCGGCCGGCGGCAGCGGCTTTGCGGGCGGGCCGGGCCGGGAGGAGAGGGCGTCGAGGGCTGCGGCGTCCTCCTCTCCGAGGGTGGTGAGGGCGTCGGCCGCGGCGCGCCGGTAGACGAGGCGGCGCTCCTCGGCGGGAACGGCGCTCGCGGCAAGGGCCGTCTCGTCCACCGCCCCGAGGCGGGTGTGGGCCGCGGCGAGGGCGAGATGGGCGAGCGCGACGCGATCGGGCTCTGCGCCCTCCGAAAGGTCGGCGATGGCGCGGCGGAAGGCGGCGTCTGCGAGGCTGCGCCCGGGCCAGCCACGGCAGCGCACGCGCTTCAGCTCGGCGAGCTCGCAGAGGAGGGGGCCGAGGCGCACCGGCACGGCCTTCCGCGCGGTTGCGGCGAAGACGGCGCTGCTTGCGCGCGTCGCGGTCGCGCCCGTTTTCGCGGCGGCCCGCGCGGGACCCTTCGCGCCGCCCTCGCGCTCCCCGCCATCCATCGGCGCCTCCGGTTCGCCGGGTTCGCCCGGAACCGCATGAGGTGGTTCCGGCTTGATCCTTCAGAGGAGGGTGTCATGCCGCACGACGTTTCGACAGCCCCCGACCCGCAGGGGCGGCACGCAGAGGGCTGGACCGGGATTCCCGGACCTGCCTGGCGCGAGATCCTCGCCCGCACGGCCGACGACTTCTCGCAGAAGAACCTGTCGCTGGTGGCGGGCGGCGCGACGTTCTTCCTGCTTCTCGCCATCTTCCCGGCGCTCGCTGCGTTCGTGGCGCTCTACGGGCTCCTCTTCGACACCGCGGCGGTGGAGCGGCAGGTGGCGGCGCTCGAGGGCTTCCTGCCGCCGAGCGCGACGGAGCTTCTCTCCGGCGAGCTGGAGAGGCTCGCGGAGACCTCCTCGGCGAGCCTCGGGCTCGCGTTCGTCGCGGGCCTCCTCGTGGCGCTCTGGAGCGCCAATGCGGGGGTCAAGGCGCTCCTCTCGGCCATGAACGTCGTCTGGGAGGAGCGGGAGGAGCGGGGCTTCGTGCGCCTGACGCTCGTCTCCTTCGCCTTCACCCTGGGAGGCCTTCTCGTGGTGGGCGTTCTCGTCGCCTCGGTGGCGGTGGTGCCCGCGGTGCTGGGCGCCGTCGGCCTCGGCAGTGCGGGCGCCTGGGCGATCACGATCCTGCGATGGCCCGTGCTTCTCGTCCTGATCGCCGCGGCGGTGGCGCTCCTCTTCCGCTACGGCCCGTCGCGCACGCCGGCGCGCTGGCGCTGGATCGTGTGGGGCGCGTTCGCGACGACCATCGCCATCGTGACCGTCGCCGGGGCCTTCTCGTTCTATCTGGCGAACTTCGCCGACTACAACGCCACCTACGGCACGCTGGGGGCGGTGATCGGCCTCATGATGTGGACCTACCTGTCGCTGCTCGTGCTTCTTCTCGGGGCGGCGCTGTCGGCGGAGGCCGAGCACCAGGTGGCGACGGACACGACGATCGGCGCCGCAAAGCCGCTCGGCCGGCGCGGTGCCGCGATGGCGGACGCCGTCGCCGGGCGCCGCTGACCCATCCCGGTGCTCCCCGCGCTTCGCGGCGGTGGCGGTCGCGCCGGGCGCTGGCAGCGATCAGTGCCGGCTGCCAACAGATGCTTGATGAGATTCGGAAAGTTCTTTTTTGTGGCTTGCGTCTTGCATGGGATTTGGCAAACTTCAGGTGTCCAACTGGAGGGGAACGTATGGCTTCAGCACTCGAACGCCAGCTCGCCGGCTTCAGCCTGACCACTGCCGAGATCTTCTACCGTCTGCCTGATCACCCCACGATCCTGCAAAGCTACGTCTGGCAGGACTACGATCAGGCTCCCGAGTTTCCGGTGCTGGAAACGTTCCTGGAATTCTGGCGGAGAGAGATCGAGGGCAAGCTTCATTCGGTGAACGTCGCCTGCCGGCAGCTCATCTCCCCCGGTCACTACAGAACGGTGACGTTCGAACGGTTCCACTGATGCCGGAGGACGGGCCAGAGGAGAACGGCGGCGGGGCGCGGCGGTTCGGGGTGGTGCGGACGGGTCCGATGGGCTATGCGGGACGCGGCGCGCCCCGCTAGGGGCCGCGCCGGTCCCGGAGCCCAGGCCCGCACGAGAACGACATCATGCCGACGCCCCTTTACCAAGAGCACCCGACGATGTTCGCCGACGAGCCGGGGAAGGTGATCCTTTCCTGGGCATCGGTCATCGTCCCGATCGTGATCGCGGTGATCTACTGGGACACGGGCTGGGTCGCCTATCCGATGTTCGGCATCTCGCTCCTCGGGATCCTCGCCTTCCTCTGGTGGTTCATCACCAACCGCTCCATCGTGCTGACGGTGGACGAGGAGAGGATCACGCTGCGCCGCGGCGTGTTCTCGAAGGAGAACATCGAGATCGAGATCTCGTCGATCAGGACCGTGCGCGTCGACCAGACGTTCGTGGACCGCATCTTCAACTGCGGCATCCTGAAGGTCTTCACGGCGGGCGACAAGCCTGACATCGTCCAGGACGGGTTGCCCGATCCCGCGCGGCTGCGGACGGCCCTTCGCTCGGCACGCGCCCTGTGACCATGCCGGCCATGCGCGGCATCGGGAAGATGTCGCGCGGGCGGTCGAAACCTTCCGGCGCCGGAGCCGTTCTTCCACCATGACCGACGCATCTGCAGAACCGCAGTACAAGCCCCGCTACCAGGAGCACCCGCGCATGTTCGCGGACGAGCCCGGCAAGTTCATCATCGCGCTCCTGCTCGTGCCCCTCGGCATCGGAATTGTCTGGCTCGTCATCTGGTACATCCAGATCCGCTGCACCCTCCTGACGGTCGGGGAGGAGCGTATCCTCCTGTCCCGCGGCGTCTTCGCCAAGGAGAGGGTGGAGATCGAGCTCTCTTCCATCCGCACGGTCGAGATCGACCAGACGTTCGTGGACCGCATCTTCAACGTCGGCATCCTGAAGATTTATACAGCCGGCGACGATCCCGAGCTGACGCAGGGCGGATTGCCGGATCCGGCGCGGCTGCGCAGCGCACTTCGCACATGAGTGCTGCGCAGGAGATGCCGGCGCGGCCTGCGAGACGGCCGAGCCGGCTCGACGTCTTCATCGCCCGCATGCAGGCGCAGAAGGCGTTCCTCGAGGACGTCGCCGGCCGCATCGCGATGGTTCATGGCCCGGTGCTGGAGCTCGGCCTCGGCAACGGGCGCACCTTCGACCATCTGCGCGAGATCCTTCCCGACCGGGAGATCTTCGTGTTCGACCGCTCGGTGACGGCGCACCCGGCCTCCATCCCCGACGGCGACCACATGATCATCGGCGACATCCGCGACACGCTCGCCTTCTGCGGCCCGCGGGTGAAGGCGCTCGCCGCGCTCGTCCACTGCGACCTCGGCACCGGCGATCCGACGGCGGACCTTGCCAAGGCCCACTGGCTCGCCCCCCTCGTCGCTGCGCGGACGGCGCCCGGCGGCTACGTGGCGAGCGGCATCGCGCTCGACATGGCCGGCTTCGAGGCGCTGCCCCGCACGCCCGAGGCCGAGCTCGGCCGCTACTGGCTCTACCGCAAGACGCCGTGAGCCCGCCTCCCGAGGGGGCGCCCGGAGCCGTGGAGTGAGCCGTCTCGACAGCTTCATCCGCCGCATGACGGCCCAGCGCATCCTCCTCGAGGAGGCGGCAAGGCTCGTCGCCGACGTCCCAGGACCCGTGATCGACCTCGGTCTCGGCGCTGGTCGGACCTTCGACCACCTGATGGTCCTCCTGCCCGACCGGGACGTCTTCGTCTTCGACACGTTCGTGGACTCCGCCGTCGGCGTGCTGCCGGACGCGCATCACATCGTCCTCGGGGACATCCGCGACACGCTCCCCTTCTCGTTGCCGCGGATCGGCGCGCGTGCCGCCCTCGTCCACAACGACCTCGGCTCGCGTGACGACGTCGGGAATGCCGCCGTCGCCGCGTGGCTCGGGCCCGCCATCGCCGCGGTGGCGGCGCCCGGCGCGGTCGTCGTGACGAGCTTTCCCCTTCCGCTCCCCGGCGCCACACTCATGCCGCTTCCGGCGGGCATTCGGCCCGGCCGATACCATGCTTACCGGTTCGCGGTTTGACCGCGGGCGGCGCGCGTGGCATTCGCCCGTCATCCTGTGAACCCGGGGGCGCGATTGGCGCAGCGAGCCTTCTTCCGATGCCGTGCGTGCGGCGAGCCCGTCGTGGCGGGCGCCTATCGCTGTCCGGTGTGCGGGATCGATTTTCCCACGGGAACGCCCGGCACGCCCGAAGCGCCCATGTCGCCGGCGGCCGTGGAGCCGGACCGGGGGTCGGCCCCGTCGGAGAAGCCGAGTGCGGCCGAGCTCGCGGCGCGGCTGAAGGGCGCCCTCGACCGGGAGCTCGCCATCGGCGAGGAGGACGACGACGCCTTCGCGGACCGGCAGGAGGCGACGGATCAGGGCGATGACCTGCGGGAGGCCTCCGGTGCCGACAGGGGCGCGCCGCTGCCGGAGCTGCGCCGGGAACGCGGCGAGGCGGCCGGCGCCGCCGATCTCACCCTCGCGCCGGCGCGCGAGCGGCCAGGCCCGCCCGCCCGCGCAGAGCGGCGGAGGGAGAGGGCGCCGGTCGCGCGCGAGCCGAGGCTGCGCCGCAGCAAGGCCGGGACCCTCACGACGACCATCGTCGTCGCGCTCCTCCTCATCGGCGTGGCGGGTGGCAGCGCCGTCTGGCTCGACCTCAGCGGCACCGCCGACCTCGGGATCGTCCGCGAGCGGCTTCCCGCGGCCCTGCGCCCGGCCGCGGCGGATCTGTCGGTCTCCGCCGCCGACGGCTGGGTGAGCGTTCCCGCCGGAGCGGCGCCCGTGGCCGTCACCGCCGACGGGCCGTTCCGCGTGCGCATCGACGGCCTCGTCTACTCCGTGGACGCCGGCCGCACGCTGCGCATCCCGCGCGAGGAGACGACCCGCGTCCAGGTTCGCGCGGTGGGGGAGGGGACGGTGGCGCGGGTGAGCGAGGCGCGCTGACCGCTCGCCCTTCACCGGCGCGGATGGGGGCGTTCAGGAGAGGAGCGCCATCCCCGTCGTCAGCCGCCTCTCGAAGTCGCAGACGGTTCGCCTCAGTCCCTCGTCGAGCCCCACTGTCGGCCTCCAGTCGAGGAGCTCCCTCGCACGGCCGATGTCCGGCCGCCGCTGTTTCGGATCGTCCTGCGGCAGCGGGCGGCTGACGATGCGCGAGCGCGATCCCGTGAGGTCGATGACCTTCTCGGCGAGCTCCAGGATGGTGAACTCGCCAGGGTTGCCGAGGTTGACGGGACCCGTGACGGAGTCGCCGGTGCGCATCAGCCTCACGAGGCCTTCGACGAGATCGTCGACGTAGCAGAACGATCGCGTCTGCGAGCCGTCGCCGAAGACTGTGATCGGCTCCCCCTTCAGCGCCTGGACGATGAAGTTGGACACCACCCGTCCGTCCGCCGTGTGCATCCTCGGGCCGTAGGTGTTGAAGATGCGCGCGACCTTGATCGGCAGGCCGAGCTGGCGGCGGTAGTCGAAGAACAGCGTCTCCGCGCAGCGCTTGCCCTCGTCGTAGCATGAGCGCGGGCCGACGGGGTTCACGTTGCCCCAGTAGTCCTCGGGCTGGGGGTGGACGGCGGGGTCGCCGTAGACCTCGCTGGTCGATGCCTGGAGGATCCGCGCGCCCGTCCTCTTCGCCAACCCCAGCATGTTGATGGCGCCGTGAACGGAGGTCTTCGTCGTCTGGACCGGGTCGTGCTGGTAGTGGATCGGCGAAGCCGGGCACGCGAGGTTGAAGATTTCGTCCACCTCGACGTAGAGCGGCATCGTCACGTCGTGCCGCATGAACTCGAACAGCGGGTTGGCGTGGAGGTGATAGAGGTTCTGCTTGGTGCCGGTGAACAGGTTGTCGACGCACAGGACCTCGCAGCCTTCGTCGATCAGCCGGTCGACGAGGTGGGATCCGATGAACCCCGCGCCCCCGGTGACGAGGATGCGTTTCCTGTCGTCGTAGGTTCTGGTCATGGCGTGCTCATGGGGTTGTCATGGCGGATGCCGAGGCGAGCCGCATCGGTGCCAGCGCTCGCTCGTGGGTGGCGTGCGCCTGATCCGCACGGACATGAACAACGTCCTGAAGGTCGAGGTGGTTGCGCGCCGGAGCCTGCTCTCGGGCATGATGTCGCAGGCACGAGGCGAGCGAAGCGCCTGGCGGGGCGTCGTTCGCCGCCACACCGTTGCCGTGGTTGGCGCTGAAGCGATTGCACAATGTGTTTCGATAAGGTGGAGGGCGATAACAAAATTGCGCCAGATCCTGGCGAAAGGATGGCATTCGTAGTCTCTTTCGGTTATTGGCGCCATAGGTTCGAGTCTCTCCAGTCCATGTCACCGGCATGCGGGTGCTGGAGACCGGGTTGAAGCGTTCACGAGCCGATGGACGTGATCGGCTCCAATTGTCCCGGGCGCCGCCGCGCCGGATCTGTTTCGGCGTCGCCCTCGTATGTCTTCGCGCAGGCCGAGAGGCTTGCAGATAATCATTTCTGGCAGCGGGGCGCTGCTGCCTGTCACGAGAGTCTTTCATGTCGTCCGAGATTTCAGCGACGTCGATTTCTTCGAACGTGCAGCTCGTCAATCTGAACGACTGGTTCAATCCCGCCTGGGGCGGAGGGTTCAATGCGACCTTCCGGTACACGCTCCGCCCGGAGGACCTGTCCGGCAGCACCGTGTCGGCGTGGACGCTGCTTCCGAACTATGAGGGGAAGGGCGCCGTCTCCAACGCCTGGCTCGACGGGTTCGCTGCCCCGGTGAGCGTCGGCTCCGACGGCGAGATCTCGACGGCTGACCAGGACTTCCAGCGGCCGCTCGCCGCGGGTGACACCATCACCTTCACGATCCAGGTGCAGGGCGCCGGCTTCGACGCCGACGACTTCGCCTTCGCCTTCGCCTTCGCCGACCTCGACGAACCTGCCACGACGCCTCCGGGGCCGACCCCTCCCGACGAGGGGCCGTTCGTCTTCGGCGACGGGGACGACGTCATCGACCTTGTGGACGGTTCCGTCCGGATCGACGCCGGCGGCGGCGACAACATCGTCACGACCGGAAGCGGGGACGATACCATCGTCGCCGGCGACGGCGACGACAGCATCGACGCCGGAGACGGCGACAACGAGGTCCGCGCCGGCGGCGGCGACGACACCGTGCGGGCGGGCGACGGGGACGACCTCATCTTCGGCCAGGGCGGCGACGACGTGATCGACGCTGGGGACGGCGACAACGAGATCCACGCCGGCGGCGGCGACGACACCGTGACGGCGGGTGACGGGGACGACCGCATCTTCGGCAAGAGCGGCGACGACGTGATCGACGCCGGGGACGGCGACGACACCGTGACGGCGGGTGACGGGGACGACCGCATCTTCGGCAAGAACGGCGACGACGTGATCGACGCCGGGGACGGCGACAACGAGATCCACGCCGGCCGCGGCAACGACACGGTCACCTCGGGCGACGGTGACGACCGGATCTTCACGCGGGGCGGTAACGACAACGTCACCTACGGCGGCGGCAGCGACTCCGTGTTCCTCGGCCTCAGCAACGACACGCTCCGTTTCGTGTGGGCCGAGGCGCAGGGCGAGCAGAACGACTTCCGCGGCGGGCGCGGCACGGACACGTTCGAGATCGTTCTGACTGCGGACGAGGCGAAGGACGGCGACGTCCGGAGCGACATCGCGGGCCTGAAGGACGCCATCGACGCCGGCTCGCGGTACGACTTCGCGTCCTTCGACACCACGGTGCGCCAGTTCGAGATCATCGAGATCGTGGCGCCCGCGGAGGCCTTCGACGACGCCGTGACCACCGACGAGGACTCGGTCGTCGAGATCGACGTCCTTGCGAACGACCTGGACCTCCTCGGCGACGTCGCCAACCTTGCGGACGACAACGCCGACCTTACCGTGGTCGCATTCGACGACAGCGGCGTGCCCGACGGCGCCGCGGTCTCCCTCGACGCGGACGGGCAAACCATCGTCTTCGATCCGGGCACCGCGTACCAGTCGCTTGCCGCGGACGAAACCGCCGAGGTGGAGATCGGCTACACGGTGGAGGACGACCAGGGCTTCACCGCCGAGGCGGTCCTGACGGTGACGATCACCGGCGACAACGACGATCCCGTGGCGAACGGCGACGGTCCCTTCTCGGTCGACGAGGACGGGACGATCGTCATCCCGTTCGTCGACCTTCTCGGCAACGACACCGACGCGGAGGGCGACACGCTCACCATTGAAGGCTTCGACGACGTCGACACCGCCGGCGACGTCACCGACAACGGCGACGGGACTTTCACCTACGATCCGGCTGGAGCGTTCGCGTTCCTGAGCGCCGGCGAGACGGACACGGACACCTTCGTCTATCTGGTGAGCGACGGCAACGGCGGCACCGCCGAGGCGACGGTCACCATCTCCATCGACGGCGCCGACGATCCGGTCGGTGTCGTCCTCGACTTCGACGACATCGGCACCGACCTCGGGGAACCGGTACCTGACGGCTACGGTGGACTGAACTGGACCAACGCCTTCATTCTCAACACGCTCACCTACCAGCAGAACAGCGGATACATCCGGGGCAACACCTCAGGCGACTTCGTCGTCTTCAACGGAGACGAGCTGACGCTCGGTGTGGACGATCGGGACGGTGACGAGTTCTTCTTCGTGGGCGTCACCCTGACCGCCGCGTGGAAGGAGGATCTCAGCATCGAGATCATCGGCTTCCGGGATGGCGTTCCCGTCGAGTCGACGACCGTGGTGGTGAGCGACGATGCGCCGACCGAGTTCCTGCTGAACTGGGGCAACGTCGATCGGCTGACGTTCTTCGCCTCCGGCGGGTCCGATGCGGGAACGCCCGGCAGGGGTGACTATTTCGCCATGGACGATTTCGTCGTCGCCTGACGGCGCGGCGGGCCGGACGCGCACCGACCGCAGCAGCGCGAAAGTTCCGGCTCGGCCGCCACCCATCGTTCGGGTGGCAGAGCCGCATGCTCCGCCTGGCGCTCCACCGTCGCGGTCGGACTTCCAGCCCGACCAGCGAAGCGTCGGCCGGCCCCAGGCGCCACTTTCCGGCGCGGCGATCTGCGGCGTGCACCCGCCGCCTCCCGACAGCACGGCGGAGCCCACCGACACGGCCGCGGATGTCGAGGCGGGCAAGAGGGGTGGCAAGGCCGGCGCGGCGCCCCGGCGAGACCAGCGCGCGACGGATCGACGGCCCGGCACGCCGCGATCAGGCGTCGGCCCCCCGGCGCGCGCGGCGGGTGGCGCAGATGCCGCGACTGTGCGACAGCGGGAACGCCAGCGAAAACAAGCCCGGAAACGTTCCCATGAGTGCTTCAATGCGAGCCGTCGTCGCCGACGGTGCCGGTGGACCCGAGGTCCTCTCGATCGTGGACAGGCCGCGGCCGTCGGCGGGGGAGGGGGAGATCCTCGTCCGCGTGCGCGCCGCCGGCATCAACCGCCCCGACGTCATGCAGCGCCAGGGCAAGTATCCGCCACCGCCGGGCGCTGGCGACATCCTCGGCCTCGAGATCGCCGGCGAGGTGGAGGCCGTCGGACCGGGCGTCACGCGCTTTGCCGAGGGCGACCGCGTGATGGGGCTCGTGGCGAGCGGAGGCTACGCCGAATGGGCCACGGTCCACGAGACCAACGCCCTCGGGATCCCCGACGCGATGTCCTTCGAGGAGGGGGGCGCCTTCCCCGAGACCTATTTCACGGTCTGGTCGAACCTCTTCGAGCGGGCGGGGCTCGAGGCCGGCGAGACAGCCCTCGTCCATGGCGGAAGCTCTGGCATCGGCACCACGGCCATCATGCTCGCGAAAGCCTTCGGCGCCCGCGTGATCGTCACTGTCGGCTCCGACGAGAAGGCGGAGGCGTGCCTCGATCTCGGCGCGGACGGCGCCATCAACTACCGCACGGAGGACTTCGTCGAGCGCGCGAGGGAGATGACCGGCGGGAGGGGGCCGGAGGTGATCCTCTGCATGATCGGCGGGCCATACCTTGCGCGGAACCTGAAGTGCGTCGCCGTGGACGGGCGGATCGCCCAGATCGCCTGGCAGCAGGGCTCGCGCGTCGACATCGACCTCATGCCGCTTCTCCTGAAGCGCCTGACGCTGACGGGCTCCACGCTGCGCGCGCGGCCTGTGGAGATGAAGGCGCGCCTCGCCGCGGCGCTCGAGGCGCACGTCCTGCCGCTTCTCGCATCGGGCAGAGCACGGCCGCTGATCGATTCCACCTTTCCGATGGAGCGCGTCGCCGACGCCCACGCCCGCATGGATTCGAGCGCCCACATCGGCAAGATCGTCCTCACGATGAACGGCACCGCCGCGTGAGCGCTGCCTGACGCCTCGCCCGGGCGCCCGTCCGGCGCGAGCACGTCGCGCCGTTGCGACGAGGGTTTCTGAAGATCATCCGCTCCGGCGTCCTGTCGGTGCCGGGGTTCAGGCGCTGCATCGAGGCCATGGAGATCGCCCGCAAGGTGATCGGCGGTGCCATCGCTGCCTTCCGCGGCCCCGAACTCGAGCGAGCCGGTCCCCGCCTCTGTCGTCGGCGAGGACTCCCTCGCCTTCGCCCGCACGAACGGGCAGACGATCTTTGACGTGTGCGGCAGGGCGCGGATGGGGACGGGGCGAGGCGGCGCGCTTCGACCCTCCCCCTGCGGGTCCGCGGCATCGGCGGGCTTTGCGTGTGCTGACGCGCTTTCCCTGGCAGAGGGTTCCGGATCCTGAAGCGCGGCTCCGCTCGATCCGGAGAGTGCGGGCGGAAGGGGACGGGCTCGCGTCCATGGGTGGCGTGCGGCCTGCCGGATCGTGCCGACCGGGGCGGACCGGGAAGCTCGCCCTGTCCGATGCGGCGGTTCGTTCCGGTCTCGCGGGCATCACCCTCTCCCCCCGCCAAGCCTCGCGCAGGCTTCATCTGCCATCGAACCTCCCATCCTGACGTCGCGCCCGGCGGCGTTCCTGCGGCGCTTCGGTGGTCGTGCGGGGCGCTGGGGGACGCGGCGGCGGGCGCGGCGTCGGCCTTTCCTGCGCAGCAGCGGCCGCGGCAGGGATCGGGAGCCCATCATGAAGCCCAGGGAACGGCGCATCGAGAGGCGGGCCTGCGTGCCCGGCGTCCACTTCGTTCTCCAGGGAGAGCGACACGCGGTGTGCAACATCTCCTTCGGCGGCCTCTCGTTCGTGCCGTGCGCGTCCGGCCACTTCGCCCTCGAGGACATCCTTTCGGGCGAGCTCGCCGTGGCCACCGCCTTCGGCGAGAGGACGTTCGGCCTCTCCGGCCGCGTGGTGCGCGTCGAGCCCGGCACGGTGGGGATCCACTTCGACCGTCCCGATCACGCCCTCATGGCGCGTATCCGCCACCTCTTCATCCACTGAGAGAGCGCAGCGATGACACTCCCCGAAGCGCCGGTCCGTCGGCAGAGGAGACTTCGATCCCGCCGCCACGGGCTCCGGTCCTTCGCGAGTCTCGCCGGTATTGCCGTCCTCGCGGGCGCAGCTTCCATGGCGCCGCTGCCGGCAGCCGCCGATCCCGTCACGGCGACGAGCGTGCAGAAGAACCTCGACCACCTCTCGACGCTGACCGCCGCGGCGCTCGTCCTCTTCATGCAGGGCGGCTTCCTCCTCGTCGAGGCTGGCCTCGTCCGCTCGAAGAATGCTGTCAACGTCGCGCAGAAGAACATCGCCGATCTCGTCGTCGCCATCACGCTCTATGGCGCAGTCGGCTTCATGCTGATGTTCGGGGCGAGCTGGGGCGGTCTGTTCGGCCTCCAGTCCGATCTCTTCATGTTCGACCAGCTCGACGACTGGACGTTCACCTTCTTCGTCTTCCAGGCGATGTTCTGCGGCACAGTGGCGACGATCATGTCCGGCGCGGTTGCCGAGCGGATGAAGTTCAGCGGATACCTGATCGCGACGGCGGTGATCGCGGCGCTGATCTACCCGGTCATCGGCCACTGGGCCTGGGGCAACATCCTCGTCCCCGGCAATTCCGCGTTCCTCGCCGATCTCGGCTTCGTCGATTTCGCCGGCTCGACGGTCGTCCACTCCGCGGGCGCATGGGTGGCGCTCGCCGGCTGCATCGTCCTCGGCCCGCGCATCGGCCGATACGACCGCGAGGGGCGGCCGATCCCGATCCACGGCCACAGTCCGGTCCTTGCGACCCTCGGGGCGGTCATCCTCTGGGTTGGCTGGATCGGCTTCAACGGCGGCTCCACGACCGCCGGCACATCCGCGATGGCCTCCATCATCGTGAACACCGTGGTCGCAGGCGCCGTCGGCGGCGTCGCCTCGATGCTTCTCGGCCGTATGGTCGACGGCTGCTACCGGCCGGACCGGTCGGTCAACGGCATCCTCGGCGGTCTCGTCGCCGTCACGGCCGGCTGCGCCGTCGTCTCCACCCACGGCGCCGTGGTGCTGGGGGTCGCGGGCGGCGTCGTGCAGCTCTACGCCGGCCGGATCCTTGAGCGGAACTTCAGGGTGGACGACGCCGTGGGCGCCGTCGGCGTCCATGGCGTCGCCGGTGCCGCCGGCACGATCCTCCTCGCGCTCCTGATGCCGGCGGAAACTCTCGCTGCCGGCGGGCGCCTCGAGCAGCTTCTGGTGCAGGGCCTCGGCGTCGTTGTCGCGTTCGCCTGGGCCTTCGGCATCGGCTACGCCATGTTCCTCGCCATCGACAGGCTGATGGACGGCGGTCTCAGGGTGAGCCGGGAGAGCGAGCTCATCGGCCTCAACCAGACCGAGCACGGCGCCACGCTCGGCACCGGCGTCCTGCTCGACGAGATGCTGAGGCTCGGGCGCGGCGGTGCGGACCTGTCCGTCCGGATGGAGGAGCATGGCTCGGACGAGGCGGGGGAGCTCGGCTTCGCCTTCAACCGCGTCATCGAGAACATCGTCGTCGTCGTTGGCGAGCTCGGCCGCGAGATCGCCGCTCTGGAGGAGGTGGCCCGCGCGGTCGCGGACGAGGGGGGCGACCTTCTCCGTCAGGCAGCTGCCACCTCCGAATCGGCGTCCCTGTCGGGCGAGCGGGCGAGCGAGGCGGCGCAGACGGCGAGCACCATCGCCGAGACTCTCGGCGGCCTCGAAGCGAAGACCGCGGCGATCTTCGCCGAGGTGGAGCACCTGCGCATCTCGATCGACGAGGCCACCTCCAACGCGGAGACGGTCCGCGAGGCCGTGGGGACCATCGGCGCGACCGCCGGCACGACGCGCTCCGTGGTGGAGGACGCGCGTGCGAAGGCGGACGAGGCGGCCGTCAGCGTGGACAGGCTCTCCGGCGCCCTCGACGGCATCGAGTCGGTCCTCGGGACGATCGGCGAGATCGCGCGGCAGACCAACCTCATCGCGCTCAACGCGACCATCGAGGCGGCGCGCGCTGGCGCTGCCGGGCGCGGCTTCGCCGTCGTCGCCTCGACGGTGCGCGACCTCGCCGACCAGACCGCCCGCGCCGTAAACGAGATCAACGGGACCATCGCGCGCCTCCAGGAGGAAGCCTCCGCCTCGGTCCTCGTGATGAGCGACATCTCCGAGATCACGAAGAGGATGGGGGATGCCGTGGCCGACATCGCCAACGACGTCGAGAGGCAGGCGAGCGCCACGGGGGAGATCGCCGGCCGCATGGACAGCGCGCGCTCGCGCACGGCGGCGGTGGTGGACGGGATCAGCGCCATGACCGAGGTGATGGAGGGCGCGACGCGAAAGGGCGAGGAATCGGCCGCGTCGGCGGCCGAAGCCGCCGACGCGATGGACGCCGTTCGCCGCTCGGCGGCGACGAGCCGGGCGGCCGCGGAGGTGGTGAGCGGCACGAGCCGGACGCTGATGCAGGTGGTGCAGCGTCTCGCCGCCATCATCGAGGCGCTCGGCGCCCGGATGGAAGAGCGTCGCCCGGATCCCGCGGCGGACGCGCCCGAAGCGCCCTCGGTCCCCGTCCGCGCCCTTGCCGGAACGCAAGCCGGGTGACCGCGCCGTTCGCCTCCATCACCTTGCATGCTGCGGGCCATGCCGGAAGCGCGACTGGCGGACGGGTTGAAGGACGGGACGTGAACGCGCATCGGCCAGCGTCGCCAACCGCGACCCGCGCTGCGGCGGCGTTCGACAGGACCGCACTGCGCCGGATGGTCCGGACGGTATGGGCGCCATCGCCTCGGGAGAGCCGCGCCGGCGCATCGGCGTTGCAGCGCGCGAGCGGGAGGCGCAGCGCTGGCGCGCCCTGCACTCGGTCGGGCCCCGGGAAGCCCCGCGCGACCAAGGGACGCCAAGGCGGCAGCCGCTGGCTGCCGACTGCGGGGCGCTGCCGGATCGCCCGTCAGCTTCCGACGGATCCGGCCGGCGCATCCTCTGGCTCGTGGGGGCGGAGGGGAGCGGCCCGGCGCCGTTGCCCTCATCAGGTCGACGCGAAGATCGATGTCACGGGTGTCGGATCGCCCGCCGGCCGTCAGGGGCACCACGACGCGTGCTGCGGCCTCGCCGATCTTGCGGCGAGGCTGACGGATCGTGGTGAGCGTCCGCGTGAGGGGCGCGGCGAGACCGATGTCGTCGGAGCCGACGACGGAGACCTCATTCCGGCACGAGCAGTCCGTCTTTCCGGATCTGTGCGATGAAGCCGCAGGCAGACGGCGCACGGGCCGACCGCCCGCGGCCGCACCGAGCCGGGTCCGCTCGGATGGGCCGGCCGGGTGGTTCTGCCTCAGGCGGCGCGGCGGCGCCGGCCGCTGCGGGAGCGAAGCGCGGCCAGCGGCTGGCTGCGCCGGAGGCGGCCTGGCGCTGCGGCCGGGGCACCGACCGACGCCGCGGATGCCGTCAGCGAAAGGGTGGGTGAGGGACCCTCGAGGGCTGGCGGATCGATCACCTTCGTGCGCGCGATGTAGACGATCGCCGACCAGAGAAACCCCTGGCTCACGAGCAGCGTGAACAGGGGACCCGTCCCGGCGAGGACGATCGCGCCCCACGCGATGAAGGCCGGGACGAGCACGATGCTCTTCGAGTTGCGCATCCGCCGGTCGTAGGCGTCGACCATCCCGAGCACGCCCGTCACAAGCCTGAGGTCCGGCGCGAGGAGCACGATGTGCGCCGTGTCGACGGCGACGGTCGTCGCGCCGCGGAGCGAGATGGACACGTTGGCCTGCCGCAGCGCCACGGCATCGTTCACGCCGTCGCCCACGAAGAGGACCCGCCGCCCGCGCTCCTGCATCGCGCGGATGAGCTCCGCCTTCTCGTGGGGCAGGACGCTGGCGTAGTGCTCGGCGACGCCGAGGTGGGTCGCCACGTCACGGGTCACCGTCTCGGCGTCGCCCGAGATGATCGCCGTGTGGATGCCGCGTGCGTTGAGTGCCGCGACGACGTCTGCCGATTCGGGCCTGAGCCGCGCCTCCACCACCAGGTGCCCGGCATGAGCCCTGTCGACTGCGACGTGGACGACCGTCGCACCGCTCGGCACGGCGATGTCCTCTTCGGGGGGGACGGGAACGCCGATGCGGGCCATCATCTCGGCGTTCCCGATGGCGACCAGGCGGTGGCCGACGCGCGCGCGCACGCCGGCGCCGACGACCATCTCGGCGCTGTCGGGTGCTCTCTCCTTCGCCCCCCGTGCCCGCGCCGCGGCCGACAGGGCGCGTGCGACGGGATGGGACTGGCGATGCTCCGCCGCCGCGACGAGATCCCAGATTTCGCCCTCCGGAACAGCGGAGCCGAAGCATGCGTCGACGACGGCCAGGCTGTCCTCCGTCAGCGTTCCCGTCTTGTCGAAGACGACCGTGTCGATCTCCTGGAGCGCCTCGAGGACGCGGCCGTCCTTGACGAGGATGTGGGCCTCCTGCGCCTCCGACAGCGTGCGCAGCATCGCGTAGGGAGCGACGATGCGATAGTTGAGCCCCGGGATCGACACCCACGTCGCGACCATGCCCGCCGGGCCGACGATGGGAGCGGCGGCGAGGCCGACGAGGAACATCGGGTAGGACCAGGCGTTGGCGTGCGCTTCGCCCCGGGTCTGGATGGTGAGCTTGTAGTCCGCAGTCTTGCGGAGCGCGCTGATGACCTGCGCGGCGGTCGTGTCCTCGCCGGACTGCTCGACCCGCACGGCGAGCCGCCCCTCAAGCATCATGGTGGACGCGAGGACGCGGTCGCCCTCGCGCTTGCGCACGGGAAGGGATTCGCCCGTCAGCGAGGCCTCGTCGATCTCGCCGTCGCCCTCCAAGACCCTGCCGTCGACGGGGACCGTCTCGCCAGCGCGCACCACCACCACGTCGCCGACCCGAACCCTCGCGAGCGGCACCTGCATTTCCGTCCCGTTCACCCGGATCCAGGCGTGGGTCGGCATGTTCCTGAAGTGAGCGACGAGGTTCTGGTTCGACTGGTCTTCGGTCTTGAGGAGAAGATAGCGCGATCCGGAGATCACGACCGACAGGATGCACAGGGTCTCCCACCAGCCGAAGACGATGAGACCGGCGCTCGTGAACACGAAGCTCGTGTAGATCGAGAACTTCCGGCTCTTCCGATAGGCGCGGATGCTCATGAGCGACGATCGGACGGCGATGGTGGCGCCGATGGCCGAGGCGGGGACGAGGAGCGGCGGATAGGCGAGGCTGAGACCGTAGAGCACAATGCAGTGGACCGAGGCCTCGAACTCCCTGCGTGTCCTGTCCATCACCCCCTTCGACCTTCCGCGGCCCGACCGGGTTGTGGCGAGGGAAAGACGGCGCAGGCGCCCCTCCGGCTCGCGCGGTGCAGGTGTCAGCGTCCGGGCGAGGCCCTCACGGGAACGCTCGCCGACGAGGAACGCGACCACGGCGCGGGAGACAGCGTCGGAAGCGGGGGCTGGATCGCCGGACTGGCCGGCCATGGCACCGGGGCCGTCGGTCTCCCCGTCGGCCGGGGGGGCGGAGCGCCGGTCTCCGGCGGACAGGGACCGGCTCTTGCCGCCATGCAAGGCCCTCAGGTATGCTGTATCCATCGTCGCCGCCACTCCCTCGCCCGGCGTCAGAAGTATCTTGCGATCACGCGCCGTTCCACCCGCGCCGCGATCAGCGTGACCGGCAGGATCAGCGCGATGTAGATGACCGCGACGGTGGTGAGAATCTCCAGCGGGCGGAAGGTCTGCACCGCGAGCTGGCGGCCCTCGTAGAGAAGTTCTCCGACCGCGATGAAGCCGGCGAGCACGGTCAGCTTGAAGACGAGGATCGTCTGGCTGATGTAGGGCGACAGCATCACGAGGAAGGCCGTCGGCGCGCGCACGTGGCGGAAGACCTGCACCGGTGTCATGCCGACCATGTGGCCGGCCTCCACCTGGCCCTTGTCCACCGCCTGGAGGCCGGCGCGGAAGATCTCCGCGTAGAAGGCCGCGCAGTAGACCGAGAGGGAGATCACGGCCGACGTCATCGCGCTCAGCCGGACGCCGAGGAGGATCGGTAGACAGTAGAAGATCCATACGATGAGGACGAGGGGCGGGACGGCGCGCAGGATCTCGATGGACCACGTCGCGAGCGTGCGCACCACAGGGAAGCGGCTCATGCGCGCGAAGGCGAGCCCCAGTCCGAGCCCGTTGGACAGGATGACGCAATAGAGGAAGATCTCGAGCGTGCCGACGATACCGCGGACGAAGACGAACCGGTACTGCCAGACGACCGAGAAGTCCCACTCGTAGGTCATCGCCCGTCTCCTGCGGTGCCCTGCCGTCGCGGCGGGGGGAGGGTCTGCGCGCCGCGCGCCAGCCTCACAGGGCCGTCGTCCCGGAGCGGGCGCGGCGAGCGGAGTCCTCCGCCATGATGCGGCGCCATGGCCGGCTGCCGAAGCGCCCCATGTAGCGGCTGACGGCCTCCGGCGCGTCCGGCCCGAGGAGCTCGTCGGGCGGGCCTTCCGCGGCGATGCGGCCGCCCTCGAGGAAGACGAGGCGGCTGCAGACCTCGCGCGCGAAGTCGAGCTCGTGGGTGACGATGATCATCGCCATCCCGTCGTCCTTGAGGGCGCGCAGGACGGACAGGACCTCCTGCACGAGCTCCGGATCGAGGGAGGAGGTGGGCTCGTCGAGGAGGATGATCTCCGGACCCATGGCGAGGGCGCGGGCGATCGCGACCCTCTGCTGCTGGCCGCCGGAGAGCTTGTTCGGATAGGCGCCGATCTTGTCGCCGAGGCCGAAGCGGGTGAGGAGCGCGAGGCTGCGCTCCTCGGCCGCCTGGCGGGGCTGGCCGAGGACGCGCACCGGACCGTCCATCACGTTCTGGAGCGCCGTGCGGTGGGGCCACAGGTGGAACTTCTGGAACACCATCGTCATGCGGCAGCGCTGCCGGGCGACGACGCGGGCGGGGAGCGGCTTCAGGACGCCGGGCCGCGGCTCCGATACGCCGATCCGCTCGCCCCTCAGGAAGACGGCGCCGGCGTCGGGCCTCTCGAGATAGTTGAGGCAGCGCAGGAGCGTCGACTTTCCCGATCCGCTCGCCCCGATGAGGCCGACGATCTCGCGGTCGCCGACGGTGAGGTCGACGCCGTCGAGGATGACGGCGTCCCCGAAGCGTTTCGAAAGACCCTCGACGCGCACGAGCTGGTCCGCAGCCCCCTCGCTCGCGTGCGAGGTTCGCCCTGCTGAGCCCCCCTCGACCGGCGATCCGGGGCGCGACGGGACGATCGGCCGTGCCATGCCTCAGGCCCCGCCGGCGGGACGGAGCCGGCCGGCCGCCCCTTCGCGTGTCCGGGCGGCTTCACCGAGAGGACTTGCCGCGGGTGCGCGCGAGGGTGTTGCACGGTCGACCCGCGTCATGTGCCACTCCGTTCCGTCACGTCCGATCCGGCTTCATCAGTCGACGACGACCTGGTTGAGACCAGGCTGCTCGAATATGCGGCGCAGGGAACCGCTCATCTTCATGAAGAGGATGCTGTTGTCCAGGAACCTCTTCAGGTCCGGGTTGTTCTTGCGGAACACGAAGGTGTTGACCATGCCCACCTGCGGCTCGGGCATGTGCACGGAGCCTCTGCCACGGCTTTCGGAATAATGCGCGAGGGGTGTCTGGTGCCCGATCACGGCATCGGCCCGACCGGTCTCCAAGAGGAGGATCGTGTTGTTCAGATCCTCGGCGACCACGAGCGTCGCGTCTGGCAGCATGTTGCGGGTGATGGCCTCGTGGATCGTTCCGGCCATGACGGCGACACGGAAGTCCTCCCGGTTCAGGCTTTCCCACCTGACGGGTCCGGCCTGCTCGTCGGCGAGGAGCATGGTGAGCGGGGAGAAGATGATCGGTGCCGAGTTGTCCACCGCGGCGGCGCGGGCGGGGAGGACGGACAGGATCGCCGCGTCGATCCCGCCGGACTGGAGCGACGGGACGACCGCGCCCCATGGCGTGTCGACGAATTCCACCTCGACGTCGATGGCGCCGAACACGGCTTCGTAGAAGTCCGCGTAGGGACCCGACCAACTGTCCTCCGCGATGTCCTTGACGATGTTGGGCGGGGAATTGGACGCGGCGATGCGGACCAGGCCCCTCTCCCGGATCGTCTGGAGATCGTCTTTCGCGCTCGCGGCGGTTATGCCTGCAGGTGCGGCCGCAACAAAGATAATGGCGATTGACGCGAGCAACATGGGAATGCGCTTGAGCATTGTGTCTTGCTCTCCTCTATGATCGACCGTCATTCGGCGATCAGTCGACGACAATTTCTTTCATGTCTGTGCGGGAGAAAATCACGCGCATCGAACCGTTCATCTTCGTGAGGAAATTGCTGTTGTCGGGAATTCGCTTGACATCCGGGTTGCCCTTGCGAAAGGCGAAGGCTTTCACGAGGCCGACCCGGGGCTCGGGGATGAACACTGCACCACCGCGCGTCTTTGCACAGCGCTCCATCACCGTGACGTGACCGATCGCGGCATCGGCCCGTCCCGTCTCGAGGAGGAGCATCGCGTCCGTGTCCTCGCCCGGGACGACCGTGTCGTTCGGCATCACGTTGGGAGCGATCGACCGGCAGATCGTCCCTTCGATGACGGCGACGCGGAAGTGCGCACGGTCGATGCTCTCCCAGGTCGCCGTGCACGAATGCCTGACCGGACGCGGCAAGGAAGACGGCAGGAACAATTCCCGGACGCACCGCCTCGTCGCTTCTGGAAGCAGCCGAGCCAGCCATGTTCGACGGCTGGAAGGTCATCGCCGGACCCCGAGACGCGCATTCTTGCGCCGGTTGAGGGTCCGAAAGTCGCGGACCACGCGGTCGCGAGCCGGCATGGCCGCATCGTCCAGCGGATCGGTCCGCGCGTGGGTTCCGCGGCGGGTCCGCGACCGCACGGGCGATGCGCCGAGGGCGAGCCGGAAGAGGCCTGCCGTGACGCCGCCCATCTTCAGGAGCGCAATCTCCGCGATCAACGACCTCAAGCCCCTGTGGAAGACGCTGCGACACGCGATGGCCCGTCTCCCGAGGCTTCCCGCGCGGGCCCGTCCGCATGGCCGGCAGGCGTCGCCGGAGCTGACGCCGTGGTCGAATGCGGCGCGGCTTGCGGTCCGGTCGCAGCGGTCGCGGCGGGCTCGCCGGTCGTGTCAGCGGTCCCGTGCGCCTTGCCGTCCTGGCCGCGCTCGCGGATGGCGGCGACGACCCGGCGCCCCTCCTCGAGCGCCGCCCTGAACTGCCGGCGCGCCAGGTCGAGGTTGAGGTCGGACAGGGCGCCACCCGACTCGTAGTGCCGGATGAACACCTGGCCGAGCGCGTAGACCACAGCGCCCGACAGGAGCGATACGCCGCCACCGCCGACGATCGATCCGAGCCCGGGGATCGACTTCAGGAAGCTGCCGCCGACACCCATCGCCGCCACCGGCAGAGCCGACGGAATGATGGCGATGAGCGCTGCCCGCGCCGCCTCGCTGGAGAAGGGCACGTCGTAGATCTGGCTGAGGCCGTGAACCATGCGCACCGACACGGCGATGACGCCCGCGACCGGAACGGGCACGAGGCCGATCGCCATCGCGGCGATGACGTTCCCGCGCACCACCATCTGCGCTTCCGTGTGCATCAGGTCGCCGATGGTGGGAACGTCCTCCCCGGCCTCCGCCGTCCCGTCGGCCGCTCGGGAAGGATTCGCTGCGTGCTGTGTCGCCGCCGTCATGATGGTCTCCCGCATTCGGGTGATTGCTGGCCCGGTGAAATCGCGCGGCACCGGTGGGCCGCAAGATCATGTTCGAGTCGGCGCCACACGGCGATCTGAGACGGCGCCGGACAGCTCCAGTCGTGTCTAATGCGCAATAGTAATTCAGCGAGACGTGCGACGCAAGACATTCTTGCGATCGGATGATGTGAGATGCCAACGTCAACGAAGACTGATAAAGGCTCAGACTTCGTCCCCGGAAGTCGCCGGACCGATTGCGCGACGGCACCGCCCGAACCGACCGGGGGACCTCCCGATGGGCCGATTGCTGACCGTCTGCGGTGCCGGCACTTCACGACGTCTCACCCTCCGCGCTGCGAGACGCCGGCAAAGCCCGCACCGTCGGTCCCGATCGGAACGAGGACGCCCTTGCGCAGCTGGAAGCCCTGGGGCACGGCCGAATCGTTGCGCCCCGCGGCAAATGCCGTCGGCCCGAACGGCAGGCTCGCGCTGTCCCAGGCGCCCGCCGCCAGCGCCTCGAGGACGGCGCTGCGATCGGTCGTCGCCGCCCTCTCGAGTGCGTCCGCGAGGAGCATCACGGACTCGTGGGCGAGGTAGGCGTCGAGGGAAAGCGGTATGTTCCAGAGGGCGAAGGACTCCCGCAGCGCCGCCGTCCCCTCCTTCGCCGGGTCTGGCGCGACGGTCAGCTCCACCACGCCCTCGGCCCCGCGCAGAGCCGCCGGCCCGAACCGGTCGCTCGTGGAGATGCCGCCCAGGAATCCGATCACCGGAGCGCGAGGCACCAGCGCGCGCTCTGCGGCGGCGGCGAAGAGGGCAGCCTGCGCCTCGCCGTAGCCGACCATCACCACGACGTCCGCTTCGGGTTCCTGAAGAAATCCGAGGAGGCCGGCAGACTCGCTCGGCTGCGGCGGGAAATCGAGCACGCGCTCGATGGCGAAGGAACGGGTCGGCGCGGTCCCGGTGGTCCCGGAGAGGCGGGCGCGAATGTCCTCCTCGACGCGCTCTCCGTAGGCGTGGGGATCTCTCAGGAGAGCGATGGTGGCGTCGGGGGCCGGACGATCATCGCGCGCGGCAGCCGCGTCCTCCGTCGCCTCGGTGACGCGCGCCCGGATGTGCTCGTTCGCCACCATCCCGTCGAGGAGGGCGACGAGGCCGTCGATGAACTGGTCGTAGTCGGGTCCGATCCTGAGGCTGCGGCCGGTCTCGGGATTCGTCGCGGCACTGCCGATCGCGCCATCGACCAGGTGGGGCAGGGAGACGCGGGCGGCGGCCTCCGCCACCTGGCGGCTCAGGGGCGTCGTCGCGGCGCCGACGATGGCGGCGACGGCCGCGCCGTTCATGGCCTGCACCACCTCCGCGGCGGCCCCCGAGGCGGGGCCGATGTTGCCCTCGAACGGCTCGAGGCGGGCGCCGCCGAGGCTCGCGATGCCGCCCGCCGCGTTGACGGTCGCGATCGCGCGGTAGGCACCGAGGCGGCAGCGGCCGCCGAGAGCGCCGAAGCGGCCCGCGACCGGGTGGGCGAGACCGATGCGGATCGGCGCGGGCGGCGTCTCGCCCTTCGCCGGAGTGTCGGCGGGTGCCGCCTCGCTCGCCTGCGCCCGCGCGCCGCTGGCGCCGACGCCGGAGCCGAGGAGGGCGAGGCCCGCCACGAGGGTGCGGCGCGTCAGGCGCACGCCACGCGGGCCGGCGCCAGGGATGCCGCCGCTCATCCCGCCGTCCCCGTCGCGCTTGCCGCCGCCTCGGGCTGCGGATCGAGGGCGCATCCGTTGGCGTCCACCGCAAGGCCGCGTTCTGTCCCGCCGCACGTGTCGAGATGGTCGGCGACGCCGTCGCGGTCGCTGTCGCGGCGCGCGAGGATCGCGGCCCGCTGGCGCGCGCGGGAGGCGAAGATCCCGTCGGGAAAATACTCGACGAACTCTTCGAAGTCGCGCGGATCCGTGCTGTCGCCGAGGCGGTTCCACATGGCGCGCTCGATGTCCCTCAGCCGGGCGGCGGGACTGGCGCCTCTCCCCCCGGCGGTGGCGCCGAAGCTCTCGACGCGCCGGCCGGATCCGGAGGCGAGGAGGAGGCGCATCGATTCCCGCTCCTCCTCGCTCACCGGCGTGAGGCCGACGCCGATGAGATAGCCGCCCGCACCGATCGCCTCGGAGGAAATGAAGGCCGACACGAAGTCCCTCAGCCCCGGCACGATGGCGAACTGGCTCGTCTTCACCCTGAGGAAGATCGGGCGCGACAGGGGATAGCGTCCCGATGCGACGAGGCGCTCGGAGGGATCCACACCGTCGATCGCCACCGCAGCCAGGCGGGTGTTCGCCGCGACCACAGCGGGCCGCGCGAAGGCTAGCACCAGCGGAGGATCGGTGAGGCCGTAATACTGGTAGAGCATCGGGTCGGAGCGGCGCGCGAGTGTGCCGAAGCCGCTCTCGATGAGGGCGAGCCGGTCAGCGAGCCCGTCGGGCGCGCCGTCGCCCGTCACGATCGCCTCGTCCGCCCGAACCTGCACGCACAGTCTATCGTGGGTATCGGTGTCGGTGTCCTTCAGCGCGGCGATCTCCTCGACGGCGTCGCAGCCGGCGCGGAACGCCGTCGTGACGAGAAGGTCCGTCTCGTTCGCGCCGCGGGGCGGCATCAGGACGAGGATCGGCCTGTCGGGGAGGGACGGGTCGATCTGTGACCAGCGCCTGTAGGGGTTGGCGACGAACGTCATCGCTGCTCCTCCCCCGGCCCCCTCCTCGCCGGACGGCGCGGGGACGCTGGCGGCGAGCGCGAGAAAGAGCTGGCGGCTCGTGAGCGCGAACGGGCCGTGCGACTGGAGGACGACGGGAAGGAGGGTGTCGAAACCGATGCGGATGTCGGTGATGCTGTCGATCCCGTTCCCGAGGCAGAACGCCGTCTCGTCCGCGCTCATGCGCGCGCCGACGACGGCGATGTCGGGATGGGACAGGCCGTCGCCGCCGCACAGGAGACGGCCGCTCGCGGCCGCGTTGGTCTGGAGGATCTCGGGGTACTTGAAGCGGGTGGACGTTCCGAAGACCTCCACGACGGCGGAGATGTAGGCGTAGTTGCGCCGCTCCGTGACGAGCTGAACGTAGTCCCGTTCGTCGGCGGCGGCGGCGCCGATGGCGGCCAGCGCGGAGAGGATGAAGGCGAACGCCGTGCGCACCACGCGCGCGGCGAGCCTGCGGCGGGATGGTCGCCGCGCCCTCAGGTCCCTGGGCTGCGCGGGTCGGACGCGAAGAGGAGCAGGAGGCCGATGACCGGCGTCAGCGCGATGGAGCCGAAGAAATAGCCCCATGCCCCGAGCTTCCGGTTGCGGCCGAAGAAGCCGATCATCATCGCGACGAAGACGTGTAGGCCGTGACCGCTGCCACAATCTGTAGCGCCATATTGACCGTTCCTAGTTGACATCGACGCTGTACGTCACTTCGCCGTTCTGGATCGATGCAAATCCGATCGGCTTGGTGTAGACGCGGCCGCTCGGGTCGAACGAATGCCTTCCCGTGACGCCGCGCCAGGTGAGGGAGTAGCGGAAGATGGTCGCGATCGACAGCGGCTCGCGGGTGCCCGTCGCCGCAATGGTGTCGGCGATCATGCGGACCGCATCATAGCCCTGAGCGGCCCACCCGTCCGGGGCGACGCCGTTGCGTGCCGTGAAGCGCTCGCGGAAGGCGACGACGTCCGGAAGCGCGGAGGAGGGGTTGTAGAGGATCGGGACGATCACCGGCGGCGGAACGCTCGTGATCTCCTCGGCGAGGATCACCGGATCGACGAGGGTTCCGACGATGACGTCGACGTCGAGCTTCATGTCGACGATCTGGCGGATGATCGTCGCGACCGTCTCGCCGGGCGCGATCACGAGGATCGCGTCGAATTCCGTGGCGGCGAATTCCGCGATGAGGTCGAGGAAGACCGTCCGGTTGCCGAAGAAGGAGCGGCGTGCGCGGATGTCGAGGCCGAGGGTGACCGCCTGCTGCAGGAAGGCGTCCACCGTGCGGAACACCCAGTCGTCCCGGCTCGACAGGATGCCGATGCGGCGGATGCCGAGACCTTCGGCATGGGTCGCGAGCTGGCGGCCGATCGTGTCGTTGTCGGGGATCGTCGAGAACACGTGGCGAAAGCCGTACTTGTTCACGACTTCGTCGGATACGGCGACGTTGACGTAGACGATCCCCTCCCGCTCGTAGGTGATGGAGGCCGTGACGGCGCCCTCGGCGGTGAGGTGGCCGACACGGCGACGAGGTCGTCGCGCCCGGCGAGGCGGCGCGCGATCCTGCCGGCACGCACCGGTGTCTCCTCGCCGACGTCGACGATCTCGAACTCGAGCGTTCGACCGAGGAGCCCGCCCGCCGCGTTGATCTCGCTGCGCGCGAGCTCGGCGCCGGCGAGGAAGCCGGTGCCCTCGGCCTCGGGCGTCCAGACGAGGCCCATCAGCACCTTCGGCGGCGGCGGCGGGAAGCCGAGGAGCGTGCGGTCGTACCAGAAGGCCGCCCCCGCGCCGGCGCTCGAGAGGCCGAGGACCGCGGCGACGGCGATCAAGGCCTGACGCCAGCGCGCGCCCATTCTCAGCGGCTGCCCGCTTCGACGGGAAAGGCGAGCCCGGCGGTGGCGGGCGCGGGCTGTCCTGCCGCGGCAGGCGCCGCGACGGGGGCGCCTGCCGGAAGCGCGAGGACCTCCTGCCCGGCGGTGGCGGGCGCGGCCGATGTCGGAACGCCGTCGGCCGGGCCGGCCGGGGGCGCCGCACCGTCCGCCGGCGCCACGGTGGCGGACGCCGCGGGAGGGGCTGTGGCGGGGGCGGGGGCGTCGAGGGCGTCGCCGCCGAGGATGACCGGCAGCCCGTTCTCGCCCGCGCCGATGATGACCATCTTCGCGTTGTTCGACCCGGCGAGCTCGACGGTGGCCTGGACGCCCTGCCAGCGGATCAGGTCGTCGTTCAGCGTCTCGCGCACCGTCGCCTGGTAGTCGCGGATGCCCTCCGCCTCGATCCTCTTGCGCTCGGCCTCCTGCCGCTCCTCCTCGAGGCGGAACTCGTAGGCCTCGAAGCGCTGCTGGTAGACGAGCTTCACCTCGATGGCGTCCGCGATGTCCGGCGGCAGTTCGACCGCACGGATGACGATGTCGTCGATGTACACGAACTTCTGACCCGTCTCCTCGATCGCCGACGCGACGATGTTGGTGAGGATTCCCTCCTTGTTCGTGTAGATATCCTCGGGGTTCTGGCGGCCGATGTTGCGCCGCATCACGGATTCGATCTGCGGGACGACGATCGCGTTGACGTAGTTCGGGCCGACGTTCTTGTGGAGGAGGCCGACCATCTCGTACTCGGGATGATAGCGGATGGCGAGCTTGAGGGTGATCGGCAGACCCTTGTTCGTCAGCACGGTGAACTCGTGCAGCGTGGTCTGGATGCGGGTGTTGTAGATGTACATCCTGTCCCACGGCCACAGGATGTGGATCCCCTCGCCGTACACCCTGTCGGTGGAGGTGCCGCCGAGGAACAGGCGGTACATCACGCCCGCCTCGCCAGAGTCCACGACGATCACGATGCGCGCGATGAAGTAGATGGTGACGAGCGTCGTGCCGACGACGGAGACGAAGGCCCAGGGGGCGAGCCGGCGGGTGAGCCGCCTGAAGACACGGCGCCGGGCCTGGCGCCGCAGCGCCGCCCGATCGCCTCTTCCCGCCGCGGCGCCGGTTGCAGCCGGGCCGTGCATCCTCACTCCCCGTGTTCGGAGCGGCTCGTCGGCGCGGCGGGAGGCTCGTCATCCTCGTCGCGGCGAAGGCGGCCGAACGGCCAGACCCTGTCGCTGCGCAGCCGCTCCGCGCCTGCGTCCGCCTGGGGCGCGGTGTCCGATTGCGGCGTCCCCGTCTACTCGACGGGAACGGCAGTCGGGGCGACGGGCGGCGCGGGTGGCGCCGCGGGCGCGCGCGGAGCGGCGCTCGCCGATGGCGTCCGCCCGACGAGCGTGAACGGACCGGGCGCCGTCGGCTGTGCCGCGGCAGGTCGCGCGGCGGCAGCGTTCGGGGTGAGGGCGGGAGAAGCCGGGCTGGCCGGCGGTGTGGCCGGCGATGCCGAAGCCGGCGGCGCCGACGACCGGGCTGGCGTCGTCGTCTCGGGCGCGGGCGTCGCCGCGGGGGCGGTCTCGCTCGCGGCGAGAGATGGCGTCGAGGCCTCCGCCATCGGTGCGTCCGAGGCGGCGGGAGCTTCGGCGGCGCCCTCCGCCACGGTGGTGTCGTCGGCCGCGTGCGCATCGGCGCGAGGCTTGCGGCGCACGCGCTCGCGCAGGGACCCCGCGACGTCCTTTCCGGCCTCGAAGGCGCTGCGGAAGCGGCCCGTCACGTCGGCCGTGCGCAGTGTGAGAAGGGTGCCGCCACTTGCGAGATGCTCGGCGAAGACGCGGCCAGTCGCATACGAGAGCGCGCCCGACAGGACGACGACACCCACGGTCCCGCTCGCCGTGCCGAGGCCCGGGATCAGCTTGAGGAGGCTCGCGGTCGCCGCGCCGAACTTCACCGGGAGGGCGCCGCTGATGATGCTCAGAACGATGCTGCGCGCCACTTCCTTCTGGAACGGAACACCGTAGTGCCGGCACAGGCTGTGCGCCATCTTGATCTGGATGCCGGTGATGGCGACGAGATCGAATACCGGAACCGGGACGAGACCCGCCGTCATCGTGGCGATCACGTATTCCTTGATGATCGCATCGGCCCTGTCGTCGACCTTGCGGGCGGGTAGTGCAGCTGCCTCGACGGCAGTCATGGTCATGTCGGTCATCACACCTCTGCCGGCTGAAGGGGCCTCGAAGACCCACCGCTTGCTCCACGACCTCGCGAAAATCCGCCGCGTGGAAGTTGTTTAACCAACGATCCGGGCGGAAACAAGAGGATCATCGCGCTCGCCCGTCGTTCACGCAGCTACGAATGCGCTATTTCGGCAATGCGTCAAGCAAATTACTCGACACGGTGGTTCAGGGGGAAGTCTCTTAAGATTCAATGCTTGAATGTCTTCGGTCTGCCGCAAGTTGGGCTTTTTATTGCCTCGAGATCGCCAGGGAGCGTGATGCGGATCGACGGATTTGGAGATTTACCGGCCGCAATCCACTGTCAGGAAGCGCCGTGTTTCAGGCGGCCGTTGCGCAGGACGAGATGGCGGCCCGCCAGCGAAAGGGGAGGGCGCTCGTGGGTGACGGCGACGATGGTCCGCCCCTGCGCCCTGAGGTCGGGGAGAAGCTGCTCGAAGAAGCGCCGCCGGAACTGCGGGCTCTGCTCCGCCGTCCACTCGTCGAGGACGAGGATCGGGCGGCGATCACACACGGCCGACACCAGGGCAAGGCGCCGCCGCTCGCCCGCCGACAGTGCCGTCGTCGTGAAGCGCCGCCCGTCGAGCCCGACCTTGTGCGACAGCTCGAGCACGCCGAGAAGCGCGTCGACCGCGTTCGCGTCCGGTTCGTCGGGGCCGTGCAGCGTCTCGAAGAGGGGCATGTCCATGAGCACTGCGGAAAAATGCGCCCTCAACCCGGCAAGGTCCGGCTCCACGCCGTCGATCTCGATGCGCCCCTCGTCCGGCGCGAGGAGGCCGCAGAGGATCGCAAGGAGCGTCGACTTCCCGCTGCCGTTGTTGCCGGAGAGGATGACGATCTCGCCGGCGGAAACGTCGAGGTCGATGGGGCCGAGGGTGAAGGTCGGTCGGCCATGCTCGTCACGGTGCGCGTAGGTGACCCCGCGCATGGTGAGGCGCCGGAAACCGGCCTGGGGCCGTGCTGGCGGCGCCGCGGGGTCGGCCGGCTCGGGAAGGCGCTTCTCCAGTGCCGAGAGGGCGGCGAGGGCCGACCTTGCCGTCGCGAGAGACTCGAGCTGGAAGTTGAGATCGTTGAGCGGCACGCGCGCGAACACGAGAATCACGATGACGAGGCTCACCGTGCCGACGCCCTCGACGGCGGGAAGGCCGAAGGCGGCAGCGCCGACGAGGGCGAACCAGAGCGTGCGCCATTCCGCAAGGCTTCTCGTCATGCCGGTGCCGTAGGCGATGCGGGCCTGTGCTGCGGCCCTTGCGGCGGGGACGAGGTGACCTCTGACGAGCGCCTCCGCCTTGGCCCTGTCGAGCGCGAGCTCCCGCGCGCCGCCGACCGCCTGACGCGAGAGGGCGAGAAAGCGGGCCTCGGCCGCGTCGGACAGCGCGTCGGAACGGGAGAAGTCCGTCACCGCGCGGCGGTTGATGCGCAGGAGGACGGCGGTGAGCGCGACGGCGAACAGCGCCATCAGCGGCGAGGCCGCCGCGAGGAAGACGAGCGACGCGGCGAGAAACGAGAGCGAGCGCAGTGCACCGATCGCGACCGGCAGCGCCCCTGAGAGTGCCGTGAGGTCCCGGGCGACCCCCGTCAGGATGCCATCGGGCCCGACGGATGGAAGGTCCGCCGGCTCGATGGCGATCACCCGCCGCGCGAGCCGCTCGGTGAGGCGGTTCGCAACGGTCTCGATCACCCCGTCGATCCTTCGCGCGGACACCAGGAGCGTGACCGCGAAGAGGGAGAGAACCACGAGGAAGGTCGCGACGTCCCCGCGGTCGAGACCCGCCGTCACGATCTTCGCAGCGTCCGCCGCGAGGACGTAGACCACGAGGGCGTGGAGCCCCGCCGACGCCGCGACGAGAGAGAGCGCTCCCGCGGCACCGTTGCCCCCCTCGCGGCAGAGGAGGCCCGCGATTGCCGTCAAGTCGTGGACGATCCGGCCGACGAGCGATCCGCCGGCGGCCGCAGAGGTGTCGGCGGCCGCCGTCACGGGACGATCCGCCCGCCGTCGAGGCGCACCAGCCGGTCGGCTCGCCGGAAGTAGCGGTCGTCATGGGTCGCCGCGACGATCGTCTTGCCGGAGGCCGAGAGGCGCGGGAGGAGGACGTCGTAGAACCAGGCCCGGTGGACCGCGTCCTGCTCGCCCGCCCACTCGTCGAGGATGAGGATCGGCCGGTCCTCGAGGAGGGCCACCGCGAGGGCGAGGCGCTTCTGCTGCCCGCTCGACAGGGACGGGCCGCGGAACGCGCCGCCGGCGTAGCTCACCGACCCGTCGAGATCCACCTCGCGCAGAAGCTGCGACATCCGCTCGGGGGGCGTGTCCTCGTAGCCGTAGAGGCGGTCGAACACGAACCCTTCCGCAAAGACCGCCGAGACGAGCGCCCTGCGCTGCGCCTCCCCGGAGGGGCGCCCGTCGAGGATGACGCGACCGCCGTCGGGCGCCAGCAGTCCGCCGACGAGGGCGAGAAGGACGGACTTGCCGCTCCCGTTCGCGCCCGTCACGAAGACGATCTCTCCGGCGCCGATCCGGAGCGTCAGCGGGCCGAGGGCGAAATCGGCGTCGCCCCGCGGACGGCATGTCACATCCTCGAGGAGAAGGCTTTCGAAGGAAGGCCTCTCCTGCGGCCCCCTCTCTTCCTCCGCGCCGTCCGCGGCCCCTGCCTCCGGGACGCGCATTCGGGACAGATCCTCGCGCACGCTGGCGATCCTGGCGTTCGCGGCGCGGAAGCGCTCGAAGTCGGACAGGTCCCTCAGGGTCACCACCGGCAGGAGCGCCACCACGAGCGCCGCAGTCACCGCCACCGTGTCGGCGATGCCGGCGAAGGCGGGGAGGGCATAGAGGCAGAGGCCGGCGGTCAGGAGGAGGGCGACCTCGATGAGGGTGATCGCATGGGCGAGGTGGCGGCGCATCAGGGCACGCTCGCCTTCCGCGCCGCGGCCGGGCGCCAGAACCTCGGCTTCGAGGAAGCGCCGCGCCTTCTCCTCGTTGAGCTTCAGTTCGCGAAAGCCCGACAGGAGCGCGCGCATCCCGTCGGCGAGACGCCCGTCGAATGCGGCGGCCCGGCCGGCCGCCTCCGACACCTCCTGCTGCGTGAGGAGGTAGGGAACGGCGGCACACGCGAGCACTGCGATGACGAGCCCGAGGGCGAGCGGCGAGACGGCGGCGAGGATCACGAAGCCGCCTGCGAGACCTGCAAGGTTCAGCGTGAGCCGCCCCACCATGAAGGTCGAGCGCGAGAGCTGACGGACGGTTCCGGTGAGCGTCGACAGGAGCCTTCCCTCGCCGACGCGGCTCGCGGCCCACCAGTCGAGCCGTCTCAGCCGCGCGACGAGCGAGAGCCTCAGCGCGAGCGCCCCCCGCTCCACGAACGGGAACATGCGCGAGTAGAGAACGAACTCGGAGAGCGTGTTGAGGATCACGATGGCGAGGAAGGCCGAGAAGAGGCCGCCCTCGAGCCGCGGCGCCATCGTGCCGGAGATCGCCGTGCCGACCACGTAGCCGACGCTCGCGAAGGAAAGGCCGCGGGCGAAGAGGTAGACGAGCGTCGTGCGCCGCTCCGCTCGGGTCGGCCCGAGGATCAGCCCGGAGAGGCTCATCGGTCGGCACCGTCTGGCGCAGCGACGCCGATCACCTGCCCGTCCTCGACGGTGACCACCATGTCAGCGACGTCGAAGTAGCGGTCGTCGTGGGTTGCCGCGACGATGGTGCGGCCGAGCGCGCGCTCGGAGGGCAGGAAGTCCCTGTAGAACCAGGCGCGGAACTCGGGGTCCTGGTCTGCCGCCCACTCGTCGAGGACGAGGACGGGCCTGTCCTCCACCAGGGCGACTGCGAGGGAGAGGCGCTTCTTCTGGCCGGTCGAGAGATCGGTCGTGGAGAACGCGCCGTCCGCGAAGGCGACGCGGTGGTCGATCTCGAGGCGCGCAAGGATGGCGGAGAGCTTCTCCGGCGCCGTGTCGCGGTAGCCGTAGAGGCGGTGGAACAGATGCGTGTCCGTCAGCACCGCGCTGAAGAGGCCGTGGTCCACGTGCGGAACGAGGGGCACGCCATCTGCGGTGACGCGGCCCGCGGCGGGAGCGTAGAGGCCGGTGAGGAGCTTGATGATCGTCGACTTGCCGCTGCCGTTGCCGCCGGTGAGGAAGCACAGCGTTCCGGCCCGAATCTCGAGATCCACCGGACCGATGCCGAAGCCCCTGTCGCCCGCCTCGGCCGGATAGCGGAAGGTGACGCCTTCGAGGCGGAGCGCATCTTGCAGCGAACGCTGCTCGCCCCGCCGCGGACGGTCGGACCCCGCCGCCTCCATCTCCCGGTCGAGCCGGGCGACCACCTCGTCGAGACTGTGCACTGCCGCCACGAGGCGGACGACCTTCGGCAGTTCCATGAAGATGACCATCGGGAGATAAAGGATCACCAGCCCCGCGGCCGCCAGATCCGACAGTCCGTCGTCGGCGGCGACGGGCAGGACGAGCACGAGGCCGCCCGCGATCAGGAGCGGCGCGAGGTCGGCGAGACCGAAGAGGATGCTCGCCCAGGCGCCCTCCCGCCCCCGCGCGGCCGCCGCCGCCCTGATCCTCGGGTGGATGTCGTCCTCCACGAGCGCCGCCCGCCGCCCCGCGTGGAGGCGAACCTCCTGAAAGCCGCCGACGAGATCTGCGACGAGATCGTCGAGCCGCCGCTCCGCCTCGCCAGCTTCGGCTTCCGCCCGGAGGAGCCGGGCGAAGACCCAGGCGACGACGGCGATCACCGCCCCGAGGAAGAGAAGGACCGGCAGCAGGATCTCGGGGAACAGGGCGCCGACGAGGACGGGGGTGAGGAGGAGACAGAAGAGGTAGATCGTGAACTTCGACGCCGTCGCGATTCCCTCGCCGATGGCGCGGGTGGCGTCGTCGAGGGCGAGGCGGATCGCGGCATGGGGCAGCGCCTCGAAGCGTTCCAGCGGCAGGGCGGCGGTCTGTTCGGCGACACGGCGCCTGAAGCTGGTCACGATCTGCGAGGCGACGCGCGTGCCCCCGACGAGGGCCCGGCGGGTGAGGATGAGGTTAGATCCCGCGAGGAGAAGGAAGGCGAGGATCACGGCGTCGTGCGGGTCCTCGGCGAGGCCGGCTCCGACGATGACGGGGATCCCGAGCGAGATGGTCCCCACGAACACCGTGATGCCGAGGAGGCCGCCGATGTCACGCCGCTGGCGGGGGGTGATCCAGGCAAGCACGTGCGCCTCACTCCCGCGCGGCGACTGTGGGGCGGGTGAGGGAGGCGATGCGGCCCCCCTCGAGGTGGAGATGAACGTCGCAGTCGGAAAAATGGCGATCGTCGTGGGTAACCGCGATGACTGTCCGCCCCTCCGCCTTGAAGGCCGGCAGGAGGTAGGAGAAGAAGCGCCGGCGGAACTCCGGCGCCTGGTCGGCGGTCCACTCGTCGAGCAGGAGGATCGGCCGGCGTTCGGCGAGCGCGACGGCGAGAGCGAGGCGCTTGCGCTGACCGCGGGAGAGGCCGATCGGCCCCATCGTCTCGCCGTCGAACCGCACCTTGGTCCGGAGGCCGAGCCGGTCGATCCACCGGGCAAGGTCGCGCCGGCCGAGCTCGTCGAGACCGTAGGGCTGGCGGAAGAGGTGGAAGTCCGTGAAGACCGTGGAGAAGAGCGAGGAGAGGTTCTGCGGGGCGATCGGTCGGCCGTCCACCCGGACGACGCCGGCGGTCGGCGTCTCGAGGCCGCAAAGGAGGCGCAGGAGCGTGCTCTTCCCGGCCCCGTTCCCGCCGGTGACGAGGACGATGTCGCCGCTCTCGATCTCGAGGTCGATGGGGCCGACGGTGTCATCGTCCCGCTTCTCGCCGGGGTAGCGGAAGGCGATCCCCTCGAATGTGAGGCGCCTGAACGCGCCTCGCGGCGGGGCGACCACCACAGTGTCGCCGCGAAGGTCCTCCTCGAGCGCCGCGAGGCGGCGAAGGGCAGTGCCGGCGTATTCGAGGACCGGGTTGTTGAGCATCGTGAACTCCAGCCGGTCGAGGAGCTGGAACAGGACGGCGACGACGAAGACGGCCGTCACGACCGAGCCGACGGCAGAGAGGACGAAGGCCGAGCCGGTGAGGAAGTAGACGGCGACGAAGAAGACGAGGACCTGATCGCTCGCCGTCACACCGGCGATGATGCGCATGCGCTCCGACCCGCGCAGCGCCGGCGAGAGGCCTGCGACGCCGAAGTCCCGCCGGCGCAGTGCGTTGAGCCTCAGGTCCTCTGCGGCCGAGAACAGGGCGGCGAGCCGACGCGTGAGCGTGTCCTCGACGGCAAGCGCGGCCTCCATGGCGTGCCGGACCTCCTCCTCCCGCGCCTTCACCGCCATCGTTCCGACGGCGACGATGAGGATCGGGACGGCGGCGGCAGCGACGTCGACGAGGAGGAGGGCGAGGAAGCACGCAAGGACGATCATCACGCCCTGGGCCACGATCGCCGCGGCCGCGATTCCGGCGCCGACGGAGTTCGTGTCGGCCGTGAAGGCGGTGCGGATGCGCGGCTCGCCGACGGAGCGCACGGTGGCGAGGCGGCTTTGCGCGATCCGTGCGGTGAG